>WNFB01000273.1_pt1 | contig 38121 bp, 40 predicted proteins | sample 5400501 | NCBI WGS metagenome assembly WNFB01 (sample SAMN13153341, study PRJNA577476) | soil metagenome | isolation source: 200 cm saprolite under Douglas fir tree site 2 hole 1 | place: USA:California | collected 2015-04-18
TCTCCTTCAACTCCTGGCGCAGCTGCTCGGCGGAGCGGTTGGCTGAGGCCAGCACCTCCTCCGCCTGCTGGCGCGACTCGGCCAGGCGCTGCTCAGCCTGCTGCAGGCGCTGCTCGGCCTCGGAGCGCGCCTTCTCCGCGGCCTCCAGGTCCTCGGCGATCTTGCGCTGGCGCGCCTCGGCCTGGCGCACGATGGCCGGGTAGACCCAGCGCGCCAGGACCGCGAGCAGCAGCAAGAACGCGATCAGGTCGGCGATCAGGGTGCCGTTGATGTCCAGCAGCCCGGATGTGCCCGCCAGGTACAAGCTCAGGCTCTCCCTACTTGGCGACCTGCGTGATGAAGTAGAAGCCGAGGGCCAGGTTGATGAAGTACATCGCCTCCACCAGACCGACGATGGTGAAGAGCCAGACGATCATCCGGCCCTGGGCTTCCGGCTGGCGCGCGACCCCGCTGATGAAGGCGTTGCCGGCCAGGCCGTCGCCGAACGCGGCTCCGACGGCGCCCAGGCCCAGCGCCAGGCCGGCGGCGATCAGGGCCCCGGCCAGAATGATTGCGTGCTCCATCGCGTCCTCCTTAGTGGTGCTCTGCGAGTCCCTCGCGGGCCTGCCCGAAATACACGACCGTCAGCAGCGTGAAGATGAGCGCCTGGATGGCGCCGATGAACAGCACGTCGAACAGCTTCCAGACCACGAGCGTCGGGATGGCAGCCGGCCAGGGCAGCAGCAGCAGGATCAGGAAGATCATCACGCCGCCGGCGAAGAGGTTGCCGAACAGCCGGAGCGACAGCGTGACTGGCTTGACCACCTCCTCCAGGATGTTCAGCGGGATGTAGGGAAAGATCCTTACGGGCAGCGGCAGCTCGAACGGCTTGGTGAAGCGCCGCAGGTAGCCCCGGAGACCCTGCACGCGCAGGCTGTACCACTGGACGACCACGATCACGACCAGGGCCATGGCGGCGGTCTGGTTCAAGTCCTCGTTGGCCGGGTGCACGTTGGGGATCAGGTCGAGCGGCACGATGCCGGCCCAGTTGGCGACCAGGATGTAGAAGCCGATCGTCATCGCCAGCGGCACGACGAAGGTCGCGCTCTCGTGCACGTTCTCGCGGACCAGGCCGCGGACGAAGTCGTAGAAGAGCTCGAAGACGGCCTGGAACCGGTTGGGCACCCCGCTCTCCAGCCGGGAGCGGACGTAGAAGCCCATCGCCAGCGTCAGCACGATCGCGATCCCGGTCGAGATCAGACCGTCGGCGTTGAAGGTGCAGAAGGTGCCGCAGCCCAGCGACAGGGTGGGATGGGTGCCCGGCGCTTCGAGCAGGACGGTCATCCCCGCAGCGCGGCCCGGAGGGCGACCCCGGTCAGAGTCAGCTGGGCGGCGCCCATGCCGAGCAGGACCAGCCAGGCGACCGCCGGGTAGAGCACCAGCGCGACCGCCACCCCGAGAGCGCTGAGCAGCGCCAGGCGCGCGAAGCTGGTGACGCCGAAGCTGACCCCGAGGCCGAGCGCGCGGCGCGCCAGGAAGCCGTTCAGGGCTCCGATCCCGAGGCCCGTCGCCAGCGCGAGACCTTGCCCGGGACGGCCGGTCGCGGCGAGGGCGAGGAAGGCGAGGGCGCCACCCGCCAGGCAGGCGCCGGCCGCCGTCCGGAGGACCTGATCACCCCGACTCACAGGTACCGACTCAACCTCATGTACAGCCCGGCGGCGGCGGCCACCACCCCCAGGCCAAGGCCGACGAACAGGAAAAGTGGGCCGCTGTGCAGCGCACCGTCGAGCGCGATGCCCAGGATCAAGGGTACGACCACCGCTGCCGCCAGAAAGACCCCAAGCCCGATCAGCTCCCCGCCCGAAGGGCCTTGACCGGTGGCGGGCCGCATACCCGTCAAGAGTCTATCGAGCGGGCCGGCAGGGCGCCCGCGCGGCTGGGCCAGCGGCGGTCGCCCAGGCGGGCGCCGATCACGGTCGAGAGCAGCACCACCAGCAGCACGATGCTGACCGCCAGCACCCGCGTGTGGCCGAAGAGCATCAAGCCCAGGGAGCCCAGGATGGCGGTGCCCCCGTAGAAGAGGAAGCAGGTCTCGGGCTGGCTGAGCCCGAAGTCCAGCAGCTGGTGGTGGATGTGATTGGTGTCGGGGTGGGCGATCGAGACCCGCCCCCGCCCTCGGCGCACGATCGCCCAGGCGGTGTCGGCGATGGGGATGGCCAGCGCCAGCAGCGGGACCAGCAACGAGAAGCCGACCGCAATCTTGGCCGCGCCCAGGATCGAGAGCATGCCCAGGCCAAGCCCTAGAAAGTGGCTTCCGCTGTCGCCCATGAAGATGCGAGCGGGGTTGAAGTTGAAGAAGAGAAAGCCGGCGCAGGCCCCGGCCAGGGCGCCCGCCAGCGGGAGCACGGCCGGCTCTCGACCCACGGCCGCGATCAGCAGAACCAGGGCCACGATGGCGACCACGCCGGCCGCCAGCCCGTCCACCCCGTCCAGCAAGTTGACCGTGTTCTGCATCCCGACCAGCCAGACCAGTGAGATCGGGAAGTCGAGCAGCCCCAGCTGCACGATGCCCAGGCCCGGGACGCCGAGGAAGCTGATGTCGTAGCTGAAGACGAGGATCGCGGTCGCGGCGACCCCCGCCTGCAGCCCCAGCTTGACCCAGGGGTTGAGCGGCCTCCGGTCGTCGATCACGAAGATCGCCGTCGCCAGCCCGCAGCAGGCGAGCAGCCCTAAGGTGTCGAAGCTGAAGGGGACGTAGTAGGCAACGGCGCCCAGGAAGGCCAGGAAGATCGCGACCCCACCCAGCAGCGGCGTCGGCCGCCGGTGCCGGTGGCGGTGGTTGTCGGGCACCGCGACCACCTTCAGCCGGAAGGAGGCGAAGATCGCGATCGGGACCAGGACCACGACCAGGGCCGCGGCCAGGACGAAGGGGCCGAAGGCGGGCAGCAGGTTGCCGACTGCCTGCGCCAATCAGTCGAAGGCGTAAGGCAGCGGAAAGCGCCGGCAGAGCTCGAGCGTCCGCTCGCGGACTGCGTCGCGGGTGGCCGGGTCGTCGACCCGCTCGACCAGGTCAGCCACGCAGTCCGCGATCTCGGCCATCTCCGCCTCGCCCATGCCCCGCGTGGTCACCGAGGGCGAGCCGAGCCGCACCCCGCTGGGGTTGAACTTGCTCGCCTCATCGAAGGGGATGGCGTTGCGGTTGACCGTGATCCCGACCTCGTCCGCCACCTCCTGCACCCGCTTGCCGGTGAGCTTGTGGGGGCGCAGGTCGATCAGCATCAGGTGGTTGTCGGTGCCCCCGCTGACCAGTCGCAAGCCCCGCTCCCGGAGGCGCCGGGCGAGGGCCTTCGCGTTGCGCACCACCTGCTGGGCGTAAGCCTTGAACTCCGGCTTCAGCGCCTCCCCGAAGCAGACCGCCTTGGCCGCGATCGCGTGCATGAGCGGGCCGCCCTGCGTCCCCGGGAAGACCGCGGAGTCGATCGCCTTCTGCCAGTCGGCCGAGGTCAGGATCAGGCCGCCCCAGGCCCCGCGCAGCGTCTTCTGGGTGGTGGTGGTCACGATCGGCGAGTGCGGCACCGGGCTGGGGTGGGCGCCGCCCGCGACCAGTCCGGCGAAGTGGGCCATGTCGGTCACCATCGTCGCGCCGACGCCGTCGGCGATCTCGCGCATGCGCTTGAAGTCGATGACGCGGGGATAGGCGGAGTAGCCGACCATGATCATCTTCGGCTGCACCTGCTCGGCCAGCTTCTGGACCTGCTCGTAGTCGAGGAGCTCCGATTCCCGATCCACGCCGTAGGGGTGGATCTCGTACAGCTTCCCCGAGAAGTTGGCCGGGCTGCCGTGGCTGAGGTGGCCGCCGGCGCTGAGGTCCATGCCCATCACGCGGTCGCCGGGCTGGCAGACGGCCGAGTAGACGGCGGCGTTGGCCTGGCTGCCGGCGTGAGGCTGCACGTTGACGTGCTCGGCCCCGAAGAGCTGCCTCGCCCGCTCGATGGCCAGCGACTCGATCTCGTCCATCACCTGGCAGCCACCGTAGTAGCGCTTGCCGGGATAGCCCTCGGCGTACTTGTTCGTCAGCAGGGTGCCCAGCGCCTCCAGGATGGCCGGGCTGGCCAGGTTCTCGGACGGGATCAGCTCCAGCGTCTGGCTCTGGCGCTGGTACTCCCTGCGGATCAGGTCAGCGACCTGGGGATCGGCCCGGTCCAGGGCCCGAAACGTCATGTGCACTTTGGCCTGGGCCATGCTGGCTAGATCGTAACCGGCCCGGCCCGGAGCGTCCGTGGCCGGGGGCCGGTCACGTCCAGCACCGTCGACGGGACGCCGCCCGGGGCCCTGCCTCCGTCGATGACCGCGGCCACCCCCTCCAACGCGGCCTCGACCGGCGTCATCGCCGGCGGCCGGCCGGTCACATTGGCGCTGGTGGTGGCCAGGGGCTCGCCCGCCGCCCGCAGCAGCGCCAGCGCGTCCGGGTGGTCGGGGATGCGCACGCCCAGGGTCCGCGGGCTGCCGGCGCCCAGGGGCGGCTTGACTCGCCGCGTCGCCGGGAGCACCAGAGTCAGCGGTCCCGGCCACCAGCGCTCCATCAGCTTGCGGGCGTAGGCGCCGGGCTCTACCCAGTCCTCGAGCTGGCCGGCATCGGCCACCATCAGCACCAGGGGCTGGCTCAGAGAGCGCCCCTTGATCTCGTAGATCTTCCGGACCGCCCGGGGGTCGCCCGCCCGGGCGGCCAGACCGTAGACGGTGTCGGTCGGAAAGGCGACCACCCCGCCTGCCCGAAGCAGGGCCGCCGCCCGGGCGACGCCTTCGGCGTCAGCGGTCAGGAAATCCATGCCTCGAGGAGACGGTCCATGCCCTGGAGGTCGCGGTGCAGCCGGCAGCCGGAATAGAGGCCGGCCGCCACCGCCTCCACCTGCTCGGCGATCAGCGGGTCCACCTCGGCGAGCACCGCACCGCCCGGGCGCAGCTTGGCGGGCGCCTGCTCCAGAAGCCGGATCACCAGCTCGCCGCCTCGCGGTCCGGCGTACAGGGCCATGGCCGGCTGGGCCATCACGTCCGGCGCCAGCTGGGTGTCGCGGGCGACGTAGGGCAGGTTGGCGCAGATCAGGTCGAGACCGGCCGGCAGGGGATCGAGCAGGTCGCCCTCTAGCAGCCGGACCCTCTCCTGGAGGCCGTGCCGGGCCAGGTTGCGGCCGGCCACGGCCAGCGCCTCCGGGCTGAGGTCGGACGCGAAGACCGTGACCCCCGGCGCGTAGTGCGCGACCGCGACCGCCACGCAGCCGCTGCCGGTGCCGACGTCGGCCGCCGTCAGCTCGCCACCCCGATCGCGCAGCCAGGCCACCGCGCGCTGCACCAGCACCTCGGTGTCAGGGTTGGGCACCAGCACCGCGGGCGTCACCTCCAGCTCCAGCCCCATGAACTCCTTGCGGCCGGTCAGGTAGGCCACCGGCTCGCCCTTGCCGCGGCGGGCGGTCAGGTCGCGGTAGGGCTGCAGCTCGCGCTCGGTCAGCCGCCGGTCGAACTCCAGGTAGAGGTCCAGGCGGCGCTTTCCCAGCGAATGCGCGAGCAGGACCTCGGCATCCAGGCGCGCGGAGCCGGAGCCGTGGGTCTCGAGGTAGGCGGCAGCCCGCCGCAGAACCTCGAGGACGGTCAACTCAGGTTTGGGTGAGGAGCCAGGATGCATCGCCGGATCTGCGTCGCCCATGCTCCCCGACCTCTACGTCACGGGACCCGGCTCGTCGTCGTCACGCATCTTCAAATGCGCGCTAGCCTGGCCACCCGTTCCTTGATCTCGGGGGCCTGGCCACCGCATCTCTCGGCGACGCCCCCGGCCCCTCACCCGCCGTTGAGCTGAGCCGCCCGCTCGGCCGCGGCCAGGCCGGCGATCAGCTCGTCGAGGTCGCCCTGCAGGACTCGATCCAGCTTGTGGAGGGTCAGCCCGATGCGGTGGTCGGTGACGCGGTTCTCCTTGAAGTTGTAGGTCCGGATCTTCTCCGAACGGTTGCCCCCGCGCACCATCGAGCGCCGCTTGGCGTCCAGCTCGGCGTGCTGCTCGGCCAGCTTCATCTCGTAGAGGCGCGCCCGCAGGACGCGGAGCGCCTTCTCGCGGTTCTGCAGCTGCGACTTCTCGTCCTGGCAGGTGACCACGATCCCGGTCGGCTTGTGGACGATGCGGATCGCGGAGTAGGTGGTGTTGACGCTCTGGCCGCCGGGGCCGGTCGAGGTGGAGGCCTTGATGTCCAGGTCTTCGGGCCTGATCTGGACCTCCACCGGGTCGGCCTCCGGCAGCACGGTCACGGTGGCGGCTGAGGTATGAATGCGGCCCTGGCTCTCGGTCCTGGGCACCCGCTGCACGCGGTGCACGCCGGCCTCGTACTTGAGCTGCGAGTAGGCGCCCTCGCCGCGGACCTCGAAGGACACCCGGTCGAAGCCACCCAGGCCGGTTTCCTGAACGTCCAGGACCTCGACCTTCCAGCCGTGCTTCTCGGCGAAGCGCGTGTACATCCGGAAGAGGTCGCCGGCGAAGAGCGCGGCCTCGTCCCCGCCCTCCGCGCCCTGGACCTCGACCACCACGTCCCGGTCGTCGTTGGGGTCCTTGGGCAGCAGCAGCACCTTTAGCCGCTCCTCCAGGTCGCCCAGCCGGGCGGCGGCGGAAGCCTCCTCAGAGCGCAGGAACTGCTGCATCTCGGAGTCCTTCTCCTGGCGCAGCAGCTCGCGCGCGCCCTCCAGGTCGGCCCGCGCGCGCCGGTACTCGTCATAGATCTTCACCAGCTCGCGCAGCGAGCTCTGCTCGCGGGCCAGCCGGGTCAGCTGCTCGTGGTCGCGCGCCACCTCCGGCCTCGCCATCTCGGACTCGATCTCCCGGTAGCGACGGGCGATGGCCTCCAGCCGGTCCATCATCTCAGGCCGCTTCCAGGCCTTCCTCGCCCGCGCGGGCGGCGTGGAAAGCCGCGATCGCCACCTCCAGCATGTCCGGGGACGGTTCGCGGGTGGTGAACTTCTGCGCCATCAGCACCGGCCAGAGCATGACCCTGATCGCCGGGTTCTCGCGGTGGCGGGCCATGAGGCGGATCCATTCGAAGCCGGCTCCGGCGATCACTGGCACCCCCAGGATGCGGCTCGCCACCAGCCAGAACCAGTTGGGATGGAAGAGGGCGACCAGGCTGAAGAGGAGGACGCTGATGACCAGCACGACCACCAGAAAGCCGGTGCCGCAGCGAGGATGCAGCAGGCTGGCCCTGCGCACCTGCTCCACCTCCAGGGGCCAGTCCGCCTCGAAGGCGTTGATGGTCTTGTGCTCGGCGCCGTGGTACTGGAAGACGCGGCGGACGTCGGGCAGCAGGGAGATCAGGCTCAGGTAGCCCAGCACCAGGCCCACCCGCAGGATGCCCTCGATGACCACGAAGAGGAAGCCCTGGCTGTTGCGCACGGCCAGGCCGGCGCCCAGCAGGGGCAGCCCGATGAAGAGCAGCAGCCCGAGCACGGCCGCGAACCCGATCGAGGCCAGGATCTCGCGGCGCCCGATCTGGATGTCCTGGGCGCCGGCGTTCTTGTTGGCGGACCAGATCAGGGACTTCATGCCCAGGTGCAGCTGCTCGGCCAGCAGCGCCAGGCCGCGGGTGAAGGGCAGCTTCCAGAAGGGGTGCGTGTAGAGGCCCGCACGCAGCTCGCCGCGGTCGATCAGGATCTCCCCCGTGCGCGGCAGGCGCACGGCGACGGCGTAGTGGTGACGGCCGCGCATCATGACTCCCTCGATGACGGCCTGGCCGCCGTAGAAGAAGCGCTCCCGCGCGGGGGTCGCGGCCGCCGGTTGCTCCTCGGGGAGCGGCACGAACTCTACCTAGGGCCGCAACCGGGCCAACCGCCGAACCTTCGGCGCCCATGCGTGCCATCCGCGTTGTCGCCGTCTGCGCGCCTCGCTCACGCATCGCCCGATGCGCTCGCTGCGGTGCTCGACGTCTCCTAGCAGCTGGGTCGCCTGGATCACCGAATTCCTCGTCGGTTGCCCGTTTGCGTCCCTAGCGGGCCTTAGCAGCCCGCTTCTTGAATCGCTCTACCTGGCCGCCGGTGTCCACGATCCGCTGCGTCCCGGTGTAGAACGGGTGGCAGGCCCAGCAGATCTCGGTCTTCAGCTCCTTGCGGGTGGAGCCGGTCCTGAACGTGTTGCCGCAGACGCACGTGACCAGGGCGTCTTCGAAGTAGGTCGGGTGAATGGCAGCTTTCATGGTTGGGGTCTCCAGAGGCGCGATTTTAGCGGACGAACGTGTCCAGAAGGCTGTGGGCCTGCAGGGTGGCGATGCCCAGGTAGGCGACCAGCGCCAGCCAGGCGCCGCCCATCGCCCAGCGCGCGCCGACCGGCACCGACTGGTAGTAGGGCGACTGATCGTTGCGCCAGCGGTCCAGCAGGGTGGGGATGCCGAGCACGACGATCAGGATCAAGATCGGGCTCAGGTACATGTGGAAGGCAAAGGCCAGCACGCCCAGAGCCGCGAAGCCGGCGACCTGGAACCACTTGGAGGCGGGGGCCAGGATCCAGCCGCCGTCCAGCATCCCGACCGGGATCAGGTTGAACAGGTTGATGTAGAAGCCGACCAGGGCCCAGAGCAGCAGGACCGGCGACTGGGTGGCCCCGTAGAGCACGAAGGCGGCCGTGGCGCCCAGGGTGCCGGCGATGGGGCCCGCGATGCCGATCTGGGCCTGCTTCAGGGCGTCGGACGGGTGGGAGCGCTGGAAGATCGCGGCTCCCATGAACGGGATGAAGAGCGGTGCGCTCGCCTGCATGCCCTGGCGCCTGATCTCGAACACGTGCCCCAGCTCGTGGACCAGGATCATCAGCACCAGGCCGGCGGCGAACCAGGGTCCCCAGAAGACCGCGTAGGCGGCGAAGCTGATCGCCAGCGTGATCAGCGTGCCGAAGGCCTTGAACTTGAGCGCAAAGAGCAGCAGGTACTTGCCGTAGCTCCAGGCGGCGATCAGGATGGCCGCCAGTCCCCCCAGCACGCCGCGGTTGACGGCTCGCGAGGGAGGCGGCGAGTAGTGGTGGGGCGAGTCGGCGGGGATGTCGGCGCCCCCGTACTCGGGCGGCGTCGAGGTCGGCTCTTGCATTCTCAACTAGGTATACCCGACCGCGAAGACGCGTAATCCGCGCAGCCTTAAGCACGGGAGGGCGTAATCCGGGTCCCCTCCCTTCCCTCCCGGACGCGGGGAGGGTTCGCGGGCAAACCATGAGGGTTCCTCCGCGATTCAGGCCGGCTCCGGCCCCCGGCGGTGCCGGCTCAGGACCCGGCGGACGCTGGCCTGCTGGCTGGCGAGGACCAGCGAGCTGGTCTCCGCCCAGCCGCCGCCCAGGCTGACCGCCGGCAGGAGAGCCCCACCCGAGATGCCGGTGACCGCCATCACGACGGCGGCCGGCGAGAGGTCGGCCACCCCGAAGGCGCGGCCGGCGGCCTCCCCGGCGAGCATCCGCTCCTGGTCGTTGCGCGGCCACAGCCGCGCCTGCAGCTCGCCGCCCAGGCAGCGCACCGCGCAGGCTGCGATCACCGTCTCCTGAAGACCGCCGATGCCGACCATCGCGTCCACTCCGGTGCCCTCGGTCGCGGCCATCAACGAACCGGCGATGTCCCCCTCCTCCAGCGCCATCACGCGCGCCCCAGCCGCCCGCACCTCTTCCATCAGGTCCTGGTGGCGGGGCCGGTCGAGGACGGCCACGGCCAAGTCGGACACGCGGGCGTTGCGGGCGAAGGCGATCCGGCGCAGGTTGTCAGCCAGCGGGTCGTCGAGGTCGATGGCGCCGCGCGCCTCGGGGCCGGCAACCATCTTCTCCACATACCAGACGGCCGGCGGCTGAGGGAAGGTATCCGGCTCCACCGCCACCACCAGGGAGATGGCGTTGGGCAGGCCGCGCGCCACCAGGCTGGCGCCTTCGACCGGGTAGACGCCCAGGTCGACCACCGGCATTTGGTCGGCGCCGACGCTGGTCCCGTGCGACAGGTAGTGGTCGCCGCGCGGGCCCAGGACAACTCGAACCCGGACGCCGAGCTCCTGCAGGCCCTGGAGCATGGCCGCCGCGGCGAGGTCCCTGACGTGGCCCTGGTCGGATCGGCCAAGCTGGGCGGCGCAGGCCAGCGCGGCCGCCTCGGTGACGGGCAGCAGCCCGAGCGCGAGGTCGGCCCGCAGCCGTCCCGCTACCTCGCTCTCCACGTCTGGGGACTCTAGCTCAGCTCAGCTCGGCGTCTCGGTTTCGACGTAGGCGGGAGCCTCGGCCGCGCCGGGCTGTCTTTCCGCCGGGGCGGCGTCCGGCGCCGGCGCGCGCAGCTCCATCTGGTCGATGCCGCTGACCGCGATCGCCGCCCGGACGAACTCCCGGAAGAGCGGATGCGGCCGGTTGGGCCGCGAGCGCAGCTCGGGGTGGAACTGCGTGGCCACAAACCAGGGGTGGTCCCGCAGCTCGATGATCTCGACCAGCCGGCCGCTGGGCGAGACGCCGGTCAGCTCGAGGCCGGCCTCGGTCAGTACCTCACGGTACTCGTTGTTGAACTCGAATCGGTGGCGGTGCCGCTCGTAGACGACCTCCTCACCGTATGCCCGGTGGGCGAGGCTCCCCGGCTGCAGCTTGCAGGGGTAGAGACCGAGCCGCATGGTGCCGCCCAGGTTGGCGACGTCACGCTGCTCGGGCATGAGGTCGATGACCGGCGTCGAGGTGAAGGCGGCGAATTCGGTGGAGTTGGCGTCGGGCGCGTCCAGCACCTCCCGCGCGAAGTCGATCACGGCGCAGTGCAGGCCCAGGCAGAGGCCCAGGTACGGGATGCGGTTGTGACGCGCGTAGCGGGAGGCCTGGATCTTGCCCTCGATCCCGCGGTAGCCGAACCCGCCCGGGACCACGATCCCGCCCACTCCCCGCAGCAGGGAGGTGTCGCCCTGGTCCAGCTTCTCGGAGGAGACCCAGCGAAGGTCGATGCCGGCATCGTGGTAGACGCCCGCGTGGCGCAGCGACTCGATCACCGAGAGGTAGGCGTCGGGCAGGGCCACGTACTTGCCCACCACCGCGATCGGGACCGCCCCCCGGCGCGGGTGCTTCATGCGGGAGACCAGCTCCGCCCAGGGGCCCAGGTCGGGGACGTGGCGGGCCTCGTCCAGCTCGAAGTGCCTGGCCAGCACGCGGCCCAGCCCCGCCTCCTCCAGCATCAGGGGAACCTCATAGATGGTGTCCACGTCGGGCACCGAGATGACCGCCTCGCGGGGCACGTCGCAGAAGAGCGCGATCTTGTCCTTGAGGTCCTGGTCGATCGGCCGCTCCGAGCGCGCGACGATGGCGTCCGGCGTGATCCCGATCGCGCGCAGCGCCTGCACCGAGTGCTGGGTCGGCTTGGTCTTCATCTCCTCGCCACGAATCAGCGGCACCAGCGAGACGTGGACGTAGAAGACGTTCTGCCGGCCGACGTCGTTCTTGAGCTGACGGATGGCCTCCAGGAAGGGAAGGCTCTCGATGTCGCCGACCGTCCCCCCCACCTCGCAGACCAGGAGGTCGGCCTTGGCCTCCTTGGCCGCCCGGACGATGTGCTCCTTGATGACGTTGGTCACGTGGGGAATGACCTGGACGGTGGCGCCCAGGTAGTCGCCCCGGCGCTCCTTGGCGATGACCTCGGCGTAGATCTTGCCGCTGGTCACGTTGGAGAGCGCGGTCAGGTTCTCGTCCACGAATCGCTCGTAGTGGCCGAGGTCGAGGTCGGTCTCGGCCCCGTCGTCAGTGACAAACACCTCCCCGTGCTGGTAGGGGCTCATGGTGCCGGGGTCGACGTTCAGGTAGGGGTCGAGCTTCTGGTGGGAGACGGTCAGCCCACGGGTCTTGACGATGTTTCCGATCGAGGCGGCCGTGATGCCCTTGCCGAGCGAGGAGACGACGCCGCCGGTCACGAAAACGTACTTCGACATCGACGACCTCCAGCGGGTTTTTCAGATTTTACCCGCTGCTGGCTTGGAATAACCCCGCCGGCCACAAAGGAGCGCGCCGTCTACGGAGCAACCCTGGGTTCGAGCAACACCAGCTTGGTCTCGCCGGGCTCCGCGGAAGAAGCCTGGACGGAGAGTTTCGGCTGCGGTTCGGCCACGGTCACCCCCATCTCCTTTAGAAACCGGCCGACCGGCTCCAGCTCCAGCTTCACGCCCGGGATCTTGAAATGCATCGGCACCACCAGCCGCGGCTCCAGCTGGCGCACCACCTCAGCCGCCTGCGCCGCGTCCAGCCCATGCCGGCCGCCCACCGGCACCAGGAGGACGTCCAGGCCCGCCAGCACCTCCACCTGCTCGTCGACCAGCGGGTGGCCGAGGTCGCCCAGGTGGCAGACCTTGACGTCGTCCAGCTCGATCAAGAAGACGGTGTTGGCGCCCCGCTCGGTGCCCCGGCTGGCGTCGTGGTAGGTCTGGAGGCCGGTCACGGTCACACCGCCGACCTCGTACTCCCCGGGGCCGTCGACCACATAGCCGGCCTTGGGCACCGCCTGCAGGTAGCTGTGGTTGGGGTGGTCGTGGCTCACCGTGACCAGATTCGCCTCCAGCCTGGGCAGCTTGAGCCCCAGGCTGGGCGGGAAGGGGTCGGTGACGACGGCGGCGCCTCGCCCGCGCAGCCGGAAGCAGCCGTGGCCGAGCCAGGTCAGGTCCAAGTCGATCTCCTTCTTGTCTACATGCTGGTCTACATGCGGTCGGGGGCGCTGACGCCGATCAGCTCCAGGGCCTTTTTGAGGACGCCGCGGGCGGCCCGGCAGAGCTCCAGGCGGGCCCGGGTCAGCTCCGGATCATCCACCACCACCCGCTGGGACCAGTCGCGGTTGCCCGCCTGGTAGAAGCCGTGCACCCGATCAGCCAGCCCGTTCACGTAGTAGGGAAGACGGTGCGGCTCCAGCAGCCGGGCCGCCTGCTCGACCGTCTCCGGCCAGAACGCGATCTCCCGGGCCAGGTCCAGCTCCCACGGCTGCCGGAGCAGGTCCAGAGCCGGCTTCTCCGGCAGGTCGCGGCGCTCGGCGGCGAACGGCTCCAGGTTGGCCAGCCGGGCGTGCGCGTACTGCGCGTAAAAGACCGGGTTCTCGTTGCTCTGGGAGACCGCCAGCTCGAGGTCGAACTCCATCATCGCGTCGGGCGAGCGCAGCAGGTAGAAGTAGCGCACGGCGTCCGGACCCACGCGGTCGACAAGCTCCTCGAGGGTCACGAACCGGCCCTGGCGCTTCGACATCCGCCCCTCCTTCAGGTTGACGACCTGGTGGAGGATGATCACCAGACGGTCGGGGTCGATGCCGAGGGCGGCGCAGCCCGCCTTCAGGCGGGGCGCGTGCCCATGGTGGTCGGCCCCCCAGACCTCGATCACCCGCTGGAAGCCGCGCCTCTCGAAGCGGCTCAGCAGGTAGCCGAAGTCCGAGGCCAGGTAGGTGGGCTCGCCCGACTTGCGGATCAGGACCCGACCCTCCTCCTCCTCGCCCGCCTCCTCGCCGGCCTTCTCGTCGATTGGTGGCGCGAACCAGACCGCCCCGTCCCGGTCCTTCAGGAAGCCGGCCTCGCGCAGCCGGGCCAGGGCCTGCTGGCCCAGGTCCTGGTTCCAGATCTCGCTCTCGAAGAACCACTCGTCGTAGCGGATCCGAAGCCGGCCCAGCAGCTGCTGGTACTGCTCGATCATGCGCTCGATCCCGAAGCGCCGGAGGGCGTCCGCCGTCGCCGGTAGCCCTCGCTCGCGCGCCTCCTCGGCGATCGGTTTGACGTACTCGCCCTGGTAGCCGCCCTCGGGCGGCTTCTCGCCCTGGTAGCGGGCCAGGATCGACTCTCCGAACTTCTTGGCCTGCGTGTTCTGGTCGTTGACGTAGTACTCGCGCTGGACCCGGTGGCCGGTGAACTCGAGCAGCCGCGCCAGGGAGTCGCCCAGGATCGCCCCCCGGCCGTGGCCGACGTGGAAGGGGCCGGTGGGGTTGGTGCTCAGGAACTCGACCTGGACCTTCTGGCCGCCGCCCACGCGGCTGCCGCCGTACTCGGGGTCGGCCGCGACTCCGGCCACCAGCTCCCGCAGCCACTCCGGGGTGAGACGGAAGTTGACGTAGCCGCCCAGCGCCTCAGCGCTGACCCCAGCGATCCGGACCCTGGTCGCCACCTCGGCCGCGATCTCCGGCGGAGGCCGCCGCAGCGCGCGCGCCAGCTTGAGGCCGACCGGGGAGGCGTAGTCACCGTGCGCGGGATTCCTGGCCCGGGCCAGCTCCAGGTCCGGGAGGTCGCCGTCGGCACCCACCCTGCGGGCGGCCGCCTCCAACGCCGTAGCGATCTGCGCGCGGACGCTCACGGGCAGCGGGGGTGCGACCCGGCCAGGGTCAGCTGGACCTGCGAGGCCGCGCCGGCCCGCCAGTAGGTCACCACCACGCGCTGCGCGGGGCGAAAGCGCGTGCGCAGCGTCTGGGCGAGGGGATGGGCGGCGTCCAGCCTCACCTCGTCAAGCTGGGTGACCACGTCCCCCGCCCTGAGCCCGGCCGCGGCTCCGGGGCCGCCCGCCAGCACGCTCCGCACCAGCGCGCCCACCGGCTCGCCCTTGAAGGCCGCCTGGTCCGGGCCCAGGTCGGACGTCTGCAGCCCCAGGGAGGGCACGGTCAGCTGGCCGGACTGGACTATCTGCTCGACCTCCGGCTGCAGGCCGGCCGTGGAGATAGCGAAGCCCACGTCCTGCTCGCCGGAGCGGGCGGCCATGGCCAGCCCGACCACCTGGCCGCCGACGTTGAGGAGCGGGCCGCCCGAGTTGCCCGGCCCGATGGCGGCGTCGGTCTGGATCGTGTCCGAAAGCTCCGCCTCGCGACCGGCGACCGGGCCGGCTACCCGCTGCGGCCGGTGGACGGCGGCGACGATGCCGCGGGTCACCGAGTCGCGGCTGGAAAGGGGCCCGCCGACCGCGATCACGGTCTGGCCCAGCTTGAGGGCCGAGGAGTCGCCGAAGCTGAGGGTCGGCAGGCCGGCGACCTGGTCGATCTTGAGCACCGCGACGCCGGTCTCGCAGTCGAAGTCGACCAGCCGCGCGTCATGGCGCTTGAGGTCGTTGTGCAGGAGCACCGTGAGCCCGGACGCGTTGGCGACCACCTGCACGTTGGTGACCAGGAACCCGTCGCTGGTGACCAGGAACCCGGACCCGAACCTGGCGACGTCGCCGCCGGCGGTCTCCGCGGTCACCACCGAGACCACCGCCGGCAGCGCCGCCGCGGCCGCCCGCTGGACGGCGGAGTCCTCGCTGATGGTCACCCGGCTGCCGAGGTCCAGGTTGGGCGGGTTGGTCCTCGACTGCTGGCGCAGGACGGCCAGGGTTACGCCCGCGGCCACGCCGCCGCTGAGGATCGCGACGGCCAGGAGCAGGGCCACGATCGCCAGCGGTCGCGGCCAGCCGCGGCCGGGGCGGGGCGGCGGTCCGGGCCCGTCCGTCTCGATCTCCTGGAGGGGGGTCTCAGTCTTCAGTGGGATACCAGGTTAGGACCAGCTGCCGGCCGGGGCGGAAGCCCGCGCCCCGGTACAGGCGGACCGCAGCCGGGTTGTCGCGACGGGTCCACACGTAGCCCAGCGTGACCCCGCGCTCCCGGAAGAGCTGGACCGCACGCGCCACCAGCGCCTCGCCCAGGCCGCGGCCGCGCTGGGACTCGGCCACGTACACCTCTGCCACCTCGCCCTCGAGGCCGGTGCCGGGGTCGAAGAGGACCACCCAGCAGAACCCGGCCAGGCCGGCGCCGTCGCGCGCGGCGAAGATCACGTTCTCGCCCCGAAACTCGGCCGGGACACGCTCCAGGCTGCGCTCGTAGTCCTCGCGCGAAAGCTGCGGGTGCCCGGCGAAGTGCGGTTGCTCCGCCAGATGGAGCTCGACCAGCAGCGGGCGGATGAGGTCGAGCTCGTCAGCGGCCAGGCGGACGATCGGGAGCGGCACGACCCGAAGTCTAAGAGGGGGCGGCGGGGGGCCCGCCGAGGGGTGCGCTGGCCAGGCGAGTCGAGGTCAAGGAGAGGGTGGCGGTAGGAGGAACGCATCTGGGATGCGTGACGACGCGGCGCCGGGCCCCTCGACGCAGAGATCGGCCGCATGGGCGACGCAGATCCGGCCGGGCATCTCCGCCGCGCCCTCTAGAATCGGTGGTCGCGCCGACGTAGCTCAGCTGGCAGAGCAGCCGCCTCGTAAGTGGCAGGTCGTGGGTTCGAATCCCACCGTCGGCTCCAGGCCGAGGTCAGGGGCGCTGGGCTGCGCGGGCCGCCAGCGCGACCAGGAAGGCCAGCTCCCAGGCCGGCACCAGCGCCGGCGGCAGCGCCTGCGCCAGCTCTACGATCGCGTACCCGGCCGCCAGCAGCCCGGCCAGCCAGACCGGCGCCCCCGCCCGCAGCGCCAGCCAGCCCGCCGGCACCAGCACCGCCAGGTCCTGGTAGCCGACGTAGGGCGTGAAGAGGAGCGAGCCGGCCAGCCCCGCCGCCACCGGCAGGTCGGGCGCGCCGTGCCGGGCCCGCCACGCCGTCCAGAGCGTGAGCAGCAGCACCAACGCCTGCGCCACGTACAGGAGTGGCCCCAGTCCCAGCACGCCGGACAGCGCGTATCGGCGGCCGAGGTCCCACTGCGCGGCGGTGGCCAGCGCTGACAGGTAGCCGGCGGTGCCGTGCACTCCCAGGAGCGCCAGCGACGCCACCACCAGGAGCGCGCTGTAGCCCAGCCAGGCCAGGAAGACGATCCGCCGCCCGGAGGCCAGCAGCGCGAACGGGACCAGGAGCGCGACCTGCGGCTTGATCGCGATCAGCGCCAGCAGCATCCCGGCCGGCACCGGCTTGCGGTGGCGGAGCAGCCACCAGCCGCCCGCCACGGCGAAGGCGACCAGCGCCACCGGCTGGCCGCGCAGCAAGCCGAAGGCGACCGGGAAGAGGCCGAGGAACAGCGCCAGATGCATGGCCCGGGTGAGCCCGTGGCCGGTCGCGGCCAGGCGCCAGGTCCAGACCGCAGCCGCGATCAAGAGCAGGGTCCAGAGACCCAAAGCCAGCTCGAACGGCAGCAGGCTGAATGGCACGGCCAGCCAGGCCAGCGCCGGCGGGTTCAGATAAGGCTGCCAGAAGAAGCCCAGGCTCTCCATCAGGTCGCGCTGGGCGAACAGGTCGTAGAGGTGGTCCCAGCCGCGGGTCAACCCCAGGCGGGCGGCTCCGTACCAGAGGCGGAAGTCGTTGAGAACTCGGACCTGGGGCAGCCAGCCGAGGCCCACCCACATGTCCCACCCGCACAGGATCATCCCGGTCCAAAGACCGGCCACCACCGCCAGCCGCCGGCGGTGACGAAGCAGTGCCAGCACGGCAGAAAAGGTAAAGGGCCCTACATCAGCGCAGGGCCCTTCATCCCCTCCCGACCCCTCCCCACCGGGGGAGGGACGTGGGGCTAGTTGACTTCCCGGTAGTCGGCGTCGACGACGTCCTCGCCGTCCTTCTTCTGTCCGGGCGGCGGGCTCTCACCCTCGCCCCCGGCGGGCCCGCCGGAGCCGCCGCCGGCCTTCTGGTAGATGTGCTCGCCCACCTTCTGCAGCGCGTCGTTGAAGTCGTCCATGGCCTTGCGAAGAGCCTTCACGTCCGAGCCCTTGGCGGCGCTCTTGAGCGTCTCCAGCTTGGACTCAACCTCGCTCTTGACGTCGGCAGGGATCTTGTCGGCGTGCTCCTTCAGCACCTTCTCGGCCTGGTAGATCATCTGGTCGGCCTGGTTGCGGACCTCGACCTCCTCCCGCCGGGCGCGGTCCTCGGAGGCGTGCGACTCGGCCTCCTTTACCAGCCGCTCGACTTCGTCCTTGCTCAGGGTCGAGCTGGCCGTGATGGTCACCGACTGCTCGCGACCGGTGCCCTTGTCCTGCGCCTTCACGTTCAGGATGCCGTTGGCGTCGATGTCGAAGGTGACGTCGATCTGCGGCATCCCGCGCGGCGCGGGCGCGATACCGTCCAGGTGGAAGCGGCCCAGCGTGCGATTGTCGCGCGCCATCTCGCGCTCGCCCTGGAGCACGTGCACCTCGACCGAACCCTGGTTGTCGCTGGCGGTGCTGAAAATCTGCGACCGCGACGTGGGAATGGTCGTGTTGCGGTCGATCAGCTTGGTGAACACCCCGCCCAGCGTCTCGATGCCCAGGGAGAGAGGCGTCACGTCCAGCAGCAGGACGTCCTTGACCTCGCCCTTGAGCACGCCGGCCTGGATGGCGGCGCCGACCGCCACCACCTCGTCCGGGTTGACGCCCTTGTGCGGCTCCTTGCCGCCGCAGAGGTCCTTGACCAGCTTCTGGGTGGCCGGCATCCGGGTCGCCCCGCCCACCAGGACGACCTCGTGGATCTGCTGCGGCGTCAGCGCGGCGTCCTTCAGCGCGGCCAGGAAAGGTCCCCGGCAGCGCTCGGTCAGGTCCTGCGTCAGGGACTCGAACTTGGCCCGCGTCAGCGAGATCTCCAGGTGCTTTGGCCCCGTCTGGTCGGCGGTGATGAACGGCAGGTTGACGCTGGTCTCCAGCCGGCTGGAGAGCTCGACCTTGGCCCGTTCCGCAGCCTCGGTGAGTCGCTGGAGCGCCTGGCGATCGGCCTTGAGGTCGATGCCGTTGGCCTTCTTGAACTCCTCGGCCAGCCAGTCGACGATGCGGCGGTCGTAGTCGTCGCCACCCAGGTGGGTGTCACCGTTGACCGACTTGACATGGAAGACGCCTTCACCGACCTCGAGGACGGACACGTCGTAGGTGCCGCCGCCGAGGTCGAAGACCAGGATGGTCTCGCTCTCCTTCTTCTCCAGCCCGTAGGCCAGCGAGGCGGCCGTCGGCTCGGGGATGATCCGGAGCACGTTCAGGCCGGCGATCTGGCCGGCGTCCTTGGTCGCCTGCCGCTGGGAGTCATTGAAGTACGCCGGGACCGTGATCACGGCGTCCGTGACCTTCTCGCCCAGGTAGGCCTCGGCGTCGGCCTTCAGCTTCTGCAGGATCATCGCCGAGATCTCTTCCGGCGTGAACTCCTTGTTGGCGTTGGGCACGCGCACGAGGGCGCGGTCGTCCTTGCCGGCCTTGACCTCGTAGGGGACGATCTTCCGCTCCGAGTCGACCTCGCCGTACTTGCGGCCCATGAACCGCTTGATCGAGTAGACGGTGTTCTCGGGGTTGACGGCGGCCTGCCGGCGGGCCAGCTGGCCCACCAGGCGCTCGCCTGACTTGGTGAACGCGACCACCGACGGGGTCGTCCGCGCGCCCTCCGAATTCGGGATCACCACCGGCTCGCCGCCTTCCATGACGGCGATCACCGAGTTGGTCGTCCCGAGGTCGATTCCAACCGTCTTAGGCATCCGATCCCTCCAGCCTCATCACATGCATCAAGCCTTCTCTTTCCCCGCCCCGGCGGCGGCGAAACCAGCCCGCGGCTCAGGTATGGTCACACCGTGGACGAGCTTCGCACAGCAGGCATACGGGCGCTGGCCGATCTGGGCACCTCGCTCCTGGAGGTGACCGGCTCGGTCGTGGTTCGGCGGACCCAGCGGCTCAGCGACTTCGCCAACTTCCCAGATCCCATGATGGACGTCAGCGACGCCTCCGCGCGCACGCTGCACGTGGACGGCGCCGAACCCTTCGAGGACTCCGAGACCCTGAGCCTCAACCGGGACCGGGTCCTGGTCATGATCCCGGTCGAGGACGAGCACCCGGGCGCCCATCACGACCTCAAGGTGCTCGGCCGGCGGGTGGGGGTTCGGATCATCTGCCGGGCCGTCCAGGTGACCGGCTTCGTCAACCTGCCGGTCAACGCCACGCTCTCCACCTTCATCCACGAGCGGCACAGCCGCTTCATCGCCGTCAACGGGGCCCGCATCCTCCCCATCAGCAGCCACGCCAGCGTGCAGCTGACCGACTTCGCCGTCCTGCACGAGTTCTGTCTCGTCAACCGCGACTACGTGATCGCCTGCATCGAGGCTCCGCCGTCGTCCAGTGACCAGGCGGACGTTTGAACTTCGAGCTGGACCCGGTCGAGGAGATCGCGGTGGTGGCGGAGGGTGAGCCCGGCCGGCGGCGCTTCTTCCTGGTCACGCAAGGCCACGGCCAGGCGGTCACCCTGGCCTGTGAGAAGTTCCACGTCCAGGGCCTGGTCACCCGCATCGGGCAGCTGCTGGAGGCGCAGGGAATGAAGGCGGAGGAGGGAGCGGCCAAGGCCGGCGAGCTGAAGCCGGAAGAGCCGCGCTGGGCGATCGGGGAGATCGGGATCGGCTACCACGAGGACCGGAAGATGTTCGTGATCGTGGCCCGGGAGGCGGGCGCGGCGGAGGCCGGCGAGGCAGCCGCCTCCGAGCCGGCCGAGGACGATCGTTCGACCCTCCGGCTCTGGCTCAGCCCCAACCAGCTGCGCGCCTTCTCCCAGCAGGCACAGCACACCCTCTCCGCCGGGCGTCCCACCTGCCAGCACTGCGGCCTTCCGATCGACCCCGCCGGCCATCCCTGCCCGGCCGCCAACGGTGCCCGGCCCATCTTCTGACCACTTCCCGGACGCGGAAAGCGAGCGCTCGGAGCAGCTGCTGAGCGAGCTCCCTGAGGTCGAGGTGCTCGGCCTCCTGCCCGGTTCCTCCAACTACACCTTCCTGGTCAGGCTGCGGCCGTGCGGCAGCGACGGCCTGCTGGCCGTCTACAAGCCGGCTCGGGGCGAGTCGCCGCTCTGGGACTTCCCGGCCGGGACCCTGTTCCGGCGCGAGGTGGCCGCCTACCGGCTGGCCCGCCGCCTGGGCTGGCCGCGCATCCCGCCCTCGGTGGTGCGCCGGGACGTGCCCCATGGCCAGGGCGCGCTGCAGCTCTTCGTCGACGCCCAGCCCGGCCGCCACTTCCTGTCCAGCCGGGGCCGGCCGCAGGCGGTCTGGCGCCAGGTGGCGGTCTTCGACTTCATCACCAACAACGCCGACCGCAAGTCAGGGCACTGCCTCTGGGACCGCAAGGGCCGGGTCTGGCTGATCGACCACGGACTTACCTTCCACACCGAGCCCAAGCTGCGGACCGTGATCTGGGACTTCGCCGGCCGGCCGGCCCCGGAGGAGCTGCTGGCCGACCTCACCCGGGTCGCGGGCGAGCTGGCGGAGGGACCGTTGGGCGACGAGCTGGGCCGGCTGCTGGAGCCAGAGGAGATGGCCTCGCTGAGTCGGCGGCTGGCGGCCGTCCTGGAGCCGGGCTGGCGGCATCCCGCCCCCCGCTCCGCCTGGTCTTTACCATGGCCCCCCGTATGACGCGGTGACCATCTGCTAGGGTTGCCCGTTCCATGAGGGTGCTCCGGGCCTTCCTGATCACGGCCTGCCTGGTCACGCTCTGGCCGGCGGCGGCAGAGGCCGAGGCTCCCAGTCTGGCACCGAGCCCAGCGCCTTCCCAGCCGCCTTCGCCACTGCCTACCACCCCGCCGCCCCCATCGCCCACCCCCACCCCGACCCCGACGCCGGTCAACGCCAACCGCGGGCTGGCCCCGACTCTGGGCCCGCCGCAGAGCTCGATCACGGTGACGGGGGACCAGTTCCTGGCCAACCAGGCGGTCAGCATCTACTGGGACGTCACCGACAAGGTCCTGGGCTCCACCCGGAGCGACGCGGGCGGCCACTTCGTCACCAGCGTCAAGGCGCCTGACAACGAGTCTCCCGGCGTCCACCAGATCTGCGCCAGCGTGCCGCCGCGGCCCTGCGCCCAGTTCCTCCTCCAGCCCCGGCCGACGCCCAGCCCCAACCAGCCCAGCCCCTCGCCGCCGCCACCGCCGCCGCCCAGCCCGGTGACGTCCCCCCTGGCGCCCTCCGCGTTGGCATCGCCGTCGCAGCCCCCCCGGCCGAACCCGATCGCCCTGCTCTTCACGCCGCCCTTCATCGCCTTTCCGATCCTCTTCTTCGTGTCGATCCTGGTCGCCGCCGGGATGTGGGCGCGGGGACCGATCGCCGGCCTCTTCTACCGCCCGCCCGTGCTGCCGGAGGCGACCGTCACGCACCGCAGTCTCCGCCTGGACGAGCGTGCGCCGGACGGGGGAGTCCCCGGCGAGGCCGCTCAGCCAACCGAAGCGCCACCGCTTGAAGCAGCCGCACCCGAGCCCCCGCCAGAGGCCCCTCCGCCGGCGCCCCCGCCGGCCGACGAACCGCCCGACCTGCCCGAGCCCGGCGAATAGGAGCGCGGGTTTGACGCCCGCTCGAACGCCCCTAAACTGACTCGCCATCGAACCGCTGCTCTCCGTCCGCAATGTCAGCAAGCGGTTCGGCGGCATCGTGGCGCTCGACTCGGTCACTTTCGACGTGCCGGAAGGCGCCATCGTCGGTCTGATCGGACCCAACGGGGCCGGCAAGACGACGCTCTTCAACATCATCAGCGGGCTGTACCGGTTGGACTCGGGTGACCTGGTCTTCGACGGCGCCAGCCTGCTCGGGGTGGCGCCTTCGAAGATCGTCGTCCGGGGCATCGCGCGCACGTTCCAGAACGTCGAGCTCTGGTCCCGGATGACGGTCGTTGAAAACGTGCTCACCGGGTACCACAGCTGTTATCAGACCGACGGCTGGCACTTCCTGCGCGCCGGGCTCGGCCTGCCCGGGGCCTGGCGGCTGGAACGAGACGCGCGCCAGCGCGCTCGGGAGCTGATGGATTATCTGCGCATTCAGGACCTCGCCGACAGGGTGCCTCGGGGCCTTCCCTTCGGCACCCTGAAGACGATCGAGCTGGCGCGCGCACTGGTCTCGCGCCCGAAGCTGCTGCTCCTGGACGAACCGGCGGGCGGCCTCAACCACGACGAGGTCGGCGCGCTGGCCGCGCTCATGAAGCGGATCCCGGCCGACTTCAACCTCACGCTGCTCCTGGTCGAGCACCACATGAACCTGGTCATGCGGGTCAGCGACAGCGTCGTCGTGCTCGACTTCGGGCGCAAGATCGCCGAGGGCCCGCCGCGCCAGGTCCAGGCCGATCCCAAGGTCATCGAGGCCTACCTGGGCACGCAGGCCGATGGCGCTGCTTGAGCTGACCGGGGTCGAGGCGGGCTACGGTCCGGTCAAGGCGCTGCACGGTGTGTCGCTGAACGTGGAGCAGGGCTCGATCGTCGCCATCCTGGGTGCCAACGGGGCCGGCAAGACCACCACTTTGAGGGCGATCACCGGGATGGTGAAGTCTTCGGGGCGGATCGTCTTCGACGGTCGCGACATCACCCACTGGCGCACCGAAGACATCGCTCGGGCCGGGATCGCCCACGTGCCCGAGGGTCGCGGCACGCTGTCTCAAATGACGGTCTGGGAGAACCTCCAGATGGGTGCCTACACCCGCCGCGACGGCGACGGTGTGAAGACGGACCTCGACCGGGTGATGCGCTATTTCGGCTGGATCGGGGCTCGCAAACAGCAGCCCGCCGGCCTCCTGTCGGGCGGCGAGCAGCAGATGCTGGCGATCGCCCGCGCGCTCATGCAGCGCCCGCGCCTGCTGCTCTTGGACGAGCCATCGCTGGGACTGGCGCCCATCATCGTCCGCGAGATCTTCGAGATCGTGAAATCGATCAACCAGGAGCAGGGGCTGACCGTGCTGCTGGTCGAGCAGAACGCCAGCCTCGCGCTCCAGGCGGCGGCCAAGGCGTACGTTCTGGAGGCGGGCCAGGTGGCGGTGTCGGGAACCAGCGACGACCTGGAGCGGCACGAGTCGGTGCGCAAGTCGTACCTGGGCTACTGACGCCGTGCTCCTGCTGCAGGCCAACCTCGCCCAGGGCGTCATCCAGCAGATCGCCTTCGGCATCTCGACCGGCGCCATCTATGCCAGTCTCGCGCTGGCCCTGGTCCTGATCTACCGGGCGATGGACGTCGCCAACTTTGCCCAGGGCGAGCTGGCGATGTTCAGCACCTTCATCGCCTGGAGCATGATCAACTACTGGCACCTGCCGTACTTCGCCGTCCTGGTGCTGACGATCCTCATCTCGTTCGGCGCCGGGGTGGTGATCGAGCGCGTCATGATCAGGCGGTTCGAGGGGGCGCCGGTCCTCACGCTCGTGATCGTGACCCTTGGGCTTTTCTCGATCGTGAACGGCACCGCCGGCCTGATCTGGCAATACATCTTCAAGGCCATGGACAGCCCCTTCCCGCCCAACCCGATCGTGGTCGGAGGCGTCTTCATCGCCACCATCCAGGACGTCGGGGTGGTCGCGGTGACGTTGGCCGTCCTGGGCGTCATGTTCGTGTTCTTCAGGTTCACCAAGCTCGGGCTGGCAATGCGGGCGGCGTCGCTCTACCCGGAGACGAGCCGCCTGCTGGGAGTCCGAACCAGCTGGATGCTGGCCCTTGGCTGGGGCATGTCGGCGGCGGTTGGCGCCGTCTCCGGGATGATGGTCGCACCCATTGTCTTCCTGGACCCGAACATGATGCAGCCGGTGCTGCTTTTCGCCTTCGCCGGCGCCGTCCTGGGCGGCATCGAGAGCCCGGTCGGGGCGGTGGTGGGCAGCGTGATCGTGGGGGTCCTGCTAGCGCTTCTCGGCCGCTACGTACCCGGCGGGTTCAACCTGCGGACCTTCTTCGCCCTGGTCGTCATCGTCGGCGTCCTGCTCCTGCGGCCGTCCGGTCTTTTCGGGCGGGCCGAGGTGAGGCGGGTCTGATGCGCCTGGGCCGGATCCCGGTCGAGACCATCGGGGTGGGCGCCGTGCTGGCGGCGGTCCTGCTGGCGATCCCGCTGGTGACCGACCAGTTCTACACATTCCAGTTCGCCAACGTAGCCATCTTCGTCATCGCGCTGATCGGTCTCAACGTGCTGACCGGCTACAGCGGCCAGATCTCACTCGGCAACGGCGCCTTCATGGCTGTCGGCGGCTACACGACCGCGCTGCTGGCCAGGCGCTATTTCGCGGTCCCGTACTGGGTGACCGTCCCCCTCGGAGGCCTCCTGGCGGGATTCGCCGGCTACCTCTTCGGCCTCCCCGCCCTCCGCCTGCGCGGCATCTACCTGGCGCTGGCCACCTTCGCCCTGGCGCTCTCGCTGACGCCGGTGCTCAACAACTTCGACAGCTTCACGGGCGGTCACGCCGGCATCGTGCTCCACCCGGTCGCCCCGCCCACCTTCCTGGATCTGAGCCAGGAGCAGTGGCTCTACTTCGTCTGCTGGGCGATTGCGATCGGCCTTTACATCCCCGCCTGGCTGATGGTGCGCGCCCGGACGGGCCGGGCCTGGATGGCGGTCCGCGACAGCGAGACCGCCGCCATCGCGAGCGGCATCAGCCTTCCCTACTACAAGACCCTGGCCTTCGCGATCAGCGCGTTCTACGCCGGCATCGCGGGCTCGCTACAGGTGATCGCCAACAGCTACATCAACCCGGACGGATACGGGCTGGCGCTGAGCCTGCAGCTGCTGATCGGCATCGTCCTCGGCGGCCTCGGACTGACGTGGGGCCCCGTCTTCGGCGGATTGATCGTGGTCTGGCTCCCCTATCTGGCCGAGCGAGCGGGCGGGATCCACCTCGGCTCCCTCGTGATTCCCCAGAAGCCCGACATTGGCTTCGGAGTGCTCCTCATCCTGATCGTCTTCTTCGCGTCGAACGGGGTGGCCGGCCTCCTGGAACGCGGCGTCCGCCGCTACCGCGTCTGGCGGCGGGTCACGCGCGGCGTTCCGGCGGCGGCCGCCGCCGCGGAAGCCGAGATCGCACCGGTGGTGGGCGCCGAGGAATGAGCGCCGGCTGACATCGGGACTTGACGACCGCTCAGCCAGGTAGCAACCTGAGCCGTCAGCCGAATTCTCGCTAAACACGGAGGGGAAGTTAATTGATGGGCGGACTCATACCTCTACGCCGGTTGGCGCTGGGCGCCGCCATGGCGATCTTGGCCGTAGCCTGCGGCGCCCAACAGGGGACGACGGCGCAGACCGACGTGGGCGTCACCAAGGACGAGATCAAGATCGGAGCCACCTTCCCCGTGAGCGGCAGCGCGTCGGTCTACTACTCGGTCGCCAAGGGTGCCAACGCCTACTTCCAGTACGTCAACACCGAGAAGGGCGGCGTCAACGGCCGCAAGATCAACTTCGTCGTCAAGGACGACGGCTACCTACCCGCCAACACGCCGGCCAAGGCCCGCGAGCTGGTGCAGGAGGAGAAGGTCTTCCTGACCTACGGAGACCTGGGCACGCCGACCAACCTCGCCGTTCGCGACTACTACAACGAACAGAAGGTCCCGCAGCTGTTCGTCTTCACCGGGGCCAGCTTCTGGGGCGCGGACTACGACAAGTACCCCTGGACCCTGGGCTGGCAGCCCGACTACATCACCGAAGGCAAGATCTACTCGCCGTACATCCTCCAGAACTTCGCCAGCTCGAAGATCGCCATCCTCTACCAGAACGACGCCTACGGCCAGGACTACGTGACCGGCCTCAAGCGGGGGCTGGGTGACAAGTACAACAGCATGGTGGTGGCCACCGCCACCTACAACGCCGGCGACCCGCCCGACATGAAGTCGCAGGTGGCCAAGCTCAAGGACAGCGGGGCCGACCTCTTCTATGTGGTCTGCACGCCCACCTACGCCGCCAGCGCGGTGATCAACGCCTTCAACACCGGCTGGAAGCCCAAGATCATCATGAACAACGTCGCCGCCAGCGTCTCGACCTGGCGCAACGTCATCAAGCAGCTGGGCGGCAAGACGGCGGCGGTCGAGGGGATGATCAGCACCTCCTACCTGAAGGACCCCACCGACACCGCGCTCTACGGCAACGACGCGGGCGTCAAGCTCTTCCGCGACGTCATGACCAAGTACGGCAACGGCTGCCCGGCGGACGGCACCGACAGCTTCTGCGTGGCCGGCATGGCCAGCGCCTGGAGCCTGGTCGAGCTGCTCAAGTCGGCCGGCAACACCATGACCCGAAAGCACGTGATGGACCTCGCCTGCTGCTCGCTCAACCAGTCGGGCGACCCCTTGCTGCTGCCGGGGATGGTCGTGAAGACGACCAAGACCGACCACTTCCCCATCCAGCAGATGCAGCTGCAGAAGTGGACGGGTGACCACTGGACGCTGACCGGCAGTCTGATCGACGGTCGCGGCAAGTAGCCTTCTAGCAGCCACTTAACGGGGGGCCGGATGTGACCGGCCCCTTCGCGTTTCGTACCATGGCTCGGCGTTGATCCAGCGCCTGCGCCCCTACTGGCTGCACGCCTACCTCCTCACCTACACGCCGCTGCTGCTGCTGGCCGACTCGAAGCTCACCAGCGTCTGGCCCCAGCTCGGCCTGGGCCTCCTGACCTTCTTCGTGCTCTGGCTGTGCACGCGCTACGCGCCGCCCGAGCAGAGGCGCCAGGTCTGGCTCTGCGTGGTCGTGGCCACCGGCTTCGAGGTCTTCGGGTCTCTGGTCTGGGGGGTCTACCGCTACCGATTCCACAACCTCCCCCTCTTCGTCCCGCCCGGGCACGGGCTGGTCTACCTGTTCGGGCTGCTGGCGGGATCGCTGCCGGTCGTCCAGCGCCACGGCCGGCGGGTGGCCTGGGCGGTCCTCGGCATGGCCGTGGGCTGGGCCCTGGCCGGCCTGACGGTGCTCCCGCTGCTGACAGGCCGCCTGGACGTGCAGGGCGCCCTCTGCCTGCCCGTCTTCGCCTGGTTCGTGCTGCGCTCGCCGCGCTGGGCGCTGTTCGCGGCCATCTTCGTCGCCACCGGCGAGCTCGAGATCTTCGGCACCAGCTTCGGCAACTGGCTCTGGCTGCCGGCGGCCCCCTGGACCGGCTTCCCCTCCGGCAACCCGCCTTCGGTGATCGCGGGGGGCTACTGCGTGATCGACGGCTCGGTGCTGCTGGTGATGCGCGGCTTGCAGGCACTCTCGCGAGCGCGCCCGCAGCTGCTTCCGGCCCCTCAGGAGGCCTAGGCCGCGCTCTTGGTCCCCAAGCCTTGACTTCGCTCCCAGCTACTGCCGGAACTTTCTTTACATCTTCTGGTTAGAAGCAGCGAAGCATGGCTGTGGAGATGCGTTCTCTGCGCCTGGTCCTGGCAATCGCCAGCGCGGCCGGCCTGATGGCCATCGTGGGCGCGGCCGCCACCCCGCTGGAGACCGGCGGGCGCGCGCTCGACGTGCAGGGCAGGCCGGTGGCCGGGCTGCGCGCTGAGTTGGTCTCCGGCACGGGCGTCGTGTCACGGGCCTGGACCGACACCCGCGGTCGGTTCGGCCTCAGCGGCCTCCACCTGATGGGGACCTACCAGGTACGCATCCAGGGCACCGGCTTCCTGACTGCGATGGTGCCGGCCGGCACGGCGCAGACGGTGGTGGTCCACCGCCTGCCCAGCCTGGTCGGACGCGTGCTCGACGACACCGGGGCCGGCGTCGCCGGTGCCGGGCTGGAGCTAAGCCAGGCCGGCCGGCCCGGGATCATCTCGCTCGAGAGCGACGAGGACGGCTTCTTCTGGCTGCTGGGCCGGGCCGACCCGGGCAACTATCGGCTGACGGTCTCGGCCCGGGCTCACGACCCCTTCCGCGCCAACCTGGCGCTGGCCTCCGACCACACGCTGCAGGTGACCCCGGTGCTGCCGCGCGAGCTGGGCACGCTGACCCTCAGCAGCGACCCCAGCGGGGTCGCTCCGGTTCTCGACGGCCAGGCGCTGCCGGGCTGTGCGGCCACGCCCTGCACGGTTCCGCTCGCGGTCGGGAGCCACACGATCAGCCTGGAGACCGATCTCTACGTGCCCTGGTCACATGAGTTCAACCTGCGCCGCCACGACTCGATCAGCCTCTCAGCGGTGCTGGAGCGCAAAACCGGCCTCCTCGAGCTGTCAGGCCCGGCCGCGCCCGACGCCGAGCTGGACATCGACGGCTCCGCGGTCTACGCGTCCACGTGGAGCGGCCGCCTGCCCACCGGGACCCATCGGGTCGCCTATCGCGCCGGTGCCTACTGGCCGGCCCTGGCCAGCGTCGGCATCGACTGGAACCAGACCGCCACCCTGGGCCTGCGCCCGAGCGTGGTGGCCACCGATGCCTCCGGCTTCATCGGCGGTCTGGACGCCTATCTCTCGTCCCTGGGCGGGCAGTACGGGGTCTACCTGCAAGACCTGGGCTCCGGCCGCGAGCTCGGCTCCCGGGACCAGAACACCTTGATGGAGGCGGCCAGCGTGATCAAGCTGCCGGTCGCCCTCTTCACCTACCACCAGGCGGAGGCGCGCAAGATCAAGCTCGACGACCTGGTCACGCTCCAGGATTCCGACTTCATGGGCGGCACCGGTGTTCTCAACGGCACCGCCAAAAGCGGCGACAGGTACAGCTATCGTGACCTCCTCGCCTACCTGATCCAGCAGAGCGACAACACTGCCTGGATGGCGCTGCGACGCGTCCTGGAGGACGGCAAGATCGACGCCTTCTCGGCTTCCGTCGGGGCTCCCGACTGCCTCCAGGACGTGGACGGCTGCACGGCCCGCGAGGCGGGGCTGATGCTGGCCGGCCTCTACCGGGGAAGGATCCTCAATCGTGCGAACTCCGACGCGCTGCTCGGCCTGCTGGAGACGACCGTTTTCAACGACCGCATCAACTGGTACCTGAGCGGCTACACCATCGCCCACAAGGTGGGCATGGACGGAGGGGTGATCAACGACTCCGGGATCGTCTTCCTGGGCGGCCGGCCGTTCGTGATCTCGATGTTCACCTACACCGACGACCCGGCCAAGGGAACCCAGGCCATCCGGGACGTCGCCCGAGCCGCCGCTTACTACTTTGGGGCTCGTTGAGCTGGAAAGCGGCTGACCACATCCCCTCCCTCCCCTCCCCAACGGGGGAGGGACGTCGGGGTTAGCCCCGGTAGTCGGAGGGCGGCCCGGGCGGGAGGTAGGGCGCCGGGTTGACCGGCTGCTGGTTGATCCGCAGCTCGAAGTGCAGGTGGGGGCCCGTCGAGTTGCCGCTTGAGCCCTCCTTGCCGATCACGGTGCCCTGCGTCACCGTGTCGCCGGGCCGGACGGTGGCCAGGCTCAGGTGCCCGTAGAGGGTGGTCAGCCCGCCCGAGTGCGCCAGCACCACGTAGTTCCCGTAGGCGGTGTACCCGCTGCCGACCATGGCCACCACCCCGTCGTCCGCCGCCAGCACGTTGCTGCCGTAGGGCGCCACCAGGTCGATCCCGGTGTGGAAGTGGGGGTAGCCGCCGTAGGGCGGCTCGAACCAGTAGGTGCTGGGCCCGTAGGGCTGGCTGATGGTCGCCTGCGGCTCCGGCCAGATGAAGCGGTAGCGCGTGGAATGCCCGGCCGAGGCCGTGATGGCGACCGGGTGGCTCTGCTGCCAGAGCCGGTACTGGTCCCAGACCGCCTGCATGGCGGCGGCGATGATCTGCTCCTGCTCGGCCTGCAGCATGTCCGCGATCTGCTGCGCGAGCTGGCTCGACTGCTGCGCCAGGACCGCCATCTCGTAGCGGGTCTCGTCGATCTTGTCCTGGAGCTGCTGGCGCGCCTTCTCCTGCCGCCTCTGCAGCTCCTGCAGCTGCGCCAGGCTGGCCCGCAGCTCGGCCCGTAGCCTCAGTTGCTCCTCGCGCAGCACCTCCTGCTTGGCCAGGTCCGCGTCCAGCCGGCCCAGGTCGTCGTAGAGGCGGGCCTTGACATCCCTGGCCCGCTGGCCGGCCGAGTTCAGGTCCGCGATCCGCGTCATCAGGTCGGAGAGCGTGGGGGCCTGAGCCAGCATCACCAGGACCGAGCTCGGCTGCACGTAGATGGAGCGCGCGAGCGACTTCAGCTGCGCTCGCTCCACCTCCACGCGATGGCGGGTGGTCGCGATCTCGGAGTCCAGAGCCGAGATCTTGTCCTCCAGCTCGGCGAGGCGGGCCTCGGCGGCGCTGATCCGCTGCCGGAGGTCGGCCTGCTGGTTGGCGTTCTCCCGCAGCGACTGATCCAGCTCGTCCTGGGCCGCCAGCGCCTGGGCCAGGTTGTTCCCGAGCTGCATGCGGACCTGCTCGATCAGCTGCCGGCGGGCCTGGGCCTGGGCGGTGCTGTCGTCGGCCGCGGCCGGCTGCGCCGTCAGGAGCAGAGAGGCTACCGCGGCCGCCAGCGCGAGAGCCCGTTTCACTCTCATGCCTCCAGGTGCCTCCGGAGGCCGACCAGGGAGGAGCCGGAGCCGAGCAGGAGCCCGACCAGGAACACCAGCGCACCAGCGCCGACCGCGACCTGCACGCTGACGCCGGGAGCGACCTGCGCGTAGCTGCCGGCCCCGGCGGCGATGGCGCCCAGACCCAGCCCGAGCGTGATCAGTCCCGCCAGGGCACCGGCCAGGGAGCCGGTCAGGGCACCCTCGATGACGAAGGGACCGCGCACCATCCAGCGCGGGGCGCCCACCAGCTGCATGATCGAGACCTCGTCGCGCCGGGCGGCGATCGCGGCCCGGATGCTGTTGCTGGTCACGCTGACGGCCACGAACCCGAGCAGGGTCAGGAAAGCCGCCCCGGCGACCGCCAGGCCCAGCAGCAGCTGCTGGATCCGCTGGTAGGTGTAGGGGTCATAGGAGGTCGGATAGGAGGCGTCGACGCCGTCGATGAAGCGCACCGACTGGTCCACCCCGGCCATGTCCTCGATCCGCTTCACGCGCACGTCCAGGCTGGCCGGGAAGGGGTTGGATTCGGTCGCGTCCGCCAGGTCGGGCAGGCCAGGCCGCTTCTGGGCCCTGGCCAGCGCCTCCTCCTTGCTGACATAGGTCACCGACACCACCCGCGGGTCGTCGCGCAGGCCCAGCATCAGCCCATCCACGTCGGCCGGGGCCGCGTCATCGGCCAGGTAGACGTGCAGGAGGGAGGCTTCGCGCGCCTGCTGCTGCGCCAGGTTGGTGAGCGCGAAGCCTGCCACGCCGACCAGCCCCACCAGCATCAGGAGCAGAGTCATCGAGCCCAGCGCCGGGGCCGACGTGCCCAGGTTGCGGGCCCAGCTGCGGAGGGCGCCCTTGAAGAGGTAGCGGAAGGCGTTGCGCGCCACGATGAACACGATCCGCCGGCGCGGGAAGCGGCCCTTCACGACCACGCCAGCCACGCGAGCCTCCCCGAGCTGCCGGCGGGCTGGTCGCGCACCAGCCGCCCCTCGACCAGAGTCAGGATCCGGCGCTGCAGGCGGCGCACGATCTCGACGTTGTGCGTGGCCACCAGGACCGCGGTGCCGAAGGCGGCCACGTCCTCGAGCAGGTCGGCGATCTGCCAGGCCGTCTCCAGGTCCAGGTTGCCGGTCGGCTCGTCGGCGATCAGCAGCGCCGGCTGGCTGACCACCGCGCGCGCGATCGCCACCCGCTGCTGCTGGCCGCCCGACAGCTGGCCCGGAAATGACGCGGCCCGATCGCCCAGGCCGACCGCTTCCAGCGCGTCCAGAGCGCGGTCGGCGGCCTCCTCGTCCGAAACCTTGAGGTCCGCGACCTGCAGCGCGAAGGCCACGTTCTCGAGCGCGGTCAGCCGCGGCAGCAGCTTGAAGTCCTGGAAAACCACGCCCACCCGGCGGCGCAGCTCAGCCAGCCGCTGAGGCGGCAGCGAGTGGGCGGGCAGCCCGTCGACCCAGACCTTGCCCTGGGTCGGCCTCACCTCGCGGTTGATCAGCTTCAGGAGCGTGGTCTTGCCGGCGCCGCTGGGCCCGACCAGGAAGACCAGCTCGCCCGGCTCGATGCAGAGATAGACGTCGCCCAGGGCGACTCGTTCCCCGTATCGATGCGTGACCCCCACGAACTCGACCAGCGGCTGCAACTCGAAAGACCATAACGGTGGACCGAGCCCTAGTCCGGTGCCGCCTGCGTAAAGCGCTGTAAGTTTTCGTGAAAGCGATTCGGCGACAATCCTTGACCTGAGAACCACGCGACGGCGCCTCAGCCCGACCGCGACGCTCGCCCTCGTCTGGCTGGTCGCCTTCAACCTGCGCTCGGTCATCCTGGCCGTGCCGCCCGTGCTGCCGGCCATCCGCAGCGACCTCCACCTCAGCTTTGCGCTGGCCGGCGCCGTCAGCGCCCTGCCGGTGCTCTGCCTGGGCGCGGCGGCGCTGCCGGGTGCGGTCCTGGCCAACCGCTTCGGCGCCCGGCGCCTGCTGCTGGCTGCCTCGGTCGGGCTCGGACTCGGCGCACTCGTGCGCCTGCTGCCGCCCCAGCCCGCGGGCTTGATCGCGGGCACGCTGCTGCTCTCGATCTGCGTCGCCGCCGCCCAGCCGGGTGCCGCGCAGCTGGTGCGGGCGTGGTTTCCGAGCGCGGTGCAGCGGGCGGCCACCATCTACTCCAACGGCCTCACGGTCGGGGGCCTGGCCGGCGCCACCCTGACGGCGCCGCTGGCCCTGCTGGCCGGCTGGCGCGGCACCTTCGTGACCTGGGCGCTGCCGGCCCTGGCCACCGCCGCGCTCTGGTTCTGGCTGGCTCCCGGTCGCGAGGGCCACGAGTCCCAGCCGAGCGGGCTCCTCCGGCTGGCGCGCAACCCCGAGGTCTGGCGGGCGGCCGGCTTGTTCGGCGCCCAGAGCGTCTGCTACTTCACGGCGGCGACCTGGGTGCCGTTCCTTCTGCAGAGCTCGGGGCCGGGCTACGTCGCCCTGGTGCTCTTCTCGATGAACGTCCTGGCGGTGCCGCTGACCGTGCTGCTGGCGGCCGTGCGCCGGCCCTACGCTACCTCGCCCGCCTTTTACGTCGCCGCCGGCCTGCTGACGGCCACCGGCACGGCGGGGCTGATGCTGGGCCTGGCTCCCCTGGCCTGGCTGTTCGGCGCCAGCATCGGGCTGGGCACCAGCCTGACCTTCGCGGGGGCGATGGCGCTGCCGCCGGTGCTGGCCGGCACCGAGACCGAGGTCGCCGGCTATTCGGCTTTCATGTACGGGGCCGGCTACCTGGTGTCCTTCATCGGGCCGCTGCTGGGGGGCTTGCTGGTGGATGCGACCGATTCCTTCGTGGCCCCGTTCTGGGCGGTGCTGGTGGGGGCGCTGGCGATGCTGGCGCTGGGAGCGACGATGTCACGCCGTGGGCGAGCCGCCTAGCCCTGCTGGCGGAGCTCCACCCGGCGGATCTTGCCCGAAATCGTCTTCGGCAGCTCGCTCACGAACTCGATCTCGCGCGGGTACTTGTAGGGTGCGGTGACCCTCTTGACGTGCTCCTGCAGCTCCAGAGTCAGCTTCTCGGAGCCCTCGTGCCCGGGCGCCAGGATCACGAACGCCTTGACGATGGTGCCGCGCATGGGATCGCCCTTGCCCACCACCGCCGCCTCCGCCACCGCCGCGTGCTCGATCAGCGCGCTCTCCACCTCGAAAGGTCCGATCCGGTAGCCGGCGCTGATGATGACGTCGTCGGCGCGGCCCACGAACCAGAAGTAGCCGTCGCGGTCCACGTAGGCGCGATCGCCGGTGACGTACCAGTCTCCGCGCTGGCTGGCCCCGGTGGCGGCCGGGTTCCGCCAGTACTCCTGGAAAAGCCCGACCGGGCGCCGCGGCCGGAAACGCACCGCGATGTCGCCCTCGCTGTCCGGCTCGAGCAGCTGGCCCTCCTCGTCGACGACCGCCACCGACATCCCCGGCGAGGGCTTGCCCATGGAGCCCGGCCGCACCTCCAGCGGCGGGAAGTTGCCGCAGAGCAGCACAGTCTCGGTCTGGCCGTAGCCGTCGCGGATCTTGAGGCCGGTGCCCCGCTCCCAGGTCTCGATCACCTCCGGGTTCAGCGGCTCGCCCGCGCCCACACACCAGCGCAGGCTGGTCTTGTATTTCGAGAGGTCTTCGAGGACCAGCATCCGGTACGCCGTCGGCGGCGCGCAGAAGGTGGTGATCGGGTAGTGCTCGAGCAGCTGCAGGGTCTCCGCGGCGCTGAACTTGCCGCGCGCATCCTGCACGAAGAGGGCGGCACCCAGGTTCCAGGGTCCGAAGAAGCTCGACCAGGCGGCCTTAGCCCAGCCCGTCTCCGAGAGGTTCAGGTGCAGGTCGGTGGGCCGCAGGTCGAGCCAGAAGCGGCCCGTGATCTGGTGCCCGATCGGATAGGAGGCGTGGGTGTGCAGCACCATCTTCGGGTTGCCGACCGTCCCCGACGTGAAGTAGACGAGGCAGGGATCCGACGAGCGCGTGGCCACCTCACCGTAGGCGCCGTCCGCCGCGGCCATCTCCTTCTCGTAGGAGAGCCAGCCGTCGCGCTCGCCACCGGCGACGATCAGAGTCTTCAGGCTCGGGCAGTCGGCCCGCACCTGGTCCACTTTGGCCGCATCGTCGGCATCGGTGACGTACGCGACCCCCTCGGCCAGATTGGTCCGGTACTGGATGTCCTTCGGCGTCAGCAGCACGGTCCCCGGCACCGCCACCGCGCCCGCCTTCATGCAGCCCAGGAGCACCTCCCACCAGGCCACCACCCGGGGCAGCTGCACGAGGACGCGGTCACCGGGCTGGACGCCCTGCCGCTGGAGGACCTGGGCGAAGCGGTCGGACCGCTCGGCGAACTCTCTGAAGGTGACGCGCCGCTCTGAGCCATCCGGTCCGACCCAGAGCATGGCCAGCTTGTCGCGGTCCTGGGCCCAGCGCCCGATCACCTCGCGGGCAAAGTTGAACCGCTCCGGCACCTGCAGCCTGAAGGTGCGAACGGTCTCTTCGTAGTCGGTCATGTGGTGGGTTGCCGGCCTGGTGGCCACTAGACCCCCAGCTCGACGCTGGCGCTGCCGAGAGTCGTCTTCCCGCCTTCCGGATCTTCGCCCCAGACCTCGACCTCCACCTGGCGCCCGTCCACCCGCTTCACGACCCCGCGGCAGCGGTAGGGATGGCCTGGCTGGTCGAGCCCGCGATAGCTGACCTCGAAGGTCCGAAGCCGTGCCTTCGGCCCCATCCAGTCGGTGATCAGCTGGCCCAGGAAGGCCGCTTTCAGCAGCCCGTGCAGGATCACGCCGGGAAGGCCGACCGACCTGGCGTAGTCCTGGTCGTAGTGGATCTCGTAGAAGTCGCCCTGCGCGCCCGCGTACTGCACGAGCTGGCGCGTCGTCGGCTGCTTCACCAGCTCCGGCAGCTCGGCACCGACCTGCACCCTCACCGGCGGATGCGGGTCCCGCGGATGCTGGCCACCGTCGCTCCCTTCGGGTCCGTGAAGACGGTCTCGGTGACGAGGAACAGCATCGATCCCGACTTACCCTGCTTCTCGTAAGCGTCGACCAGCCGGGTGCGCGCCGTGATCTGATCGCCCGGCCGGACCGGCCTCGCATATTCGAAAGCGTCCCCGCCGTTCAGCCAGCCCTGGCCGTACTCGAGGGCCTCGGCGACTCGAGGCAGCTCGGCTCCCATCGCGGCCAGAAACGTGGGCGGGGCCTCCTCCCGCCAGCGCGGGTTGGGGTCGCCGATCGCTTCGCACCAGCGGCGCAGGTGGCCGGCCTCCACGGTCATCGTCACCGGCGCGCTCACCTCGCCGATCCGCGCCCGAACCTTTTCGACGACGTCCGTCGCAGTCACTTAGCGGCCGCGGGGCAGCCCGAGCACGCGCTCGGCGATGATGTTGCGCTGGATCTCGGAGGAGCCGGCGTAGATGGTCTCCGCCTGCGACCACAGCCAGCCGTACTGCCACCGCCCTGCCTCCAGCGCCCAGGGCGAGTCGGGGTCGAGGGCGCCGTACGGCCCCTGCACGGCGATGGCGGTCTCCTGCAGCCGCTTGTCCATCTCGCTCCAGTAGAGCTTGGTCAGGCTCGCCTCGGGTCCGGGCGCTCCTGCCGGCCGGGACAGCGCGCGCAGCCCGTTGAGTCGGAAGACCTGCGCTTCGATGAAGGCCTGCGCCACCCGCTGCCGCACGCTGGGGTCGCCGCCCGCGCCCCGCGAACGCGCCAGCGCGGCCAGAGCCCCGGCCGCCCGCTCGAAGCGCGAGGCATTGGCCAGCCCGCCGCGCTCGAAGCCGAATGTGGTCATGGCGATCTTCCAGCCGGCGGCCGGCTCGCCGACCAGGTCCCGGTCCTCGACCACTGCGTCGGTCAGGAAGATCTCCGAGAACTCGCCGCCGCCGGTCAGCTGCCGGATGCGCCTCGTCTCCACCCCCGGCTGGCGCATGTCGACCAGGAAGAAGCCGATGCCCTGGTGAGGCTGGGCGGAGGGATCGGTCCGCGCGAGCAGGAAGCTGCGGTCGGCGTAGTGGGCGCCCGACGACCAGGTCTTCTGCCCGTTGAGGACCCACTTCCCGTCGCGCCGCTCGGCCCGGGTCTTCAGCCCGGCCAGGTCGCTGCCGGCGTTGGGCTCGGAGAACCCCTGGCAGAAGACCAGTTCGCCGGAGAGGATCTTCTCGATGTAGGTCTCCTTCTGCCAGGTTGAGCCGTGGACCCACAGCGTCGGCGCGAGCAGGCTCACCCCCAGGCGGCCCAGGATGGCCGGCGCCCCGGCGCGGGCCAGCTCCTCCTGGTAGATGGCCTGCATCATCGGGCCGGCCGCCCGGCCTCCGGCTTCCCTGGGCCAGCCCAGCTTCAGCCAGCCGCCCTCATGCAGCCGGCGCTGCCAGCCCCGCTGGAGCTCCTCGTCGTCGTCCTCGCGGTAGCCGCCCACGCCGCGGTGTCCCCAGCCGGCGGGCAGGTTGGCCTCCAGCCAGGCCCGGACCTCCGCCCGGAACGCCTCCTCCTCCGCCGTGAAGGCGAGGTCCATGGTTCGCAAGGTAGCAAATTTGGAAACAATGAATCCGATGGCCTCGCACATCCTCTGCGGCCGCTGCGGAGCCGTGCTCGACCACCCCAACGCCACCTGCCGCCAGTGCGGCGCGACCTCCACCAGCGCCTACCAGCAGCCGCGCGCCCAGTGGCCTCCGCGGGCCCGCAAGACGCCCTGGCTGGCTGCCCTCCTCTCGGCGGTGATCCCCGGGCTGGGGCAGGTCTACGTTGGCGAGACCTGGCGCGGGGTCGGCTACTTCGTCGGCACCGTCGGGCTGGAGTTCTTCGGCTTCGACCTCGACCTGACCGCGGTCGGCCTCGCCCTCGGTGTGCCCATGGAGCTGGGCGGGGCGGCGCTCTGGATCCACGGCATCGTGGACGCGTACCGCCGGGCCAGGCGGCTCAGCGGATGAGCTGCTCGCCGCCGTCCGTGTCCAGGAGCACCTCCAGCACGCCGGCCGCCGCCGACCTCCGCACCTCGTAGGCGACGTCCTCCGCCAGCGCCGCGTGCAGGCGGTCGCGGGTCACGTCCGGGTCCGGGTGGCCGACCACCAGCCGCCGGATTCCCCGCGCACCGCTCGGATGCTCGGCCGACGCCGAGCCCGGGTGAGGCTGGCCCTCTCCCCACTCGATCAGGAAGGGCAGCCCACCCGAGCCGGCCGCCTC
>WNFB01000274.1_pt1 | contig 38067 bp, 31 predicted proteins | sample 5400501 | NCBI WGS metagenome assembly WNFB01 (sample SAMN13153341, study PRJNA577476) | soil metagenome | isolation source: 200 cm saprolite under Douglas fir tree site 2 hole 1 | place: USA:California | collected 2015-04-18
TGTACTTTCTCTGGAATCTTCGTGGGGGTACGCAACTGCCCGTTTATTATGTCGGTTTGAACCACCTTCACCGTTTTGATCGGCACGGCTGCCGGTGGAGGTGGCGGTGGCGGTGGCGGCGCCACCAGGAACGTCATCAACTGCTGCTTGGGCAGCGCTTCGGTGAAGATCAGGGGGACGAGAACCAGAAGACCGATCAAGATCACCTGGAAAATGAAGGACACAGCCGTTGTCGCCCCTCGCTTCGTCTTCAGCCGGCCGCCCGATTCGATTAGGCTATCTTCGAACATAAGGTTTCTCCCTAAAACAGGCCCTTCCTAACTTTAGACACCGACCGCCCGTTCCATGCTCCCAGCTTTCACAGTTCGCAATGCCCAAATCCAACTCACAGTACGGGATTGCGTTCCTCCGCTTAAGTTCATGTAAATGCACCGAGTTACATTCGGCACCGGCCCGATATCGTCGGAAACCGCCCCGAGGTGCCGGGCGACTGCAGCTGGCTCCTCTTAGACTTTCGCCTTCGCCTTTACCCGCTCCCGCTTTGCCGGTTCCACTGGCATCGCTGCCGGTTTCTTGCCTTGGCCCTGCCGCCAGTCCTGGTAAGCCACTAGAATCGGGGCCGCGATCGCAATCGAAGAATAAGTTCCGATTAAGATGCCAATTACGAGTGCGAAGGAGAACCCATGCAGCACTTCCCCGCCAAAAAGATACAGGGCCAAAACTGTCAGGAACGTCAACCCTGCCGTAAGAATGGTTCGGCTTAGTGTCTGGTTAATACTCCGATTGACGATATCAGCCAGCCGCTCCCGCCGTAGCAGTTTGATGTTTTCTCGGATACGGTCGAAGACGACAATGGTGTCGTTGTTCGAGTACCCGACCAGCGTCAGAATCGCCGCGATTACCGTCAGCGAGATCGGCTTGTTAGTCAGCGAGAATACCCCCACGGTGATCAGTGTGTCGTGAAAGACCGTAATCACGGCAGCAACACCGTAGATCCACTCGAACCGGAACCACAGGTAAACCAGCATTCCGGCTAGCGAGTAGAGGACGGCCAATTCGGCCTGCGTCTGCAACTGCTTTCCAACCTGAGGGCCAACGATCTCCACGTTTCGCACGCCGAAGTCGGAGAGAAAAAAGCCTTCCCGCAGCGACGCGACCACTGCCGGATCCACTGCGCCTTTCAATTCGTCAAACGATCCCAGAACGCCGCCTTTGGTCTTGTCACGATAACTGACCACGGCTTGGGCCTCAGCCGTATAGCGCTGGTTGGCGTCCGTGCCTAGATGCTGCGGATCCTTCTCCAGCAGGTAATTGGTAATTGTCAAAGAGCTCGCGTTATTCAGGTCCTGCTTACCGGGAGGGGCATTGCTCTCGAGCGCGTTAATGATCTTCGTCTTGCCCTGATCGAGCGCCTGCTCGCTCGTTTCCTGCAAGGCCAAATCGATCAGCACTTCGTTGTTCGCAGCCGGGCCGTAGCGCTGGATGCGGGCATTATGTAATCCGGCGCGGTCCATCGCCGCGCGAACTGCATTATCGTCCGGCGGATGCGAGAATTTCACATAGACCAGCGTGCCCCCTCTAAAATCTACGCCCAACGGGATCCCATGCCAGAACAGCATGGAAAGTACACCCGCCACGCTGAATACCAACGAAAAGGCGAGAAAATACCACTTTTTCCCGAGAAAATCTATGTTTGGATTTCGAAAAAATTCCACGCTGCTTTCAGCCCCTTATGATTACTAACCGACAACTGTCATTTCCGCCGCGAGTGGGACAGCCAACCCCGGCTGTCCATTCTCAGCCGCCACGCGAATGCTTTGCGACCTCTGCGGTTCCGGCTCTCTTAACCAATACTCAGGGCCTCGCCCCTCTGCTTTCTGCTGAGCACGTAATCAAAGATCACTCTCGACACAAACACCGCCGTGAAAAGGTTGGCGAGGAGACCAAAAGTCAACGTCACCGCAAACCCGCGAACCGGGCCCGTGCCGAATATGAATAGAATGAACGCCGAAATAATCGTCGTAACGTGCGTATCCACGATCGTTATCCAGGCATGACTGAAGCCTTGATCCACCGCTGATGGTGGCGTTTTCCCATTGCGCAACTCCTCGCGGATGCGCTCAAAAATCAGTACGTTCGAGTCCACGCCCATGCCAACCGTCAGAATTACTCCCGCAATTCCCGGCAGCGTCAGCGTGGCTCCGCTGAATCCCAGGAATCCGAGCAGAATGATCAGATTCAAGATCAGCGCCACGTCGGCATTGATGCCAGCCCCGCGATAGTACACGAGCATGAAAATGAGCACTGCTAGCATGCCCACTACTGCTGCCCGTACACCAGCGCGGATCGAGTCCGTGCCCAGCGACGGGCCCACCGTACGCTCTTCCAGGTACTTAATCCCCGCGGGCAGGGCTCCCGAGCGCAGGATCATGGCCAGATCCTTCGCCTGCTGCTCCGTAAACCGGCCGTTGATCACGCCGGTATCACGAATCGGCTCCTTAATGACCGCCTTTTCCTGCACCTTGTTGTCGAGCACCACCGCTAGGTCCTCGCCCACATGAGCGGAAGTAAACGCGTAGAACCGCCGTCCGCCTTCTCCCGTAAGGGTGAACCGCACGTCCGGCTGCCCGTTCTCATCCCGGCCCGCCTCCGCGGTGCGCAGGTCTCGTCCAGTTACCGCTGAAGACCGGGAGATCAAGTACCAGGTTTCCCCGCCAGTTTCGGCGTCGCGCTCACCAATGCTTTTTCCTTTCATCAGCACTGCATCGGACGGCAGAACTCCATTGTGTTCTTGCAGAGCTTGCTGCTCGCTTGAGTAAGGCCCGCCCAGCGCCTGCCGGATTTCCAGCATGGCGGTGGACTGCATGATTTCCTTCACGCGCGCCGGATCATCCACACCCGGCAATTGCACCAGGATCTGGTACTGCCCTAGTCCGTGCTCTTGGATCACCGGCTCAGTCACGCCCAATTGGTCAATTCGGTTGCGAATAGTCTCGATCGCCTGGGTCACGGCACGGTTCTTCAACTCCGCGAGCGCCTGCGGCTTCATACTGATCGTCCAGGAGTTCTCTGCGCCGGAAGCCAGGTTATACTCCGGCAGCCGCTCGCTCACGATCGATCGCAGGTCGGAACTGGACTCCGGTGGCACGCCTTTGAGCACGATCTTGTCAGGATTGTTGGCCGGATCGGGCTGGGTGATTTCTGTGTAGTTGATCTTATGAGTCCGCAGGTCTTGCTTCAGCCGCTCAATCGCGTTATCCGAATCAACCTTAACAGCATCGTTCACCTGAACCTGCAAAATCAGGTGCGTTCCGCCTTTCAGGTCGAGGCCGAGGTGTATCCGCTGCTGGATGGCCGCGAGCAATCCGTGGCCTGACCAGTTGCTCGGAATGCCCACGATCCCAAACAGGAAAAAGAGTAACGTCCCGATAATAAGTGCTAACTTCCAGCCTAGACTCTTGTTCATAAGAACTTCGTATTGTCACCGAGGCTGCGGCGCCCTCATCTGGCGATTTTCGTAATTACCGGCGTCTCGTGGGCTGTGAGAAGGGAATCTTGCTTCTCTGCGTTCTCCGAGAGCCCTTTGCGTCCTCTGCGGTTCAAGACTCCTGTCTCAACCGCGGCGCTCACTGCTAACACTACTTGCTCGGTTCTTCGGTCGCCACTGAGACCACTGACGCGCGGCTGACTTCAACCCTCAAATTATCCGGTGGCACTCGCAAATGCACGTAGTCATCCTTCAGTGCGATGATCGTCCCGCGCAGGCCACCGCTGGTAACCACCTTGTCGCCCGTTTTCAACTGGCTCAACATCTGCTGCCACTTCTTCTGCCGCCTCTGCTGAGGCATGATTAACAGGAAATAGAAGATCGCAAAAATAAAGATGAGCGGCGCAAGCCCTACCCACCCCAGCCCTCCGGAGGACTGGAACAACGCCAAACCTGCCAAATTGCCCACCTCTCTTGGCAAATAGATGCTCATGAGAACATGCGGAACAAATCAGAACAAGTTGTTATCCTTAGGCCGCCTTGCTTGCGGCGCCCGAAGGCCTAGCCCCGAGCTTGCCCAAGGAACCTGGGGCGTGCCACGCGATGCACCCGGCTGTTCCTTGTGAGGGCGCGCTTCGTTATTCATTGCGGGAATTCTCTTCTCTGTAGGGCCGGGTATTCCTTCAGCTTCAGGCATGAACCGGGGACGCCGAGCTACGGTTTCGGTCGGGACCAGTCAGCAGAAACAGACGGGACCCTTTCCCCAAGTCGAATAGAATGCCGTACCGACCGCATGGTGTCAAGGTAGAAGCTCAGGTTGTGGACGGTATTCAACACTTGCGCCAATACTTCATTTGATGCGTATAAATGGCGAAGGTATGCCCGCGAGTACCGGCGGCAAACGCGACAGCCACAATTGGAATCGAGAGGCAGTTCATCATTTGCATAGCGCGCCTGCTTGATAGAAATTTTTCCCTTGGAAGTGAACAGCAGCCCGTGGCGCGCGGCTCGCGTGGGCAGCACGCAGTCCATCATGTCAATACCCAAATAAGCGTACTCGATAATTTCTTGTGGGGTGCCCACCCCCATCAGGTATCGCGGCTTGTCCCCTGGAAGATGCGCGATCGTTGCCTCAACAGTCTCTCGCGTGAGCGCCCTCGGTTCACCGACACTCAACCCGCCAATGGCGTACCCAGAGAACCCAATCTCAATGGTTCTTTCTGCCGATTCTCTTCTTATCTCGGGATCCATTCCTCCCTGCACGATGCCGAACAGAGCTTGAGTGCCTTCGGATGTGGGCAGAGGCGCTTTGTCCTGTAGTGACCACGTGGCGACAGCCGCCCTCGGGTGTCCGGTCGGGCTCAGCCCGGCTATTTCCTCTGGCAACTCAGTACGCGGCACCCGGTACTCAACTGGCTGAATGCTGAGTGCCGAGTGCTGAGTGCTCTTCTCTGACGCGTGCTCCCACGGCACCTCATTCTTATGCTCCTCAAAATACTTCTTGCTCTTCTCCGCCCACCGCAGCGTCAATTCCATGGACCTCCGCACTCGTTCCCGGTCTGCCGGATATTCCGTGCATTCGTCAAACGCCATGATGATGTCCGCCCCCAGCCCTATTTGTGCCGCTATTGCGCTCTCGGGGCTGAAGAAATGCGAGGACCCATCCAGATGCGAGCGGAACGCCACACCTTCTTCACTCACCGTGCGGAGATCATTGAGGCTGAAAACTTGGAACCCGCCGGAGTCCGTCAGAAGGGCTCGCGGCCACGCCATGAATCGATGCAGTCCGCCTAGTCGCCGTACCGTCTCTACCCCGGGCCTCAAGTAAAGGTGGTACGTGTTTCCCAACAGGATTTCTACTCCGAGTTCTTCCAAGATTTCCTGCGGTACACCTTTCACGGAAGCCAGCGTTCCCACCGGCATGAATACCGGAGTCTCGACGACACCATGCGGCGAAATCAGTTTTGCGACGCGCCCATTACCGCTGGTCGCCTCGACCTGAAATTGGATCGACACTGGTTGAGATTGTAAAAGAAAGGTCGATTGAAGTTCCTGATCCAGGGCCTGCCCTGAGCGGAGCCGAATGTTAGCGGCTCGTGATTAGAAGACCGCGAGATTATTGCTGCAAATCATGACGAGAATTTTACCTCCTTGTGACAAAAGCCTCGGTTCTCATGCCTTACTCTTTGTTGAATTCTAATTACGCACCCAAGCGAAAACATCAGCCTGTAGGAGGACCGGTATGCTTAAGACACAACTCTGCAAGTCAATTCGCATATTACTGGTCAGTCTGACCGCGTGCGGTTGCGCTCTAGCCCAGTATGGGGGCGGTGGAGGCATGGGAGGGGGCACGACAGGTGCCGGCGGGTACTCGTCGACGTCGCACAGTTACGGCCATGGGGCAGTGATCGGGGCAGTAGCCGGGGCCGGAGCGGGGGCGACGATCTTATACCTGGCACTTCACCATCGCAGGCAGGTCATCGGCTGCATAGGACCCGACGGCACGACCTTAACCACGGACAAAGACAAGCATACGTATCACCTTCCGGGTGCTCAGATGACGGCCGGGGAACACCTCGCCGTCATAGGGAGAAAGCTTAAGAACGACACCGGTATCGACGAGCTAGAGGTGAAGTCTGTAAAAAAGGATCTTGGACAGTGCGAGCAGCAGGCCGGATTGGTTGAGCAGCACCCGTGAACTTGACAACTGGTGCAAGACCCTAGCCGAGCCCAAACTCCAATTGCTAGGCGAGATTGTTCAATTTGTCGGTGAGTTTGTCGTGGGGGTTCTGGGTTGTCCCGCAGCGGTGAGGAGGGTTTGGGATCGTAGCTTCATCCTAGACCCTCAGTTCAACGATCTCGCCTTCAACTCGCCCGTCCCGTACCAGCAACCGCCCCACGCTGACCGGCAACTTGAATCTCCGCGGTCCCGCGCTCCCTGGATTGAAATACAGGACTCCGTTTTGCGTTTTCTGCATCGGCATATGGCTGTGTCCCGAGACAACCACTCGAAATCCTGCCGCCTCCGGCGTCAGATCAAGCTCTTGCAGATTGTGAAGCACGTAAATCGAAACGCCGCCCACCTCGAGCAGGTCGGTGACCGACAGCTTCTTCGCCCATGCAGCGTGATCCACGTTCCCGCGCACCGCGGTGACCGGCGCAATGGCGGCCAGTTCTTCCAGAATTTCCGGCGCCCCGATGTCCCCCGCATGGATGATGTAATCAGACCCGCCGAGCACCTTCACGGCTTCCCCCCGCAGCAACCCATGCGTATCCGAAATGACGCCAATTCTCAACACGACTCAGCTCAGCAATCGGTTTACATCCGCATGAGAGGGACCGCCTTCCATCGTCTTGTAAGTTCCCGCCGTCTTCAACTCTTCCGCCATCCTCTTCAACAGCCCTAGCGTCGCCCGCATCGGACCCGATCCCAGGCTGACCCGTGCCACGCCCAGTTTTTCCAGGTCGGGCACCGAGGGAAATCCCGGTCCCGCCAAAATATTCACTGGACACTGCACATCTCGCACCAGCCGTGCGATTGTCTCCGCATCTCGTAGCCCGGGGACAAACACGCAGTCGGCACCCGCATCGCGGAACACCAGCAATCGCCTCAATGCCTGGTCGTACCGCTCCTCCGGTGCGCCTACTTGCAATAGGTAAACATCCGTGCGCACATTTAGTACTAACGGTACATCTTTGGTTAGTGCGACCTCTCGCACTGCGCGCAGTTTTTCCAGTTGCAGCGTCAGATCTAACAACGGATGCGACGGATCATCCGTTCCATCTTCCAGGTTCATTCCCGCTGCGCCCGCTTCGATTACTTTTAATGCAGTTTGCGCCGCGTCCTCGGGACGATCGCCATAACCCGCCTCCACGTCCGCAGTCACTGGAACCTTGACTTCGCGAGCGATTAGCGCCACTCGAGCCAGCATCTCTGCGCGCGAAATGCGCTGCCCATCGGGATACCCGAGCGTAAACGCCACCCCAGCGCTCGTCGTCGCAATTGCGCCAAAGCCCGCTTCTTCGAAAATCCGCGCACTAGCCACGTCCCACACATTCGGAAGCAGCAGAATCTTGGGGCCATGATGCATCGCCCGAAAGGCGTCCGCCTTCGCTTTGTGCTCTTCAATTGCAATCAATTTTCCGCACCTTTTCGGTCTCTGCGACTAACGGCCAATCTTCTTCATCCTCTCCAGAAACTTTCCGACGCTCACTACGGCTCGCCCCACGGTTCCTCGCCCGATTTCCTGCGCATCATCTCGTGCCGTCACTCGCACTGCGTAAAACTTGCCATCGAAGGACTCCAGCACCGCTTCCGCCTTGATCCGCGCCCCAATCCCGCTGGCCGCCCGGTGCTCGACGTGAATCGAAGTGCCGACCGAGATCTCATCGTCTTCGCAGTAGGGCTGCAGCGCATTGAACGCGGCGGTCTCCATCAGCCGGATCATGTCCGGCGTGGAATATACGGGGGGCAACGTGGGATGATGCGCGGTCAGCGTGTGCTGGAATTCAACTATCTCCTCTGCCTCGCCCCGTGCCCCGAGTGGAACCGTTTTCGCCATAGCGCGTTGTCCTGTTAAAGAAAAAAAGTGCCTATGATTCTACCGAATCACAGGCTTCACGTTTCGCGTTCAGGAGCCGGCCCTGAGCGCAGTCGAAGTGTCCTTGTGAACGACTCCCAGGCAGTCGCTGCTCGCGCCATCCGTGTTCAACCCGATTCGGCTGTGTTATGTCGCGTTCGGCGTAGTTGCACCAGCGCATAAACAGACGCAGTTAGCAAAAGAGGCGATGAATAAAATCGCGGCATGGGCCTTGGGAAGCGAATCGAACTTACGCTGTGTCCCAGGATGGTTCCCGCGGTGTGTCCCAGTCCGTTGGCGATCATGAGTACTGCGAAAAAATAAAACAGCGGCCCGATCCACCGCGCTCCGCGAAACACAAAGGGCGAGAGCGCAGCAGCAGAAGCACCGCCACGATCAATCCCGTGAGCCACTCACGGAATTCAAACGTCGGCATCGGCCAAAAACCCAGCTTTGCCTGCAGCGCCAGAACGGTGGGATTGTAAACGGAAAGGAAGCCGGTAAGCGCTTCGTCAGTCACGTGCGCCGCGAGTGCCAGACAGACCAGAACCCAGGCGATCCCCAGCTTCTTAGTTGAACCAAATTGGGCTCGGACTGGTGATACGGTACTCATCACCGCACCTCCTGCGCTAGCAGCGCCCCTATTTACCACATTATCGAGCAGTCTGCTGCCGGTCGCCCTGTGTTGCCGCTGAGCTGCGGACTGGGTTGTAGGTGCTGGATTCGTGTTTTCGCTGCGTTCACCGCGAAATCCTGTGCGGCCTATTCGGTAATCCTCTCGCCCAACTTGCTAGAATAAGAGACTACGCTTCTATCCTGGCCTGCTGCCAGGCTGGTGGGATTCGCGGACGAAATGCAGCAGTTCACCGAACAATTCGACGTCGTCGTGGTGGGCGCCGGTCACGCAGGCTGCGAGGCCGCAATGGCCGCCGCGCGCATAGGCCTGAAAACCGCCCTCTTCACGCTGAACGTCGATCTCATCGCGCAAATGTCCTGCAACCCCGCAGTCGGCGGTATTGCCAAGGGACATCTGGTCCGCGAAGTGGACGCCCTCGGAGGCATCATGGGCGAAGTCACCGACGCGGTCGGCATCCAGTTCCGGCTGCTCAACACCTCACGCGGTCCGGCTGTTTGGTCCCCCCGCGCCCAATGCGATAAGCAAGCCTACCGCCTCAAAATGCGCGAGGTCCTCGAGTCGCAGGCAAATCTCAAGATCAAACAAGCTGAGGTAGCCGACCTGATTGTCGAGGATCTCGCGGGTGACGTGGGAACAGCCGCCCCCGGCTGTCCGGCCGAGCGAAGCTCGGCTACTACTGAGAACCGAGAGCTGAGAACTGAGAACTCACGAAAGTTCGTCCGCGGCCTCCGCCTCCGCGACGGCCGTACCGTCCGCGCCGATGCCGTCATCATCACCACCGGTACATTTCTTAACGGATTAATCCACTGCGGCGAGCAGCAATATCCCGCCGGACGCTCCGGCGAGCCGCCCGCCGTTCTGTTAGGTGAAGCGCTCAAGAAGCTCGGCCTGCGCGGCTGCCGCCTGAAGACGGGTACTCCCCCACGTCTCGACGGCCGCACCATCGAATTGTCCCGTTTCCAGGTGCAACCGGGCGATCCCGATCCCACGCCCTTTAGTTTTCGCACCAGGCGCGTGGCCCACCACGACTCCCAGGTCCCCTGCTACATCGCGTATACGACAGAAGAAACCCACTGCATCATCCGCGAGAACGTGCACCGCTCTCCGATGTACAGTGGACAGATCAAATCTATCGGGCCACGATACTGTCCTTCCATCGAAGACAAGATCGTCAAATTTCCCGACAAGCTCACGCACCAGTTGTTCCTCGAGCCCGAGGGCCTCAATACGCACGAGATCTACGTTAACGGCATGAGCACTTCGCTCCCAATCGACGTGCAGCTCGCTATCATCAAGTCGATTCCTGGCCTTGAGGATGCGGAGATGCTCCGTCCGGGCTATGCCATCGAATACGACTCGATCGACCCCACCGAACTCGAACGCACTCTCGAAACCAAGAAGCTTGGCGGCCTTTTCCTCGCCGGACAGATCAACGGCACCAGCGGATACGAGGAAGCTGCATGCCAGGGGATCATTGCAGGCATCAATGCTGCGCTGAAAGTAAAGAATGAGCCGCCGCTGATACTCAATCGCACCGAGGCTTACACCGCAATCCTCATCGATGACCTTATCTCCAAAGGCACGAATGAGCCCTATCGCATGTTCACCTCGCGTGCAGAGTTCCGCCTACACCTGCGTATTGATAATGCCGATCGCCGCCTCACGCCGCACGGCCGTCGGGTTGGACTTATCCCAGATGCCGCGTGGGCCGATTTTCTCAGCAAGCAGCAGCGGCTCGAATCCATGCGCGAGTTGCTGGAGAAAACCAAGCTGACTTCGGCGATGCTGGAGAAGACAGAGAGGTGCGTTAATCAGAATTGGGAGAGGGACGTCCTCGCCGGTCATGCTGAAGTTAGCAGCGCTCACGTAGGCGCAGACGCCCCGGTCTGGGCGGCCGCCGCCGGCCAGACCTGCGCCCAGCTCCTTAAGCGTCCTGAGATCTCGATCGAGCATCTCGTCCCGATCCTCAGCGACCTGGCGCCGCAATTTTTCCATCGCACTGCTTCAATCAGCCCGAATGGTGTCACGCTCACCACGGAGCTGCGCAACGAGCTCAAATCGGTCGAAACGGAAATCAAGTACGCCGGCTATCTCCAGCAGCAGCAACGCGCCATCGACCGCTTGAAGAAAGCCGAGCAGCGCTCCATCCCCGATTGGTTCGATTATGGCTCGGTCAGCGGCCTCTCGCGCGAGATGAAAGAGAAGCTAACCCGGGTGAGGCCCCGCACCATCGGCCACGCCAGCCGTATCCCGGGCGTCACTCCCGCGGCGGTTTCCTTAGTGAATGTTTACATCGAAATTCAGGCCCGCCGCCGCGAGCAGGCAGCTGCGATTTAGAATCCGAGGCCCAGAACCCGATGGCCTCCACAGGCCGTGGCAGGACAGGTTGTGGGGTCGGCAGGATGGACATGCGCCGTGGTTGACCAAACCGGAGCGAAGCACTAGTCGACGGTTTCCAACTAAGTCGCCTCACCGCATTCCGCGAGAACAGTGTTCCCCCAGATTGTTTTTGGCAGAGCCACCGTTTACATTTCTCCTCGCAGAATTTATGTCCTTGAAAAATTATAACGGGCACTCGATGGTGGCAGCTCTGCGACGCGTCGTTGTGTGCTCGCCTCGCAACGCTGGATGGAATTGTAACCAGCGCGTTTCCTGCTGGCGCGAACTCGGGTTTTCACACCCGCCGGAATTCGAAGCCGCCCAGGCTCAGCACGAAGCGTTATGTCGCGAACTGGAAGAGTGCGGTGCTGAAATACTGAATCTTCCTGGCTCCAGCCAGTTTTCTCTGGATGCGGTTTATGCGCATGACGCTGCTCTGCCTACTGATTACGGCCTCATCCTGATGCGCCCGGGCAAATGCAGTCGTGTACAGGAGGTGCAGGCGCACCGCGAGTTCTGCCAGGCTCTCGAGATTCCGGTGCTGGGCGAAATCAAACCGCCGGGCACAACGGAAGCTGGAGATATGGTATGGCTGGATTCCAAGACTCTTATGATTGGCCACGGCTATCGCACGAACGCAAGCGGCATCGCACAGATGCGCGAACTCCTCGCGGACCGAAGCGTGCAAGTTATTGCAGCTCCGCTGCCGTACGGGTCAGGACCTTCGGCCTGCTTGCATCTCATGTCGCTGATGAGCCTGCTGGACGAGCAGACCGTCTTAATCGATCTTCCCTGGCTGGCGGTAGAAACTGTGGAGCTGCTCAGGTCGCGCGGCTTCCGGTTGTTGGAGAACGATCCATCGGAACGCGAAACGCTGGCCTGCAATGTCCTTTCTCTCAGTGGTAAGCGCTTGCTTGCTCTGGAGGAAAACCGGAGAACCAACCAACGTCTCCGTGGCGCTGGATTTGACGTCCGGACCTTTCGCGGGTCCGAACTATGCATCAATGGCAGCGGTGGACCTACCTGTCTGACGAGACCCCTGCTGCGCATCTGACGCCTTTTCGTTCTTCGCCCGCACCAAAAAATACACGACGGAAGGCCGCCTCGCAGGTGCAGGGATCAGTAACAGCTTATATAACAGGAACTTCTGCCGTTGTGGCGGCGGCACATTAATTGCATAGACTTACTTCGTTACAGGGCGAACAGAGACCTGCAAAAGGAGGAAACAACCGATGGTTCAAAATGTCCTGACCCGACATTCTTTGCGGGCAACCATTTTCGCCACTGCGCTGTTGCTGTGGTGTACGGTGCTCGCCGCTCCAATGAAAGTCGCAGCGCAGACTGATAACGACGACAAGAAGCCTGCAGTTCAGCGCCCTAGCGACGACATGAACGCTGTGGCCCAGAAGAAAAATGAGAGCCACATTACTGAAACTGAGTTGCAAAATTTCGATCAGTTCCTCGATTCCCATCCGCAGATCGCTAGTGACCTCAAGAAGAACCCATCGCTGATAGACGATCAGAATTACCTCAACAGCCACCCTCAACTCGCGGAATTCCTGAAGACCCATCCGGGAGTTCGCGAGCAGGTCAAGGAGAACCCCCAAAGGTTCATGAACCGCGAAAGTGGCTATGAGGCTTCAGGTGAAGGTGTGAAACCCGTGGAGTTGCGGCACTTCGACGAGTTCCTGGACCAACATCCGCAAATTGCCCAGGACTTGCAAAAGAACCCTTCGCTCGCCAATGACCAGAGCTATCTTAGCTCGCATCCGGAACTCAAGAAATTCCTGGACGGTTATGGTGGAGTTCGGCATGAGCTCAAGACCCGTCCGCAGGAGTTTATGGAACAGTTCCGCAAATACGAGAAGCGCGAAGACCAATCGAAGCCGCGGAAGTAAGAGCGCGGATGGAAGGGGCCGGTGAACCAGCCGGCACCCTTTTTTGTGCAAATTGAGATCCGCCCACTAACCTTTCGGGCTCTCGCTCTCGAATATCATTCCGGCTGTTAGAATGAAAGAGCAATGGTTCTGTCCTTCGTTCGCGAACTCTTCGCGGACGTGGAAAACTTACCCGAATTTGCGCGTGCTGCCTCCCACTTGAGAGAGGGCGCGGGGCGGATTGGTCTATCCGGGCTGACTCCAATTGCCAAAGCTCTGCTTCTGGTTCTGCTCCAACGCGCAGCTGGACGCCCATTCCTCATTGTGGTCACCGATAATCGCGCGGCTGAGGATCTGGTTCCGGTGCTGCAATCTTTCTGCGAACTCAGCCGAGCAGCCGACCCGAACTCCGTGGTCGCGCTTCCGGCACGTGATGTTTTGCCGTTTCAAAACCTTTCACCACACCCGGAAATTCAAGAGGAACGAGCAACCGCGCTTTGGAAGATCGCGACTGGCGCGCCTTCGCTGGTGGTGTGTCCAGTTTCGGCGACAACCATCCGGCTACGCTCCGCCGAGTACTACTCAGACCTGGGCCGCGTGGTCCGTCGTAACGAGACTCTGGATACCGAAGCTCTCATTCGGCACCTGAACACGGTAGGTTACACATCTGCCGATGTCGTTGAGATGCCCGGACAATATGCCCTGCGCGGTGGAATCCTGGATGTCTATTCTCCAGAAGCCGATCGCCCAGTTCGCATCGAATTTTTCGGCGATGAGATCGAGTCGATCCGGAAATTCGATCCTGCGTCTCAGCGTTCCTCAAATCCGGTGGACGAGTCGTTGCTTCTGCCGCTCACCGAGACGCCGGTACACGAGGATTTGTTGGGAGCGATCCACGCGCAGCTTTCAGGAAAGCGCATCAGTGGCTCCGAAGATGTAGTTGAGCAGGCGGTTCGCGCGGGCGGGGTTACGGTGTTTCCAGGGTGGGAGTTTTACGCCCCGGTTGCCGGCGCGGATCGCAATCTATTCGAATTGATGCCCGAAGCGAGCGTGATTTTGGATGAACCCGACAACCTGAAGCACGAACTCGACCGCGTATGGGCACGGATCGAAGAAGCGCACGAGCGTAGCGGGATCGGCAATTTGGTAAGGCCCGAAGACCTATACGTCCCGCCCAAGGACTGGCAGCGAAACCTCGACAGCCTGCCCGGCGCCGACATGGAACACCTCAGCATCACGCGCAGCATCGAAGCCGAGCCGCCAATCACATTCATTTCCCAACCCACACCGCGCTTTCACGGCTCCGTTTCCGCAATGCTGGAAGAAGTTAAGAAGCTGGTAGCGGAAGGCAAGCACGTGGTATTCGCTGCGCCGAACATTGGGGAACTCGAACGGCTGGCCGACATTTTCAGCGAGTACGGTGTTTCGTTCCGACTGGGTAGCCGGACGCGTGGCGGCGAGAGCTATGCGGATGAGACCGCATATTTTTCTGGCGAAGTTTTCACCACCACACTGGTGAAAGCCTACATCCCGGACGGCACACTGCTGCCGGCGGGCAACCTCGCGATATTCGGATGGCGTGACCTGTTCGACGAATCAGAGGCTGTAGTCACGCGGCCGCAGCGGCAGAAGTCGAAAGTCTCGGCGTTTCTTTCAGATTTCCGTGACTTGCAGGTGGGCGACTATGTAGTTCACGTGGAACACGGAATCGGCCAGTACCAAGGCCTGAAAGAAATTAATCAGGGTGATGGCGCTGCAGAGTTCATGCTGCTCGAGTACGCCGAAGGCGCCAGGCTTTATGTCCCGCTGACCCGTCTCGATTTGGTGCAGAAATACCGCTCCTCTGAAGGCGCCAAGCCTGTGCTCAGCCATCTGGGCACCGCCACCTGGGCTAGAACGAAAGCTCGGGTACGCAAGGCCATGAAAGACATGGCCGACGAGCTGCTCAAGCTGTACGCCGAACGCAAAATGGCCGAGGGGCACGCCTTTTCCGCTGACAGCGAGTGGATGAAGGAGTTTGAGGATACCTTCGAGTACAGCGAGACGGAAGACCAGGAGCAAGCAATTAGCGATGTGAAGCGTGATATGGAGTCGTCGCAGCCCATGGATCGCCTGCTCTGCGGTGATGTTGGTTACGGCAAGACGGAAGTGGCTATGCGCACGGCGTTCAAGGCAGTCAACGACAACAAGCAGGTCGCGGTGCTGGCGCCTACCACCGTACTTGCATTCCAGCATTATGAGACTTTCAAGCAGCGGTTCGCGGCGTTTCCCGTCAACATCGAGATGATCAGCCGCTTTCGCAGCGCGAAACAGCAGAAGGAAATTCTCCAAAGGGTCGAGGCCGGGAAAATAGACATTCTCATTGGCACGCACCGGCTCTTATCGAAGGATGTGAAATTCGCCGATTTCGGATTGCTCGTGGTTGATGAAGAGCAACGCTTCGGAGTGCGCCACAAGGAACGGCTGAAGCAAATACGGAAACAAGTTGACGTGCTGACCATGTCAGCCACTCCGATTCCGCGTACGCTGCACATGTCACTGGTAGGGTTGCGCGACATGAGCGTCATTGAAACGCCACCTAAAGACCGCATGGCGATTCAAACAGTCGTGGCAAGCTGGGATGAGAAACTGATTCAATCTGCCATTGAGCAGGAACTGGAGCGCGGCGGGCAGGTCTACTTCGTCCATAACCGAGTGGAGAGTATCTGGGAAATCGCCGCCAAGCTCCAGGAGTGGGTGCCGCGAGCGCGCATAACCGTCGGACACGGGCAGATGTCAGAAGCAGAGCTGGAGAAGGGGATGCTCAAATTCATGCATCACGAAGCTGACGTTCTGGTGGCTACGACCATTATCGAGAATGGCCTGGATATCCCCCTCTGCAATACGATTCTCATCAACCGGGCCGACCGGCATGGGCTATCAGAGTTGTACCAGTTACGTGGGCGTGTAGGACGCTCCAATCGGCGCGCCTATGCGTATCTCCTGCTGCCGCCCGAAATCGAATTGACCCCGGTCGCACGTCGCCGCCTGGCTGCACTGAAGGAATTTTCGGACCTCGGGGCCGGTTTCAAGATTGCGGCGCTCGATCTGGAACTACGCGGAGCAGGGAACCTGCTGGGCGGCGAGCAGAGCGGTCACATCGAAGCGGTTGGCTTCGAGCTTTACACGCAAATGTTGGAACGCGCCGTGCGAGAAATGAAAGGTGAGGCCGCGCCGGAGGAAACTGAAATCCAGCTTAATCTCGGCCTCAACATCCGGATCCCGGCGAACTACATTCCTGAGGAGAACCAGCGCCTGCGCATGTACAAGCGAATTGCTGGAGTGGAAACGGAAACGCAGCTCGGCGATGTGCGCGCCGAACTGGAGGACCGCTATGGCGAGCCGCCGGCGGCAGTGCAGAGCCTGCTCGAGTATGCTGCCCTGAAGTTGCTTTGTCTTACGGTTGGAGTCACCAACATTGAGCGCAAGCGCGACTTTGTGAGTGTCAAGTTTCGCCAAAACGCGGGGGTTGACCCGGATCGGCTGGCGCGTTTCGTCTCTTCACAGCGTGCAGCCCAGTTCACGCCAGAGGGTGTTCTGAAATTCTCGGCGAGAGCGACCGGCGCCGAAGAGGTTTTGCGTCGTCTCAGGAACGTGCTGCAGGAACTCGCCAGCGGAACTTTGGAAGAGGCTTCCGCAACGAGAAAATCGTAGTCATCACGAATTTATTTTCTTCGTCAGCCTTCAGCACAGTCGCAGATGAGAGAGCAGGCTGCTATCTTTATGTGCCAGGTCAGATTTCGCAGAAGCTGATCATCCGCGCTAGCCCGCGGCTAAGGGACTTCCCGATGACCATGAAAGTTCGCAAAGCAGTTTTCCCTGCTGCCGGACTCGGCACACGCTTCCTTCCCGCTACCAAAGCCCAACCGAAGGAAATGCTGCCGATTGTTGACAAGCCAATCATTCAATACGGGGTCGAAGAGGCGCTGGCGGCGGGGTGCGACCAGATTATTATCGTGACCGGCCGGGGCAAACAAGCGATTGAAGATCATTTCGACGTCAGCTACGAACTGGAGAAGATGCTTGAAGAGCGCAAGAAGACGGACCTGCTGCAGATTGTCCGTCAAATCTCGGACATGATCCACGTGGCCTATGTCCGCCAGAAAGAGGCTCTGGGCCTGGGTCATGCCGTGCTAATGGCGCGCGAACTTGTGGGCAATGAGCCCTTTGCCGTGCTCCTGGCGGACGACGTCATTGATGCCGAGGTCCCCTGCCTGAAACAGATGATCGAAGTTTTCGAAGAAACACAATGCTCCGTCCTGGCGACGCAGGTCGTCGAAGGACCGGCGATCTCCTCTTATGGGGTGCTCGACGTCCAGCCGGCCGAAGGCCGTTTCAATGGACGGTTATTTGAAATTAAAAATATGGTGGAGAAACCGACGCAAGCGGAAGCGCCTTCCAATCTCGCCATTATTGGGCGCTACATACTTACTCCCAAAGTATTTGAGACTTTGTCTGAAACCCCGCTTGGGACGGGCGGAGAACTGCAGTTGACTGATGGAATGCGGCTGCTGCTGAAAAGTGAGAAGATGTACGCTTACATCTACGAAGGCCGGCGCCATGATACCGGGGACAAGCTCGGATTCCTCAAGGCCACAGTCGAGTTCGCCTTAAAGCGTCAGGATCTCGGAGATGAATTCCGCCGATACTTGAAAGAGCTGCAGTTCTGAGCCCCTTTCTGATCGATCCGCGTGGATCCCGAGTCTTGCTCGGCCCTGGGCGGCTGCTCACACCATACCGCGGGAACCGCGCACCGTACGATCCGAGTGAACCCGGCGCGCGCCTACCTTCGCGCCGCGGGAACCTTCGCCGCGGCTGCTTCTGCCGCGCTCGGCATGGTCGTGAGGCGACTGCCCTGTGGCGGGCTTTGCGTCTGTGCGGTAGCAGCTTGGGCCGTTGGAGTAGCTGGAGTAAGCCCTAACTCTTTCCGGACCTCGGCCTCGAGCTTCGCCAGAATATCTTTGTTTTCCTTCAGGAACTGGCGCGCGTTTTCCCGGCCTTGTCCGATACGCTCGCCTTTGTAGCTGAACCACGCGCCAGATTTTTCCACAACTCCGTGACTCGCGGCCAGATCGAGCAGATCTCCTTCGCGGGAGATGCCCTCGCCATACAAGATGTCGAACTCCGCCTCGCGGAAGGGCGCCGCCACCTTGTTCTTCACGACTTTTACCTTGGTGCGCGAGCCGATAACCTGATCGCCTTCCTTAATCGCCGCGATGCGCCGGATATCAATGCGTACTGAGGAATAAAACTTCAACGCGCGGCCGCCCGTGGTGGTTTCCGGGTTACCGAACATCACGCCAATTTTTTCGCGGATCTGGTTGATGAAGATCAGACAGGTGCGCGACTTGGAGACAATACCGGTCAACTTGCGCAAGGCCTGCGACATCAGGCGGGCCTGCAGACCCATGTGGCTGTCACCCATTTCGCCGTCGAGTTCGGCCTTGGGGACGAGTGCGGCGACCGAGTCCACGACCAGGACGTCGATCGCGCCCGAGCGCACCAGCGCCTCGGCGATTTCGAGCGCCTGCTCGCCATAGTCAGGTTGCGATACCAGAAGGTTGTCCACGTCCACGCCCAGCTTCTTAGCGTAGCCGGGATCGAGCGCGTGTTCCGCGTCCACGAAGGCAGCCATGCCACCGCGCGCCTGCGCTTGGGCGATCACTTGTAGGGCGATGGTGGTCTTGCCCGATGACTCCGGTCCGAAGATTTCGACCACGCGCCCGCGAGGCACGCCGCCGACGCCCAACGCTGCGTCGAAGGAAATGGCGCCAGTGGAGATTACCGAGATGGGGACGATTGCTTCCTTCGACCCCAGCCGCATGATGGAGCCCTTGCCAAACTGCTTTTCGATCTGAGCGAATGCCAGATCAATTGCTTTAGTACGGTCCGCACGGTCGTCGGCCATATGAGTGCCGCTCCTTCGTGAATGCAGGATAAGTTGGGCGGATTATACACCGGTTTATGAGCGAATAAAAGGCGAATCAATGCTGTATCATTTGGCATCTTCCCAAAACTGAACAAACGCCGGTTTCACCCGCCGCGAAACGCGGCTGTAGGTGAGGGCACGCCCGGACGCGAGACGCCCGTTCCCACATCGCTCCTTATCTTTGTAGCAAATCGACGGGCTCCCTTACATCGTGCACGTGAAAATGCTTGACTAGCCAAGGATATTTTCGCGCTACGGCCTCATACATCGCGTATGCCACCCGGCGGTACGACCTGTGTCCCGCCGGCGTAGTCCGCAACTCCGCGATGTACACCACCTCAGCGAAGTCCATTTTGAACAGCGTTCGTTTGCGGAAGCCGAGCGGGATCGCGTAGTGCGATTTTTCCTCGGCTTCTTCCTCCGGACTCTGGGCAAGTTTCTCCACGACCTCGGCGGCACGGTTCATGGCCGCGTCGTAGCCAGAACGGATACCCGCCGCTTCGAGTTCTTCCGGCGCATCGTACCCCTGCTTCGTCGTGAATCCCTGGCCGATTTGAATACAGCGCCGGTGCCGGTGCATGTCGCGGAAGCCTCCAATGTCCATGAGGATATCGAAGCGGAACTGCTGCCCGGCACAGAAGGCGCGCAGCATCTCGTCGTGTTTGCTGCGGTGGCGCACCCCGAGATCGATGATCTCGCGCCTCATTTTTTCGCCCGCCGCTTCCACTGCCTGCCGGATTTGCCGGTACGAGTAGGGACAGTGCTCGTAGAGCAGCGTCGTCGCCAGCTCCACCTCCAGCGGCTCCTCATCGAGCAGGTCGACCGCCTCGGCCGGCGTGATTGGTGACCTGTCCATCAACTCAGCGACTGCTTGCCGCAGCTCGCGCCTGGTTTCGATCTGGTAGGGATTTGGATCCGAGTACTTGAGTAGTGTTGGCGCTGCACAGACTTCCCGTAGCAGTTCCTGTTCGGCCCGCGTTCCTAACTGCGGGTCCACTGCGCGAATCTCTTCCACCAGCTGTCGTAATGCTTGGTGGTTCATGTTGTAAGCGGGGGAAGTGGCAGCGCGCTTGAGTAACCCGCCTAAGTTTCGGATCTCCTGGTGGGTGTGAGAAAGCAGGCGCGACACCTGCGTTTCCAAAGTACGCGCGTTAACGATTTCGCCGAGGGAAGTGTTAGTCGCCAAGGGCAGCAGGTAGCGCGAGATGTCAAACGCCCGTGCCCGCAGCGTGCGTTCGTAAGCATCTTGCTTCACCTCCGCCGGTTTCGGTGTGATTTCCGCAAGGTAGCGCCACATGCGCTCGGAGAGCGCTTCATAGACTGAAAACAGTCCCTCGATCGTCTCGCGATACAGGTTTCGCGCCTGCTCGTTGCCGAAATCCGGGGTGTAGTAACCGCTCTTCTTAAAATCCTGATACCGAGTGGAGCGCTCCTGTCCATCCCACCGCTGCTCATCAGCCACGGCGATTGCGGCCAGGATTGATAGTCGCTCAATCGCCAGAGCAATATGAGCCAAATCCGCAATCGAGCGGTGTCCGTACTGGAAATAGAAGGTGTTAAGAAATTTTTCCGCCTTTTGACGATTGATCTCGAGGAGCGACTCCTTCATGGAGAGCGCCGAGCGCGAGTACTTGGCCATGGCATAAGCCTGCACTTCGGGTTCGACGCCATAGACTGCATACACCTCGACGCAGGGCACCTCTGGAGAGGAGCTAGTATTGCTGGCAGGCTCCGGCTTGGTTTTTAAGTCAGATATCTTCGCGTCAGACATGGGAATCTCGAATGTTACTTGCCGGGCTCAGGTTGCGCAAACGCTCTCAGAACCCCTATATGAGGTGATTCCGACCCAGGTACTACAAGCGTCCAACCTGAGCATCAGATCCAGCCCGCTAGGTGGACCCCGCTCCCTCCCCTACAATTGACTCCGACCCGTGCACCCTGCGCTCAAGTCGGTCGTCCACCGGCCGTGGCCGCTGCCCAGAGGTAGCTGGATCATGGTCCAAACCTGGCACGACCTGTTGTTTGCCCATTGGCCAGTTCCGACTGAAGTAATGCGTTCCCTGGTTCCGCAACAACTCGCGCTCGATACTTTCGATGGCCAGTGCTGGGTAGCGGTGACTCCGTTTCACATGAGCGGAGTGCGGGTCCGCGGCCTGCCCGCCTTGCCGTGGCTTGCGCGTTTTCCCGAGCTCAACATGCGCACCTATGTATTATTCGATGACAAACCCGGGGTATTTTTCTTCAGTCTCGATGCTGCCAATCTGCCCGCCGTCTGGGCGGCCCGCGCCTTCTATCGCCTGCCTTACTTCCATGCCAAGATGAGGGCCGACATCACGGATGATTCGTTCGCATACCGTTCACGCCGCTACCAAGGCGAGGCGGAGTTCCGTAGCCTTTACCGGCCGGTTCGCGAGGTCCAGCTCAGAAAAAAAGGGACACTCGAGAACTGGCTGACCGAACGCTACTGCCTTTATGCGACTGCGAACGGCCATGTATACCGCAGTGAGATCCACCACGAACAGTGGCCACTGCAGGACGCCGAAGCTGAAATAGAAATCAACACCATGGCCGCAGCTGCGGGCATCATGCTGCCGAATGCATCCCCGCTCCTGCATTTCTCTCGCCGGCTTGAGGTCCTGATCTGGCCACTACGCCGGGTGGGGTGAGGACTGGGCAGGTATAATTCCGCGTTTTGAAGGGGGAGAGGAGAGTCTGCATGAGTCTTTCAGGACGAGTCGCGCTCGTTACGGGGGCCTCGCAGGGAATCGGGCACGCTTGCGCGCTCAAACTCGCGCAATCGGGTGCTGCCGTAGCTGTCACCGCCCGCAACCAGGAAAAATTGAACCAACTTGTCCACCGGATTGCCAATACTGGCGGCAAAGCTGCGGCTTTCCCCATGGATGTTGCCGACGAAGAACAAATCAAGACGGCATTCAAAGCCGCACTCGCGCAGTTCGGCAAGATCGACATCCTGGTGAACAATGCCGGCATTACCCGCGACCAGCTCCTAATGCGTATGAAGCGCGCCGACTGGGACGCGGTGCTCAATACCAATCTGACTTCCGCCTATCTGTGTATCCAGCAGGCCATCAGTTCCATGCTCAAACAGCGCTGGGGGAGAATCATTAACGTCACCAGCATCTTTGGACAAATTGGGCAAGCCGGTCAGGCTAACTATGCTTCTTCCAAAGCTGGTCTGATTGGCCTGACCATGGCAATCGCGCGCGAAGTCGCCTCGCGCAAAATTACCTCTAACGCCGTGGCACCCGGCTTCATCGAAACAGCTATGACGGCGGGTTTCTCCGACGACTTTAAGCAGAACGCGCTGAAAATGATTCCGTTGGGACGTGTGGGCACACCGGACGACGTCGCGCATGCCGTTTGCTTCCTGGCCTCGGATGAAGCGTCTTACATCACAGGACACGTAATGAACGTGAACGGAGGCATGCTGATGGGGTAGCTCACAGCGCCGTACCGGGACTGGAGATCGTGCAGGCCGAGACACCCGCCCAGATCGCCCAGGCCCGCGCGCTTTTCCTCGAGTACGCCCAATCACTGGGTTTTAGTCTGTGCTTCCAGAGCTTCGAGCAAGAATTGGCGGGGCTGCCCGGAGACTACGCCCCTCCTAGTGGCCGTCTGCTACTCGCCCGGTTTCAAGTGCAGCTAGCCGGCTGTGTGGCCCTGCACCGCCTGGAGCCAGAAATCTGCGAGATGAAGCGCCTTTATTTGCGTCCGAACTTTCGCGGCAAGGGGATAGGTCGCGCGTTAGCGAGAACCATAATCGACGAGGCTCGGGACATCGGCTACGCGCGCATGCGTCTGGATACTGTCGAGCCCATCATGAAGGATGCCGTCGCGATATATCGCATGCTGGGATTCAAGGAAATTGCTCCCTATCGTCCCAATCCGATCGAAGGAGCAATGTACATGGAATTGGAGCTGTCAAGACCGGATACGCCAACGACTGAAGCGAGTTGAATTTGTACTTAGGTACCCAAGATCGCCACCAACAAAAGAGCCTCTCGCTTGCGCAAGAGGCTCTGGGGGGAGGCTAGGGCCGTGTGGGCCGTGTGGCCCCTGTCGCTACTTGGGAGGCGCCTGCTGTTGCTGGTTTGCCGGAGCAGGCGGTGCGGTGTTCGAAGACAGTTGCTCCAGATTGTTCTTCAGGAGGCTGATTTCCACGCGGCCGCCAGTCGTGCGCTTCGGCTTGGCTTCACCCGTCGACGCTGTCTGTGCTGGGGCATTGCCCATCCCGACGAGGTAGATGCGATAGACCGGGATATCGTGGTTGAGCACCAGGTAACGTACCACCGACTCGGCCATTTTCTGCGAGTTGGCAATGGCAGTCTGGCCACGGCCTGAGGAAAAGCCCTGCACTTCGATAATGTACCCGCGCTGGCTCTTCAGCGGAGTGGCCATCTCGTCCAGTGCATCCTTGGCCTTCTTGCTCAGCACACTCTGACCGGGACGGAAGCGGATCTCGGTCTGAGTCGTCGGCTGGTACTGGTCAATGTTCGTGACCACCTGCTCGACCGTCTGGATCCGGGTCGTGGCCTGCTGCGCGGTCTGTTGCGCCGCCTGGGCGCGGTTGCCGGCATCAATAGCGTGCTGGTCAGCTTCAGTGGCCTTGGCCGAAGCCATCTTGATGCCGTCCTGGGCGCGCGAATCGACGTCCTTGATCATCTTGCTGTTGCTCGCAGTGAGCTCATCCAACTCGTTTAGACGGTCGCGAATAGGCTGGGTCTGGCGCTGCACATACTTCTTACGAGCAAACGGGTTGACCCGGCCCCAAAAACCCTCGCGCGCCGGCGGCTGGAGAGGTTTGCCAGTCGCACTCTGAGTTGTGCCCGAGGCGTTCTGCTCAGACGGCTGAGTCGCGGTCTGCTGGGTGCCTTGCGACGATGTCGTCGAGGGCTGTGTACCCTGCTGGGTCGTAGCCGGCTGAGACTGCGTGGTCGCCGGTTGCGACTGAGTTGTGTCCGGCGCCTGCGTGGCCGCCGGTTGCGACTGAGTTGTATCCGGCGTCTGGGTTGTTGCCGGTTGGGACTGAGTTGTCGCAGGTTGCGACCGAGTTGTATCCGGCGTCTGGGTTGTTGCCGGCTGGGACTGAGTTGTCGCCGGCTGGCTTTGAGTACTCGAGTTGTCCTGCTGTGCGAAGGCGGGTAGTGCGAGCACAGTGGCCAGAAGCAGCACTACAAACACACGGTTCTTCATATGAACTTCCTCCGAATGGGGGAGCGTTGCGGCTCCACTCCAGCACGCCTTGTGGGGCGTGGTACGCGATTTTGATTGCGTCCCCTTACGGGTTAAACTGGGGCAAGCTGTGTCGGCTTTGCCAGCATGCGGTGACGCAACGCATGCCCTCGAACCAACAATTGCGGTGCCTCCTCACAACCGGGGCACCCGCTCCTGCTATTAACAGGTCTCGTGCCAAACTCTTGGCCCCATCGGGACGCTAAATCATTGTCATGCAATAAGATTCTAGCCTGTCCCGAGCGTTCCGAGGCCGCAAAGTCCTGCGGCAGAGTAATTTTGGCAAAAACTGATATAAAAACTGCGTGCGGTTGTGAGGGCGAGTAATTTAGACGGAGTAACCCAGGAGTCGGAATGTCCGCATCGGATGCGAAGCGATCTTTCGTGCAGAGAATTGTTCTGCTTCTAGCATTAGCAGGTGCTTTGAGTTCGATTCGGGTAATTGCGCAAGATGCGCCCACCACAAAGGGTACGTTGGCGTCCACGAAAATTCCTGCCGACCGGCTGAAGCAATATTCCGATCTGGCTGTCCAGTGGATGCAGGATTACCTCCGCATCGACACTACCAACCCGCCCGGAAACGAAGCGCGCGCGGCTGCCTTCTTCAAGAAGATTCTGGACCAGGAAGGAATCGAAAACCGGGTCTTCGACTACGCTCCGGGGCGCGCCAATCTCTGGGCGCGCATCCCGCACACGACAGCTGACACCAGGAGGCCCATAATCCTCCTGAACCATATGGATGTGGTCACCAGCGACGCTTCGCATTGGAAGGTCCCGCCCTTCAGCGGCGCGATCGTGGGTGGGTCCATATACGGTCGCGGCGCGCAGGACATGAAAGATGAAGGCTTGGCCCAGTTGCTCGTCATGGTCATGTTGAAGCGTGAGAAGCCGGCGCTGGATCGCGATGTGATATTCCTGGCCGTGAGCGACGAAGAAGCGGCGGGCACGGGTACCGACTGGATGATCAAACATCAGCGCGACCTGCTGGAGAACGCAGAGTTCCTGATCAATGAGGGGGGCGAGAACCTGTTGGAAAACGGCAAGGTTAGGTACATCGGAGTGGACGTGGGTGAGAAGACTCCGTTTTGGCTGCGTGTGGTGGCACACGGGCGGCCGGGCCACGGCTCGCGCCCAAACCTGGATTCAGCACCCAACCGGCTGATAAGAGCGCTGGATCGCGTGATCCAATACCGGACGCCATTAAAGGTGCTACCCGTAGTCGAGGAGTTCCTGCGTGACATGGCGGCCTACGAGCCGCCGGAGCGTGCGCGGCAGTTTCGGAATATCCGGGAGACAATTCAGGATAAAAGCTTTCAGGAGCAGGTAGAGAGGGATGAGTCACTCAATTTTCTGCTGCGCAACACAATTTCGCTGACCATGCTCGGGGGATCACAGCAGACGAACGTCATTCCACCGGATGCGTGGGCCAACCTTGATGTGCGCCTGCTGCCGGGAGAGGACCCGAGGGAGTTTCTGGAAACCATTCGGCGGGTGGTGAACGATCCCAACGTAAGCGTCGACCCGCTAAATGCCGAATTCCGCGTAGCCAACGCGTCGCCGACCAATGCGGCTCTTTTCGACGCTATTCGGCAAACGGCGCAACAGTATTTTCCCGGCACACCTGTGGTGCCGCGGCTCACCAGCGGATACACGGAAAACCAGCGCTATCGTCCGTTAGGGATCAATGCCTACGGATTTTCGCCGTTCACAGCCACACAGGAAGAGGGCAGCACGGAGCATGGCAATGACGAACGCATCCGCGTGGACGAGGTGCGCCGTGGTCCGGGGGTGCTGTATGACGTGGTCGCGGCATTGGCGGAGGCGAAGTAGGGTTCCGAACGGAGACATCCTTCGGCAGGGAGAATTTTCAATTGCCCGTTGCCAATTTTCAATTCAAACCCAAACTCCTATCTTGGAATCCAGTTGTTTCTGGAAATTTGCGATTGGCGATTCTTATGCGACGTTATTCCGTATTCCTATTGCCCCTATTGCTGCTTTCCTGTACCCACGCTGAGAAGTTGGAACTTACCCGTCTGAAGCTCCCGCCCGGATTCCATATCGCCATCTTTGCGCAGGTGCCGCATCCACGCATGATGGTCTTCAGCCCGGGTGGCGTGCTGCTCGTCTCCGATACCACGGAGGGCAAAGTGCTCGCCTTTCCCGATCCTAAGCACAGCGGGCACCCGGGAAAAATGGTTACTGTGCTGGATGACCTGAACGCACCGCACGGTATGGCTTTTCACAAGGGCACGCTGTATGAGGCCGAGACCAATCAGGTCCGGCGCTACGATTGGGATGACGCCACCCTGAGCGCCAGCAATGGCCAAGTCATCGCGCACATTCCCAGAAGTGGCGGACATTTCACGCGCACGCTACTGTTCGCAAACGGCAAGATGTATGTGTCGGTCGGATCAAGTTGCAATGTATGCGTCGAGAAAGACAAGCGGCGAGCGGCAGTGCTGGAATTCAATGAAGACGGCACCGGAGAACGAATCTTCGCATACGGTCTGAGGAACGCCGTCGGTCTCGCCGTTAATCCAAGAACGAATACGATTTGGACCACTGAGAACGGACGCGATTGGCTGGGCGACAACCTGCCTCCGGACGAGATCAATGACTTGGGGCAGAACGGCGGCAACTTCGGTTGGCCATTCTGCTATGGCAATCGCGTCCCCGATCGATCGCAGACTAAGGGGAACGACGACCGTTGTAAGGGAACAATCCTTCCGAAAGTCGAAATTCAGGCGCATTCGGCTCCCTTGGGCATGGCCTTTTACACGGCCACTATGTTCCCAGACGAATACCGCGGGAATATTTTTCTGGCGCTGCACGGATCATGGAATCGCAGCGTGCCGACCGGATACAAAGTCATCCGGGTCAAGCTGAATGACAAAGGAGAGCCTCAGGGAACGGAAGACTTCATCACCGGCTGGATTAATCCCGGCGAAACGGAAAAAGGTGTCTGGATGGGGCGCCCGGTGGGAATTGTCGTAGGTCCTGAAGGCGCAATGTACATCAGCGACGATTCGGCAGGGATGGTTTATCGAGTGACGTATGGAAAGTGAAAATTGCCGACGACGCAAGATTGTCAATTTTTCAATTGCCATTTTCCAATTTGAAACAGGAGTCAAGATCCAGATAAAATTGGCAAATCGCCATTGACAATCTCTCCGTGCGGGAGCCTACTCTGAGCGAGGCTGAAGAGTGTTTCCTGGTGAGTTCGAGCTTTTCCCGCCGCAGTACTTCTCGTACTGATCGTAGATGAAATTGTCCGTCATGCCGGCGATGTAATCGCATATCACCCGCGGCAGCCGCCCCTGTCGCGCTTTTTCCTGATAACTCTGTGGCAGCGCTTCCGGCTTCTCCATCCAGAAGGCGAAGAGTTCTCGGATTATTTTTTCCGCATCTTCCTTCTCGGGCTCCAGAACGGAGCTGAAGTAGAGATTGGAGTACAGGAACTCCTTAGCCTCACGTAGTTCTTTCTCAACGGGAGAACTGAAACCAGCGAGGCGCGCGGAATGATTACGCAGGTCCTCGAGCGTTCGCACCCCTGATTCTTCCACGCGCGCGCTTGTGTTATGGATCAAATCGCTGACAAAGCGGTCGAGCATGCGCTTGAGCGCTTCATTGAACTTCAGCTTCTCGATGACGTCCGGATACATTTGCTCCGCTTCACGATAGAAGCGTCCAAAAACAGGCACACCGGCGCAAATGTCTTCCAATGAGAGTAAACGGGCCTCGTAGCCATCGTCAAGATCGGCGGTGTCATAAGCGATCTCATCGGCGCGATCGATCAACTGGGCTTCGAGCGGAGGTTTTTTGTCCAGCAGATATTCCGAGAGTTCGGAAAACTGTTCTACGCTGTAATCGCGGGAGTGCTTGACGATGCCCTCCCGAACTTCAAAGGTCAGATTCAACCCACGAAAACGTGCGTATCGCATCTCGAAATCCTCGACGATGCGCAGCGCATGCAGGTTGTGATCGAAGCTGTAGCCATGCTCGCGCATGGCGGCGTCCAAAGCCTTCTCTCCCGCATGTCCGAATGGAGGGTGACCAATGTCGTGCACCAGCGCGAGCGCTTCGACGAAATCCACATTTAACCCGAGTTGAGCGGCAATCGTACGGGAGATCTGTGCGACCTCGATTGTATGTGTCAGGCGATTGCGAAAATGATCGGAATAGCGGCGGGTAAAGACTTGGGTTTTCGCCTCCAGTCGGCGGAAAGCGCGGGCGTGGACGACACGGTCGCGGTCGCGTTGGAAGTCGTTACGATAGGGATGCTTCGGCTCGGCGTAGCGGCGTCCGCGCGAACGTTCCACGCATACCGCGTACTCGGCGAGCATGAGGCGAGTTTAGCAGAGTCGCGCTGAGTACGAGTGCTTGCAACCTCAGCATTTAGCACTTGGTGCTTAGTGCTTTAGTCAGGCCTGGCTACTACGGCTTCTCTGCCTGTTCCTTTGCCAGCTTAACCTTGGCGGACTCCAGCTTCTTCTGTACTCTGGCGACATCGCTCGGATCCAGTTCAGCCGCTACCGTCTTGTTCCACTCGTTCAGAGCCCGCTCCCAGTGCGCCGCCGCCAGCTTCAGGCGTCCTGTTTTCTGGTACAGGTCTCCAAGGTGGTCCTGCACCGTGGGATCGGTATTGATGCGTTGCGAGGCCTTTATCAGGTTCTCCTCCGCCAGTTCATACTTGCCCATTTTGAAGTAGGCCCAGCCGAGCGAGTCAAGATAGGCACCACTCGAAGGATCGAGTTCCACTGCCTTTTTAATGTAGCCCAGAGCTTCGTCCAGCTTAATCCCGCGATCGGCGAGCATGTAGCCGAGGTAGTTCAGGGTCATCGCGTTCTGCGGATCATTGGCGAGAACCTTCCTGAACATTTCCTCCGCCTGTTCAAACTTCTTCTGACGTTCGTAGGTAGAGCCGCGAAGAAAGTAGACGTATGCTTTATCCTCGGGCTTGGTGGAAAGCTGCTCCGCCTTGTCGAGGGCTTCTTCCGCCTCGTTCCAGCGCTTGAGCCGTGTGTTCATTTGGGCGAGGGTGATATAAACTTCGCGGTCCTCGGGTGTGCCTTTGAGCATCGACCGGACATCTTTCAGTGCTTTGTCCGGTTCACCCGTGTCGGCCAGTTGGCCGTCCAGCACCATGCGCAGATCGCGATTGTTCGGTAGTTTCTGGGTTGCTTCTTTGGCTACCGCAGTGGCTTGTTGCCACTGTTTGGATTCGCGATAAGTATCGATGATCTGCTGGTAACCTCGTACTGCATTCTCATCGCCCAAGGCCAGTAACTTGCGGAACGTATCCACAGCGAGTTGAGTGTTGCCCTGGTCGCGATAAACACTGCCCAGCCTCTCCAGGAATACGGCGCGGTTGTTGCGCTCGCTTTGGTTGTAGTTACCATCCGTCTTCTCGGTCTTCTTTAGCAGGTTTTGCAGGATCTGCGAGGCCTCATCGAAGCGGCCCTGGGCCTGGTAAACCGACGCCATGCTGTAGGGCACTTCAACGGAGTCCTGCACCATGGACTCCGCTTTTTTCAGACTCTCGATCGCCAGGTCGAACTTGCCCTGCTTGCGATAGATCTCGGCAATGCGCACGTAGGTTTGGGCATCTTCTGGATTTGCATCGGCAATGACCTTGTACTGCTCGAGCGCGGCGTCGGCCTGGCCGTCGTTCATCAGGTTCTGGGCTAAGCCACGGATCGCATCGAGATTGTCGCGGTCCACTTCTATCGCGTGCCGGTAAGCGGAAATCGCATTCTTATATTGCTTCTGCTGCTCGTAAGTGTAGCCAAGTGCGGAGTACAGCTTGGCGGAACGCGAAGCTTCGGGAATAGCACTCAGTACTTGCGTCGCGCGAGATGTATCCCCTTCTTCGTTATACAGATACGCGAGTGTAGTCACGGCTTCTTCGGAATCGGGCTGTAGCTTGACCGCAGTCTTAAACTCGTTTTCCGCCTTCTGCAGGTCTTTGTTGAGGCTGTACAAGCGGCCGAGCAACAGGTGATCCTCCACATTGTCAGGCTCGATTTTGACAATCTGCTCGTACTGCTCAATCGCCAACTTCAGGACGTTCTGCGAGCCGTTGTTGCTGGCCTGCATGTCACCGAGCGACCGCAGGTAAATGCGGCCCAGCAGCTTGCGGGCTTCAAGATTGTTGGGATCCCGCTTAATTATGTCTTGCGCTTCAAGCACCGCGTCGCGAATACGGCCGGTCTTGGCGTAAAGCTCGGCCAGTCCCGCGGTCAAGTACTCCGATGTGGGATCAGCGTCGATCGCCTGGCGGTATTCCTCGATGGCCTTATTGGCTAGGTCACTGCGTCCGTACACCGCTACCTGCTCCTCATACATGTGAGCCAGTGTGTAGTGGTAATACGCCGCTGCCCTGTCCGTCTTGCGACTGGAGGACTGCGCCGGCTGTTTCGCATCGGGTACCTTCTCGGCTTTGGGGCTGGAGGGCTGGGTCGGCTGCTTGGGCGCAGGGGCGGTGGCCGGAGTCTGTTGCGCCAGTACGGCTGTCGAAGTAACCAGGAGCACAAACACGGAACGAATCACTCTGTTCATGAAAGACCTTCGGATTCCCAAAGCCATAGCGATTGGATGCCGAACCGCCGGGGGTGGGTGCTTGCTTTATTGTAACCTCTGCTGGCGAGGGTATACGAAAAACTGGCGGCTTGGAATCGGAGCAAGCAAGGATCAGAAGTACAGGAACCGACGGATTTACAATCGCAGATTTTCGATTGGGATTGATCGCAATCGTCAATCTGGGGCCGGCAATGGCAAGTCTTTAGTGCCGGAAGTGCCTTACACCGGTGAAGATCATCGCAAGTCCCAGCCGATCGGCGGCTTCGATCACTTCCCGGTCGCGCACCGAGCCACCCGGTTGAATGATGGCCGTAGCACCGGTCTTGGCGATCTCTTCCACGCCGTCCGGGAAGGGGAAGAACGCGTCGGAAGCAGCTACCGTACCCTTTAACGGGAGTTGGGCTTTCATTGCGCCGATCCTGCAAGAATCTACGCGGCTCATCTGCCCGGCGCCGACGCCCACGCTCTGTCCGTCACGCGCGTACACTATGGCGTTTGACTTCACGTGCTTGCAGACTTTCCAGGCAAAGAGCAGCGCACGCTTCTCTTCTGACGTGGGCGAGCGCCTGGTGACCACCTTCAGGTCAGATTCCTCAAGCGTACGCAAATCGGCATCTTGGACCAGCATCCCGCCCGAGACATTCTTCAATATACATTTCTGTTGCGACGGGACCACTTCCACGAGTCGCAAGTTCTTCTTGCTGGCAAACTTGGCCTTGGCGGACTCGTCGAATAATGGCGCCGCGATAACTTCAAGGAACAGCTTGGACATTTCTTCCGCGGCTTCATCATCCACAGGCCGGTTCACCCCGACCACACCGCCGAATGCAGAAATCGGATCGCACTCCAGCGCCTTTTTGTAAGATTCCGCCAGAGTTTTGCCGGTTGCAGTGCCGCAGGGATTGGTATGCTTGACAATCGCACAAACCGGTTCGGTGAATTCCTGCGCGAGATCCCAGGCAGCTTGCACATCCACAACATTGTTGTAGGAAAGTTCCTTCCCCTGCAGTTGGCGTCCATTGGCGATGCCAGTGCCTGATCCGTCCGAATACATGGCTGCCTTCTGGTGCGGGTTCTCGCCGTAACGGAGATCCATTATCTTCTGCAATGACAGGCGCAGCGTCTGCGGAAAGCCATCCGCCGGATGGAGCTCGAATCTACCGTTCGCGGTGACACGCTCGAGCGTGGACGCGATGGCGGAATCATATGCAGCAGTGGTGGCGAAAGCCTTCTGAGCCAGACGCCACTTGGTCGCAATGGAGAGCTCTCCGCCGCTCGCGGCCATCTCTTGGGCAATTGGGTTGTAATCCGCGGGCGAGATCACGACCGCAACGTCCTGAAAATTCTTTGCGGCGGAGCGGATCATCGATGGCCCGCCGATGTCCACGTTCTCGATCAACTCTTCAAAATGCACACCGGGTTTGGCTGCGGTCTTCTCGAAAGCATAAAGATTTACTACCACCATATCGATCGGCTGTATGCCATGCTCGGCAACTGCAGTGCGGTGCGCGGTGTCCTCGCGTCTGTGCAGGATGCCGCCGTGCACTTTGGGGTGCAGCGTCTTCACGCGTCCATCAAGCATTTCGGGAAAACCGGTGAGCTCGGAAATGTCCTTGACCGTGATACCCGATTCGCGCAGCAGCTTAGCAGTGCCACCGGTCGAAATCAGTTCCACGTCCATGCCACCGAGCTTGCGGGCAAAGTCCACCAACCCCGTCTTATCGGTGACACTGAGAATGGCACGCTGAACCCTGGGCATAGCAGGCCTCGAACCGGGAGGATGATGTGCCTTGCGGAAGGCAGCAAGAAATTCTATCAGTAGAGAGGCTGTGGAGAGTTCTACTGGTCGCTGTTCGTTACGTTGGTCGGCTTTCCCAATAACCCGCTCTGGCTTCAGCTTCTAGACGGTCGAGTTCCCTGCTCTGGAAGACTTGCAGTGATATAAGAGTGATATAAGAAGGTAATCGCGACAAAGCAAAATGCTGCGGGAACCAATCACGAGCAACGACTGATGACTAACGACCAACGACTAGACTTTTGGCTTGGCCTTAAACCGAACATGCCCGTCCTGCATGTCTATGGAATACTCCACGTCGTGGCAGCCGTATTGCTTGCGGAGTTGGTCGGTCTTTTTCTGCACGAACGAGGTAAAGGCATCCAGGTTGCCGGAAACCGATTCCCCGGCCTTTTTCTTTGCCTCGACCAGCGCCTTGTACAAGGATTCGACCTTCTCCCGCTCGGTGGCCGCATCGGAGCACTGCACCGTGAAAGGTCCTTCCTTCTCAGCGCCCGGGGCGGCTACACCGTCGCGCCTGACTCCGTACACAGGATGAGGTGGTTCATGCTCCTCGGTAGGGCGGACACCCTGCACCGAAAGAATTGCGTCTTGCGGGCGGCGATAACCTTCCTCACGGATACGCGTTTTCTTGCGCCACAAGTCGCTATACATCGCGTAGCGCTGCGCCAATTCGTTGTATCGGTAGCGCTGAGAAAAGGTTATGCGCGAGCCATCGCTGAATTTGCGGAGCACGCTCAGCACCTTCCACTCGATATCAGTGGGCGGCTTCTTAGTGGGATTGCTAAAGTAAATCTCGTATTCGATCTTCAGCCGGCGCAGGTGCTGGTCGAGGAGATTCAGTTCCTCATCAACGGTCACAGGATGGACCTCCCCTGCCACCAGTTTAGAGTGTGCACAGCTCGCGCGGGAGATTTCCTTGGATCACGTCAGGGATAGAACGAAAGTACCCAGCGGCTGGCATTGAGCACGGTTAGTACTAAATCCCTGAACAGCCTAGATCAGTCCCCAAAGCAGAAGGTTTGGGCTAAATGCTAAATGTGAGTGCCGAATGCTAACTACTGATTTACCTCGCCGCCGTTGCTGCCATTTTCTTCACCATGGCGAGCACCAGTTTGCGGTCGCTGTCGTTAAGGCCGGCGGAGTAGCGGCGGATCTGTGTGAGGAAGCGGACCTCGTCATCAGAGAGCTGAGGGAGCGCCTTGGAGCCGTTGCTGTGCGCGGACTCGGAGAAAAACTGGGAAAGCGGAAGCTCCATCGCTCCGGCAATCTTGGCCAGCGTATCTAGCGAAGGGATGGTATGGCCGTTTTCCACTCGAGAGAGATAGCAGCGCAACAGTCCAGTGCGCTTTTCAATATCGCCCTGGGACATTCCTCTGTGCAGCCGGTAATTTCTAATGGTCTCGCCGATGTTCATAGAGAAAACAGCCAACTGAAGCTCCCAAGGATGGCTGCATAGTAACCAGAGGAGTACCTTCTGGCAAGTGGAAATTATTGGTGTGGGAAACGCTGCCCTAATACAGGCTTGCAAGCCGTGACCAGTGGGCCCAATGCAATTTCCACAGCCGGCGGTCAGCTATTTCTTCAAGGTGTTGGTCAGGAAATCGACCGTGCGCTTCCAGGCATCAGCGGCATCATTCGTGCGATACCCTTGCTTGTTATTCGGATTCTCGAAGGCGTGACCGGCGTCAGGATAGATAACGATCTCGACTTTCTTGCCCAATTGCTTCATGGTCTGTTCGAACTTCTTGACATCATCTACCGGGATCCCGCGATCCTGACCGCCGAAGATGCCGAGTATCGATGCATTGATTTTCTTCAATTGCTCAGGATCGGCAGCGAGATGGCCGTAATTAATAACGTCCGCTGTGAGTGTTGGCTCCTGGAGTGCGAGGTTGAATGAATATCCGCCCCCCATGCACCAGCCGATAGAGCCAATCCGGCCTCTATTTACGTTCTTTTGTGATTTGAGAAACTCGACGGCAGCGTGCAGATCGCGAGCCGCGCGGTCCTCCGCAACTCCACGCATGAGTTCGTGCGCCAGATCGGGTGTAGTCGCCACCTTTCCGCGATAGAGATCTATGGCAAGAGCAGCGTAGCCCTGATCTGCCAGCTTTGAGGCCTGTTCCTTCACCCAATCATTCAGTCCCCACCACTCGTGGATGACGACGATGCCCGGGAACGGACCTTTGCCCGCAGGTGTGTAGAGCATCGCCTGCACGGTTTCTTCGCCGCTTTTATAAGAGACACTTTTGCCTCCGGCCACGAAAGCAGCGAGGGAGAAAACTGTGACGATTGTCAGCAGAAACATGCTCTTCATATAAGTACCTCAGGCCTTGAAATCCCTGCAGGTAATGTGTTGTCCATGCGACCGTATACAGCAGTGCCCCAGGGCTTAATATGATAACCATTCTCAGCGGAAAGCTCTGAGCCGGGAGGAATTCATTTTTCGAGAAGTAAGCTTCAGCAAGCCATAACCGAAATAGCATTTTTCGATTTTATTCTACTCACTTCCTACGATGAGCCAGAACAGCTCCTCATCAAAGTGCGTAAACGGCGCTACAGATATAGTCGCCGCGCCGCTCTCACACGAGTTCCGCTTAAATGCGGCCCATCCGGCGGCTGAATGGCAAGACACGGTACCAGTCACATTCTGCTCTGATTGGAAGGGAAAGAATCCGGATCCAGCACGCCAAACCCAGGTTCGTGTCCTGTGGTCGCCGCATACTTTGTATCTCCGGTTTGACTGCCGCTATCGCGAGCTTTACCTGTTCGCAGACGCCGAGCCGAATGGACGGCGGGACCGCCTTTGGGACCGCGACGTGGCGGAAGCGTTCCTCCAGAACGATCCAACTCGTACGCGGTACTACAAAGAGTTCGAGGTCAGCCCTAACGGCTTCTGGATCGATCTGGATATTTCTCCGGGCGGCCTCAAGGATCTGAGAAGCGGTCTGCAACGCTCCGTGTGGCTCGACGAGTCAGCCCACACATGGACCGCGGAGCTGGCGATTCCGATGAAATCGCTGACCGCTCACTTCGATCCGGCCGCAGTCTGGCGCGTCAACTTCTATCGGGCAGAAGGAGTCAAGGAGCCTCGAAGCTACTTCGCATGGCAGCCGACAAACACGCCTCAGCCCAATTTCCACGTGCCCAGCGCGTTTGGGCGAATGCGCTTCTCCAGTGCTGGGAAACCATAAGCGAACCAAACTCCAACCATTGCTCTCAGTCGCTCCACTTCCTACTTACTGAAAGCTGATAGCTGACCGCTGAGAGCTTCTCTCCACCGATTCGCGCCGCCAGAGATTACTTCACCTCGTTCTTGAACACCTTCCCGTCTTTCATCACGAACCCGACTCGCCCCAGTTCTTTGATGTCCTGCAGTGGGTTGCCCGTGACCGCGATGACATCCGCGTACGCCCCCGGCGCCACCACGCCAATCTGTCCGGTCATGTCGAGCATCTCCGCCGGGCGTGAAGTAGCGCTCTTAATGGCGTCCATGGGCGACATGCCCAATTCCACCATGCGTGGGAATTCCTGTGCAATCGGCTCGGTCCAGGGGATTCCCCCCATGTCCGTCCCGAACACGATCTTCACCCCCGCTTTTAGAGCCTTTCGGAAAGACTGTTCATGCACCGACGCTCGTTTGCGGTCGCGCTGACCTGCCGGAGTCCCTGCCGGTGCCCAATCGGTGTAGTAAACGCTGATTGTCGGACAGTACCAGGTGCCTTGTTTCAGCATCTGCGCGATGGCCGCGTCGTCCAGGTCAAGTCCGTGCTCGATAGAATCGCAACCTCCGTCCAGTGCCCGGTGCAGCCCAATTCCGCTGTAGGCATGGCAGGCAATTTTCTTTTGCCAGCCGTGTGTCTCGTCGACGATGGCCTTCAGTTCTTCAACCGTCAGGGTCGGCTGTGAAACCAATTCTCCCTTCTTACCCACCCAAGAGCGGTGGGTCATGTAGACTTTGATCCAATCGGCGCCGTGATCGAGTTGCTCGCGTGCGGCCTTGCGCGCCTCGACCGGCCCATCCACGATCTGTACGCCCTTGGGCATCTCCAGTTCTGGAGCATAGCCTTCGAGCGGATATCCGCCGGTTGTGGAAATCGCACGTGTGGAAACGAAAAGCCGCGGCCCGGGAATGTAGCCGCCCTCGATCGCCTCCTTGATGCCCACGTCGCCATACCCGGCGCCCTCGGTCTCCAAGTCACGCAGCGTGGTGAACCCCTGCTCCAGCGCGCGACGCACCGAAACCGTGGCCCGAGCGGCCCGTAGAGCCAGCGGATATTTCAAGATGTTGGCATCGTACCCGCCCTGCGACGGATCTTCGCCTTGTAGAAAGATATGTGTGTGCGAGTCGATCAACCCGGGCAGCACCGTGGCACCAGAGAGGTCAATTACGTTCGCGCCGACAGGGATCTTCGCGCTGCTCACGTCCGAAACACTCTCAATCCGGTTGCCGCGGATCACAATCACCTGATCGCGACGCGGCGAGTCGGAATTGCCATCGATAAGTGTGCCTGCGCGAATCACCGTCGTGCCTTGCGGCACCGAAGCGCCGCCGGTACCCTGGGCGAGAACTGACAGGCTTGCGGTGATACAGAAAAGCAGCATCCAGCGAATCTCTTTCATCATCGCTCCCTCAAAGAATAGGACTTTACCCTACTCCGAAATGAAAGCATCCGCCTCGATTTCCACCAGCATCTCCGGTGTGACCAGCGCGCTCACGGCGACGAGCGTGGTTGCAGGTCGGATGTCGCGGAAGACTTCTCCGTGAGCTTTTCCGACTTTCTCCCAGTCCGCAATATTGGTGACGAATGTTCTCGTACGCACCACGTCTTTGAGACTTGCGCCCGCTTTGTGGAGGGCCGCCTCGATGTTTTTCAGCGTCTGCACGGCCTGGGCATACGGATCTCCTACTCCGACGATCTTTCCATTGGGACTGGTGGCGGTGGTGCCGGCTACGTGCACGTAGGGCCCTACTTTCACCGCGCGGGAATAGCCGACGATTGGTTCCCAGGGCGTACCGCTAGAGATGTTCTTTCGTTCCATGAACAATTCCTCCTTCCCGGATCTGAAGCATTGTCACATGCACCCAGCGTGCTGTGGGAAGGCGGCATCCGCGCTGTAGCAGAACCGGTATGGGCACCGCACCACACGTAACCACCACGATTTAGCAGCCGTCGTACTGATCTGCCAACAGAATCTGCAGAAACCTTGTGCTTCTTTATACCTTCTAACTAAAAGCTATCTAAAGGAACGTAACGTGCTAAGTAAACTAGAGGAACGTAACGTGCTAAGTAAACTAGAGGAACGTAACGTGGCATGTCGTAACGAAAGTCACTTGTGTTCCGATAAAAGGTGGATAAAACTGGCCCGAAGTGCAGATGAAAACCCGTGGGGGTAGGTCAAAGTGGGGCCCAAACAAATGATTCCGGAATCGCATCCGCTGCAGCAGCTTTTCCTCGATGTGGTGGGACGTCACTACGCCGAAGAGATCGGCTTGCGCAATCCACAG
>WNFB01000275.1_pt1 | contig 38066 bp, 40 predicted proteins | sample 5400501 | NCBI WGS metagenome assembly WNFB01 (sample SAMN13153341, study PRJNA577476) | soil metagenome | isolation source: 200 cm saprolite under Douglas fir tree site 2 hole 1 | place: USA:California | collected 2015-04-18
ATTCCCTGGGCGACCACTATCGAGCCTGACTCCAGTTATTTTTTCCAGCGAAGGTCTGACTGATTATAAACGTTTGAGTCAGAGAGTATTTTGGCGCTATTCCGTTCTCTTCCAGAGATAATCAGCGTAATCGTTCAGTATCTTCCGATTTTCCAGCGTTTTCACCTTGCGGAGCGATTCTTTGGCAGATCCGGAATACTCGCGCGCCTTGTCTCTAGCAAATTGCAGAGAGCCAGCCTTTTTCAAGACTCGGAGAACCTGTCGGGTCGTAGTCCTGGCATTTGAGTTCAAGAGATTGGAGTGATTATTGGGCCGGGGGGCTTCGTGCAGACAGTGCGAGGTTACAATGTTCGGTCCTTTCAACACTGACTCACCAGATCCGTTGCTAAAATCGAGAATGTCGTCTTGAATCTGAAAAGCCATGCCGGAGGACCTTCCAAACTTCTGTATTCCAACCATGTCTTTGCCCTCAACGCCCGCGATGGCTGCGCCTATGCCTGCAGCGGTCCCGAAGAGAGACGCGGTTTTCAGATCTGCTATAGCTATGCACTCACTAACGCTAGAGTTGAGATCTGCTAGAATGTCGAGAAGCTCTCCCTTGCTGATGTCCACCAGGGTAGTGCCGATCATTCGCATGATTTCGGGGTTCTTGTAGTTCGATAGGAGCTGGACGCCCTTCGAGGCTAGGAACAGCCCTGACGTTAGGGCCTTCTCGTTGCTGAAAGCCATATGGATAGTCGGTGCCCCTCTTCTAACTTGGTCCTTGTCGATCAAGTCGTCGAAGACGAGTGTTGCAGCGTGAATAATCTCGACAGCGGCAGCCGCCTCAAGCGCCTCGTCGGGGTTTCCTCCGAGAGCTTTTGCAGACAGGACGACTAGAAGAGGTCTAACGCGTTTTCCTCCAGTCTTGAACATATACTTGATGATCTGGTTTGCTTCACGCTTGTCAAAGTTCGTCTCCAACGTTTTGTTAATGGTTTCCTCGATAGGACCACGCCAGGTCTTGAATGAAGATGGGGAATTTGATACCACACGAACTCCAGCAGATTCTACGCATACCGATCTTTCACCGCTATTTAATCGGTTGCGATGAATACAAACAGTCTCTGCCGAACGGTATGTAGATGCCCAAAATAACGTTTATAGCAACAAAATCCGAGCGGGCGCATTAAGTGAAAAAAGTGGAACAAGCTCCAAAACCAACAGAAGCGGCAAAGCCAAAGAACAGGACAATGCTCTATGCCATCATTGTTGTTGTGCTCATAGTTGTGGGAGTAGGCGTATACTTTCTTACACAGACCTCGTCTGGATATAACGTCGCAATTCAAGACGACAACTTCTGCGCTCTAAACGCGACTGCATGTTTGTTCAACCCTTCAAGCGTAAACGCGACAGTAAATGGAGCGGCAATCACCTGGAAGAACATTGGAGGCGCTGCTCACACTGTGACAACTTGCGATTCGACCAATGGTGCCAGCACGGCTCAGTGCCCTAATGGCGCAAACGCCTCAGGACTCGACTCGTTCGCAGCCAACGTGGCAAAGGGAAGCACAACTTCGCACGTATTCACCAAGGCAGGAACCTACTACTACTATTGCAGCCTTCACCCCTGGATGCATGGTAGTGCAACAGCAAAATAGTCCAGTCCGCTCTATGCCCATTCAATCCCGTTCTTTTTTTCATTCGTGCTACACTCTGCAACCCGGATACCAGATCTCAACGCGAAAACCGCGCAGTCAGCCATATGAGGAAAATCATGCAAACTGCGAATCCTAGGACCTATTCGTTCTGAAGAATCTTCTTGTTTTCAGAAATCAAACACGTTCCGCTCTTAATCCGTCGAGATGTCAGTAGAGGGGCAACTACCAATATCGGAATCCCCACTATAATGAACAAGCCCTGGAGTGAAGCGAGGGTCAACGCCAATGAGACCGCCCCCGACAATCCCAGTAGTGCGAGAAGAAAGAATCCCGTGCAGGTTGGACAAGCTGTAAAGAGACCAATAATCGCCCCTAGGCCGCCGATCCATCGACCACCAGCCTTTTCAGGCCGATTCTTGTAGGTAAAGGCTGCGACTGACGCGTTAAGCCCGACGAGCCAAGACACTGTGAAAAGAAGAACAATATTGGTTGGAATCAGAAGAATAGCAAATTGCTGCGTTATGTAGATGACGAACTGAGGCACCTGCCCGACGGGACCGCAACATACTATTGGAATGATTGAGGGGACTTCTACTCCGTATGTCTCCGAGAAGATCACTCCGGGCTGGTACACCAACGTACTTGACACTACGGCAAAGAAAACCCCGTATCCCAAAGCTGATAGAGCGAACGTCCACGAGTAACGTCTCTCATTTAGTACCGATGATATCGTCGCCATGATTGACGATGATCGTCCATCTAGTTGTCTGCCCCTGAGAAAGCGAGTAACTCCTAGGAACGCTAAGGTGAGACCTACCAGAACAAGGAACAGCGTCATGTATGCATCTTCCTCTAGCACTCCCGTCTGGCCGGTGCCTGTCACACGAGCCGTTGACAGAATGAATTGATAAAATGCAAGGGAGACTGTGATCATTGCCCCCCCGACAAGAGTTATGCTCAGCCAGAAGTTTGGACCGAGCCGCGATGTAGGGATCGCCGAGGCTTTCCTAAACCCATCCGACCTCTGAAGGTTCTGCTGGGGCTTAGCTTGGACCCATTTCACAGCTGGAACCATTTCTCAGTGGGACACGTGAAGTTGCACGAAGCTAAGTCCCATCAGGAGAGACGCAATGACAAGCCCGACTATCACCCACGATGAGAGAGACCTAGGCTCATACTTGAGATGCTGGTAGAACATTGCAATGAGAATCGCTTTCAAACCTGCTATTCCCAGCAAAATGCTAACGTAAACATTGTAAGTGGGTATGATGGAGGAAAGGTTGACTTCTACATCGGTTTCCCCGATGAGTATTGCGAACACGAGAAGATACAGGTATGTGGAGTTCATTCTGGCTCGCCTAGATTAGGTAGAAAAGAGGAAATAGGAAGACCCAGACTATGTCCACGAAGTGCCAGTAGAGACCAAAGTGCTCAAGCGTATTGTGATCACCATTAAGGTATCTGCCCTTCACCGCATTGGCTAGAAGCCACACCGTCATGCACATCCCAGCAAAAACGTGAACACCATGGGTGCCGGTAGTGATGAAGTAACTTGATGCTGGTAGTGGGTAGCTTGCGAAGACGCCGCTGCTCCCTAAGTCGATCCATTCACTTGCCTTGACGTACAGAAAGGCCGCTCCCAGTACTAGGGTGCCGACCAAGCTTACGACAAGTCCAGTACGATTACCCACCCTTGCTGAGGCAAGAGCCATGATAGCGGTCAGACTACTCGTGAGTAGGATCAGGGTCATTGCAAAACCGTTCTTGATGTTGAAGAGAGTACCCGGCGTAGGCCAAGCAGGGGCGTTGGTTCTAACGAAAAAGTATGCTCCAATCAGAACTCCAAAGAAGATTACTTCTGCACCGAGGAAAGTCCAAATTCCCAGTTTCATATTTGGAACCTGTCTGAAGGGCCAACTCTCGACACGAGACTCCTCGTGGACCTTGAACTTCTCTCGACTGTAGCCAAACAGCGCGATCAATCCGAGTATCACGCCGTCCACTATGAGAGGCCAAAACGGCTGGTAGCTAACCGGCTGTGGGCTGGCCGGCCTTCCTATGCTGAGTCCCAGAAAGAAAATGAAAGCAGCAAAGGACATGAAAATCGGCCAAGGGCTCAAGCCCTCCAAGTGTGAGGTAGCATAACCGTTTCCGAATCCCGATCCATTGGGAAATCCAACCCCATTAGGATGACCGACGCCGTTGGGAAAATCCGTGCTTCCTCCAAAGTGAATTGTTCCGTCGGCCAAAAACTCAGGTATAGTGTCAAAATCGTGCACTGGCGGGGGAGAGGGGAGCGACCATTCAAGGGTCCACCCGTTCCAAGGATTCGGTCCCGAGGGAGGCCCTACTCTGAGACTGCGATAGAGGTTGAAGAACAGGAGCAACTGGGCCACGCCAAAAACGAACCCTCCTATTGTGGCTGTGAGGTTCAGAAGCCCCCAACCGCTGTCGGCAGAATAAATGGCTACTCTTCTTGGCATGTCGAGAAGCAGAAACATGGGAAAGTAGAGAATATTGAATCCGATAAATGAGATCACGAAATGCACTCTGGCCATTTTTTCGTCATACATCCGACCTGTGATTTTCGGGAACCAGTAGTACAATCCACCTATCAGGGCCATTATGCTTCCACCTACCATGATGTAGTGGAAGTGAGCGACGACGAAGTAGGTTCCTCTCAACTGGAAATCCAGAGCAACCGATGCTAGATAGACTCCTGTTATCCCTCCGATTGTGAACAACGCAACGGCGCCTAGCGTGAACAGGGCTGCAGCTTTGAGACGCACCTTGGCCATCACAAGAGTTTCAATTAGAGAAATTACAATGATGTCAAACGGGAGAGAGACTGCAACCGTGGTTACAGTATACAACTTGGTGGATGTAAGCCCGATTCCGGTCACGAACATGTGATGACCCCAGACAACGAAACTGATGAGTGCCGCCGCTACCAGTGCGCCAATGACATACTTCGACCCATAGAGTGGTCGTCTGGCGAATGTGGGAATAACGTCTGCGATGATGCCAATGGACGGAAACAAGACGATGTAGACTTCAGGATGCCCAAAGAACCAGAACACATTGTCCCACAACAGGGACGGAAGGACGGACCCTCCCTGGATGGACGCGAAATAGGCTGTTCCAAATGCCCTGTCAACATATAACAGAAGGATTGCGGCTAGGAAAGAAGGAAACGCGTAGAGCATCATAAAGATCGTGACGAGCATTGCCCAAGGAAAGACGGACATGTACCTAAGCTTCAATCCCGGCGCTCTCATCTTGAACATCGTCACCAGAAAGTTCACGGAACTCATGGTTATCGAAACGACAATCAGAATCAGCGCCGCCGCTCCAAGGTTCAACCCAATTGTGGGAGTAAACTGGTACGCGGTCTGGGGCGCGTAGAATGTCCACCCGAGGTCGGGGGCAGCACCGAAGAAAAAGCTCAGAATCATCGTAACACCGCTGAATAGGTAGAACCAATAACTCATCGCGTTCAGTCTCGGAAAAGCCAAGTCTCTGGCACCGATCTGTAGAGGAATAATGTAGTTGGCAAAACCAAAGGCTAACGGCGAGAGAACCCAGAAAATCATCAAGAGGCCGTGGACGGTAACGAACTGATTATAGATTTCAGGGGCAAGGAGGTTGTTATTCGGGACGGAGAGCTGTGTTCTGATCGTGAGCCCGAGAAGTCCGGCTGCGACAAAGAAGAACAGAGAAGTTATGATGTAGAGAACGCCGATATCCTTGTGGTTCGTTGTGTAAAGCCATCTTCTTGTGGCAACGGACAGCTCCTGGGTCATTTCGATTCCAGCTATCGCTTAACACTATTGTACCATAGTTGCCATGTGGCCTGCGGCATCACAATGAGGGTAGCTTTCATGTGCCAATGTCCGTCACCGCAGAGTTCGAAACACTGAATGGTATAGTTTCCAGCATTGGAGGGGTTAAACCACAGTATGTTGTCTCTTCCAGGTATAGCGTCAGTCTTGATGTCGAACCCGATAATTCCAAAATCATGGAATACATCTGCGCTGGTAACGTTCAGGCGTATGTTTTCTCCCATGGGGACCCTCAGAAAGGATAGGTTGGAGTAGTGGTTTTGATATGTAAAATTCCAATAAAACTGGTGGCCCGTGACGAGAACACCGCAGCCGTCGCACACTTTGACTGGGGGGGTCAGAATACTGTCCACAGCTGCGAAGCTTCCAATTATGAGGACCGCGAGAAGAATGATCGAGAGTGACAAAGTGGTTATGACACTTCTTGGATGCCCCCTTGAATCCGGGAGCCTGCCAAGCACAGGTGCGTCTTCGGGCTCTGCGGACCCCGGTTTCGCCCGGTACTTTATCAGGTAATAGGCCATCATGCCAAACACGACAATCCCCACAGCAATTGCAAGATAGGTGAACAGGCCGAAGAGAAAATCAAACTGGACTTGAGTATTGGCGATAGCCATGCGTCTTGTCTCTGAGTTTTTTCGGTTTCAGCTAGTTCGTTTTTAAAGCGTTATGCACTAGTTATACCGGCAGAACTTCTGATCTCTACTTTTTCAATTCAATAGGGCTTGAGCGTAGGTTCCAGACCATTACTGCATTCACAATGATTAGCGCAAAGACTGCGGAAGCGAGTCCGAGGTGCGCATCACTGACAACAGGATCCAAGGCTGTTTTGACGGTGACCATTCCCAGAATCACCTGAGCTATGAGACCCAGAAAGCTCGCAGTAGCAAACAAAACAACATTCTTGGCCTGACGGTATCTCGTCCATGCTAAAAGAGTGGTCCCAAGAACAAAAACAACCACTACAAAATTGAACACTCTGTGTGAAAGCTCGATTAATACTGGAGCTGTTAGCGCCGGAAGAATTTGTCCTTGGCACAAAGGCCAAGACTCTCCACAGCCCAAGCCCGAATTGCTTGTCGTGACATACCCTCCTAGTAATATCAGAATGTATGTTGAAACTACTGAACCGTAAGCAAACAGCCGGAGCAGACGGTCTTGGTCCACGGGAAATGAATGCGCCATTGCTACCAGTTTTCGAAAAACCGAAAGCCGCTATTTAGCCTGAGCCTAGAACAAGTCTTACTTGATTTTCAGAACGGCGTCGGCCATCTCATTAAGCACCCGGGACGGGTCTCTGCTCTTCACAACGCTGCTGGCAACTAAGACGCCTTCAGTACCCAGTTGGAGAGCTTTTGAAACGTCCTCAGAGGTAGTGATTCCAGCTCCGCATAGCACTTTGATTGTCGAGCTGACCTTTCGTATCCCTTTGAGAGAATCCGTTAATAGTTCAGGACGGGCCCTAGAGACTGAAGTTCCACTTCCGATAAGATCAGGTGGCTCGATCGCGATCATGTTAGGATCGAGCCTAGCTATAGCCGCACCAGTGGTCGATGTTTCCGCGCAAACAAGCGTCACGAGGTCCGCGTTCTTAGCAAATCTAAGACTATCTTCGAGCGTAGAGGGGTTAATTCGCCTCTCCGAATGGTTGAGCAATGTCCCTGCAGCTCCTGCAGATTTTACTGCCTCAGCGAGGACATGACCTGTGAACGCCCCTGGCTTAACTGAGTCGATGTGTTGACTGAAAACCGGTATCTCTACCCTCTCGGAAACTGACTTGATATCAGTAAACTGGGGAGCAATGATGATTGTGACGCCGCTGTCCCTTGAAACTTTATTGGCTATTTTCGCGAGTTCGATGCTTCTCTTACCTGTAGCTTCAAGATAGGTCTTGAAGTTGACAACTATGAGAGAACCCTGCAGTTGTATGACTAGATCAGCCCCTCAACTTTTGGACTCATATTTTGAAGGTCGAACTGGCCGACCGTCTAATGTGCGACGACCATCTGGAGAGCCTTGTCCACTTCTCTCCCATTGAAGATGATCTCTCGCAATGCGTTGGCCATTTTCAGCGGGTCCTGATGCTGCCAGACATTTCTTCCCACGGCTAGACCTGCTGCTCCGCCTTCCATTGCGCCTTTGACTTGTCCAAGGAAGGTCTCGTCGGTCGGGGCTTTTGGACCTCCGGACATGAAGACCTTGATCACGCCCGCAGCCTTGACCGCCCACTTGAAGGTGCTCGGGTCACCAGTGTATTTGATCTTGACCGCGTCCGCGCCAATTTCAAGACCGGCTCTTGCTGCGTATGAGACAATTTCTGGTGAGGTATCATTTTTCACGGCCTCGCCCCTCGGGTACACCCATGCGATTGCAGGAATTCCTTCTTCGTGCGCGTCTTCCTGAATTTCGCCAAATTCCTGGAGCATGATATTCTCGTGGGCACTTCCTAGATAAATGGTATAGCCCACTCCTTTGGCACCGAGGCTGATCGCCTCTTCCACACTACAGACTTGGGAGGATATGGGTTCTCCCTTAGGCAGGCTCGACTTGCCGTTCAGCTTGACTATCAAAGGCACTTTGCCATTGTAGTATTTTTCTGCAATTCCCTTGTGGAGAACAATGCCGGTGAACTGTCCCCTGATTGCAATGTCCACGATGTAATTCGGATCAATGTTCTTCTCGTTGAAGTCTGTTGAAGGTCCGTGTTCGAACCCTTGGTCATAAGCAAGGAGGAGCCCCTTGCCATTCCTTAGGAAAGTATCCATGTTGACTTTCATCGGATTTCTCTACGTGGAATGGCTCGGCTCCCCCACATTAAACTAACTATTCAGTCGGGCAAGCACCTTCACCTGAGGAGAAACCGTTATCGGACGATACTAATCGTCCAAGCGCATGGCAAGACGAGTCCTCATAGTAGGGTGCGGCGTATCGGGAACCACTGCCGCATTCTATGCTAGGAAGACAGACAGAACCGCGGAGATCACTGTCGTAGGAGAAGAGAGGTTGCCCGAGTACTCTAGGTGCGGCCTTCCCTACGCTTTCAGCGGAGTAGTTCCCAGCTTGCATGCTCTCATTGGCTATGACGAGGAATTCTATGAACACACTAACAGGATCAACCTGCGGCTTGGAGTCAGAGCAAGAAAGATCAATATCGACAGTCAGACGGCAGAGTTGCAGAGGCTCGACGATGCCAAGGTCGAACTTCAACAATACGATACACTGATTCTAGCCACAGGCGCCCGTCCCAGTATGCTTTCAGTCCCCGGTTCCGATTTGAAGGGAGTATTCACCATTAGGACAATGGACGACGTCGAGCGGCTAGCAGATTATTTGCGGGAATCAAGAGCAGGAAAAGTCGCAATTATAGGGGCTGGCCTAACTGGTTCGGAAATGGCGGAGGCTCTCCTCCTCCGCCAGATCTCTGTCCTCCAAGCAGAAATAGTTCCTGAAATTCTCCCAGTGATCTTAGACCCAGATATGGCCTCGATCGTTAGAGAAAGAGCCCACGACCATGGCGTAGAGTATCATCTCCAATCAAGTTTGGACGAAATCATCGGCACCAACGGAAAAGTCGTTGGAGTTCGAATCTCAGGCCAACTTATTCACGTAAGCGCGGTGGTAGTGGCCATCAGGGTAATGCCCAACACGGAACTTGCCAAGGAAGCCGGAATACATCTTGCAGATTCCGGCGGGATCCGAACTGATCAGAGAATGGCTACGTCAGCGAAGAACGTGTTTGCCGCAGGCGATTGCATTGAAACCTACGACTTGATCATGAAGAGACACGTCCTCTTCCAGCTTGCAACCACGGCAGTAAGGCAGTCGATGGTCGCGGGAATAAACGCGGCGGGCGGCCAGTCTAGATACCCAGGATCGACCGGGGTAACAACAGTGAAACTGTTCGGTCTTGAAGTTTCAACATTCGGCCCCACAACTGCCCTTGCTGAGAAGCTTGGGGTTCATCCCGTATCTGTTCGAATAACGGGTTCAACACGCTTATCATACTACCCCGGCGGGAAGGATTTGACTGTGAAACTGATAGCTCACCCTGAGGACGGAAGATTGCTGGGGGCCCAACTTGTAGGAGAAGAAGGCGCGACCCTACGAGGGAACTTCGCGTCTATGGCGGGTCACCTCGGATTGACAGTTGAGGAATTCGCCGAGATCGAGACTTGCTATTCTCCACCGTTAGCTCCTGTCTGGGACCCCGTGACCATTGCAGCTCAGGCACTCCTACGAAAGCTCAACGTCTCAACCCCCGCTCCCACACGTGCACCACCAATCGGTAGGTAGAACACTCGTGAAAGTCTTGATTTCGGACCCGATCGACGCGGAAGGGATAGCGATTCTCTCCGCTGCCGGGTTTCAAGTGAGCAATGAAGCGGGAATCGACAAATCCAAGCTCGCAAGCATGATCACAGACTTTGACGTGTTAGTCATCAGGGGGCGAACGAGGGTGGATGCCTCACTCATCAAGATCGCGTCTCGTCTCAAGATTATCGGCCGAGCTGGAGTGGGTCTGGACAATGTAGACGTTCAAGCGGCCAAAGACGCGGGAATCTCGGTCCTCAACACTCCTAGCGCTCCATCGACGAGCGTGGCCGAGCTAACAGTCGGGTTGATGCTGTGCCTTCTCAGAAAGATTCCTTTAGCCGACAAGAGCATGAAAGAGGGCGGCTGGATCAAGAACCAATTGATGGGCGAAGAACTCCAGGGAAAAAGAGTCGGAGTTGTCGGGCGTGCCGGGCGTATCGGCAACGAAGTATCCCGAATACTGACAGTAGGATTCCAAGCGGACGTCCTTGGATACGATGTCATTCGACCACGGGGCATTCCAGGGCTCAGCTACGAGCTGGCAGAAACAATTGAGGAATTGTTGCGACAATGCGACATCGTCACCATTCACGTACCGTATACTCCACAAACCCACCACCTTCTTGACGAGACCCGCCTGCGGATGATGAGGAAGGGTTCCTATCTGATCAATACATCGAGAGGCGACATTGTTGATGGCTCTGCTCTACGGAAAATATTGAAGGAGGGGCATTTGGCAGGCGCGGGGCTGGACGTGTTCCATCAGGAACCCCCAGTCGATGAGTGGGAAAAATCATTGGTTGATCTTCCAAATGGAGTGACAGTAGCCACTTGCCATATTGGTGCTGAAACGAAACAAGCACAGAAACGGGCGAGCATAGAATTGGCCGAGAAGATCAAGACCGAGTCGGTGAAATTAGCACAAGTTCCGCCTCAAGAATAGCCGCCCACATCACCTAACAAATCCGATTTCGGATCGAATCATCACGATTCGGCACTTTCCCGCGGGATCAAACGACGATGGCACAACAAAGCTGTAACATAATCTCATCTTGTTGAGACGAAGACCGGCGAGACATCGAACATGCCCGTCGCTTGCGACATGAATCGCCTGCTACCGCGAATCGTACTATCCCGTCACGGGTAGATACGATTTATGAGGCGTGGGAACGCGATCGCATCGCGGATATGTTCCAGCTTGCAGACCCAAGACACGACCCTCTCTAAGCCCAGGCCAAACCCCGAATGTGGAACGCTGCCAAACTTCCGCAGGTCCAAGTACCACTGATAACTCTTCAAGTCCAACCCCTCCTCCTCAATCCGTGCAACAAGCGTCTTGTAATCCTCGATACGCTGCCCGCCACCAGTTATCTCTCCATACCCCTCCGGCGCCAGCAAATCCGCCGACAACGTAACTTCCGGGTTCTTAGGGTCCGGTTTGTGATAGAACGCCTTCGCTTTCTTCGGATAGTGTGTCACGAAAAACGGCCGATCAAAATGTTCCGTCAATAGTTTCTCCTGTTCATAACCTAGATCGTCACCCCATTTGATCCCCGCCTTCTCCTCGCCAATCATCTTCAGCGCATCATCATAGGTTATCCTGGGAAAAGGCGGCTTGACCCGTTCCAAGTCTCCCGCCTCCCGTTCAAACAATGCCAGTTCCGGCTTAGACCGTTCCAGCAACCGGGCAACCACATGGCTCAACAGCTGTTCCTCCACTTCCATGATTCCATCTAGGTCGCACCACGGCGCTTCTGCCTCCAGGTGCCAATATTCCGTCAAATGCCGCCTAGTCCGCGACTTCTCCGCGCGGAAAGAAGGCGCGACAGTGTAGATCTTTCCGACACTTGCGATCAATGCCTCAGCGTACAACTGCCAGCTTTGCGTAAGGTACGCTTTCTCGTCGAAGTATCTCACCTCGAACAAGGTCGCGCCACCCTCCACAGCTGCAGAAGTTAGCGTTGGCACTTGCACCTCTGTATAGTGATGGGAATCAAACCAGGACCGGGCTGCCGACAGGATCACAGCACGGATCTTGAGGACAGAACGCATCTTGTCAGTACGAACAAAGAGATGCCGCTGGTCCAGCAAGAACTCGGGCCCATGATACTTCTTAGCAATCGGAAACTCCTCCAACGCCGCATACTCCACTCGCCCCGCGTCGACCTGCACCTCTCGACCGCCAGGGGCCCGGGGGTCGGGCCTTACCACGCCTTCGATCTCAATACTAGACTCGATGCCGGCTGAGAGGAATTCTTGGAATATTTTATCGTCCACCACCCCCTTCCGGAAGGTACACTGAACGACCCCTGACCCGTCTCTAACATGGAGAAATATGATACCACCACTGGATCTCTTGTTCTGCAGCCAGCCACGCACCAGGACCTGCTTGCTGTCCAGCCCTCCGCTCAAGATTTCTTCAACGCTAACTGCTTCTTCCAGCCCGATTACCCCCTCAAAACACACTGTCACCGTCACCACTGGATTATTTAAGAATCCCAAGTTCTACGCCAGAATTGAAAGCGAGAAATTGTCAGAACTCCAAGAAACGACGACTAAGCGTCTAGCCGAACTGAAATCCTACCTAGAAAAAAAGGTTGCGGAGCACGAGGAAGAGATTGTAATGCTAAGATCTTTCCTCGAAATCGTGGACACCCTCCTAGCCGAGAAAAGCTATCGAAAGGTGCAAGTTCCAAAGTCGGCAATTGATCCAACGCGCTTCCCCACTGAAAATCCACCTCAAACGATTAGAACCATTAGCGGCGTGCATTTGGCCGACATTTTCGTCGAAGGACACGACATCAGAATTGTCCCATCGCATGAAATCAAGTTCGACGTGAACGCTCCACCGCTACGCTCCTTCCTGATAGGAAAAGTTCTCGAACCTCTACACGTGAGGGACGAAGAGGCAACTCGAAAACAAGGCTTGTCACCGGACCGAGTTCTCTCTTATGAGATCGAAAAGGAAGGAATGATGGTCAAGCAGATTCAAGTCAAGAACTACGGCGACGAGCGGAGACTCAACGAGTTGAAAAATGCCCTGAGATGGACATTCCGGAGAATGTACGAGAAAACTATAGGAACTCAGTAGGAACCGGTTCTAGCCGCCGGTCTTTGCTGAACGGGTCTGTAGATCATCCATCACAACGCCCGCATAGTCAATGCCATAAGTTCCTTGCAGGTAATCCCTTAACGCCATGGCTGACCGTGCCTCGGAGATGAACCCGTCCTTTGGAAACTGAAAACTCTGAGTTGACCCACACAATTTGCACCGAGCTATTACACTATCGTAGATAATACCGCCGCTCTTCCCAAAGTCGTGGTCTACAGGTTCCAATTGCCCTCCGCATTGACATTGAGTCTTCAACACAGTGGCATAAGTAGCCTGAATCTCCCGAAAGTGCCCCTCTGCCTCCCGTAAGAGCTGTGCCTTCAGTTCCAAGTATCTACCATCATTTCCCAGCTCCGGCCTGTCCTTCTCCACTCTGCGAAGACCAGATTCCAGAAGGTAGGCCATCGGGTTCTCGGCAGTAGCCATGGCTTGAAACAATTAGAGCATTTGACAATAGGAGATTGGTACCCGTGCCTCTGAGGCTCGGTTCTAACCGTCGCCGGACAAGCCTAAGAATCGGCGTATAGCCGGATGCTTGGGCTTTGCGAACTCATCCAGCCAGCTATCCAAGTAACCAACCGAGTAAACCTTAAGAATCCGTTTTCTCGCCCTACTCGCGAATTCAGATTCAAAACAGAGGTATGAAAAATGTCACAAGCAACTGGAGGAATTCCCGTACTCATCCTAAAGGAAGGAACGGGACGATCTACAGGAAAAGAAGCACAGAGAAACAACATAACGGCCGCGAAAGTAGTCGCTGAAACGGTGAGGACCACCCTCGGACCTCGAGGGATGGACAAGATGCTCGTCAGTACGATTGGAGACGTTACTATCACTAATGACGGCGCGACAATAATGAAGGAGCTCGATGTTCAACATCCAGCAGCCAAAATGCTTGTAGAAGTCTCCAAGACTCAAGATAACGAGGTCGGAGATGGAACCACAACAGCAGTTCTTTTATCCGGTGAACTTCTTGAGAAGGCCGAGAAACTGCTCGACAAGGATGTCCACCCGACAGTTATAGTGGACGGCTACAAGAGAGCCGCCGAGAAAGCCATAGAAATGCTGGACAAGATGTCGTTCCCTGTCACCGAAAAGGATGATGTGATACTTCGACACGTAGCCATGACATCAATGTACAGCAAAGGAATCGTCGTTGCGAAAGAACACTTCGCGGACATCGCGGTAAAGGCGGTGAAGCAGGTGTCGGAGAAGATTGACGGAAAAACCAAGGCCGACATTGAGCTCATCAAAATCGTCAAGAAGCACGGAAAGGGCCTCGAAGAGACTGAACTCGTTAAGGGAATAGTCATAGACAAGGAAATCTCTCACCCTCAGATGCCCAAGAAAATACAGATGGCCAAGATAGCCCTCCTTAACGCTAAGCTGGAGAATGAGAAGACAGAGTTTGATGCTAAGATCAACATCAACAACCCTGACCAGATGCATCTATTCATTGAGGAAGAGGAGAAGATGCTCAAGGACATGGTTGCACAAATAGAGAAAACAGGCGCCAATGTTCTATTCTCAGAGAAGGGAGTAGATGACATCGCGCTCCACTATCTAGCCAAGAGTGGAATTGCCGCTATAAAGAATGTCAGCAGCGGAGACCTCGAGAAGTTGTCAAAGGCCACGGGCGCAAGAATAGTTGCCAATGTCAAGGACCTAACGAAAGATGCCTTGGGCGAAGCCAAACTAATCGAAGAGATCAAGATTGGGGACGACAAGCTAGTCTATGTCCGAGATGCGAAAAACCCGAAGGCGGTCACCATCGTAATTCGCGGCGGAACAGAACATGTAGTCGACGAAGCGGACAGATCTCTCCACGACGCATTATCAGTCGTTAGAAACGCCGTGGAAGACGGAAAAATCGTCGCGGGTGGAGGGGCCCCCGAAGCTGAGCTCGCGAAGCGACTTAGAGAGTACGCAGTAAAGGTAGGCGGCCGTGAACAACTTGCTATCGAGGCGTTTGCCGAAGCGCTAGAAGCCGTTCCCACAACTCTGGCGGAAAACGCGGGACTCGACCCCATCGACATACTCGTAGAGCTAAGGTCAAAACACGAGCGTCCAGGAAACCCATGGGCCGGAGTGGACGTTTACTCAGGCGATGTCAAAGACATGAAGAAGCTCAACGTCTTGGAACCGGTAAGAGTGAAACAGCAAATAATCAAATCAGCCTCAGAAGCGGCCTCTATGATTCTCAGAATCGACGACGTGATCGCATCAAAGGGAGTTGAGAAGGGCGGACCGGGGGGCGGGAAAGACTTCCCGAAGCCCGGCGGTGACGACGAGTTCTAGACTCGCTCTCCAAAGTCTTTGATCTAGACTCTTCGGCTCCCACATTTTCTATCTAATCCACCATTTCAGGCTTCTAAGAGTCTCTTCCTTACGTTGTGAAGGACATTCGGTGGGGTCCATACCGAAAATACCCTCAGATATCTTGGAGAGGCAGCTTTGTGGAGAATGCCCGCAGAACCTTCCTCTAGATATCCAGTTATGAATGCCTCAACGTACCCGGATAGGGCCTTGTTGAATGGCAGCCAGTAATGACCTGAATAGAAGAGGAATTCGGCCACGTCCCAGCCGTAATCTCCACGCTGGCGTGCCTGTTCGAGGTCAACCAGGGTCACTTCCCCTTTACGGTCCACTATGAAATTCTCGGGCTTAGTGTCACCCAGCGAAGCCTCTAGCCGATGGGCATTAGCCATCAGGACACCTACACCTCGAGCTGCCTCCTTCTCCCTCTGACCGACCTGACCCGCTTGAGCCAGCTTGACCAATAAGGTGGACAACCCTTCGCCTGGTACATAGGAGAATAGAATGATTCGAGATTTCGAGTCGGCGCCCAGAATTTGTGGAACTCTTAGTCCTCTCTTGGATAGAAGATAATTGAAGGCGTACTCAGCCTCCATGCGGCGCCGGCCTGAGATTGAGAACCGGACGCTCCCCAGTCCGTAGAGGCTTAGGGTCACCCATTTGAGAGATATCCAATTGGTATACCGTTTAGCTACGAACTTCTCGCCGTTAACGTTCACAAGAAAGACGTCGTTGACGAAGCTTCCAATCCGCCTAATCGAAACCCTCCCTTCAGGCCGATAGGTTCGAACCAGCCTCAGTATGCGATCCGTTTCTTCAGGAATGACTCATCTCTCCCTAACCGAGGTTTGGCCCTGAAAGGACCAGTTTTCCCAAATATCACACGCCCTCACCGGTTTCAATTCGAAACAGTTGCAACCCCAACAGCATAAGACGCACAGTGGAAGGAATCTTGTCGTCTGCGTTTTGGGGACGTTCATCTTGTTTATCGTCGGATCCATCACCATTCTATCGTTCTTATTATCGGACCGGTTTCTCCCCAAGAACACTCAGCTAAGCACCCTCACCCTTGAGTTAGGCGTTACCCTCACCGTAGTAATTTCCACAATCGCTATCCCCATCGGATTCATCTACATGTATTTCTTCGGAGGAGTGCTGTCGACGAGAGCAATCAAATTATACCTGCTCGTCACGAAGGGAAAACACGTAATCACATCGAAGATGTCGGAGCTTGAAGCCATTCGCGCCGGGAAAGGGCTCAAGTTGACCCTACGACGACAGCTAACTTATTTCGGGTTTATTCAAGCCGTTGTGCTCTCCTTCGCCCTCTATCTAGCTCAACACAGAGACCTACCAATTGTCTCTCCCTTGACACGAACATCCGATGTGATTTCGCTGATCACGCAAGATTTCATCACCCTTACAATGTCAGGCTCCCTCATGATCCCCATTGTCACCCTAGCGCTCCCCTATTTGGGAGGGCTACGCCTCCGGACGATCGACGTTGGACCTTTCCACACTACAATCCTCTCTTTCGTAATAGGAGTATCTGGAGGCTTCAGCCTTCTATACTCCATCTTTTCCCGGGTTCTCGTCTTCAACCTAGTAGTGTACTACCTTCTTCTCTTCATGGGCGTCTGCTGGTGCTTCTCCATCGGCTGCAACTTGGCCGCGGATCCTGCTAACAGACAGATAGTTCACAACGTTTTGTCTCAGAAGACAACGTCAAAGCTGGTTTCATCGAAAATATGGTTAGAAAATCCTCCAGGGCAATTCAGGGAGATCTAGGCGGTATTTCGAGGTACTGTTTTTATACGCTCAAGCGCGTCCGAGGCCTTGGCCATATCATTGGACAGGGTTCCCACAGGAATCAAAGGACTAGATGAGCTACTGGGCGGAGGATTCCCGGAGGGAAGATGCATCCTCTTAGTCGGCAGCCCCGGAGCGGGTAAGACAACCTTCGCCATGCAGTATCTTTACCACGGCGCTATGCGCGGCGAAACGGGCCTCTACGTAACTCTGGACGAGCATCCCGATCTAGTCAAGCAGAATCTGGTATCGTATAACTGGGACATAGACGGAATGGAAAAGAAAGGGAAACTACTCTTCATGGACGCCAGCGGACTAAGAAGAGCAAGAGTAAGGGAAAACAGTCTTGCCGCACAAGGGGGAACTGGGCTTTCCGAAGTCGCAGATTTCACCGAACTCCTAAAGACTATCAACAAAGTTGTGGAGGGTGAAAATGTTCAGAGGATTGCTCTTGATCCCGTGACTTCGCTGATGCTTAGGTATGTTGAAGAGTTGAGGAAACGTAGAGCTACTATTGCCTTCTTCGACGCTCTGTCTGATTCCGGGAGCACTTCTCTGGTCACTAGCGAGCTCAAGACGTCTCTGATGGACAGGAGGTTCCAGCTGGAAGAGTTTCTGTCACATGGGGTAGTCTTACTTCACACGTTGCTTCACGAGGGAAACATTGTAAGAGCAGTCCAAATTGAGAAGATGCGTGGGATATCCCATGACACCCAAATCCGGCCATACCAGTTCGGTACGACAGGAATAGAAGTGTTTCCAAGAGACAAAGTATTCTAATGGTTACGTGCTAGATTTTCTCGAATAGAAGATGATTCCCTTTCCGTCTTCAATCGTGAACTCCGTCCACCCTTCTTGATGCGTCCTGGCTCGATTCTTCGCTATCCTTAGACGCCGCTTCCGACTCCCGCGTTCTTCAAAGGCTTCCATCTGAACAATGCAGTCCGCGCTCTCTTCGAGTTGTCGCTGAACCGATCCGTCAATGCCCGGCCCTACGGTGAAGAAGGCCTTTCCGGATAATCCTTTGACCCTCGCACCGATTGATTGAACAAAGGAAACTATGCTCTCCGGTTTTGCTTTTGAGACGAGGGGACTGAGCGAGTCAAAGTAGAGACTGCCTCCCTTGAAGGAGCTAGGAGGAAGAGCGGAACTGATTTTCATCCCGAGTGTTGTAAGGTCGCCAAGAGATGGCACCGAGACTTTCTCTCGAGATTCTTGCCCCGCTTCTGCCGAGTAACCATCGACAAAGGTCAGCTGGCCGCTTTGCTCATATCCGGAGACGTCAAAACCGAGTGTCTTCATCTTTGACCTAATATTGTTGGGAAAGTCCCCTGTATTTACGAAAACACACGGCTTCCCACTTCTCAGGTCCTCGTACAACAGTTGTTCTGAAAGAAGCGTCTTCCCCGACCCCGTGTTACCTTCGATTGTGACGACTGTGCCTCCGTCAAGTCCTCCACCGGTCATCGCGTTGAAATGGTCAAATGGCACAAGGTAGCTTTTCCGCTTTCTTCGGCGATAGTAAAGGGCTCCCCCGCCTGCTCCGGCAACTCCAGCTATCAGGAAATAGGGAATGAGATTGTAAGGGGGCGGAATGTACCCAGGAGGAACCAGCTGGAAGCTCGCAGTTCGATAGCTGTAAGCGAGATTGCCTTGCGCGTCGATGATGTCGATCCACACTTGGTAGGTACCTTGGGTAGAGTTGGAGGGATAAGTCCACGTAGCAACGTATTCAAAGGGAGGACTTCCAGGATTGAATTGCACGTATAGCATATCGGCCTTTCTCACAGGATGAAGACTAGGATCAACAATCGTCATGTTGACCCTTGAAATGTCATTCTGGCCTAGAGCTGAGGAGGCAAACGTCTTGACCTCAACCAAGTTGTTCGCAGCGTTGAGTTGGAAGTATTGGATTGGGATTCCCGTACTATCGACTATGTTAACAGGATTACTCTGGATCAGCGTTATGTAGCCAGAGAGAGGCAATTCGACGAAAGAGCTTTGATCAACCGACCCCCATACCAAGGTTACATTGGCATTGCGGGGAACGTGAGATGCAGAGATTCCCACAGCCACAGTGGTAAGCTCCGGTAACGATGGCAGCTGTACGCTCAAGCTCACATTATAGGGAGCGGGTGCGGGCCCGCGTGTAATAGGCTGCTCAGAAGAAGTAATATTGTTCCAGTTTTGTGCAGCAAGCTTGTAGGAGAACGAAGCGGAGATTTGAACTGATGGCAGGGACATAGAAGTGTTCCCGCTCCACGTAGCCCATACAGAGTAGGTCAATTGTCCACTTATGGTCGTTGAGGTGAGAAACGGTTGGAGGGCAAAAGTGGGAGACAGTGTGAGGTTCGAAGTGGAGGAGGTACTCCCGGTCGGACGCTGGGAACTGAGCGTCCCGGTCGGACGCTGGGAACTGAGCGTACCTGTGAAGTAGAAGGCGCGAGGCTTGGCAGTGGAACTTACTGCTCCTGACGTCGGCGTATTGATCAGTAGACTCGATGAGGCTAGAGCAAGCACGAAGAGGACGTGGGCTCTGCTTACCATTCTCTCGTAGAGAAATCGTCCCCCATAGTTAAAAGGTTCTTGGCTTGAGAAGGAAAAATATTGGAGGGTATTGAGATTGAGAAGGACGGCTATGCTTTGCCTATGCGGAAGACTGAAGTCCCGCAATTGGGGCACGTGCCCTTGACCGCAGGCTTACCATTCTTGAGCGTGACGTTCTGGGGGTCCTTGATCTCGATGCTCGTCTTGCACTTAACGCAGTATGCTTGTGGCATATACTTCAACTGAGCGCCCAAGCAGAGTAGTAGTATAAGAAACTCACGCAGAACGCGGAAATAGCCACGAGGGAGCGAGAGGAAATGGATAGACAGATACGCTCTTTTCGTCGAACAGGGCTCATACGTGCTTGCACTTGTCGAATATGGTCATTTCTGATACCAGTGTACCCCAAATCGCCCAAAAACTGCCAGAAGAATCTTTCAAGATTTGAACGATCTTGAACTCATAATCCTCGCTCAAAACCTCTTACCGAACGAGGTCCCTAAGCGCTGGAAGAAGTCATGGCCGGTCAGACTGTTCGAGGTAACGAGCGTGTCGGTAGAACCGCAAGGGGACCCTTTCGCGTCGAACATCAGCGTTTGCACGCAGCGGATTCGAGAATTTCTCACGCTCACTGAGAAATCTACGTAGAGGCACGTGAAGAGGGTGTTCCCTGGTTCCTCCTCGGATCTGTAGACAGTCTAATGCTCGATCACCGCTTCCTCACGAATGGGAAAGAATGGGGACTTAGAACCTACGCAAAAGGGACTCATAACCGTCTTTCAGCTGCTTCTGCGTCGCATAGTTGAGAAGCTTTTGAGACCACGTGCGCTCAAAAAGCTCCTTCATACTTAGATTTTTTAGACGACTCAAATCAGCCCTTTTAGTCGCCTCCATGATGTTCTTGGCCGCAGTTGCAAATTCCTCGAAGCTCGGTGGTTTCTGCTGAATACCCTCGGCCAACGCTTCCTTCCGGCGCTCGTTGAAAAAACGAAGAGCCGACCTTACGGACTTCTCGATTACAAGATCGACCCTACCAGCGAATTGATATTGGATTCCACGAGGCCCCCATAGGTTGCCGTTCGGTTTTTCAGGCGACGATCATAGTCTTGACCGCAGTCTTCGAGGATTTGGCGGTTTCCAGGGCTTCGATAGCGTTTCTAAGCTTGAACCGATTAGTGATCATGGAACCCAAATCCACGCTTCCCTCAACAACTGCCTCTATCGCATGATGCATCTCCGCTTCAATGCAAGAATAACTGGTCGTGAAGGACATTTGGCTGGAGAAAAGGAGGCCTAGGTCCAAGTTGAATCTGGCTTCTCGTGGAGGGGCTCCGAATAGGAGTATTCGGCCACCCTTCCTCACAGACTCTAGCGCCTGAAGAAGCGCTCTCTCATTCCCTGTTGCAACTACCGCGATATCTACTCCTACTCCTGTCAGCTTCTTGACTTCCTTCGGTACATCTCTTGTTATTGGGTCAATTGTTTCGTCTGCTCCCATTCTCTTGCCTGTCTCAATTCGGGCCTCGACCACGTCGGTGCCGATGATCTTGCCTGACGTTATGCGGCGTAAGAGCTGGACGTGTGTTAGACCAGTTGGCCCTAGTCCCACCACCAGTACACTTTCCTCGGGTTTCACTCCTATCCTTCGGATTGCTCTAATGCAACAGGCGGTAGGCTCAATCATCGCACCGCTCTCAAAGCTCAACGTGGCAGGTAGCGGAATCAAGGCTCCTCTAGCGGCGTTGAACTCAGACACTTTGAAGAGATCAGCCATGCCGCACGGGTCAAAATTCGTTTTCTTGAACGTATCACATATCGTGAAGTCTCCCCGGACACAGTAGTAGCATGAGTAACAAGGAACGTGGTGGTGCGCAACTACTCTGTCGCCCCGGCTGACGCCGACGACGGCCCCGCCTACCTCTTCGACAATGCCGCTTACTTCATGGCCGAGAACTCCCCCAGGGCCTAGGGCCCCCTGAACTTTCTCCAAGTCTGTCCCGCAGATTCCACTAGCCTTCATCCGAACAAGTACGTCCCCTCGCGACAGTTCCGGGACCGGCACATCTTCTATGACCACATGGTTAGGGGCTTTCAGAAGACACGCAAGCAAGTGGCTAGTCCTGAGTCAGACACAGATTGATCGATTCATAACTGAACTTCACCTATCCTTAAGAGATTACGACCCATGTGATACTGGGGATGATTGCACCTCGCCGAAACGACCATAGTCGAGAAATCAACAACCTCGACTCCCCTACGCCAGGCCTATTGAGCCTGCTGGTTGGAATCTAATATCACCAAACGTGCCTATGATTGGACTCTATTCCATAGGATGAGTAGGCGACCATTGTATAGTTGAGACGGAGGTATTGGTTGAAGGACCTCAGAAAAAAATGCGCGATTCCAAGGACTCTGTCAAGTTCATGCAGGTCCTAGACCGTGTCATATTCCAGAAGTTGAAGGAGGTAGCAAGAGCCAGGGGCGTAACTGTCCAAGAACTCATCAGAGTCCTCGTCATACCCGACTGGATGCGCAGGTCCGAGGAGGAGACAAAGAAAGTCGAGAGTCTGAGACGTCAAAGAAGAACGAGAATTCGCCAGAGAACCAAGGGTCCCGCACTAATTAAGGTCCGAACGCCACCAAAAAGGTACTAAGCAAACCATCCCCGAAAAGGGGTATCAACTAGTAGGAACCCTCTCTACCTCTCTCAATCATAATATATTCTCCCATCAGTAATTGCGTGGTGGAAAGAACGTTATGATTGCTGACATTGACAGGGAGATGGAAGAGAGAAAGGTAGAGTCCCTCGTCGTTTTCGGTGATTCAACCGTTGGTAATCCGGATCTATGGTATGTTGCGGGCGGATCTCTTCCCAGGGGGGGAATATTCCTCAAACGTCGCTCTCACGACCCCGCTCTCATCGTGAGCAACATCGACGTTGGCAGTGCTCGTCAGGGTAAGGTCAAAAATATTCGGACTTACTCTGACTACGGTATGGAACGCATTTCAGCCCGCTATGACAGGGATGAGGGCCGGACACGTTTCTATCAGAAGATAATCCGGGAAGAGGGCTTGTCTGGTCCCACGGTAATCGCGGGAAGGAACGATGTGTCCAACACTCTCCTGCTCATCGATTCTCTCCGTAAGAGAGGAATCAGAATAGTCGGTGAAAAGACACCGACAATTCTTGAAACTGCGCGAGAGACCAAGGACCACGGAGAAATCGAAAGATTGAGGAGCCTAGGGAAGAAAACCTGCAGGGTCGTTGAGAAGACGGTCGCGTTTCTAAGGAAAGCGAAAGTTGGAGAATCAAAGGTTCTATACAAATCAAAGCCCCTCAAGGTAGACACGGTAAAACGAGTGATTGGCAGATTATTGGCAGAAGAAAACATGATAGCGCCAGAGGACACGATCTTCGCGCCGGGAAGAAAATCCAGCGACCCACACTACCGTGGAGAGGATGAAGACACCGTCCGGTCGAAAGAACCGATCGTATTCGACATCTTCCCATCAGAGCCCGACGGATACTGGCACGACTGCACCCGAACCTACGCGTTCGGCTCGCCATCTAGAAAAGTGAAGGAAATGTACGACGCAGTCCTAGAGGCTCAGACTCATGCCCTAGACATGGTCAAAGAACAGGTGCCCTGTAGGGAGATGATGATTCAAGCTTGCAGACTCTTCGAGAAGAAGGGTTACCCTACAGCTCGATTGATCGCTAAAGGTAACAAGGAAGCTAGAGTGAGAGGCTTCATGCACGGGTTGGGTCATGGCGTCGGATTGACAATCGGCGAGCGGCCCTACCTTTCCCTGTATGGCAGGGAATCTTTGAAGAAAGGATCCGTTGTTACTATAGAGCCTGGTTTGTATGATCCTAAGCTTGGCGGGGTAAGAATTGAAGACATCGTAGTTGTTGGTTCGCCTTCAGAGAACTTGACGCCTCTGAGCAAAGACATGGAATTATGACAGTGCGGGGAGATTACTAGATGGCCGGTTGGAGCGGGATGCAGCCGAGGCCCCGGACAAAAGTAACATCTTCCGGAGGAGTCGTATATCGGTGGGAAAACGGCAAACCTCTCTTCTTACTCCTGGCAAGCAACAAACGGGGAGTCTGGTGTCTTCCTAAGGGATTGATCGAGCAAGACGAAGATGAGGTCACCGCAGCCATGCGAGAAGTCAGAGAAGAGACTGGCGTAAGTCGTGTGAAACTTCGAGGCAAGGTTGGTCTGATAAGATACCAGTTTGGGTTCCGAGCCAAGACGTTTGACAAAACTGTACATTTCTACTTATTCGAGACCGACCAGGCGGATGCAAAGGTAGGTACAGAACATGATTCAATGGAATGGATGCCCTATGAGAAAGCGTTGGAGACAATCTCCTACCCGAACGAGAAGGAGATGGTGAATAAGGCGTGGAGTATGATACAAGCGAAGGCTGCACACCCGCCCGGAGATAAGCCTAGTTCAGGTCAAACAGCTCAAGAGTCACAACCCCCAGCCAAGGGCTAGAGTCGTTTCGCTAATCCTGCAGAAGACGCCTATCGATGAGTTCTAGATAATATAGGATGCGAGCCTAAGAAGCGGCGGAAGGATGAGTTCATGATCGACCCTGCGTCATCCGAGCTGAGGGTCCACAATACGCTTACGAGACGGCTTGACGAGTTTGAACCCTTCAGAGCTGGGAGGGTCAACATGTTTGTTTGCGGACCGACCGTGTATGATGTGTCTCACGTTGGCCACGCGAAAACCTACGTCGCTTATGACATAATGGCCCGTTATCTTAGACGGAAAGGATACAGTGTTTTCTTCATCCTCAATATTACAGATATCGATGACAAAATAATCAACAGGGCGAAGGAGACGAGAGAGAATCCTCTCAAACTCTCAGAACGTTACGCTCAAGCGTTCTACAAGGACATGAAGGATCTTCGCGTCAACAGCGTCAACTTGTTCGCAAAGGCATCAGACCACATTCCAGAAATCATTGATCAAATTCAACGCCTGATCGCGAAAGGAATCGGATACAAGCTCGACGGCGATGTTTACTACGATATTTCCAAATTCCCAGAGTACGGGAAGCTATCCAGGCAGAACCTAGAAGAGTTGACCGTTCACCGGGTAGACCCGAATCCTAGAAAACGAAACCCAGGCGACTTTGTTCTCTGGAAGAGCCAGAAGCCCGGCGAGATTGCCTGGGAGAGCCCCTGGGGCAAGGGACGCCCCGGCTGGCATATTGAAGATACTGCGATCACACTGACGTACTTTGGGCCCACTTACGACCTCCACGGTGGAGGGACCGAGTTGATCTTCCCACATCATGAAGCCGAGATCGCTCAAGCCGAAGGTCTAACGGGCAAGAAACCCCTAGCACGATACTGGCTGCACACGGGTCTACTCAGCATCAAAGGACAGGAAATGCACAAGTCTCTTGGAAACTTCATTCCCATACAAGATATGGTGCAGAAGATGGGCGTAGACGCACTCAGGGTCTTCTACGCGTCCACGCACTACAGGAGTCCACTGGATTTCACTGAAGAATCTCTAGCCCAAGCGGCAAGTCTAGCCAGACGGTTCCGTCGCGCCTATGACGCGTTAGCATTCGCAATGGCAAAGAAAGTGACGGGGAAGACTGTAGATGATAACCTGTCGAGACAATTGAAAGCTATTCGCGACGAGTTTTTCAAGGCAATGGACGACGACTTCAACACTCCGGGGGCGTTGACCGCTTACATCAAGATTGTAGGAATGGCTGAGGAACAGGCTGAAGCTCCAATGCCCGAATTCGCCCGATCAGTCTTAGACGCCCTTACGGATCTGGGGGAGGTACTAGGAGTAGTAGAGGATGAGTCTTTGTCCCGTACGCGTTTTTCGGAGCTTGTAGAGCTCTTATTGGAGTTGAGGACAGAGTTGCGAACAAAGGGCGAATACCAGTTGTCAGATAGGATCAGGGATAGGATGACGAAGCTCGGGATCTTAGTAGAAGACACTTCCTAGGGAACGACTCATCCAACCTAACACCGATGGACCCTTCAGTCATGATAACCTTAGTTGGAGTCGTAGGGCGCGTCAGGCGTACGTGGGCCTACTGAAGCCCTTATAGAATGGCTTTCTCCGCCCCGTCACAAGGCCATTTCAATGAAGGCTTTCGTCCTAGCAGGCGGCGCAGGAACGCGCCTGTCTCCCCTAACTAGCTACATACCGAAGGGCATGATACCCATCGGTGGAAAACCCTTCATCGACTACGTCCTAAGCTATCTCTCCAACAACGGAGTCCGCAACATCATAATGCTCCTCTCTGAAGAGGACTCAGAAGTTTTCAGAAACCATCTAGAAGACGGGTCTAAGTACGGAGTTAGCATTGGCTACAGCATCAGCCCTCGAACCGGCACAGTTGGCGCCCTCAAGGAAGCAGCGAGTTTAGTTGACGGAACCTTCGTCGTCTATTATGGCGACGTTCTGACTAACCTAGACCTGACAGGTATGATCAAGTATCACAAGGAAAAAGGATCCGTATGCACCATCGCGCTTAGCACCGGCGTCAAGATAGATTATGGTGTCGGAAGGGTCGACCAAGACGGGAGAATAGAATACTTCGCAGAAAAACCAGTATTGGCCGAATACCCGGTTTCGATTGGAGTATACGTGTGCGAGCCGAAATTTCTGACCTATCTCTCCGGCGGAACCGACTTGGCAAAGGACATCCTTCCCCTGCTGGTTGCGAAGCGTGAAAAATTCTACGGGTTCATAACCAAGGAAACTCATCATGACATCGGGTCCTTCAAACAACTCGACGAAGCTAAGCAGATACTGAAGTCCCAACGAGCGAAAACGAAGTGACCTAACCGGTCGTAAGCGAGCCTTACTGGGTTATGCTGATTCTCCCAGGCAGGACCTGTTCCAGAGTCTTCAAAGAGTTGGCCAAATCGTTCCTTTCTGCAATGAGAGGGCGTAGAGTTGGTTCTATTGATTCTTGCGCTAGTTTCAGAGACGCTCCATCAAGTTCGCCGCTCCTATGATCAAGCTTCGCGTTCACCAAGTATTTTGTGAGGCTAGAGATCTGGTGGGTTATTTCTGCGAACCTTTCCTTCATTGAGCCTGCAAGAGCTTCTGCCGACTTTACCTTGTCAACGTACCCAGCCTTCTGCGAATCCAAGAGCTCCGCGTAAATTTCCGCGTCTATCTCATTTGTATCTCTGAGGGATTCCAACGCGCTGATTCTCTTCCTTAGCAGTGATAGTTCAGAGATAACGTCCGCAGAGTCCAGCTTCCACTCCGGTGTCAGCGTGATAGTCTTTGGCGTTAGCGCCAACTGGCGCGATTTGGCGGCGACGATGTGTCCTCCGACAGCTTCCACCTGAACGCCCTCCAACTCGCCGAACGCGTTTCTCTCGATTCCGATGATCCGACCTAGAGTTCGGCCGTAGGCGTCCGTAACGCTCCGTCCGAGGAAGGCCTTTGTCTCCAGTTCAGGAGATAGCAGCGATACTCACCTTACCTTGTGAGCATCGGTCAGAATCTGAGGAATATCTGGGAACTTCTCCTTCATCTTTTGCTCCGCCATTAAGTCAGCCTCTTTGAGAATACTCGCTGACTCGTCACTGGGAAGTACGTAGGCTCCATCGGCATTGACGACTTCGCCTATCTCCATGGTCATGTTTTCCAAGGAGTCCTCCACATCTCCTATCCCCGTCGAGATTTCAGGCAGTTTTCCTTCCAGCTCGCTCTTCACTACGCCCAAGATGCCTTTTACTGCGCCCATACCGTGAACCATGTCTCCAAATTGTTCTATTGTCTCAAGTCGAAGAAGGGCCTGTTCGAGGCAGATCTGGCTACTGAGCGATGTCTTGATGAGCTTCCGGATTTGGACGCATTCATTGGCGAAGAGGGTGGCTGTCTGAGCATCCCTAGCTTCCAAGGCCTTGACGCACTTGTCATGAAGGGTCCTATCTCTAGACTCCATCTGACCGATAGTCTTCTCAAGCCGATTGGTCTGGGACCGGAGCTTGTACGAGGCCATCTGAATTCTCCGCTTCATTGGCGTAGGCTTGATGGCTTCTCGAATCTTGTCCGCCAAAGACGCATTATTTCGAAACACTACTAGTCTACCATCCTGTGTTCCTGGGCCACGAATCCTGGAGGCCGAAGGTGAACTTGATGACTGGCACTGCACGCTTGTCGGGGTAGGGCGGTTGTCATGAAGATGGATATCCCGTGATTCCTGTTTAGGCCCCGTAGAAGGGGCATTACCAGATTGGAGGCCGACGGGTCCAGGTCACCTGTAGGCTCGTCCAATACGAGGAAGTCTGGCCGGATGGCGAGGGCTCGAGCGAGGTCAATCCTCCTCCGCTGACCAGCACTGAGAGCCTCAGGATACGAACGAGAAATTTTATCGATGCCGAAAAAGCCCATAGACTCCTTAATCCTCTCGTCTCGCTCTCGTCTCGGAACACCTGATAACGAGAGTGCTAAATGTAGATTCTGGATCACAGTCATCTGCGGTAATGCAGTAGGCCGTTGAAAAACGGCCGCGGTTCTGAGTAGGGAGCATCGCTTAAAGAATGAGTATCCTGTCACATTCTCCCCATGGAACAGTATGCTTCCCCGAGTTGGCCGCTCTAACCCGAGGACGATGTTTACCAGCGTTGATTTGCCCCATCCGGATCCTCCGAGGACGGCGAGAAAGTCGCCTTCCTCCATTCTGAGTGAAACGCCTTCATCGTAGAGCTTCAATACCCCCTCGTTTATTGGGTATTCAACTGTCACTGACTTAGTTTCCATCAAATGGGCCATTTGGTCAACCTTTGAAGTGCTCCACGAATTCCAGAGAACGGGTTCTGCGAATGCTGGGTATGGCGTAGAATGTACCTCCTATTACGACAAGAACTAGAACCAAGGTCAGCTGAGACGGCGCAAACCCACCCATCAGCTGAGCTTGCCTCAAAATCACAGGTGAAACGCCCACAGCAGATACGAGTGCTCCTCGAAGAAAATATCGCAGGTGGATCTGCCACCCTGCCCCGCCATAGGCGAACAATGCCAGCTCCTCTTTCTGCCTTCTCGAACTGTTCGAGAGTGATGCTAGCGTGCATGCAGGTGCAACTGTCAACAGCAGAATCCAGGGACCCAGAGGGGTCTGGTTTGATTGGAACAGAGTAAGGGCTGCCTCAATGCTAGCAAGTCCTAGTATGATGATAACTAGGAAATCTGGAAGTTCTCTGGGAAGGGCTCCTGATAGGACGACGGGAGCCCAGCTGGGCTTCTCCAACGATTACTAGAACCTCTCGTCTGTTCCAGCCATCGCCCGGAGGAATGTTCCTAGACGTCCCTCGTCATAGGTTCTGATAACTGACGAGGCGAAGTCTATGGCGAGATTCATGGACCTTAGCTTTGATAGAACCGCGTTGACATCCTCCTTGTTCCGAGCGACTATGAACACGAGCCCCTCTGGAGTTCCGAGGGAACTGATCACGTTCACTGTTTCGGGTATCTCGCAGATTTGTTTCAGGATATCTTCTCTTGATGAGTTTGTGGGGAAGTTGGCTGCGACGATGACCTGTTCTGGGAGACCTAGTTTTGAGAAGTCGACGAGGGTTGTGTATTCCCGTATTATTCCTGTTTCTTCCATTCTGTTTACTCGGTAGGCTATGACGTTTGGGTGGAGTCCGAGTTTTCGGCCGGTCTCTACGTATGATTGTTTCGAGTTTTCAACTAGTTCTGCGAGGATTCGAAGGTCTGTCCCGTCTAGGTTCACTCTTTTGCTCTCCTAATTGGCCTTGAAGGACTCGTCCCAATCGTAGTATCGCTTCAGGATGCCCTGGGATACACTGGGTCTTCGACCTGTGAGTATCGATTGGAAGTCTTCCATGTTAATGGGGTCTGGAAGAGCGTTAGGGTCGGTCGCTCGTCCGTGTTGGAAGAAGTTTCTGACTATCCTGAGCTGGGTCGCCTGGAAGAGGTCTCGTATGTCACCTCCCGAGTAGCCTTCGGTCACTCGGGCGAGTTCCGCGAAGTCTACGTTGTTGTCGAACTTTAGGTTTTGAGCGTAGATCTGGAACATGTCCATTCGAGCTTTCACGTCCGGCAATGGGATGTAGATGCGCTTCTGGAACCTGCGAATGAAAGGCTCGTCTAGGACCCAGGGCTTGTTTGTCGCGCCTATGAGGTATACGTGATAGTTTCTCTTCTTATCGAGAATTCCGTCCATTTCTTTGAGGAACTGGTTTCGAACACGAACCTCGCCGCCGACTTCTTCGCCTCTGACTCCCATTAGGGAATCGACTTCGTCTATGAATACAATGGCGGGTTGACCATTCTCAGAGCTCTCTCTGGCCTTCAGGAATAATTGTGATACGTTCTTCTCCGATTCTCCTAGCCATTTGGACATAAGGGACGCGGCGTCGGCGCAGAAGAATACGCCTTTGATCTCGCTCGCGACTGCGGCAGCCAACAATGTCTTTCCACATCCGGGCGGGCCGAAGAACAGTATTCCCCGTGGCCAGCCGAGGGGAAACAGGTCGGGTCTTCGGACCGGGAAGACGATGGACTCCTCGATAGCCCGCTTTGGCTTCTCAAGGTCAGCTATATCGTCCCAGCTAATGTCAGGTTTCTCCGTCAAGACCCACTGGTCGAATTTGATATTCTTAGAATCCTTGGTCTCCGCTGAGTCTGCTGGATGTTGAATGGGTTCAGAGTCAGATTGTAATTCCTGGATTCGTTTGCGGTATGCTTCTGCGTGCTCCATGTACGCCTTGTTTTGAATTGCAGTAGGGTACAGCGAGCAAAGCTTCAGTAGGACTTCTACTGCGCGCTGGTATTTTGTGGCGGCTATTCTCTTGGAGCCTTTCTTTTCCAGCTCGATTGCTTCTTTCGCGTACTTTACAGCTAGCGATTCGAGTTCTTCCGAGGCTGAGATCAGCGTTCCCTCCAATTCATACCGAGAGGAGTCGTGTCTGCCTCATTCTAGTCCATGACTATCTTTCCATCATCTTTGAGCCTTTGAAGAGAACGGCGAATGTCCTCGGTTCCGACCTCCAAGTCAGAAGAGCAGGAATTGACACTCAGTTCCCCATTATGCGACTTGATGTAGTCCAGAAGCCGCTCCTCGAGGGGTAGTTCTGAAGCTTCTTCTGGGCCGCCCGCTGTAACAGCAATTGGGACCCTTACATCAACTGGCTGAGGCCTCGCCTCGTGCGACACCTGTCTCTGTTCTGGCATTGGAAGTTCCGGGAAGCGTTCTTTCATTTGTTGAGAAGCAATCGTGCTGGACTCTTCAAGGACCTTCTTCGCCTCAACGCTGGAAGCAGTGAGATCGAAGTCCTGGGCTTGCACTTCACCAGTTTCGAGACTCATGTCGCTGAGCATGTTATTGACCTCTCCCAGCTCGGTGGCCACCTCTGGAATGACACCGGCGATTCTTCCCCGGGTCTCGCGTACGACTCCGATGACGGGGGCAATCTGGGCCATGATGTCTCCGAACTCCTCAATTGTCTGTAGTCGTAGAACGACCCTTTCGAGGGCCAGTTCACTGCTCAAGGTGATATGCGCCATCTTTCGGATTTCAGCGCATTCGTTAGCGTAAAGCGCAGCGTGCGCGCTGTCTTTGGAAAGCTCTGCTCCAATACACCTTTGGAACATTTCCTTGTCTCTTTGCTGGAGCCTTGAAGACATGTGCTCCAGTTTCTCTTTTTGGACGTTGAGCCGGTAAAGGGCCTGGTCTATTCGTTCTTTGAGAGGAATTTGGTGGACTCGTTCCTCTAGCTTCCGAAACAGGGCGAAGGGCCTCCTAAGTCTCCCTGACGTGTAGGACCATTACCTGGTTATTCGGTTGAGCAGGTGGCGGGGTTTGAGTAGCCGTGGAAACTGTTTGGACGGTCACAGTTGGTTGGTTGTTTGCGTCCGGTTTTGATAGGTAGCTGTAGATGGAGTCAACGTCCTTGCGTTCAGCCATCGCCCTTACTAGACCGGTATCTATCGCGCCACTTGCAGCTCTGTAGCTCTCGTCGTCAAACTCTCCTGACGCGTGGAGCATCTTGTTGCCTGCTAGGTGCGTCTGAAGCTGGCGCAGCTGAGTGCTCAGGGTACCCGTCCGCTGGCTGAGGGTGTCGAGGATCTGCTTCCGCTTTGACTTCAGCCCGTTGATGGCGTCCTCATGTTGTTTCCTGAGATCTTCGTAGACATCCTTCTGAATGTCGCCCACGCTGAAGAGCTCGTCCAGAGCCCTTAGCCGTCGGGTAACTACGTCGAATTCCTTACGGAATTCTTCGGCTTCGACCTTCCACGAGGGGGATAGCACCAGGTTGTCCCCGTTTATGGCGACTCTGTCGCCTGGACATTGCACGAACTCTCCGTTGCCAACCTCGATGCCGACGCCTGTGACCTCGTCTTTGAGGTTCGCGGAAATCCCTAGGACCTTTCCGAACGTCCGTCCGTAGGGGTCTTGGAGGCTTTTCCCGAGGAACCTTCTAATTTGCTCTAATGTTAGAGACATGATCATTACTCCAAAAAGATGGGTCGGAGCTATCCTCTACTTCGGGATCATACTCTCCGCGGGTCGCTCGAAAGCGCCTGTGGGAGAGGGTAACTCCGGGAACTTCTCGCGCATCCTAGTGTCTGCGATTGTATTGGCTTCTGAGAGAATCTTCTGCGCTTCGGAGCCTGAGGCTTCAAAGTCATAGTTTTGACCTGTTGCTTCTCCGACTTCCATGACGACACCGTTCAGAGCCTCTGAGATTTCACCGAGCTCGTAGCCGACTTGTGGAATGACTCCTTGGACTTGGTTCTTGATGGCTGAGACGACACCGGCTATTGGACCCATTGTCGCAGCTACGTCGCCGAACTCTTGTATTGTTTCTAGTCGAAGTACCACTTGTTCAAGTGCGAGTTCGCTGCGCATTGTGATCTTAGCCATTTTTCTGATCTCTGCAATCTCGTTCGCGTACATTGTGCTCCGAGCCGTGTCTTTGACCATCTGTGCCTGGACACACTTGTCGAAGAGTGACTTGTCGTGCTGCTGGGTCTTGAGATTGGCTCCTTCGAGCCGGTTTTGCTGGACTCTGAGCTTGTAGACGCACTGGGAGATTCGTTCTTTGAGGGGTTCTTGGTGGTGGACGCGCTCTGTCAGTTTGGAGAGCAGGGGTTCTCTCTGCCCTCGGTCCCAATTCTTCAAGGACTTGTAGGACATGTTGGAATTTCTTCCTCTTGAAAGCACGTCTGTCAGGGCGATTTGCCAAGTGAGTTCTTGACACGTTAGGGTCTGCTTTGGGCAGTCTCAGTGTAGGATAATTCTAGCTGAGGCAATACGTTGTGGGCTTGCAACAGATATTTGCCAGGCTTGTTGTGGTAGCCACAAACTGATTTTGGTTTATATGCGAAGGAAAAAATCGGTCTGGAAGTTGTGTTTTACCCAACTTCGATTTAGCAATGCCAGCTAAAATCGGCCGCTTTCCTAGCTGCTCATTGACAGACCTGTTGACACTCTCTTTTCGAATCCAGACCTCGTAGGGCTGTTTTTGCTCGTATTTTGCGTTCGAACGCTTTTACCATTTTACCTCATAGATGTCGCTTTCCTAGGTGAAAAAATGGGACTTAACGACCTAACCTTAGAGAAACTGATCAGCGAGATCAACGGCTACAAAGAAAAAATGCGAGGAATTCACGAGGACTACGGACGGGCATCTGCGGACCTTCAAGACAGAATCAACGTTCTCGGCTATAACTTGAACGAGCACCTCAAAGAGACCAAGGATCAAATCTCAAACACTCCACAGCGATTGCTAAATCTTGAGACAAGGTACGTGACCGGCGAAGTCAACGAATCAGAGTACCGTTCGCAAAGAGAAGAGTTCAAGGGCCTTCTCCAACGGAACCTCAAGAGCATTGAAGAAATCAGATCAATGATTGAAGTGCTCTCGCGCATCGAGACAACTCCACTGCAACCTGGCGAATTCAAGCAAACTCTCGCGAACACTCCAGCGAACTCTGCAAAGCCGCCGACTGGCGAGGATTGGAGCAGAGGGGCTTCGATTCAGGAGAAACCTTCCACCCTCGTTACACCACAACCATCAACCCAAAGCTCTGCGACAATTCTGAGAATCAATCCGGAAACAACCGCTCCCTCCGTAAGAGGACAAGTCGAGATCGCTGCACAACCTTCCTCCCCTTCCCCTCCTCAGCCACAAACCAACGGAACTAGCTTGCCAACTCCACAATCCACTAATGCCGCTACGGTTGTTCCAGCCCGGCCAATGGACAGCCCAGCAATCCCCACATCGGCCACAATTGAAGGACCAATTCAGACGTTGTCGGCAGATGCTTCCATCATTTCGGAAGACTCGATTACGGCCGGTCCAACGCCGGACTTCGCTGAAGACGTCGCTGATGCCCTGGTAGTCAGAGTCGTGGACGATATTCCCACGCTCGAAGCATCATCGGCGGTCTTGTCGAGCGAGACTTCGCAGATTCAAAGCACGGTGCCGGGAACTGAAGCGGTTCCATCATTGCAGCCGACGTCTGACCTGGCTCAGGTCAGCCCAACACTGCCAAGCCAGTTCTACAAAGTAGTCTGTCCAAAGTGCGGCGCCGACGTTCCAAAGCCAGCTAAAGTATGGGAGCTCAAAGGCGGCAAATCGAAGAAGAACGTCCTCATCGGACTATTCCAGTGCCAAGACTGCAGGGTCAAGTTCAGAGAAGCTCTGACCCGCGAAATTCTCTAGACATCTCGCGAACCCGTCTTTCTCTATCCTTCTCCCTTTTTTTATTCCATTTCCCTACTCCTTTTCTAGATTAGGGTAGCAAAGGCTTAAGTCGCGACTCTCCTCGGCGGTATTCTCCGTAATCAAGAACTAGTAATGAGGCAGAGACATCCATGAGCGAAATGGAAGAGCACAAAGCAACTCACGAAAAACACAGTGAAGAGAGGCCTAGAAGCCAGATTCCGCCAGATACGGTCTTCATCGGGAAGAAGCCTCTAATGGCATATGCAACCGCTGTAATGATGCATTTCAATAGCGGTTCGAAAATATTGACCGTCAAGGCCAGAGGACAATCCATCAGTCATGCTGTCGATGTCGTCGAGGTTGTACGAAGAAGATTCTTCCAAGGAAAACTGAACATCAAGGACGTAAAGATCGGGACTGAGTTATTGGGTGAAGAGGGCGAGACCCGAAACGTTTCAACGATCGAGATCAAGCTCGAAAAAACCGTTTAACCGATGCTTAAGTGAGCGGTTTTTCAGACCTCTTCTTGTTCCTTCCGGGCGTTTGTTCCGAGCCCAGTGTGAGGTACCGCCTGGGCTGGAGATGTGAGGGACTGAAGGTTTCTCTCTTGTGACGTGAGACGGTGTAGTCTACCCCGGTTCTTGTTCTGGTAACGGTTTTGGTAAGTGTGACTGGTAACGTTTTGACTTTCGAAGCGTGGGTGTTGAAAGGCTTACTGCATTATTCTGAGTGTGCGCATACCCCACACGCGCTCGATTGTGTACAGCTTGACCTGGGAGATTATCAGTGGGGTCTTCATAGATTGCATGTTCTGCGGTGTGAACTCGAAGTACATTGGCATATTCGGGGTGTTCGTGTAGAGTGCCCGGTCGACCAAGAAGAGCTTGTTGAGGTCGTTGAGGGAGTTGTAGATGATTGCTTTGATGCGTAGGATCTCTTCTGTCACAGTGTCTAGTAAGACTTGGTCTGTGTATCCAGAATCCAAGACTTGCAGTTCGCCCGAAGGCCCCTGGTCAAGTTTCATTTCTCAACCAACCGAGCATGTATCCGACGAAATGTGCTCTATGATTACAGGGGGCGTTCCGGCTTATAATTCGTATCGCTACCCATGCGTCATTAGCGTGGACTCTCCAGAATGTCATCCCAGACGAGGCGTAACATTCTCTGCGCAATGGATTATCCTCAGTTCTAGACCTCGATCCCGATACTCGTTCAAGCAGTGTTGGCGCCGCCGAGAGAATTCGCTACCCGCGGGGAACTTGGGTACAACTTCCCCTCCCCCTTTTTTTCTAATATTGAAGTAGCCAACTCTAACTCCGGTGTTCAGAAGACATCTACGCGGGAACCGCCAGGACGCAGCGTTAACGGCCTGGGCACAGTACCAAATGAACCGTCGACGGTGCCAGACGGGCATCCCCAGCTCGACTAATCAACTCGAGCTTCAACACCAGCTTAATCGTACAAATGAGCAGCTCTGGAGAGAGGCCGAGCCCACAGAACCACAACGCCTTTACATTTGTAAAGCACAGCGCTCAAGTACCGCTTTCGAAACAGGTGGAGGCGTCTGTTGGAAACCGAGAAGTGCCCTCATTGTGGGGCGTCCGTCAAGAAGGAGAATCTGAGAGGACACTTTGAAAGAGTTCATCCTAGACGGTCTGGGTCCTTCAAAGCAGAGTCTAAGACCGTAAGTTATGGAAAGCCTACTTCCTTCTTCCGTAGTCACCGTCGTCGGAACGTGCTAGTGCTATCTCTGCTTGCGCTGGCGGTGATCGGTATTTCTATGGCTGCTTCCCAGTTTGCCGCCGCCAACACGATGCGTATACATTGGCATCCACAACTGTCTGTGACAATAAACGGAACCCCTTACACCGTACCCGCCCAGATAGGCATATCCCCGAATCTATATGCGGACCACTCTCTAGACCAGTATGGAATAGGGATGGCGCCTCTGCACACTCACGATACGTCAGGCACCATTCACGAAGAGAGCAACACGATGCGTGACTTCACGCTTCAGCAATTCCTAGCCATTTGGGGACAGTCAGTCAGTGCAAGTCAGGTAATGGGTCATCCCGTGGACTCTGGGCACAGAGCCTACATCGTGGTGGACGGAGTCCAACAATCTGCTACGCAAGACGTAGTTCTCAAGGATGGACAAAAGATTCAGGTAATATGCGGACCTTGAGTAGTTTGAACAGTACGAGCGTAGCGGCGAAGCCTGTCGCTGCCTTCGTTCTCGGCCTGGTTGGAGGAATTTTCATTTTGCTGGGGTCCGTGGTCATGTTCATGTTCGCGCTCGGGAGCCCAACTACGATGATGAATGGAATGGGAGGGATGGGCATGATGACTAGCATGATGGGCGGTATGACGATGACTTGGATGATGGGCTTTGCCCCGGTTCTTGCAACTCTTGGATTCGCTTCAGGGATAATGGTGACCGTAGGCTCTGTTATGTTCTTCAGGCGCCCCTCTGAGAACCACCTGTGGGGAGCCATCATCCTCGCCTTCTCCGTCGTGAGCGTCTTGGGAAGTATGGGTGGCCTCCTAGTAGGACTAATACTAGGAATGCTCGGAGGAATTCTCGCGATCACTTGGAGTGATACTGGGAAGCTCGCTGGCCAGACTAGTATAGCTCTCTCCACTGGAGCCTAAGCCCCGTTCCGTGATTAGCATCGCGATTATCTACTGGCCCGTAGCGGGTTCGGCCCGTCTTGGTTAGCCTCTTCGAAACCGTTGAGCTTGCCAGTGCCGCGTCTCTAATCCCGCTCTTTCTTGGGGTCTATGTTGGTCACGCTGTCCGGGGACGACCCGCCAATACTAGCCTACCCGTGGTGACCACCGTTGCTGCTGGGATTATGATTTGGTTCTTCTTGGACGTTATGGGCGAGGCGGCGCTTCTCGGGTTGAACCAGGGACTGGCCGGGGGTCCGCTTCACCTCCTCATCGTTCTCCTGTTTCCCATCGGGTTCTTCACAATGATACTACTAGAAAAAACGTCCCAGTCACATGGGCCCCTTGACCTAGTCTATCTCGCGGCCGTTGCGATTGGTTTTCATGGTCTAGCGGAGGGAATTACCATAGGCTCAGGACTGTCCCTTGCACCTGACCCCATTGCTGCTATAGGCGGTGTCCTAGCTGTGGTCTCATTTGTCGTACACAAGGCTTTGGAAGGATTCGTTGTCAGTGTCTTCCTTAACCCCAAAACGGTATTGGTAAAGACCGTCGTCGCCGTTCTTGCCGCGGGGTTGCCGACAGTCTTTGGTAGTATGATTGGCTTCGGGTTCTCTCCTGACTCATCGTATTTCTTTGCTTTGGGTGGTGGATCTGCTCTCTGGTTGTTGGGCTTTTTGATTCAGAAGTCTACTTCTCTAGCGAACAGGACCCTATGGGCTATTGCCCTATTAGCCGGAATTCTCTTGATGTACTCGGCCGGACTCTTGCATTCCGCCTGAGTTCAGGGAGGGTGGGTTCCTGAAAACTAAGGAGATGATCATTATCATGCTCGTCATCGCCTCTCTGGCCGTGGGCGGAGTGCTTGCCGTGGTAGTCAATTTTCCCAGTTCTCCCTGTTCAAAGACCCCGGGCGTGACTTCTCACTTCACTATCGTCGCCGACGTTAGCGGGTTCAACGGGAGCAGGTATCAACCTGGATCCTGGCCGATTATCACAGTACATGCGTGTGACACCGTATTCATCACTATTGTCAACAGTGACACTCAGACTCACGGTTTCGCGGTGGAATACTATGCCAGCAACGGTGTGGAAGTACAAGG
>WNFB01000276.1_pt1 | contig 38008 bp, 33 predicted proteins | sample 5400501 | NCBI WGS metagenome assembly WNFB01 (sample SAMN13153341, study PRJNA577476) | soil metagenome | isolation source: 200 cm saprolite under Douglas fir tree site 2 hole 1 | place: USA:California | collected 2015-04-18
GGTCAGGCATAGGAGCCAAAGTCACGTATACCTATGATGTTGTACGCTGCTTGACTGCTTTCTTTATTAAATCTTCATCTGGTCCCCGTTTTGCTATGTATTTTACTGTGACGCCTGTTTCCGAACGCCAATCGATTGCTTGGACCTATGTTGCAATGGATTACGATCACTTGCCCGAAGATGAGATTCGCAAATTTGAGGATGAGATTACTTTGCAAGATGTGCCTATTGTTGAATCGCAGCGCCCCGAACTATTGCCGTTGGATTTGCAAGCCGAGCTACATCTACGCTCCGACCGCACCGCCATTGCTTACCGTAAGTGGTTGCGTCAATTGGGTCTAACCTTTGGTACAGCATAAGAGCGTATCCAACAAACGCACGGAACGTTTTCCGAGGGAAGTGAACAGAAGAACTGTCGAGGAGCAAAAAATCAGGAAACGTTACCGCTTCCCTCGTCGTATACGTTCACTTCCGGTGAGAGGAAAATTGTTCTTTTGCGATGACGAAATCGTGAAATCGTCGGCTGGTCCCAAATTCGCCATGTATTTTACCATCACCCCGGTCAGTGAGCGCCATTCCATTGCCTGGACATATGTGGCGCGAGACTATGGGGACATGAGCGACGAGCAGACCAGGCAGTTCGAAGATATGATCACACTGCAAGATATCCCTATTGTCGAATCCCAGCGGCCTGAACTCTTACCGCTCGACCTGCAAGCGGAACTGCATCTACGCTCCGATCGCACCGCGATTGCCTATCGCAAGTGGCTCAAGGAATTGGGGCTGACCTTCGGGACGGCTTGAAAATCGCCCACTGCTCGACATCCCCTAGCGCTCACTGTTTTTCCCTTTTCCACCACTTTCCTTTCACCATAAATAAAGAAGCACATGATAACGACTGTGATAAAATAAGTCCAGTAGACCCTACCCTACCCTTCTGATCTCTATCGTAGTACTCGACGAAAAAGGAGGTTCCAGGCCATGTACGAGGATGCCTTAGCGCGTGTAGATCTCTTTTCCGGCCTCCGTGAGAAGGAGTTAAAGGACCTGGCAACATATTGTTCGGAGAGCACGTATCGCCCAGGCTCGGTGCTGCTCTCTCAAGGCGAACAAGGGTTAGGGCTGTTTATTCTCACCAAAGGGACAGTGCGCATCACCCGGGTAAACAGCCCTGATGGAGCCGAGCAAGTACTGGGGACAGCAGGGGTGGGGGATGTAGTTGGCGAGATGGCGCTCCTGGATGATTTGCCCCGCTCTGCTACGGTCACGGCGGTAGATGAGGTCACCGTGCTGAAGCTGCCGCTCTGGGAATTCCGCCGTTTCCTGCGCCGTAGCCTCAGCAGCGACCCCGATGTCGGGCTTGCCCTGCTGGCCGTGCTCAGTCGCCGCCTGCGCAAGGCCGAGCAACGAGCCAACGAGTAACTGGTGAAGCCAGTATGTAAGACTGGGTAATCCGCACATCTCAAGCTTGAGAAACCATTGGATCCATGCCTTTTCGGGCCGAATTAATCTAAACACCAATAACTTTAGAGAAGCTCACAATTCGCGCCGGTATAACCTCATACCCTTTAACGTTCGCTCATCAGTCGGCTGCAACTCACACCGCATCGCCAGGTTCTCCGATGCCGGGTCTTGTAGAGGGAGGAGAACCTCAAAGTAGACAGGGTACCCTTCCTCTCCCATCTCGAACTCAAACTCGGCGGCCCACATGCGCGCGCGATTAAGGGCGCAGATCAGCAGGGCACTGCCAGCACCGCGGCGCCGATCCAGTGGAAGAACTGCTCCTTCACATAGGAAGTGGTATGCATGCTGGCTCCGGCGCAACTGCAGGACGGTATAGCCAATGATCTCACCCTCTATGCCTTCCAGTGTTCCTGCCTGACCCCATTCGTTCGACTCATCATCATCAGTAATTACGAAGACATTGAACTCCGCTTCGAGTTCGGGCTGTTCCAGCCATGTCTCGAATTCAGTTGTGCTGATTGGTTCCGTAGCATCGGCTGCTGAGGCCAACTGTTGTATATGTGCGAGGGTTGGAATATCCCCCTGACGATAATTGCGTATGCGCATGATGTACGCTCTCTTCCAGCAAAGTACCTATGAAGACGGTACCATGAGTGTGTGTTTGAGGAACCACGTATACAGCTCTGGATTGGCATACGTCTCGGTCCAGGCATCATGACCAGCGCGAGGATAGATGGTGAAGCGCACATTGCCGCCACACTTTTTGAGTGCCTTCACTAGATTTTCCGTCTGCCCTATCGGTACAGTTTTATCTCTGGCCCCATGAAAGGTCCAGACCGGCAGATGCTTGATGGCACATACGTTGGCCGGATTTCCTCCGCCGCAGATAGGGGCGATGGCGGCAAATCTGTGGGGGTACTTCATTGCTAGAGACCATGTAGCGAAGCCGCCCATACTCAGGCCGGTCACATAGATGCGCTCGTTATCGACCATATACTTGTTCACAACCTCATTCAGCAGTGCATTGAGAGCATCTGTAGACCACCAGACATTGCGCGCACATTGCGGAGAAACGACGATAAAAGGGAAATCCTTGCGTATGTGCAACAAATTTGGCCAGAACATTCTTGGCAAGCCCGTCACTTTGACCAGCCACAGCCAATTGCCTCTTTGTCCCGCGCCGTGCAAGAAAAGGATGAGTGGCCAACGCTTTAGCTGATTTGGGTCGTATGCTTTGGGTAGATACAGCAGATATCGTGCATTCATCGTTCTGGTGTCGTCCCATTGGAATGATTGTGTTTGCTGAATACCTGGAATGAGCATTGGGATATCCTTTCTTAAGGCTGATCTGCTTGTTCATTGTAGCATATCCTGGGCGTGAGTAGATGTATTATAATGTAGCTAGGTTCTACCAGAAACCTGGGGTTGGAATCTCCACAACGATGAAGCGGCTCGGACCGCGACGTCGTAGTATGGTAGGGGCAAGGGTGGCTGGGTTGGGCTGGGTGGGCCCTTGCGCTGCGAAGCATCGCCGAAGGCGCTTGCCCTGGGAGCTCAATTGCCACTTCACAACGAAGGAGTCACCCCTTGTCTGATCTCATCCAACGCATTCGTCAGGAAATGCCTGCCACCACAGCGCACATTTATCTCAATACCGGCACCTTTGGCCCTTTGCCGACCTGCGTCGTACAAGCGATGCAGGAATATCTCCAGGCCGAATGGCGCGATGGCCGTCTGGGTGCAGCATCATTCGAGAACATGAAAAACACCTACGATGACGCACGTGCAAAAGTTGCACGCCTACTGCATGCGGACGCAAGCGAGATAGCCCTCACCGATAATACTGGTGAGGGTTGCAATATTATTAGCTATGGCTTCAACTGGCATGAAGGCGACGAGGTTATCACTACCAACCACGAGCATACCAGCGCGCTTGTTCCGCTGTTTCAGATTCGTAAACCGCTATGGAGTCGTCGTTCGTACTGCGGACCTGGGTCCTGTAGCAGCAGAGCCTACCTTGACAGCAATTTCTGGGCTGGTGACGCCCCGCACACGCCTGATTGTGCTTTCCCATGTTACCTGGACGACCGGTGCTGTATTGGATATCACTGAGGTCGCTCGCATGGGACGCGAGCGAGGCATCCCCGTGCTGATCGATGGAGCACAATCTGCCGGCGCAATACCGATTGATGTGAAAGCTCTCGATGTTGATTTTTATGCCATCCCTATGCAGAAGTGGCTTTGTGGGCCAGATGGTACGGGGGCGCTTTACGTGCGCAAGGAGTCGCTCGATCATGTTGCGCCTACGTATGTGGGCTATTGGTCCATCAAGCATGAAGAAGGTCATTCGGAGGAAATGGAACTGGCGGAGGGCGCTCAGCGTTTCGAGGTGGGTGGTCGACAAGCGGCAGCCTTGGCGGGTCAGTGCGCCGTGCTGAGCTGGCTAGAAGAGACGGTGGGCCACCAGTGGCTATTTGAGCGTATCTCATCACTGAGCGCTTATGCCTACCATGCCCTCAAGGCTCTTCCAGGAGTCACTATGCTCACCCCGCGACCAGGGACGAGTGGGCTGGTTTCTTTCCTCTTGGAAGGACGTGATGTGAAAGAGGTGGTGAAGCAGTTGTGCGACGAGCACAACATCTATATCCGCGACATTCCATCTACGAAATCGTTGCGCGTTTCGACCGGTTTTTACAATACCGAGGATGAAATTGACACGTTGGTGCACGCCCTGCGCGCACTGTAGTGGTGCCCCTTGCGGGTACCAGGCTCATCGACAAGCCCTCAGCGCACTGTAGTGGAACCCTGTCTGGGGGACAGGTAACCCCTTGCGGGTACCAGGATCATCGACGAGCCTTGCGCGCACTGTAGTGGTGCCCCTTGCGGGTACCAGGCTCATCTCGCAGGTACCAGGCTCATCGACAAGCCCTGCGCGCACTGTAGTGGTGCCCCTTGCGGGTACCAGGCTCATCTCGCAGGTACCAGGCGGGACACAACAAAAACCGCATATGTGGGCGGGTGAAGCGGCAACGTCCTATTTTCCCATAAGGCTACCCTTACAGTATCGTCGGAGCAGAAGAGCTTAACTGCCGTGTTCGGGATGGGAACGGGTGTGCCCTCTTCGCTATAGTCACCGATTCACCTGCACATACAGGCGTTTCAGTCCCTGTCGGGAACTGGCCATATACTACTACAGCAAGGAAGAACTGTCAATGCTTTTCTCTGCCAATTTCCACAACCGCTAAAATCTCGCTTACACCAATCGGGTCAGAAAGCCCCTGTGATGTATCCAGTGGCTGATTGAACCAGGAATCCTTTCTCATCTCAAAGCTGAAAATCAGAGAGCATCTGTTCTACTTCGGCTACAGTTTTCAGTCGGATGATCCTCTCAGCCAGGTCTGACAGTTCCTGAGATGACTTCCGTGTAAGGGCAGTTCGGACGGCTGGTATAGCGGTGGGAGTCATACTTAATTCGTCCACCCCTAATCCTACTAGTAAGGGGGCGAGCCGAACGTCACTTGCTATCTCGCCACAGACTGCTACTGTTTTACCGGCGCGTTGTCCAGCTTCAGCTACCTGGCGAATGAGGCGCAGCAAAGCAGGTTGCATAGGTTGGTAGAGGTAGGAAACGCTGACATTAGTACGATCACTAGCCAGGGTATACTGCAAAAGATCGTTTGCGCCAATGCTGAAGAAATCGGCGAGTTCTGCTAACTCTGGAGCCATGACAGCCGCCGCGGGTACCTCAACCATAATACCTATAGGGACGTGTGCAGGGTACGCCCCCGATTTATCGTGGGGCATTCCTTTCAGGCGCTCCTGGACGCGATCAAAGATCGAGCGAGCCATTTGCAATTCCTCGACGGTCGAAATCATAGGGAACATAATCTGCAGTTGTATGCCAGTGTCGGCGGCAGCAAGTAGCAACGCGCTAAGCTGTTGCTCGAGTAGCGTCTGGTGGGCAAGTTGAATGCGAATGCCACGCAGACCAAGGGCAGGATTGGCCTCTGTTGTTGGGTCAAGGATGCTATTCAGAGCTGGCATCGGCTTGTCTGCTCCTGCGTCGAGTGTGCGTACTACGACTGGCCCGGCCTGGCCAGGAGCATCTCTGCCGAAAGCACGAAATATTTGTGCATAGCGCCGGCGCTGTTCATCTTCACCCGGTAGAACTGCTGCATCGGCAAAGAGAAACTCGGTACGCAAAAGCCCAACGCCCTCGGCTCCCCATTGTCGTGCAGCTTCGGCCTCGGCCTCACTGGCTATATTTGCCAGTAGATGTATACGCCGACCGTTGATATGGATTGGTGCTCGAACTTGTTGGGCGGCATTCTTGAGAATAGCACGCTGCTGTTGCTGCTCGGCAAGACGCTGCATCAACTCGGCATGCACCTCTGGCGTAGGATGATGATAGAGCAAGCCCTTGTCAGCATCCAGCCCCAGTTCATCTCCGCTATGGATAACTTGCAGCGCCGCCTCGCTCAAGCCCGCAATCGCTGCTATGCCCAGCGCACGCGCTAAGATGGCGGCGTGGGCCGTAGGTCCTCCCCGGACGGTACAAATGCCAAGCACGAATTCAGGACGAAACTGAGCGGTATCCGAGGGTGTTAAATCCTCAGCTATAAGAATAACCGGCAGACTTAATGCGCTCAAGTCTTGCTTTGGCATCTTCTGACCACCCAATTGCCGTATAGCCCTGCTTATGGCGTCGCGCATATCAACAGCACGCGCCGCCAGTATAGGATTATCGAGAGACTGCAGTGCAGCAGCATAATGCTCGCCTGTCGCAGCAAGTGCACCCGCGGCATCGATGTGTTGTTCTTCAATAAGCTGGAGTGCGAAATCAAGAAGCGAAGAGTCACGCATCATAAGAGCCTGGGCATCAAAGATAGCTGTCTGTGCCTGATCAAGTTTGTCTTGTAGGCTTGTTGCCAGTGCGTGAAGTTCTTGTGCTGCGACAGTCAGAGATTCGCGTAGACGACTTTGCTCAGATACGACCTGCTCTGGGGAAATTGCGTGACGCTCCACCATGCTCAACGTGAGACTACTCGACGTATACAGCAAGGCCGGACCGACGGCTACACCCGCTGATGTAGTAATACCTTGCCAGGCCTCCCCGGATCGTAGGGGCGGTAGGGACGTGAGCTTGCCTCCGTCCTTGCCTCCGCCCTCCGTCGATGGCTGGACGATGGTTTTTTCGGGAATGGATGTCCCGGCTTCAATCGCCGTTTCGTAGAAGCCTGCTCGTACCAGTTCACTAAGCGCTGCTATCGCTGCTTCAGCATCAGTCCCGCTAGCACGAATGGTAATGGTATCATTCTGCTGTGCCCCCAGTGAGAGAACTCCCATAATGCTTGTGGCATCAGCTTGTCGTCCACGTGCCAGGGTCTGTATATTAGCCTGAAAGCGACCTGCTGTCTGTACAAAGAGGCTGGCTGGACGGGCATGTAATCCCATAGGATTCGTTAACAATAGCTGTACTTCAAGAGTGGGGGCTTCAAGGGCGGGGGCAAGCCCCGCCCCTACTATGGACGCGCTTGGCGGCGCAGTTTGTGTCATCGTAGGGGCGATCCCTTGCGGTCGCCCTGGGGTGGTGGGGCTTGCTGCCTCCTCGTCCTGGGTTAGCGGCTTGAGCAACCTGAGCTGTTCTGCACTTGCCGTTTTTTCTGCTGCTTGTTGTACCTCCGCCAACGTATGACCAAGCGAAGCCTCGAGGGCCGCTGCGACCGCTCCCTCCACCAGGGGCGCGGAAGTAAGACATATGCGGCTGCGCTGGTCATCGTCCAGCAACTCCAGTGCCAGCTCAGTGGAGAGTATAGCACTGCCCAGATCCAATAGCACCAGCACGCCATCTGGTCCATCGACAGATTTGATGGCCGCAAGAATCTTATCAGCGGAAGTGCCCAGGACATCGTCGACGGCACCACCTGCTACGGCGATAGGTGTTTTGCCCTGCGCCATTTGTCCAGCGAGTTCGGCAACACCAGCGGCCAGTTGGGAGCTATGCGAAACGATGACCAGCCCTACCGTCATACTTGTGGCCCTTCTCCCGATGATTCAACAACGAGGCAAGAAATTTTTACCTTTTATCTCGACTCACTTCCTCAAGGCATTTCAGGATGAGCCAACTCGAAGTCGCCCCGGGGTCTTGATGGCCAATACTGCGCTCGCCCAGATAGCTAGCTCGGCCTTTGGTAGCAAGCATGGGGATGGTGGCCTTCATACCTTCCTCAGCAGCCACACGAGCGCGATGCGTAATCTCTGCAAGGGTGGCCCCTTCGTTGAGGGCTTGTTTAGCGGCAGCAAGGGCAGGTGTCAGAGCATCAACCATCGTTTTCTCGCCTGGCTGCGCCTTACCACGAGCGACAACGCCTCCCAGGAACGCTTCGAGCATAGCAACGATGTCAGCAGATGTGAGTTCCTGCTTGCCTGTGACTACTCCACCAGCTCGTAGAAAGGCTGTGCCATACAGCGGACCACCGGCTCCTCCCACTGTCGAAACCAGTGTAGAACCCACCGTCTTTAGTTGCGTTGCTATGTCCATCGCCGCCATGGTGGGAAATTTGTCGCGCACGGCGCTGAAGCCACGATCCATATTGATGCCGTGATCCGCATCGCCTATAGCGGAGTCAAGTTGAGTCAAATATACGCGGTTCTCGTGTAATACGTCTACTATGCATGCTAGCCAGCGCATACTGTCTTCGTTGGTCATGTCATCCATTCCTCTGTTGTTTATCATAAGGTGCCCGATGATGGACTTTTACTTAATACGCCGGACACACCGGCGAGTCCGAGCGAAGTGTATGGAGTACCAACCTCGTGACCCTTGCTGTGTACGTACATCGTATCCCTTGTAGGTGCAGCAGCGGCGCTCATCGAGAGGGTACGATGTTGGTACCTAACATGGGTCACGATGTGGGTAACCCATACACGAAGCGATGGACAGTGCGTAGGGACCCTCAGCGCAGCTTGCGGAGCGCGTTTCAATCCTTCGGCCTCCGGGAAATCCAAAGGCATGTCCAGATTAATTTGTTAAAATCCATAATCGGCCCCTACATACCCCAGCGCAGTGCAGGGGTATGCACAGGCGCATCCCAGTACCTGGTCAATTCGTCATCCAGGCGTACCAGGGTAATGGAACAGCCTGCCATCTCCAAAGAGGTGATGTAGTTGCCCACCAAAGAACGCGTAATTGTGATATTCTTACCCTGCAAGATCTTGTGCAAGGCATTAAAGACCACGTACAGTTCAATGAGTGGCGTACCACCCATGCCGTTAACCATCGCGAGCACCTGCTCACCAGATTTGAGACCCAGGTCATCAATGACGGGAATAGCCAGCATCTCAGTGATCTCGTTGGCAGGAGCAAGCTTGACACGCCGACGGCCCGGCTCACCGTGGATGCCAATACCAATCTCCATTTCGTCTTCACCCAGCTCAAAGGTGGGCTTCCCGGCAGCTGGCACAATGCAAGAGGTCAGTGCCATACCCATGCTGCGACCGTGATCGTTCACTTTCCTGGCTAACGCTGCTACCTGCTCCAATGGTGCTCCCGTCTCGGCAAAACCACCGACGATTTTCTCCAGCAGCACGGTCACACCGACACCACGCCGTCCTGCCGTATAGAGGCTATCCTGTACGGCCACATCATCATTGGTGACAACACTCGCTACTTTGATCCCATCAGCATCGGCCAACTCAGCAGCCATTTCAAAGTTGAGTACGTCACCTGTGTAGTTCTTGACGACATGCAGCACACCCGCGCCACCGTTTACGGCGCGTGTAGCGATGAGCATCTGGTCAGGAACCGGTGAGGTAAAGATAGCGCCAGGGCAGGCAGCGTCAAGCATGCCATGTCCGACAAAGCCCCCGTGCATTGGTTCGTGGCCGCTACCACCACCGGAAATAACGCCTACTTTCCCCTGCACCGGAGCATCTTTACGCACAATCACTTGCTGCTCAATGTCCACGCGAATAAGGTCAGCATGAGCTACCGCCATACCCGCCAGTTCCTCTTTAACGACATCTTCTGGCCTATTGATTAGTTTCTTCATGGTTTCTCCTTCTACGTCATGTGTGATGTATGTTGACTTAAGATGTGTGTCATCTACTGTTAACCTGGCACCCACAGCGAGTACCACGTCGAATTATCAGACCGAGCCGTAAAACCCCTGACTTCAGTCACAGGGATATAAGGCTCGTTCCTTTTGGGGGCGTGATGGGGGGGGGTACCTCCCCGCGTGCCACCATGCGCAAGGCAAGCTTGATAGCGGCATTGTCTGAAGGACAGCCATACAGTTCCCTGATATGGGCAATGGCTTCTCGATCTGTCGGTTCGAGTCGAATAGTGGTGACATTGGCTTGTTTCTTTCTCATGGTCAAAGTCTACCATGTTGACAGGTAGGTGTCAATGTGCTATAGTATGAGTGTTCTCTTGGGTACCGTGAGACCGCAAGGCTCGTCCCCAGGGCAGGCACCCGATGCACACTGACAACCCAATAGTGTTTGCCGGTTCCAAGGTAAGCTCCCTTGGGTAAAAGCACTAGCGAACCAAACCGTTCGGTGTGCCAATCGTTGACGTAGGCAGAGCCCACCAGCCACCTACCGAGATTGCAACGAACACACGGGGCAGGAAGTGTCCCACGTAAGCCCTTGCGGGTACGTTCCGCAAGTGGGACTGCGTAGAAGCCCCCAGCTTTAGCTGTGGGGTACTTCACACTCGCGTCTCGGCAGCCATCTGTTGTTGCATAGCATCACGGTAGGCATCGATCATGGCCTGTTGCTGCTCAGGCGACCATTGATGCTCCTGCGCCATGAGCTTAGCAACCTCATCGACGATACCTAAACCGCGTTGACGATCCAGCAGGGTGATAGAGGTACGGCGAGCCAACACGTCATAGGGGGTCATCGCCATCTCTTGACGGCAAGCATACACCACCTCTGCTCGGATATAAGGGAGGTCATCGACAAGACGCGTGGCTAGCGATGCATCTTTCTCTACGAGACTCAAAATAGCGTTCGCCTCAGACCCGTAACTACTCCCCAGTTGTGCTATCGTCTGAGGATCGAGTCCAAGGGCTTTTCCTTTGACTTCCATGTCACGTCGCACAACAGGCCAGCCAGCACTGCCGTGCAAAGGGAGATTTTGGGTAGGATGGAGCGGCACCGAGCCATCGTGACGACTGAGAACGTCAACGGTGTCTTGTGCCATACGCCGATACGTTGTCAACTTACCGCCGACAATCGAGACCAGGCCCGATGGGCTCTCCAGCACCGAGTGGGAACGCGAAAGTTGTGCAGTTGAGTGTTTTGAACTACGTGAGCTTAGAAGCGGACGGTAACCGGCATAGGTGCTGATGATGTCTGCTTCCGTCAGGTGGACTGAGAGATAGCGATTCAGATAGTGCAGCAGGTATGAGATATCTTCGTGCGTAGCAACTGGGTGATCAAGATCACCAGAGCCTGTATCGGTAGTACCTATAACCGCGCGCGATTCCCAGGGGACGATGAAGATAATGCGCCTATCATCGGTCTCTGGCAAAACAATCGCCATATCCCCAAGTTTGACGTCCTCACATGACACAACTATATGCACGCCTTTACTCGGCTCAATCTTAATCTGTGGCTCAGGGTCGATGAGCGCCTCAACCTCTTCGGAGAAGACGCCTGTGGCATTGACGATGTGACGGGCGTAGACAGTCACTTCTTGATCACCAAGACGATCACGTACACGGGCACCACGTACCTTCCCCTGCTCGGTGACAAAGGAAGTCACCTCGCTATAGTTGGTGATCGTGGCACCGTATTGAGCGGCAGTACGAATGAGCGCCATCGTGAGGCGGGCATCATGCGTTTGCGCATCATAGTAGACGAAGCCTTCTTTCAGTCCCTCGGGAAGAAGGTCTGGTGCCAGCTTCAGCACAGCATTGCGACTCAAATGATGATGCCTTTTCACGTTGCGTCGTCCTGCCAATACATCGTAGAGCCAGAGCCCAAGATTGAGAATCGGGCTCAACCCGATGCCTCCAGGCGTGGTAAATGGCATGCCCACCGGGTGACGATCACCCTTATAGATCGGCAGGATAAATGCGAGTGGATGCACCAGGAATGGGGCGTTTTGCAGCAGAAGGCCACGCTCGACCAAAGCTTCATGCACCAGAGCAAAATCAAAGTTAGATAGATAACGAATGCCTCCGTGGACGAGCTTTGTTGCTTTGCTGCTCGTGCCACTGGCAAAGTCAATTTTTTCGACGAGCGCGACTTTGTAACCGCGTGCCGTGGCGTCCAGGGCGACTCCAGCGCCAGTAACGCCGCCACCGATCACAAGCACATCGAAGTGTTCGCTATCCAGAGTAGCCAGATTTTGCTTGCGCACCGTTGAAGATAGTGGTTGCATGATAGAATAACCCCGAAGATACGAACGTGCTGAGGGTCTCCATCCCGTCACGGTTTCGTATCTTCGTCCTTTCGTGTGTTCGTGCTTGCGAGACTATTCGCCAGAAGGTTCTCGTACAGCCTCACCCTTCGTTACAGCCTCACCTGATTTCATCAGTCCTTTTGCCGCCAGCACCTTGCCAACAGTGTAGTCGTAGATGAAGGCACCGACGACACCTCCGAGAATCGGTGCGACGATAGGAATCCACCAGTAGCCTGATGTAAAGCTGGCAAAGCCAGTCACAAAGCCTATCCAGAGGCGCGGACCGAAGTCGCGAGCAGGATTGATAGCGTATCCACTGTTGAGGCCGAAGGAGGCACCAATCGCTACAATCAAGAAACCAATGATAAGCGGGTTGAGGTTCCCCTGGACGGGCTGGTTGCGTCCATCGACGATGGCGAGGATCAGGCCGACGAGGAGGGCCGTGCCTAAGAACTCGTCCCAGAAGGCATTAAAGTAACTCACGAACGACTTAGGGAACGTGAAGAAAACGTACCCAACATTATTCACGAAGTCTGTGCTGTGGGCCAGTCCCAACGCGTGCTGAAGCGCGTCGTAGTAGACGAAGTAGATGATGGCCGCAGCAACGAAAGCACCAAGAACCTGCCCCAAGATGTAATACGGCACCTTGTTCCAGGGGAATCTGCGGGTCGCAGCCAGGGAGAGCGTTACAGCCGGATTGATGTGGGCACCGCTAATTGCTCCAGCAACGTAGATGCCAAGCATAACAGCAAGACCCCATCCGAACATGATGACCGGCCAGGTAAACGTGAAACCTAAGTCTTTGAAGAGCCCAAAGCCCGCTACACAGCCATCACCGAAGAGGATCAGCACCATCGTACCAAAGAACTCTGCGATTGATTCACCCCATACGCCGCCAAGTGCAGGAGTTCTAACTCCAGTTTGAGCTGCCATAGATACTCACTCCATTTCTGTGGTTGAAGTAATGGCGACGAACACTGAAAGTTGTCGCTATATGATGACATTTACAACAAGGTTCCGCACTACGAAGTTGCACTACAAGCTGGCAGGGCGAACGCAAGCGGCAAAGCCAGGCCACCCCAACTCCCCAGGGCGGAGGCAAGCTCACGCCCCTACTGTCCTCCTCGGAGCCTGCTGCGTGGTTAGTAGGGGCGGAGCTTGCCTCCGCCCTGGTCTCTTGCCTCCGCCCTGGTCTCCCCTGCTCCGCCCTGGTCTCCCCGCTCACGCCCCTACTGTCCTCCTCGGAGCCTGCTGCGTGGTTAGTAGGGGCGGAGCTTGCCTCCGCCCTGGTCTCACTTGCTTGCCTCCGCCCTGGTCCAGGACTCCCCGCGCAAAAAATGAAACACATCCCCTGGCTCCTCACGGTCGCGCCTATAGGGCCGCCACCCACTATCCGATTACGCCTGCTCCCATTTCTGTGAGCGCTCAACCGCTCGTTTCCAGTCGGCGTATAGCTTGTCGCGCTGATCGGCGCTCATCTGGGGCTCGAATGTGCGATCGACGGCCCACTGCTCGGCCACTTCCTGTTGGCTGCTCCAGAAGCCCGTCGCCAGTCCTGCGAGGTAAGCGGCACCCAGGGCGGTGGTCTCAGCAACCTTTGGCCGCTGCACCGGCACGCCAAGGACATCCGCCTGGAATTGCATAAGCAGGTTATTCACGACTGCACCACCATCAACACGCAGGGTGCTCACATGGACACCGCTATCAGCAGTCATCGATTCGAGCACATCACGGGTCTGATAGCACATGGCCTCAAGCGTTGCGCGAGCAATATGGGCAGCGGTTGAACCGCGAGTCAGGCCAACAATCGTGCCACGAGCGTAGGAATCCCAGTATGGTGCACCCAGACCGACGAAGGCCGGCACGAAATAAACACCGCCATTGTCAGGCACGGAGGTGGCCAGCGCTTCAACGTCATTACTAGCTTTGATGACACCGAGGCTATCACGTAGCCACTGCACGGCAGCTCCGGTGATGAAGATGCTCCCTTCCAACGCATAGATGACATCTTTTCCTATGCCCCAGGCGATGGTGGTGAGCAACCCGTGCTGCGATGGAACGCCCCTGTTTCCAGTGTTCATGAGCATGAAGTTGCCCGTACCATAGGTGTTCTTCGACATGCCCACCTCGAAACATGCCTGCCCGAAAGTGGCGGCTTGCTGGTCTCCCGCGTCGCCTGCCATTGGGATGGGTCCACCAAAGAACTCAGCGTCGGCCGTGCCGAAGACGCCACTGGACGGCATCACGGTAGGCAGCATGGCACGAGGAACTCCTAATTCGTTGAGAATGACATCATCCCAGTCGCCCTGGTAGATGTTGTAGAGGAGGGTACGCGAGGCGTTGGATGGGTCGGTGACATGCACACGGCCTTTGGAGAGCCGCCACATCAAAAAGGTATCTACGTTGCCGAAGAGTGCCTCGCCCCGCTCAGCCTTCTCTCGCACACCAGGGACGTTGTCAAGAATCCACTTGACCTTGGTACCGGAAAAATACGCATCGGTCACCAGGCCCGTGCGTGCACGGATCTCCTTGTCGAACCCTTTTGCTTTCAAGGCATCGCAAATAGGCACGGTCAGGCGGCTCTGCCAGACAATCGCATTAAAGACCGGCCTGCCTGTGGCTTTGTCCCACACAATGGCCGTTTCGCGCTGGTTGGTAATGCCAATCGCTATGACGTCAGAGGCTGAAGCTTTGGCCTTTTTCATTGCCTCGTGGGCGACTGCGATTTGGCTCGACCAGATCGCTTCTGGATCGTGTTCAACCAACCCCGGTGCTGGATAGATCTGTGGAAATTCTTGCTGCGCTACGCTGACGATCGCGCCGTCGTGATCGAAGACGATCGCTCGCGAACTGGTTGTGCCCTGGTCAAGGGCGAGTACGTACTTTGCCATAGTTAGCCCTCTTTCTTGTGTACATTCATTGAACAGCGGTTAAATTTATCTGGCACAGGCATCATTGTCTGCGCGGGGACCACAACGTAAGAGAGAATTATCCGCATGGGGGTCGCCTTGCAGACGAAGCCCAGCCGGGCCCAACTCTCATACCCGTCTCCATACAAGCTATCACTGCCAGAGTTCGCTTCGGGTAACTGTAACTGCTAATGCACCAGCACGCAGGACCGCCTGCGCCTGCTGAGATGAGTTGATCAGGCCAGATGCAATGAAAGGTAGTGGCAAGGGTGTCTCTAAATACGGAACTACGTAGGGAATGACGAGTGCTGGAGAAATATCGAGCAGATCAACGTGTTGCGTATCCATTGACTCGAGGGCAGTCTCTAAGCCGGTTGAGTCAACAGCGAAGATACGCTGAATGGTCTCCAGGCCAAATTGTTTGCCCAACGATAGCGTGCGTGGATTGTTGGAAATAAATCCAGCCACGTGAAAATGATCAGCGAGGTAACGCAGACCAGCAGAGTCAGCGTGAATACCCTCAATGTGGTCAATATTCACATAGATTGACAACCCACTCCGACGAGCGCGCTCAAATAATGTTGCAAATTCAAAAAGATTGCAATGTCGCAGAATGATGGCGCTAACTTGTGATGCATCAAAGGCATGTACAAACTGAACGCGGTTTTCTATCACTGGTATTATCTTGCACCGCGCTGAGAGATCGAGCAATGACCTACAGGACCGAGTAAGCATGCTGCACCTCCATGTAGCAGCAGAAAAACAATAAAGTCCTAAGCCTTCTTAATTAGGATCGGCTCAGGACTTTTCATTTCACTGTCCTTATGTTACATATTCAGTTGTCTAAAAAACCTGCCTGTAACTGTTCTCACATAAGCAGTAAAAACAGTCTCCAAGGTATGCGCCGTAGAGATACCAAGACGGAAATACTAACTGTACAACACTGCGGAGTTTGCTTATAATTATGTTACTCGGTATATTCCTTTTTGTCAAGTGATGTTAGGCCCCTGCCCCTTTTTGCCAACATCACAAACACATACTTTGGCAAGGTAGATATGATCAAACAAGAATTCCTACGTTTGGCCCGTCTTTACCCGGTGGCGGCAGCAATAAAATCGAGTGAAGATATGCAGATGGCCTTAAACTCCGACTCATTGCTATTGTTTGTGCTTAAGGGCGATGCATTCCAACTCGGTCCTTTCGTGAATCAGGCCCACCAGCGTGGTAAGGGGCTGGTAGTCCATGTTGATCTGGTCAGTGGTATCGGCAAAGACCGTGCCGGTATCCAGTATTTACACCAGATTGGTGTTGACGCTGTCATCACCAGTCGCTCTCAACTTGTCTCCGCCGGGCGTGCGGAAGGACTGATAACTATTCAGCGTCTCCTCTTGCTGGATGACTCCGCCTTAGAAAGTGGCGTACGCACTATTGCCCGGGCTGCCCCCGATTTCGTGGAAGTACTCCCTGGTATCATCTTCCCAGAGGTTGCCCCAACACTTCAGCAGTTGCTCCCTGGTCCTTTCATTGCCGGGGGCTTTATCCGCACTGCCGCGGATGTTGCTCGTATTCAGGCTGCCGGTGGCATACTGAGCAGCAGTAGTACTTATCAACTTTGGCATCGCACGCCTAAATCATAAGGAGAGTTATAGGATGAAAAAAAACCTGCCTAATCTGCTGAGCCTGAGTCGACTGGTGGCAACCGCTTTGGTAGTCGCGTTCGTGCTTATCAATCAGCCCTGGTCTTTTCTGATAGCGACAGTGCTATTTCTGCTCGCCTCAGTAACAGATTTTTTTGATGGCTACCTGGCACGCCGCTTTCACGTTGGATCTTCTCTGGGAGTCTTCCTGGACCTGACCGCCGATAAAATTTTCGTCGCTGGCATTTTAATTAGCCTCGTACAGATCAATCTTGTCCCGGCCTGGATCGTCATCATCATTGTGGCCCGTGAATTCCTGGTTACCGGCCTACGCTCTATGGCAGCGGCCAAGGGGAAGGTTATTCCAGCAGGAGTCTGGGGGAAGCAGAAGACGTTTATTACGCTGGTTGCCATAGGCGGGGTGCTGCTAGCAAAAGGTTTGGGCGCCCACAATTTGTCCCTCTTCCCGTTAATGCTCGTTTTTAACAGCCAGACACTCAATGCAGCTAATATCATGCTACTGCTTGCCGATGTCCTTCTACTTGTAGCTGTTTTTTGGACCATCATGTCCGGTGTCGAATACTTCATTGGGGCGCTCCCACTCTTCCAACCTGAACGTGAAACGAGCAAGACCAGTTGAGACGCCTGCCTACACCGGTTTTACACACTCCAAATGGAGTTACGCTTGCACGTCTGGCGTTGCGTTGGATGAAGAGGCAACAACCTCCTTTTGCCCTAACTTACGCTCTTTCCCCGCCAATAGGCGACCGATATTATCGTAGTGGAAAAGGATCACAAGTCCAGGAACAACTACAAGTAAGATCATCTGAGCCAGGCTGACCCGCCCAAAGAAGGTGGGATTGGCCCGGCCTACGAAGTAGAAAACGATGCCACAAATGATTGAGGTCATCGCTCCTACAATTGAACCGAGAGAAACAAAGCGTGAGATCACTATGGTACTGATGGTAGTGATAGCCGAAATCAGGAATGTCAAGGGGGAGATAACGAGAATGGCACCAGCACCAGTCAAGACGCCGCGACCGCCCCTGAAGCCGATGAAGATGGGGAAGCAGTGTCCCAGCAGAGCAGCCACACCGGCTACCGTTGGTCCCCAGCCTGAAATGTAAAAGAAGGGTATAAACGTGGCAAGGAGAACCGGTCCTACTCCTTTCGAGAGATCGACTACGACTACTAGCGCAGCAGGGCCGTTGCCAAGCGTACGTCGAACATTGGTAGCACCCGTTTTGTGACTGCCATAGTTCCTTATATCAAAATCTTTGCCTCGCAGCAGTTTCCCCATCCAGTAGCCAGAGGGAATAGATCCCCACAGGTAGCCGATAATAGCTATGAGTACAAGCTGAGCAAGAATGATTGTCATAGGAGCCTCCTTGATCCTTTTTATCACACCGCGGCGTAAAACCCCGTGGCGTAGAGTGCCGATTTATCGAGCACGTCCCTCTTGATATAAGCCGCGTTCCTTGTTCGGGGCAGGAGTGGTTGGGTAATAACCCCTACCACTTGACAATTTAATTGGCTTCTAGGAAAATGCAAGACATGAAAACATTCGAGTACCGAATCTATCCGACTAAGCAGCAACGTCACTTGCTCATGCAGTGCTTGATCGAGTCGCGTCACATCTACAACGAAATGCTCTCGACACTCAAGGCACAGTACGAGCAGGATGGCACATTCCCGACGAAATACGACCTGAACAAACAATTCGCAGGTCATAGGGAACATGTTCCTGCTTCTACCGTACAGATGCTCTCTGATCGGCTGAGTCGAGCTCTCAAACGGTTTCTTGGAGCCCGTGAGGCGGGTATTGCTGATGTAGGCTTCCCACGGTTCAAGACACCGAATAGGTGGCATTCCATACAATTGCGACAGCACAAGACCGATTTCTCGCTTGCTCCCGATGGCAAGCATCTTTCTGTCCCCAAGAAGGTGGGTGGCTCCGTCAAAATCAAGTTGCACCGTCCGATTGAAGGAGTGCCCAAGACGGCCCACCTGATCTTGCGTGCTGATGGGCATTGGTATGCATTGCTTGTCTGTGAGACGGAACCACACCAGGAGCATTCCCCAAGCACGTGCGAACATCCTGATATTGGCATTGACGTTGGGTTGAAATCCTTCCTGACCGATAGCGAAGGGCACACCGTCGAGAACCCACGCTACTACTGCAAGAGCCAGGCTACGCTGCGACGCAAGCAACGCACGATTGCTCGTCGGAAGAAGGGGTCGAAACGGCGTAGAAAAGCCGCCAAGAGCACCGCACAAACGCACCTCAAGATCAAGCGACAACGACGTGATTTTCACTACAAGGTCGCTAAACAGTACACCGAACAGTACCATCATATTGCCGTCGAGAACCTCAACATCGATGGCATGGTCAAAAATCATCATCTCGCAAAAAGCATCATGGACGCCTCCTGGGGTGCATTCCTCGACATCCTCACTGCCAAGGCTGAGAGTGCTGGACATGAGGTAATCAGAGTGAACCCCCGCTACACCTCGCAAAAATGCTATCGGTGTGGGGAGATTGTCCACAAGTCTTTGAGCGTCCGTACGCATATCTGTCCTTTCTGTGGCTACGTTGAGGATCGAGATGTCAACGCTGCTAAGAATATACTCAAAGTTGCTAGGCCAGGGCATGGCCTTCAGGCGCGAACGTACACCGATGGGTGCAGCGTTGCCTGAGAAGCCTCCGGCGCGCGACGCCGTGGGGAGTTGTCACAGGAACATTACTGTCAAAAAGCCAGCAACCATATTCATGGTATCTTCTCCCCTCACCGGTCACCCGCCACAGCAGCTTCCTCAAGTTTCAGTGAGAGCAGGCGTGAGACACTATCACCTCCCATTGAGACGCCGTAGATCGCCTGTGCCACGGTCATCGTTACCCGGTTGTGGGTAATTATAATAAATTGCGTGCGCTCTGCCAATTGTTTCAGGATATCACAAAAGCGCGTTACGTTCGATTCGTCCAGTGCGGCATCTACCTCATCAAGCAGGCAGAACGGCGGAGGATTGATCTCGAGCAGGGCAAAAAGCAGCGCCGCCGAGACCAGCGCACGCTCACCACCGGAGAGCAGGGACAGGTCCTGCACTTTCTTGCCAGGAGGTTGTACGATGATCTCCACACCAGAAGGCATATTGGACGCTGTTGAAGTATCATCCTCGCTTCCTCGGGAAGTCGTTAACTCAAGGCGTGCATTACCGCCATGAAATAGTGTGGTGAAGTGCTCGCGGAAACGAGTGTTTACTGCTTCAAAAGTGACCTCGAACTGTTTTGCCATCATCACATCGAGTTGCTCAATAATCGAGTGTAGATGCTGTGCTGCCTGCTCCGTATCCGCGGTCTGCGAGGAGAGAAACTCGTAGCGTGTGCGTGTCTCCTCGTACTGCTGCGGAGCATCGGGATCGCAGCCTCCCAGCGCCTTGAGGCGACTGCGCAAGCCCTCGACTCGCCGTCGGAGCCGTCGCAGTTGTGTTTCTTCCGCAAACCTGGCAGCCGCAAGGGCCCCTGCCACTACAATTTGGGTGTCGTCTTGTTGGTCCACCTCTAACCCTTCAATGTTGCGAGCCAGCTCTCTCGGATCGGTCACGCCCATCTCTTCGCGCATTTGCTCCAGCAATGTCTCAACGGCATCGCGAGCCTTCTGACTTTCCAGCAGACAACTCCGATAGGATACCTCTAACTCGGCCAGCACATGACGCTGCTGCAAGATCTGCTGTTCCAAGGCCAGCACCTGTTGATCGATGTTGCTGGCCTCTGCCTCCACTCTATGCAGCTCGTCAGTCAGTGTATGTGTTCGCGCTTGAGCCTGCTCAAGCTCAGCACGATGGAGTGTAATCGTCTCTAATAGTACCTGTTGCCGCTGTTCGGCTTCTTTCATGCGAGCAATGTGGTGCTCGAGTTGCGCCTTCAGGTCCTGTGCCTGTGCCTGCTGTGTTGCCAGTTGCTGGCGGAGTGACCTGGCTTCCTGCCGCTTCACAGCCAGTGCGGTGCGTGCCTGCCCCAGCTCATCCTGTTGGCGACGATACACACTGGAACGTTCCTCTACCTCGGTTTGCAGTTGCTCGACCAAGCCCGCCAGCTCACGCTGAGATTTCTCATGGGCGCGTACACGTTCTTGCGCTGCCTGTACCTCTTGCTCCAATCCGGCAACCTCAGCCGTCAATTGTTGCTCAATAGATGCAGCCAGTTGCAGTTCGGTCTGTATGCGCTCTTGCTCCCGCTGCGTAGTGTCTAGCGTTTTGTTCAGCCCATTGATGCGTGCTGTCACCTTTTGCAGTTCTTTGTCCAGCGCAACCTGCTCAATCCGGCGTGTCTCCTGGCTCCGTTGCACATCACTAATCATGCTATTCAACTGATCGATCGATGCTACGTGGTCGCTCAACTGCTGTGGCAGTTCGTGCAATTCTCGTTCATAGGCCAGCAACCCTTGTTGAGCGCCATCCTTACCACTCCCGCCACTGAGCCAACCATCGACATGTAATACTTCGCCGCCGAGCGTTACCACTGTCTCGAAACGAATGCCGTTGGAAGCGGGGTCGTACGCTGTCGTTAGCAAGGTCAGCAAGGCTTTTGCGCTATCCAGGTCTTTCACCAGAACCACGCCTTGTAGCATCTTGTGGAAGAGGTGCAGGTAGCGCTGCTCGCACTGTATATAACGCCACGCGAGGCTATGCACATGTTCTCGTAGGAGCAGAGGTGTAGGGGCAAGGGAATGTAGGGGCGGGGGTGGATGTGGGGGGAGGTGGGGGAGCTTGCCTCCGCCCTGGGTGGGCCCTTGCTGCTGTCCGCGTTGCTCTTCAAGCAGGCCATTGAGCGTATCCTCTTCTGCCTGGAACTGTGCATCATGCATCGCTGCGAACTCTTCCTGCACATGCTCTCCATCCAACCATAGCAGCATGGCTTTCCCAGCTTTAGCCGCATGCAAGTAATCGAGGCAGGTGCAGGCATCAGCGAATGTTTGTACTACCACTGCCTGTAGATAAGGACCTAGTGCGGCTTCCAATGCTATCTCCATGCCAGCAGAAGCTACACCAAGCTGCGGTACAGGGCCGATCAGGCCGGTTAGCCTACCCGTTGGTGCACGTAGCAATGCTCGTACGCCATCACTATACCCACTCAGGCTCTGACGCCAATTTTTAAGCATGTTCAATCGATCAGACACGATGCGCCGTTGGCGCTCCGCTTCAGCCAGGGTCGATTTCAGGCGCTCGATCTCTTGCTGGGCGTCGGCAATAGCACGTAGCAGCGTTTGCTTGCGTCGAATCACCTGTTGCTCTTCACTGCGGGCGGTATTGAGCGATGCGCGCTCTTCAACGAGACGTGTCTCCAACATGCGCAGAGACTGCTGCGATTGGGCTATGGTATCTCGCCGTACTGCCAGGGTGCGGTTGCGCTCCCCAAGGTGTTTCTGCTGTCGCCCCAGGTCTGTTTGACTGGCACCCAGGCGAGCCTGCACTTGCATCAGGTCACTTTGCGCTGCACGCAGACGCCGTTCATCCAACTCGTAGTTCTTCTGCGCTGCGGCCACCTGTGCCTCTAATGTCGCCATCGCTGCTGCACTAGTATCTAGCGCTTCATCGGCAAGGTCGCACTGCTCTTCCAGGTCGATTACATGCTGTTGCGCGCCAATCAGGCGTTCACGTAAACGCCGCTCCTCCTGCTGCTGTTCACCGCGTTGATGCTCCAGTGCGGTAACGCGCTCCTCGCTTATTGCCATATCTCGTTCAATCGTCTGCACAAACTCGCTTGCTTGAGCACATGCTTTACGAGCTGTGACAATGCGCGCCTGGATGTGTTGCCACTGCGTACGTAGAGTTTTCCGTTGCTCATCAGCAGCGCGGAGAAGGTCTTCTAACTGGTGTACCTTCTGTGCCTGCTCCTGTTCAGCCACCTCCGCGCGTTCTCTTGCATTATGCAAGCGCCGCCATTGCAGTGCATACCAGGTGAGCAATATGTGCTGCAACTCGCTATTCAGTTGACCAAACTCAATGGCACGGCGCGCTTGCTCCGCCAGGTGTGTCAAACGTGGCTCGATCTCTCTGACAATGTCGTGCAGACGCTCGAGGTTTAGTTCTGTCTGGCGCAGGCGGCTCTCAGCCTCTGCTCGTTGGACCTGAAACGGGCGAATGCCGGCGGCATCCTCGAATAGTCCACGCCGCTCTTCAGCGCGCAAGCTGAGCGCCGCATCGATCAAGCCCTGGCCAACCACGGTGTAGGAGTCATGACCAATACGCGCCTGTGCCAGGAGCAAGAGGACGTCTTTGAGACGGACTTTCTGTTTATTGATGAGGTATTCGTTTTCGCCGGAACGGAAGCTACGACGTGTTACTGTGATCTCGCCATATGCCGAAGGTACCCACCCGGTACTGTTATCGATAGTCAGCGAAACCTCCGCCATGCCAAGGGCGGATTTGCCATACCCACCAGCAAAGATAATGTCATCGCTTTTTTTGCCACGCAATTGTCGCATGCTTTGTTCGCCCAGCACCCAGCGCACGGCGTCAGCGACATTCGACTTCCCCACGCCATTCGGCCCTACGACGGCCATAATGCCTGGACTAAACTCCAGCATTGTGCGCACAGCAAAGCTCTTGAAGCCCAGCATTTCCAAACGTTTGAGATACACAGCCTAGCCTTTTCCTCCTACTACGAGCTTACGGCGACCGCACAAATGATATCATAGAGTCGCCTTAGCGTCGAGTAGTCGTGTTCGTAGGATCTATGTCCTTCCGGGTGAAACGTAGGGCCCGATTTATCGCGGCTACCGCCTCAGCGGAGCTTGCGGAGCGCGTATCAATACTTCGGCCCGCTCACGTACATCACCCGCAAGGATGGAGATCCTGTTCGTATCTAGATTAAGGAGAACTACTGTGGTTCGTCTACTTATTTTCCTCTTCACCGGCTTGCTTTGTGCAATTTGCGGACTGATCATCGGTCTTAGTTCGCACCAGGTCACGTACCGCAACACGGAGAGGGAAATTGTTGCACATTTCCTTTCGGGCGGTAGCTCTTCATCAAATCGTATTGGCTACTTACAAATGGTAAACGATGCCAAACTCTACATCATCAACGAAGACGATTTCTCGCCGGCTGTGAAGGACAATAGCTTCGGTGATGGTGATACTATCTCTTTCATTTACCGGCCAATGGACACGACAAGCATTAATGTGAGCGCGACAAATACGAGTACCCACCTGCAAGGTCCAGCCTTTACAGTAGAGCAGTTCTCTGTGCTTCCCAGCGGTGGCAGTAACAGTTCGGGGGCGCAGACCTACACCACCTCCGAGTACAGTAAAAAACCCAAAGGCTTCTACCAGAATAATTGGCTTTTAGGGGCGGGACCGCTCGCCGTGGGTCTGATTCTGATCGTTGTAGGGCTCGTTCTGCAGCTGTTGCCCGCCAGAAAGAAGATCCAGGCCGATGTCAATGTTGCTCCGCCGCTCATGGTGGACATGCCGGTGGGTCAGTATCAGCAACCGCAGGAGTATGCATACCAGCAGCCCTACCAGAATTTTGCACAATACCCTCAGACCCAGCAATATTCACCGCAGCCATGGACTGGGCAGTTGAACCCGTCAGAAGGCATTACGCAAGGCAACCAGCCAGCAGAGGAACAGCAGCCGAAGCGCCAGTTTCAACCACGCCCCGGCCAGTATCAGTCGCCACAACCACTCCCATAACCGTACACCCGTGATGTATGAACTACTTGTTGGCAATCAAGCGAGCGGAGGACAAGTGTCGCTCGCTTGCCTAAACCGAGTTCATACCCCCTATGGGAACTTCCTTATGTACACGCTACACGCAGATTGAGTACTATCCGAGCGTCACATTCCCACAAGCAATCGGGTCGAAGCCGGTCTGGGTCGACAAAGCCGTGCTGTGGTGGACGTTCACGTACCAGCCAGTGGGAGGGATCGCGGGTAGGCCAGTAATGGTGACAGTTGTCGTCTCGCTTGCGTTCCCCGAAGCGTCTGCTGTGATCGTCGTGAGCGGATACACGACCGGACCCTGGCTCTCGCAACTGCCGGAATGAATATGGGCCGCGTGCATGCTGTTAGGTTCCAGGCCGCTCAGGGTCAGCTTCACTGTCAATTGGTTACCGGAAAGCATCAGTTGCGCCGTTCCACTCACCGTCTCACCCCCACTGGCAGGTGGCGCGGACTGCAACATGAGATGCAACGACTGCGCGGCTGAGGTCGACGTATTCGAATTGGCTACATCGGCACAAACGATGGGGAGGAACTGGTCGGTCGTGCTCAGGCCAGGGCCGTTATGCACGTTCACATACCATCCCGTAGCCGGAATACCATTCATGATATTCTTGACCACCGTGGTTGCCGACGCAACACCATGCGCATCCGCGTCTAGTGTCGTGAGTGGATAGATGACGTTGCCCTGGTTCGCACAACTGCCGGTATGGATATGAGCCGGGTGCATGCTACTTGGAGCCAATCCAACCAGCGAGATCTTCACAGTGAGTGCGTGCGTACCCGGGTCCCAACTGAGGTCTGCTGTGCCATTGGGGACATGCTTCAAGGTTATGGTGGTGCTGATGGCAGGGATCGTCGGTATGGCTGAAGGTGCCGAAGCAGGTGGAGATGAACTGGGTGTAGACGAACTGGGCGGGGCGCTCGTGCTGCCACCGCACGCGGCGAGAAGCAATGCCGTCACTATGCATAGCACGGCAAGCGGATAGATTTTTTGCTGTGTGAAATACTTTGTAAGCATAACAAATCCTTTCGTCTAATATTTGTACCCTTAAAACAGGCGACTGAAACCGACGCCTATGAACCGAAGAACCTTGTAAATACTGTTCTCCTCCTTCCAAGTGGTATTGCAACTAGTTTTCTAAAACTAGCGTTTCATCGCGTTTTGTAGCGTTTTATACCACTTTTTCCCAGATTATTGTCTTTCCTCGCTCAAGCAAACGACAATCTTTAGGCAGAGCCGAAGGTGGATGTCCTTTGACTCGCTTGAAGGCCAACCGCCCTTCAGCATAGATAGCATTGACCTGTTTGGTGTACTTCTCCTTGACCTGCACGAGATCCCCTTTGCGGAACCCCGCGAGTTCCTCATATCGCTGATAGCGGACTCGTCCCTGCCCTTTGCGTGGCAGGTCATGATACTGCCGTCGCGTCTGCTTGGGACGGAAGCCAACGCGGTAGATGTTCGTGCTTGGCTCTGCTACAATCTCTCCCGTCAAGAGCGTTGCCACACAGAGGGCATCCACCATGTGCGTCTTCGGCAATCCTCTTGTCTTGCGAAAGGCCGACGTTTCATAGCCAAACACGGTTGAAAATGGTGCCTGCTTGCCAAGCATGGCAGAGAGGTGAGACTTGCCTTGCATGGCGCGTTGGGCAACCTTATCCAGATGTCCACTCACTCCTGTCACCTTGAGCGTCAGTTTGCCTTGATGAACCTGGTGATGACAATGCTCACACAACGTGAGGAGATTGGCCAGCGTATCTTTTCCCCCATGCTCGCGGTAGAGTAAGTGATGCGCTTCCAGGTGTCCGTTGTGTTTGCTACACTGTTGACAGCGATAGCCATCGCGCATCAGGCAGGCGATCCGCAGGTTCTCATCCAGTCGCGTTGGATCCTGGTACTGTGATCCCTGCAATGCGGGATTGTTCAGACGAGCAATATCCACCTGCACATCTTCGACCACGATGTGCGAGATGGGCAGCGGGAGTCGCTTCACCACGCGGATCACCTCTTCCACATTGGCCTTGATGGAGGGAGGGAGCCGTCCACTCCGCTTGCTGGATGATCGGTTGAGGAACCGCTTGGGCCGATACCATTTCCGGTTGCGACGACTGCGGCGATGAGCGCGACGAGCCTCCATTTTCTCCTTCACATCCAACCGATGATGCAATTCGGCAGCGAGCATGACCGTGCCGTTGCCAGTACAGGCGATGCCAGTGATATGACTCCCCTTGTCCACACCCAGTTCCACTGGCTGAACATGGCCTTCACACTGCCATTGGAGTTGGATGGTAAACGGACATCGCTCGATCACCTTTGCCCTGCCTGCTCGCAGCAGTTTGCGAGCCTTGGCTGGCGTACAGGGCATCAGCGGACTTCCATCGTGATTGCGTACATACACATTCATAGCTGTCTTTAAGACCTCCTGGTGGGAGTACATTGCTCCTCGCGGCTGTTCAAGGAACTTGTCACGGCCTGCACACGTTCAGCTTTCGCTTACCCTTAATGCAGATCCGCAGAGCTTGGGACTGGAGCGAACATCCAAAGGTGTGATCATTCCTCGAACTGCTGCCTTTCGGCCCGCTGGTAGTTCCTTGAGTCTCGTGTCAGAAAACGCTCGACTTTTAGGAACTATCACAATGATGGCTCCTTTCATATATAAATGAAAGTTGCAGTAATATGTATACGTCCCCGGCTTGGTGAAAATCACCTTGAAGGTTTGGTGCGGCTGGAGATAATCAGGGGGAGTGTCGAAAACTCCCGTATCACTCGTGACAGTATGAGGGACATTAGTGTCGTTCGTCCAAACAACCTGCGTTCCCACTTTGACCGTCAGCATTGCAGGATCAAAAGCATTCTGTCCGTTTTTCGTAACGATCTTCACATTGGCAATCGCGACAGGCGTGAGCAATGGTGTTGGGCTGGGTTGTGCGGTCGCAGTCGGGGCTGGCTGAGCAGGAACAGTGGAAGTTCCGCCACACGCGACTAAGAGAAGGATCGTTACCGTTGCTAACGACGCGACGACTCGGAAAAACCTCATCTTTCCTCCTGTAGAACACTACTATTGGTCATTTCTTCGCGCCTGACTTCTCCTGTAAGGCCGAATGCGGCACGCGAGGGTAGGAGTGCGCCGAGTACAATAAGTGTAATGCTGGCGAGCGCCACTGGCAGAAATGCCACGGCAGGCAGGTGGAGGAGGTCCCACAACACACCGCCGACAAATGGACCCACGAAGGCAACAGCATACGTGAGTGAGATTGTGATGCCGGTGAGACGCGCTACCTCCTCGTGGCTTGCCAGTAATGGCGGCAGTGCGACACCGAGCGTAAAAACCAGCGCCGAACTCCCGCCGAGCAGTGTTGCCCAGACAGGTTCCAGTACCGCAGGTGTGAATACCCACCCGGCAATTGCGACCGCGCAGATAACTCCCGCAGCAATAAAGGGCCAGCGGCGGCCCGCCATTCGCTGCGCAAAGAGTGTGACTCCCAGGCTAGCCGGTAATTGCGCAATATTGAGTATTGCCAGAGCCAGAGGTGTCAGTCCTCCCTGGTGAATTGCCTGGTTATATGAGGCAATCCAGCCATTCATGCCGAAGTAGATGAGGCTGCCAGCACCGAGCATGATACCTAAGTGCAGGGCATTGACGCGCTTCCGTTTGATCGGCGGTGTGCTGCTCTGCGCTGTCGTTGCTGATGTAGTAGCTTCTGGTGAAGGTAGCTGCGCGGACGCTGTAGCGTGTGCAGGCGGGGCAAGCCAGAACCAGAGTGCGAGCAACACAACCACGGGTACACTCCAAAATATGAATGAAGCTTTCCAGGCATCTCTGCCCAGAAATTGCACCATGACAGGCACAGTGGCTCCCGCCGCGACTGCTTCACCGATGATTAGTCCATCACTAAACAATGCGGTAACGAGGCCGATCTGCCCAGGAAACCAGCGGCGTACCAGTGTGGGGACGGCAGTCTGGCTCATTACGATGCCCAGACTCAGTAGCAGCGTGAAGAGGAAGAGCGAAATTGCTGTGGGCCAGAGAGCACGCAGAAACGCGCCGGCACCTAGGAGCGCCAGGCCGATTGTCACGCAAGTCCGTCCGCCAATGCGCTCTACTAGCAGGCCCGATGGCCACGCCGCGCACGCCAGTACCAGGATGGGCAACGCGGTTAGCAACCCTGTGGCGGCATAGGAGAGTTGCAGGTCATGCTGGATCAGTGGTAAGACGGGAGGTACCCCCAGGATCACCGAGCGTAAGTTGAAGCCTACAAGCGTGACCAGTGCGCAGACGATGACTTTGTGCCAGGTAACTGTGATACGTTCATCTTCGGAAACGGGCACCGCATTTTTCACCATGATCTCCAATTCAAGAGCTTCGCGAAAGGAAAGGGGGTTTCGGCAGCATGCCTCTCCTTCATTCGTCCTATCATTGTGTCATATAGTTTTGTAGTCAGAGTAACCTTTTGTTGCACTGGCGGTAGCCGCGTGGGGTTGGCGTGCTGGATTTTGGATAACCCGCAGCCTGAGTCTGATTTACGCAGCAGCTTTTTGGCTACTCTATCGCAATCCAAGCGAGTCAAGGAGATTGTCAGAAACCGAGCACAACTATATTGTTGAAGGGGGGCGCAACCAGAAGGCGTAGTTCCTACCAATACGACAGCAACCCTTGGTTTCCTCCTGCGCCAACGGAAAATATGGGGATTGACCCTTGGTTTTACTGCCTATAACTATGCGTTTAACTTGTTTCTGGTGTGGTTGCCCGGCTTTCTCCAGACACAATTACATGCATCGGTACTGAAAAGCGGCCTGTACCTCATTGTTCCTTGGCTCGTAGCAGGAGTAACCGACGTGCTTATCGGCGGAGTCCTGGTCGATAGATTCATCTCAAGTGGCTATGATCCCACAAAGGTCAGAAGGACTTTGTTTACCGTTGGCATGTTGCTTGGTGTCACTGCAATTGGTGCAGCCTTTACCACAAATGTCAATATAGCGGTCACTTGGTTAACGATTTCCCTTGCCGGACTGGCTTTTGCGGCTCCTATAGCGTGGAGTATACCGTCATTAATTGCCCCCAAAGGAACCGTAGGTACTGTAGGAGGTATTATGAACTTCCTGGGCAATCTGGCGGGGATCGTAGCTCCCATCGTCGCAGGTATTGTTGCCGACCGCACAAGTTTTGGCGTGAACTTCCTTATTACTGGCGCAATTCTTCTCTTTGGGATATTCTGCTTCCTGTTCATACTTGGTAGAATTGAGCAAATTGAAGCTCCATCTACAGTCATTAGTGTGATACCGGAGGCAAAACGTACCCCTGCTGCCTGAGGAACATTATTCCGTTCGGCGGAAGATTTTTCATTCTCTTAATCATGGCATAACATAGGGAAATTATACTAGGGCTTGTAGGCGAAAGCCCATGCTTCCGCTTTTATTATCGTGTTCCGATTTTGAAACCCATCTCTCAAGAACGGAGGACCCATGCTTCGTATGCGCTCTACCTTTACAGTAGGCATCACACTTCTCATCTCCTTATCGCTGGTGCTTGTAGGTTGTGGAAGTTCTTCAGCCGCCACTCCATCGACTACACCCCCGGCTACAGCGCAGTACAAACATATTTTCTACATCATGATGGAGAACCACGCTACCAATGAGATCATTGGCAATACCGCTGACGCACCCTACATCAATCAACTGGCCGGTCAGTACGGAGTAGCTATGAGTTACTATGGCGTCACGCACCCGAGTCTACCCAACTATCTTGCCGCCATCTCGGGCGATTTCCAGGGTATCTGGGATGACTGCGCAGCGAGTGCATCGGTGACATGCGCACCAGCAGAATTTGGCCCTGACGCATCGTATACCAACAAGATGGAATTGCTCACACCTGATGAAATAGCGAGTGCAACCCACAAGGCGCATATGTTCGATGCACAAAACCTGGTCGATCAGCTCGAAGCACACCATCTCACCTGGAAGGCTTATATGCAGTCCATGCCCATGGTTGGTTTTACTGGCGAATATGCTCCTGTTGACACCGTTAAAGGACAGGCAGTTCCACGTAAGTTATACGCCGTGAAGCACAATCCGTTTTTGTACTTCTCCGATATTCGCAACAACCCTTCACGCATGCAACTCGTTGTGCCTTTTACTCAGTTTACCCAGGATATAGCGTCTAGCAACGTCCCCAATTTCGTGTGGATCAGCCCGGACCAGTGTAACGATATGCACGGCATCACGACCGCAAATGCTATGGCCGCGAGTGTGAATATGCCCGACTGTGCTTTCCCTGCTTCGGGCCTGGATCACAAGGTGATTGCACTTGGCGACAAGTTTCTCAGCACCACCGTGCCAATGATTATGAATTCGCCTGCCTGGAAGGACAACTCTGCCATTGTCATCGTCTGGGATGAAGACGACTATGCTGGGGACGCCGGCTGTTGCAAAAGCCCAACAGGGGTAGGTGGTGTCATACTTGGCGGTGCAAATGCGCCGGCCATCATCATCACATCGAAAGGACCACAGCACATCGTTGTGAGTGACACCTCGTACAACCACTATTCGCTGCTTGGGACGATTGAGAAGCTGTGGGGGCTGGGTTGCCTGGCAAATACCTGTGGTCTGAGTGACGCTCAACTGATGACTAAGTTCTTCCCATAGGTGCGTTTTTACATTTCCTTGTTCTGGGCATAACAATCCCTTTATAGCTCTAACCTATAGTTCTGATGAGGAAGCATAGTTGCACTATGCTTCCTTCACCAGGTGTGTGGCAGGCGAGAGATTCACGTTCACGATGAGCAGACGCTCGGGGATATAGCAATGCAAAACAGTACAACACAACAGAAGGTCAAAAGATACAAGTCGAGACTTCGCGATGATGCCCACCAGAAATATCAAGAGGACCTCAGGAACCTGCACTTCCCACCATCGTGGAATGGTCAAGTCGTAGCCGCGTACTTGCATCACCTGCAAGAGCACCGTCATCTCTGAGTTTCTTAGGCCTGAATACTTTTCTCGCCCTTCTCGCCCTCGACAATGAAGAAGATCCGTTCACAGATGTTGGAAGCATGGTCGCCCACTCGTTCGAGTTTGTGAGCAATCCACAGCAGGTACGTGGCACGCTGTAAGATGAGTGAGTCGTTTTGCAGAGCTGGTATGGCACGTGCTCCTGCAAGCATGGTCATCAGATCATGGCGCACAAGGTGATAGCGCACATCGACGACATCATCCTCTTCCCAGATGGAACGTGCAGCTTTGACGTCGCGATCGGCAAAAGCCTTCATAGTCCCTTGCAGGACTCGCCGTGCCTCATGGCCAAGGTCAAGGATGCCACGTAAGATGGAGGCTTCTGTCACCTGTCCAACCTCACCTGCGGGATTGATCCCGGCATCATCGGCAGCAACGCTTCTGTCCACCTTCACTAGATTAGCGTTCCTGTGCAAAGGGGCCATACGCAGGATGATCTGGGCAATCCCCTCTGCGCCATCCCCTGTGCGTTCAAGATCACCAGCAATGGAGAGCGCCGAAGTCAAGTAGCGGAGGTCGCGTCCACCCAGGGGTTGTTGGAGGGTTAAGAGGCGAATAGTATGTTCCTCCACAGCGACACGCTGGCTGTCAATAAGGGCATCGGATTCAATGACTCTGCCTGCCAGCGCAAGGTCTCCTGTTTCTAAAGCCTGGAGGGCATTTCCCAGGGCATCATCAACCAGGGAACCGAGCTTTTTGATCTGGTCATCCAGTATCTGTAACTCTTTATCAAGGATTGTTCGCGTCATCTCAGGTTTCTCCTCTCCCGGCGCAACAAGCGTCACACCTCTTTCCCCGCTGTGTTTTCATCAACCAAACCGCCCACTGATGTAATCTTCGGTCTCTTTTTTCTTCGGACGCTCAAAGAGATCGACCGTCGGTGCATACTCAATAAGTTTGCCAGACAGAAAGAATCCCGTATAATGCGAAACGCGAGCGGCCTGTTGCATGTTATGTGTGACTATAACAATAGTATAGTCGTTACTCAACTCCGTAATCAATTCCTCAATTTTCAGCGTGGCGATGGGGTCAAGCGCCGAGCACGGCTCATCCATCAGCAGCACTTCCGGCTTGACAGCCAATGCGCGAGCGATGCACAATCGTTGTTGCTGCCCACCCGACAGCCCTAACGCAGAGGCATTGAGGCGATCTTTGACCTCATCCCACAGGTTCGCACCGCGTAGACTCTGCTCTACGATTTCACGGATGTGTTCCCTCGACTTTCGCTGAATGTGTAGGCCGTAAGCGATATTGTCAAAGATTGATTGTGGGAACGGATTTGGACGCTGGAACACCATCCCGACGCGCTGGCGCAGCAGAACCACATCAATCGACTTGTTGTAGATATTCTGTCCATCCATCATCGCCGTACCTTCGGTGCGCGTGTTGGGAATGAGATCATTCATGCGATTGAGCGTACGCAAGAAGGTTGATTTGCCACAGCCCGATGGGCCGATCAGCGCCGTCACCTGGCGTTCGCGCACGGGCAGCGAGACATCAAACAAGGCTTGTTTGGCCCCATAATAGAAATTCACCTGGCGCACGTCTATTTTGGCATCCGCGTCCGTAAGGACGGTCTGAGCCGTCTCGCCAAACTGGATTTTTGGTAAAGCAGGGGTCGAAGGCCTATCTTCACCAATTTCATTTGTCTGTACTTCTTGACTCGATCGATCGGTCCGGGTTTCCATTCGACCTCCTTCTATTACATCCCTATAGGAGTGAGTACTCTTTGTGTAGCGGAATTGACGTATCAACGATCAGGCGGTCGGCCAGCACTATCAGGCGGACGTAGCGACCGGCGAGCGTCTTACTTACGAAGTAGGGGCGACCTTCATAGGAAATATGGCCGCTCCGTGCAACCTTCCGCGAGAAGATATTCGCGCCTTCAGGAAGCTTCGCATCCGTCTCTATCGAAGGGGTCAATGGATTGTATCTCAGTTTAGTGTCCATAGTAGGATGAACCTCAATTCTCACCTGTGTCCTCTCAGGGATTCGTCTGCTCTGCCATCAGGTCGTTCCGCATGGTTTGCATCCAGCCTGTTCGCGGCATTACCCAAAACGCCCGGTGACATAATCCTCGGTTTCTTTCTTTTGCGGACGGGAGAACACTTCTGATGTCACTCCCTCTTCGATGATTCTGCCCAGCAGGAAAAAGACCGTTCGATCTGCCACACGTCCGGCTTGCTGCATATTATGCGTGACAATCACAATGGTATATGACTGCTTGAGTTCGAGAATCAGCTCCTCGACTTGCAGTGTGGAGATCGGATCCAGGGCCGAAGCGGGCTCATCCATCAGCAAAATCTTTGACTGGTTCGCCAATGCACGGGCTATGCACAGACGCTGCTGCTGTCCGCCCGAGAGTTGGGTCGCCGGTGCATAGAGTTGATCCTTCACCTCGTTCCACAGAGCGGCCTCCTGCAGGCTGCGTTCGACCAGCTCGTTGAGGGCTGCCCCATGCGCCAATCCGTTGATGCGCGGGCCTATCGCCACATTCTCAAATATACTACGGGTGGGTAGTGGATTAGGCTGTTGGAAGACCATGCCGATATACTGTCGCACATACCTTTTCTGGACGGCACGCGCGTAGATATCGACGCCTTCTACCATTACCTTGCCGGTTACGCGTGCATCCGGCACTTCCTCATGCATGCGATTGAGGCAGCGCACAAAGGTGGACTTGCCGCACCCCGACGGCCCAATCATCGCGGTGACCGTGAGTGGGGCAATCGAAAGATTGACATCGTAGAGCGCTTGTTTCGAGCCATACCAGGCATTCAGGTGTTGCACCGAGATTGACATCAGTTGCTCCTTCCTTATCGCCCACGTCGCTTGAATCCGCCCGTGGCCCAGCGTACCGCAAACGAGGCGATGAGAATCAGCGTGATTAAGACAAATGCACCCCCATAGGCCTGGTTGATTTGCACCTGGTAGGGGCTCTCGGTAAACACGAAGACACGCAGTGGCAGGGCATCTATTGGTTGCGTGATATCCGTGTTCCAGAACGTGGTGCCAAAGGCCGTCATCAGCAGCGGTGCCGTCTCACCGGCCACGCGGGCCAGCGCCAGGATGATTCCTGTAATGATCCCGGAAATCGCTGCTGGCAAGACCACGCGCACGATCGTGCGGGCTTCAGTTGCGCCCAGAGCAAGTGAGGCCTCGCGCAATTCCTTGGGTACTAGCCTCAACACATCTTCGGTGGTGCGTGCCACGATAGGAATCACGATAATGCCCAAAGCCACACCACCAGCCAGGCCCGAAAAGGTTTGCTGGGGCACGACGATGAACACCCAGGCGAAGAGGCCGAAGATGATGGTCGGGATTCCCGTCAACATGTCGACCAGGAAGCGCACCGCATTAGCAAAGCTTCCTCGCCCGAACTCCGCCAGGTAGATGCCGGTGAACAACCCCAATGGGATGCCGAAGAGGGCTGCCAGTCCCAGCAGGATCAGCGTTCCCTGCACGGCTTCTCCCATGCCCCCTCCCGGCTCTCCATTTGGCGTGGGCAGCTTGGTAAAGAAATTCAGGTTGATGAACTGGATGCCTTGCCGCAAGACATAGAAGAGTAGATAGAAGAGCATGCTCACCGCCAGTAACAGGGCTGCTGTCGTAAACGCAATGACCACAATATTCCCCGCCTGTCTGCGCAGGTCCAGTATAGAACGTCGCTGCTGGAATGGATTTGCTGCTGTATTCATATGCCTACTCCTCCGGGGCGGCGCTCTTGACTCAGGCTGGTGATGAGCCAGCGCGCCAGAAAATTCGTGATGAGCGTGATGACGAAAATGATGAGTCCGGCCTCCAGCAGCGCAGAGAGGAAGAGGCCTGGCGTGGCCTCGCCGAACTGGTTGGCGATGACGCTGGCGAGCGTATAGCCGGTATCGAACAGGCTCGCGCTCGGTCGTGTCGCCTGGTTGCCGATCACCATCGTGACTGCCATGGTCTCTCCCAGCGCACGTCCCAGCGCCAGGATGATCCCGCCCAGGATGCCAATGCGCGAAAACGGCACTACAGCGTAGCGAATCACTTCCCACCGCGTAGCTCCCAGTGCCAGCATCGCTTCGCGCTGTGCGGTCGGCACGACCAGCATCACCTCACGAGAAACGGCAATAATGAGCGGCAGGACCATGATCGTCAGAATGATCCCGGCAGCGAGAAGGCCCAGGCCATGATACTGCCCCTGGAAGAACGGCAAAAAACCCAGGTGCTGCGCGAGCCACGGTTCCCCGCTCGTATTGAGCCAGGGAGCCAGGATGAGGAAGCCCCACAGGCCGAAGATCACACTGGGCACCGCTGCCAGCAAGTCGGCAAAGAAGGCCAGTGGCAGGCGCAAGAGGCGCGGACAGAAGTCGACCAGGAAGATTGCCGCTCCTACGCCAATCGGGATCGCAAACACCATCGCAAAGGCCGAAGTCACAAGCGTGCCGAAAATGGCGGGTTCAACGCCATAGATGTTATGGACAGGATCAAACGCCTGATTGGTGAGAAAACTAAACCCAAATTGTGCAATGGTCGGCAGCGAACTGCTCACCAGTACCCATGCCACGCCTACCACCAGGCCGAGCACGACGAGGACCAACAAGAAGGTCACGCCACGAAAGAGTAGATCGCTCGGTCGCCGACCGGACCGCCGTGTGAGCCAGGCAACACTGCGCTGAAGGCTACTCTGCGGTACGGATACTTGTTGCTGCATGCAACCTCCACTTCATTCTCAATATATGAACTTTCTAGAAAAGAGACAAATGAGCTCTATACTAGAGGAAAGAAGACATTCCAGCCTCCAGGGGGAGGACGAACGGCTGTCCGTCCTCCCTGAACTGCTTATTGCCCGGTATAGCAAGGACTGCCGCCACAGGTCATCGATTTAATCTGTGTTTCACCCTTGGTGACAATGGTGTCAGGGAGCGGGACATAGTTCAACGCCATCGAGTACTGCTGACCATCGTGGGTCATCCACCAGAGCATGTTGGCAATGGCTTTCCCTTTGTCGGCATTACTCTGATTCTGGTACACGATTACCCAGGAGAAGCCCGAAATGGGGTAGGAAGCATCACCGGGGGCATTGACGATGTAGAAGCGTAGGTCATCGGGAATCGTCGTCATATTCATCGCGTCAGTCTTCGCCCCGTCAAGGGATGGCAAGACAGCTTTGCCGGCCGCATTGACGACGGAAGCGTAGGAGAGGTTGTTGGCGAGTACATAGGCCAACTCCACATAGCCGATCGCGCCGGCAGTCGCTTTAACGGCAGCGGCGACGCCTGCGTTGCCTTTACCGCCCACACCAGTCGGCCAGTTGACGGTCGTTGCTGCGCCCACCTTCGACATCCACTCAGGACTCACCGCAGCGAGGTAGTGGGTAAAGATGCCTGTGGTACCACTGCCGTCCGAACGATGGACGATCGTAATCGTTTGATGCGGCAAGGTCACACCTGCATTGGCGGCCTTGATCATGGGATCATCCCACGAGGTGATATGGCCCAGGTACATACCCGCGATGACCGGCCCCGTCAAAGTGAGGTGACCCGAGACGCCGGGCAGGTTATAGGACATGGCCACGGCCCCAAGTGTCACGGGAACGTGAATGATCGGGCCTTTTGTGCTCTTGGCAAGCAGTGCATCGCTCATGGGCGCATCGGTAGCGCCGAAGTCCACAATGCCCTGCAGCAGATCATTGATACCTGCGCCACTGCCAACCGATTGATAGTTAACGTTCGCGCCGCACTTCGCATTGGGATATTGCGAGAACATTTGAGAAAATAGCGGGTTGTCAAACGTTGACCCTGCTCCAGTGAGCGCCTTTGTCGCTGGGCATGTGGGGGTAGTACCGGATCCAGACCCAGATCCAGATCCAGATCCAGTACTTGACGACCCCCCACAAGCAGTCAGGATCAACATGAGCCCGAGCAGTACCACGCTCAGACCACTCAACACATGCCGCCCGGATTGGGCATACGATAACCGTTGAAATACCATAATATCTTGTCTCCTCCTCGCTCGGTGGCGAGTTGCTGTACATTCCTTATCCACGCTGCGCAACAGAATGCGGACCCCTCCGTTTCCGTTGCATAGATACCATAGCATGCAAAGATTAACTATGCTTTATGGATATGTTAAGGGATGATTAAGCTTCCCCTGTGGATAGGTTGTGGGGTACAACTCATGGGGTGAAAATGCCTACAGATATTTGCCTTTAACTCGTTGGCTGGTGGGCTTGTAGGGCAGTTTGCTGCATATCAGTAATAGCAATGAAGCTGAGGCTAGCCGCTTCTTGCTTACCCTGATCACTCAAGATATAGTTGATGAAAGCCTGGGCCAGGCCAGATGCCGGACCTTTGGTATACATATGCTCGATATTCCAGAACTTGTAGATATTGTTCTCGACCAACGTTGGATCGGACGTGTTGCCATCAATATTTACCGTGGTAAGGTTGGCACTTTTTGCAGCGCCTACAGTGACATAGCCAATTGCACCTGCAGTCTGGTTTATCTCTGTTACTACAGTAGCAGTACTATCAGTGACGAGGCTAGCTGGACCCTGAATGGTCTCCGGTCCACCCAGGATGTAGGTTTGGAATGTGGCGCGTGTACCCGAAGTGGTGGGACGACTGATCACGACAATTGGCAAGTTTGGCCCGCCAACCTGGTTCCAGTTAGTGATGCTGCCACTAAAGATACCTTTAATCTGGGGAGTGGTGAGGTTTGTCACACCGGTGACCATGGGATTGACAACCAGCGTGAAGACGACCACAGCGACCTGGTGATCAACGAGATCATCCTGGCCTGCTTTCTTGAAAACATCCGAGTTGCCAATCTGAATGCTGCCCGATTCAACGTTCATCAGGCCAACGTCGCT
>WNFB01000277.1_pt1 | contig 37999 bp, 27 predicted proteins | sample 5400501 | NCBI WGS metagenome assembly WNFB01 (sample SAMN13153341, study PRJNA577476) | soil metagenome | isolation source: 200 cm saprolite under Douglas fir tree site 2 hole 1 | place: USA:California | collected 2015-04-18
CAGTGACTAGGCGAGCCCGCCCGAAGCGGCTTCTGCGGCGGCGACGAGGGCCCCGTCCTTCATCCATCCAAGGATCCGGTCGACATCCCCCGCCAGCGACCGATCGTCGACGAGGCGGGGAATCGATCCGCGAATCTGCGCGTAGGCGGCCCGTGGACCGACGCCCGGCCTCAGCGGCTGAAGAAACTCGAGTCCCTGGGCCGCCGCGAGGTACTCCATCGCGACGACATGCGCCGCGTTCTCGATCGCCTCGCGCGCTTTCCACGCGGCCGACATGCCCATCGGCACGTAGTCCTCCTGGTTCGCCGACGTCGGGATTGAGTCCGCGGAGGCGGGATGAGCGAGGACCTTGTTGTCGCTCGCGTAGCCCGCGGCGACGTACTGGAGGATCATCATCCCCGAGTTCAGGCCCGACTTCTCCGTGAGGAACGGCGGGAGTTCGCTCAGGCGCGTGTCGACGAGCCGCGCGATCCGGCGCTCCGTGAATCCCGCGAGGACGGCCATGGCGAGAGCCACGTAATCCAGGGCCATGGCGACCGCCTGCCCATGAAAGTTCCCGCCGCTCACGCTCTGGCCGTCCGGGAGGATGAGTGGATTGTCCGTGGCCGAGTTCATCTCGATCCGGACTACGGTGGCCGCGGTGTCCAACGCGGCGCGGCACGCTCCGAGGACCTGTGGGATGCACCGGAGCGTATACGGATCCTGGACCTTGTGCGGTCCCCGATGCGACGGGATGATCTCGCTGCGCCGAAGGAGGCGTCGCATGTTCGCAGCGACGTCCCGGACCCCGGGCTGCGGCTTCAGGACAACGAGTCGGTCGTCGTACGGCTTCGGAGAGCCGCGGAGCGCCTCGAACGCGATCGATGCGGCCACCTGCGCGTCCTTGAGCAACCGCAAGCCATCGTGCACCGCGAGCGCCCCGACGCCCGCCATGACCGAGGTCCCGTTGACAATGGCCAGGCCTTCCTTCGATTCTAGGACCAGCGGCGCGACCCCGGCCCGTCGCAACGCCTCCTTCCCGGTGAACGTGCGACCTCGATATTCGGCTCGGCCTTCTCCGACGAGGACGAGCCCGAGATGGGCCAGCGGAGCCAGGTCTCCGCTGGCTCCGAGGGACCCGCGGGACGGAATCACGGGATGCACGCGGCGATTCAGGAGATCGAGCAGGCGCGCCACCAGGACCTTTCGGACGCCGGAACGGCCGAGCGCCAGCGTGTTCGCGCGCAGCAAGATCGAGGCACGCACCTCGTCCGTCCGCAGGGGTTCGCCTTGGCCAACCGCATGGCTCCGGAGGAGGTTCAGCTGCAGCCTCCGGACGTCGGCTTCCGGGATCGCGACGTTCGCGAGTTCCCCGAAGCCCGTCGTGATTCCGTACGCGACCGCGCCCTCCGAGATCGATTTCTCCAGCACCCGACGGTTTGCCTCAACGCGGCGGGCCGCCGCGGCTGCAAGCCGGACACGCTCCCCCCGGCGGGCGACGGCGGCGACATCGTCCAAGTCCAGCGAGCGTCCGTCGAGGGAAATCATGTGCGGACCACCGCGGCATTCCGGTACCGCGATATAGTTTTGGCGCGGGTCCAAAGGCGTTAAACCCCCGCGGGCGTTCGGGAGGGGTCCATGCAAATCGTGTTCCTCGGCACTTCCGGTTCGTGGCCCACGCCGAAGCGGAATGTGAGCGCGGTCGCGATCAAGCGGGGTCCCGAGGTCATCCTCTTCGACTGCGGGGAAGGCACGCAACGTCAGTTCATGCTGAGCAAGTTGAGCTTCATGCAGGTCTCCCGCGTCTTCGTGTCCCACTTCCACGGCGACCATTTCCTCGGGTTGCCCGGGATGGTCCAGAGCATGTCGATGAACGGGCGGGAGACACCGCTCGAGGTGTACGGGCCCCGCGGGATCGAGCGACTCGTGGGTGACCTCTTGTCGCTCGGCTATTTCACGCCCGGCTTCCCGGTCCACTCCAAGGAGCTCACGCCGGGCGGGGCGATCGATTGCGGGGAGTATGTCGTCCGGGCCTTCGAGGCGGTACACACGGTCCCGTGCGTGAGCTACGTCCTCGAGGAGAAGCCGCGGCCGGGGCGGTTCAGCGTCGATCGCGCGGAAGCGCTCGGCGTCCCGAGCGGGCCTCTGTACAGCCGACTGCAGAAGGGCGAGCCCGTCACGATCAACGGCCGCACGATTCGGCCGGAGGATGTCTTGGGTCCGCCTCGGCGGGGGCGCAAGATCGTGTACACCGGCGACACGATGCCGCACGAGGCGCTCGTCGAGATGGCCCGGCGCGCGGATGTCCTGATCCACGACGCGACCTCGGACGCGGCGCTCGAGGAGAAGGCGAACCGCTACGGCCATTCCTCTTCCCGACAGGCCGCGGAGATCGCGAAAGAGGCGCGAGTCGGCCAGCTGGTCCTGACCCACCTGAGCCCGAGATACGAGGACCCGAAGTCGATTCTTGAAGACGCGGAGAAGGTCTTCCCCACCGTGCGAGTCGCCGAGGACTTCCTCGAGATTGACGTGCCGTACCCCGAATAGGCCGGGGATCATCCGCGTAGGCCGATGCCGACCGCGGCTCGTAGTGCCAGAACTACAGGAGCTTCATCAGGTCCGATTTCGTCAGGATACCCGTGACCTCGCCTTTCGACGTCACGAGGACCGCGTTGTAGTGTCGGAGGAGGTTCGCCGCGAGCTCGACAGGGGTCTTCGCGTCGACCTGCGGGAATGCGGGCTCCATGACCTCGTCCACGCGGATCCGGGCGAGGTCTCTCGGGTCTTTGCCCGACAAGATCAGATCGTTGATCACCTTTTCCGAAATCGATCCGACCGGATGGGCGTTGTGCATGACGGGCATCTGCGAGAACTTCCAGTGCCGCATCTCAGCCACCGCACTCTCGAGCGGCAGCCTCGCTTCCACGTACTGGACCTTTCGCGTCTGGATCTGGTCCACAAGGGCTCGCTTCTCCTGCCGTTTCAGTTCGGTCTGGAGGGAACCGTAGACGCGTCGCACGACATCGTACGACGGATTCATCTGCTTCTTCTCAATCTTCACGATCGTCGACTGGCTCACGTTCGAGAGGCGAGCGAGCGACGTCTGCGTGAGGCCGAGGGCTTTTCGCAAACGTGGGATCTCCTCCAGGTCCGGCATCATCGGAGGCGGAACGACCAGGAGGTACATATTCCTGCCGGAATTTTTGGTTCAATGGTATATTATTGACCCAGGCCGCTGACGGAGTCCGGATGCGCGCTTCGTCGCCACCTCGGTTGCCCGCGGTTCGGGGTTGCGACAAAAGCCATATATGCACCTAGGCATCCACGCGGCACCACCGTCGGGGGACTTTCGTGGCACGGAACATCTACGTGGAGGAACTCGTCCACACGCCGATCGAGCAACAAGGGACGGAAATCGTCGAACGCAAGGGGGTCGGCCATCCGGACAGCATCGCGGACGGCTTGGCGGAAATCGTCTCGCGGGCCCTGAGCAAGATGTACGTGAACCGATTCGGACGGATCCTCCACCACAACACGGATCAGGTCGAGGTCGTCGGCGGACAGAGCGCGCCGAAGTTCGGCGGCGGCGTGTTCCTCGAGCCGGCTTACATCCTTCTTGTGGGGCGCGCGACGACGATGGTGAACGGGGAACGGTTGCCCTATCGGACGACGGCGATCCAGGCGGCCCACGAGTACCTCGCGACGAATTGCACGAACCTGAACGTCGAAGCGGACGTCACGCTCGACTGCAAGATCGGCCAAGGCTCCGTGGACCTCCGCGGCCTGTATGACACGCAGAAGCACCTCGCAAACGACACCTCGTTCGGAGTCGGCTTCGCCCCGTTCTCGGAGCTCGAAACCGTCGTGTTACAGACGGAACTCCTGATCAACGGGCCACTCAAGAAAGACCTGAAGGAGGTCGGCCAGGACATCAAGGTCATGGGGGTGCGGCACGAGGACTCGATGCGCCTCACCATCGCCGCAGCGATGGTGGACAAGTTCGTCCCCGACAAAGACCACTACCGCAGCGTGGTGGAAGAACTCCGGGAGCGGCTCCTCGACAACGCCGTGAAGTACACGGACCGGGCCGTGAAGGTCGACATCAACACAGGCGACAACTACGATGCGGGGATCTTCTACCTCACGGTCACGGGGCTCTCCTGGGAGAACGGGGACGATGGGAGCGTCGGCCGCGGGAACCGAGTGAGCGGCCTCATCACCCCGTACCGACCGATGTCGATGGAGGCCGCCGCCGGGAAAAATCCGGTGACGCACGTCGGGAAGTTGTACAACCTCCTATCGTTCGAGATCGCGGATCGCATCGTGAGGGAGCACGCGGGCAAGGGGAAGGAGGTCTGGGTCCGCATCGTCTCCCAGATCGGGAAGCCAATCGACGAGCCCCAGGCCGCGACGGCTCAGATCATCCCAGAGAAAGGGACCCATCTCAGCTCGATTGTGAAAGACGCCGAAGTCCTGATCGACGAGGAACTCGAGAACATCTACAAGCTGACGGACCGGATCGTCCAAGGAAAAGTCCGCTGCTTCTAGCTCTGGGGCGGACGGGCCGGGAGCGCCACCGGCCGAACGTATTTATCCCGTCGGATTCTTGTCTCATCCAGCGAAGGCATGAACGGGGACGTCGCGTTCATCAACGAGCAGGTGGACCGCCACCACGCTTGGTTTGCGAAGTCCCTCCCGATGATTGCCTCGGAGAACATCATCAGCCCGATGGCTCGCGAGATGCTCCTGACCGACTTCGGCGATCGGTATGCCGAAGGCCTTCCCCACGAGCGGTACTACCAAGGCAATACCTTCGTCGACGAAGTCGAGGACCGCGTCGTCGCGCTGGCCAAGAAACTCTTCCGGGTCCGACACGTGGACCCGCGGCTCATCAGTGGGACGGTCGCGAACATGGCCGTCTACTTCGCCCTTCTTGAACCGGGCGACATCATGACGTCCGTCGCCCTGAGCCACGGCGCGCACATCAGCTCCGCGAGGTTCGGCGCTGCCGGGATGCGAGGCGTGAACAACGTCAATTATCCGTTCGATGTCGAGCGGATGAACATCGACGTCGATGAGACCGCCAAGCTCCTCCGCCTCGTCCGCCCGAAGGTCGCCGCATTCGGACAGAGCGTCTTCCTGTTCCCAACCCCCCTCAAGGAGCTGGGGGACGCCTTCCAAGAGGCGGGGTGCCACGTATGGTACGACGGGGCCCACGTCCTGGGCCTGATCGCGGGCGGAAAGTTCCAAGACCCGTTGCACGAGGGCGCGAATGTCCTCACCGGCTCGACCCACAAGACCCTCCCAGGGCCGCAGCACGGCATCCTGTTGTCCGACTCGGACGACGAGAAGTTCATCAAACGGCTCCAACGCGCCGTGTTCCCGGGCGTCGTCTCGAACCACCATCTCCATGCCATGGCGGCCCTCGGGATCACGCTCGCGGAGTTCGTCGAATTCGGCCGCGACTATGCAGCGCAGATCGTCCGGAACTCGAAGGCGCTGGCCCAGGCGTTGCACGAGCGCGGAATCAAGGTCCTCGCGGAGAAGCACGGCTTCACGGAGAGCCACGCGGTCGCCCTCGATGTGGCCGCGTTCGGCGGGGGCGCGAAGGTCGCCGCGGATCTGGAGCGGGCCAACATCATCACGAACAAGAACCTCCTCCCGTGGGACACGTCTCCCGTGAAACCGTCCGGCGTGCGCCTGGGGACGCAAGAGCTCACGCGCCTGGGGATGGCCGAGGCGCAGATGCGGGAGGTCGCCGACCTGTTCGCCCGCGTCGCCGTCAAAGGCGACCCGCCGGAACGGGTTGCGGCCGACGTCGCGGAGATGCGGAAGGCCTTCAACACGGTCCACTACTGCTTCTCGAAGGACGCGGAAGCCCACCGCCGCTGGCGAATCGCCTGACTCAATGGCGGGACTGCAACACGAGCCGAACGAGTCCCACGAAGGACTCCTCAACGCCGCGACCGGTCTTCGCGCTCGAATACGCCCACGACCACCCGCGTTTCGTGAAGAACGCCTCGACCTCGGCGGCCGGGATCGCCCGCTGACCGGCCAAATCGATCTTGTTGACGACCCCGAACGTCGGAATGTCCCCGGCCACGGACCGGATCGACCGGGCCCATTCATCGAGGGCTCCCAGGGTATCTTGCCGGGTCAGGTCCGCGACCGCGAGGATCCCCTGAGCTCCGTGGTAGTACGCTTCTTTCAAGAGTTCCCGGAGGGTGGAAGTGCCCATGATGTCCCACAGGATCACGTCCGCCTGGATCTGGCCGGGACCCCGCGGGTTGTCGATCTTGACGGTTTTCTTTGTAATCTTCGTGCCGAGCGTCGCGACGTACCGGTCGTCGTACTGGTCGAGCACGTACCGTCGGATCAGCGACGTTTTGCCGACGGCTCCTTCGCCGGCCATGCAGATCTTCAGCTTGACGATGTCTCCGGCCGCAATCATTGGCCCGCGTCCTCCGCCCGCTCCTCCGCGAGTCGTTCCGCCGCGGCGTCCCCTTGCATCCGGTGGAGCTTCGCCTTGAACCGCCATGCGCCCGGATACCGCGGATCGACGCGGAGCACGTGGTCGAGGATCGTGAGGCCGGACTTCACGTCGCCGTCTTGGACCCGCAGGGCGGCAAGGACGAACAGCGCATCCACATCGTCCGCGTTCTCGGCGAGGCGCAGACGGACGAGCCGGGCCGTGTCGGGCCGTTCGAACGTCGTCAACTAGGACCTCCCCAAACGCCCCGCGTACGCGGGAACGGTGCGGATCCGGCTCGGTCCGCGGGATTTCGACGGGCATAGTTAAAGCTTCTCGACCGGTCGACCGCTACGTGAAACGAGGCCATCGCCACCACCCCCAAATCCGACGATAGCGGCCGGCGAGCAAGGCTTCCAGAATCGGTCCCGCCTGATCGAGGCTCGAGACGCGGCCATCCCAGTCGGTGAGCGCGACGCCGTGGGCCGCCTCGAGCGCCCGTTCCACGGCCTTGAGCTGGGAAAACAGATACCGCGGGCTTCCGTGGGATAAAAGCGCGGCGAGCACCACATGCTGGCCGCGGAGCACCGCGGCCTTTCGACCCGCGAACGCAAATTCGTCGAGGGTGGCCATCGTGTGGAACGAGTCCCGGACGAACTCCTGGATCGCGACGAACATGGATGCCACGAGGTCGTCGTCTCGCTTCACGCCGGCTCCCCGGCTCAGATGTTGAATCAAGATGCCGCTCCGGTGAACGAGGAACACCTCGTCAATCGTGAGGCTCCTCTCTCCGAGAACGGGCGCGGCGAAGACGGCCGCCAGGATGGCGAGGAGGGCGAACGCGAGGACGGCCGCGACGGACGAGACGTCGGGTCCGAGCGGGGGCGGGACGCGAATGGTCAGTCGCTGCTCAGCGAACCCGGGACCGATGGAGCGGTTCGCCATGTCCGCGTAGAGGAGGGTGGCGTTGACCCAGACCAGGTCGCCGTTCGCAGCGCCGCCCGCTACGATTCCGGGGAACGTGACGCTGACGATCTCGCTCGGCGTGAGGTTGGCCCGTGCAATCAGACGCGGCGTCGTATTCGCCACGTCGAGTAACGGACCGATGCCGATCGCAATCCGGACGTTGTACGCGGTGAAGTTTCGCTCGTTCGAGGCGTTCACCTGACTCTGGGGGACCGTGTTCGCGACCGTCACGGTGAAATTCACCGCCGTCCCTCGCTCGGCCGTCGAGGATGGGTAGGCTTGAACCGAGAGGCTGAGCATATCCAAGGCAATCCAGACGCTCACCTGGGCAGTCCGGGGGGACAGGGATCCGCTCCCGAGCTCCGTGGCAAGCGCGGTCGCAAGACGGGATCTGCCCAGAGTCGCGTTCGCGGCCACGAGGGCCGGGACGGACCACCGGTATGATCGGCCCGCCCGAAGGAAGCTGCATTGCCACGTCGCGAACGTTGCGTTTGAGCTCAGGATTGGACAGGCCGCCGGATGCAAGCTCGCGTTGACTTGGAGGACCAAATCCGGCTCCAGAGTCAGGTTTACGCGGGCCAGCTGGAGCTGACCGCCGCCGGTCACGTTGAGCCACATCGTGTACGCGATCGTGTCGTTCCGATCGGCCGACATGCGATCGGCGGCGATCGAGATGTTGAAACTCGTCGCGGTGGGCGACGTCAGGACGGATTGATTCGCGAGGCCGGGCGAAGCGACCTGCAGCACGACGACGAGAAGAAGGATGACCCAGGCGAAAGCGAGGCGGCCCACGGAACCCCGGTTACTATTATTCTGTCGCTATTTGAGGTTACGACCTCGTTATCGCGAAGGTCCTTCCGGATTTCGAGAACGCTCGCGGCAAGTTTTATATGGCGACGCCTTCTTCGCAAAGTCCCACCAGCCCGGTTTCGTGAGGGTTTCAGTGCTGGATGAGCTGCAGCTGAAGCGGGAGCGAGAGAACCAAGAAGCGGAGCGGCGCCGCCGGCGTCGCGATGAGTTGAACGACAAGACCCGGGAGTGGGTCGAGAAGCGCGACGCGCTGAACGCGCAGGTCCGGACGCTGGTCGACGAGGCCACCCAACACCGGATCAAGCGGGACGAGCTCAACGCCCTCGTGAAGGCCGCAAAGGAAGAGCGGGACCGGAACAACCGGCGGGTGAACGACCTCCAAGAGCAGCTCACGGATCTCAAACGGAGGAAGCTGCCTCGAGGTTCCGTGCCGCTAGGCAAACTCCAGCAGGAGCTGAAGCGGCTTGAGTTCAAGCACATGACCTCCGTCCTGGGCGCGGACAAGGAACGCGCTCTGATCGAGGAGATTCAGCGGCTCGAAGCGGAGGTCAAGAAACTTGAGCGGTCCCTCGAGGAAAACGAGGACGTCCGGAAGATGAAAGAAGAGCTGAAGACCGCGCGAGACCTCGCCGAGGACGCGCACAAGCGCGTGTCCGAGCTCGCCGAGAAGGCCCAAGCCGAGCACGACCAGATGACGGTGCTTTACGAACAGGGCGACGCCCTGCGGCGGGAGGCGGACAAGGCGCAAGAGGAGTTCATCAAGACGAAGATGCTCGCGGACGAGGAGCATCGCAAGCACATCGAACACATCCGCCAGGTCCACGACTACGACAAGATCATCCACGGAATCTGGATGAAGAGCCGCGGCGTCGCGGAGGCGGTTGCCGAGGAGGTCGACGCGAAGCGGGAAGCGGAACTGATTTTCGAGCGGTTCAAGAAGGGTGAGAAGCTGTCCACGGACGACCTGCTCACCCTCCAGAAGTCCGGCTACCTGTAGCCCGCTGTCGGCCATGGGTTGTCAACGCCTCAACCCGGGAGAACGTCTCCTCCATCTCGGCCGCGCAGCTTTACAAAGTCTTAAATATCGTCGGACAAATACGATGCCGGGGGAATTTTGGGCTAGTTCGTTAGAGTGCATCCCATCCCTTCTGACAAGGCTAGCCCTCCCTTCCCTTTTTTCTGAGACTGACCGCGGTGAAATCTTAAGACCCGTGACCTCTTTGGTCCGCCGCCATGGTTCTTGAGAAGCTCGGGGACTCTCTCCGCGCGGCCCTCCGAAAGATCGCGGGCGCGAGCTACGTGGACGAATCCCTCATCAAGGAAATCGTCCGCGACATTCAACGCGCGCTGATCCAAGCGGACGTGAACGTGAAGCTGGCGCTCGCCATTACGAAACAGCTCCAGCGTCGCGCCCTCGAGGAAAAACCACCCGCCGGCATGAGTCCGCGCGAGCACGTCGTCCGGATCATCTACGAGGAACTCGTCAGGATTCTCGGGGCGACGCGAGACGTCCCGATTCAGAAACAGAGGATCCTCCTCGTCGGGCTGTACGGCCAAGGCAAGACGACCACCGCGGGGAAGCTCGCGAAATACTTCCAGAAAAAAGGGTTGTCGGTAGGCCTCGTCGCGGCGGACGTCCATCGGCCGGCGGCGTACGATCAGCTGAAGCAGCTGTCCGAACAGATCAACGCGGCGTTCTACGGAGACCCGGGGGCGAAGGACGCCATAAAAATCGCCAAGGCGGGCATGAAAGCGCTCGCGGGAACCGACGTCATCGTCGTGGACTCGTCCGGCCGCCACGCGCTCGAGCCGGACCTGATCGCGGAGATCGAGGCCGTCGCGAAGGCGGTCGGAGCGGACGAACGGTTCCTCGTGCTCGACGCCACGGTCGGGCAGCAAGCCGGCCCCCAGGCGAAGGCGTTCCACGACGCGGTGGGGATCACGGGGGTCATCGTCACAAAGCTCGACGGCACCGCGAAGGGGGGCGGCGCCCTCTCCGCAGTCGCGGAGGTGAAAGCGCCCATCGTCTTCCTTGGGGTCGGCGAGAAGATCGACGACCTCGAGAAGTTCGAGCCTCCCCGGTTCATCTCCCGCCTCCTCGGCATGGGCGACTTGGAGACTCTCCTCGAGCGAGCGCAGGACGCGATTGACGCGGAGAAAGCCGAGGCGCTCACGAAAAAGATCATGGCGGGGAAGTTCACGCTCCACGAGATGTACGAACAGATCGAGATGCTGACGGACATGGGCCCGATGCGCAAGCTGGCTTCGTTGATTCCCGGCGTCGGCGCGAAGCTGAAAGATTCGGACATGGAGACCACGCAAGCGCGACTCCGTCGATTCAAAATCATCATGGACTCGATGACGGACAAGGAGATGACGGACCCCAAGGTCGTCAAGTCGTCCCGCGTCCAACGCATCGCGCGTGGCGCGGGCGTGACGCCTCGGGACGTGAAGGAACTCCTCCGGAACTACGAGATGTCCCGGAAGGCGATCAAGGGATTCGCCGGCAACCGAAAAATGCGGAAACAGCTGCTCCAACAACTCGAGGCTTCGGGAGTGGACGTCGGCGAGAAGTAATCAATTGCCTGCCGAGTCGAAGCCCGCGCCGGCCGGAGTCGAATCGCGCGGCCGCAAGGAGTTGCTCAGCGCCCCAAGAAGCAATCCAACGGTGTGTCACTCGCTCTCGATGCGGGGCGCAAGCAGATACTTCACTTCGCCCTTGCCACCCGCAATCTTGAACTCCAGCTTCACCGGATAGTCGGACCCGAGGTACAGGGTCACGTTCGGCGCGGAGCTGATCGCCTTCACCATATTCGAGAAGTAGTCGAGCGGGAAGAGGGAACGGACCGCTTCCTTGACCTGGAGCTCCTCGAGCAGGTCTTTGGGGACCATGTGCGAGACACTGTCCGTGTCGCCCTCGGATACGATTTCGAACCCTTCCGGAGACGCTTTTAGGGCGATGTGATCGCTGATGCTCTCCGATGCGCGGATCGCCTGCCGGAGCTCGTCCGTCCGGACGACCACCTTCGCGGGCAGGTTCAGGCTGGGCACCTTCGGATCGCTCATCCCGGCCGTGTCCACGAGGGCCATGCGACGCGTCGTGTTCCCGACCGTCACGACGAGCCGGTTCTTGTCCTCGTCGTGTCGCAGGCCAATCGTCTCCCCGGCCTTTGCGAGCCGCAGGATCTCCTTCATCTTGTCCATGTCGACCCCGAGCTCGCCTTCGTCCGCCTTGTAGGCGTCGAACGCGCTCCGATCGAGACTGAGGTCGACCATCGCGACGTGGGCCGGGTCGACCGCTTTCAACACGACGGAATCCTTGCCGACGTTGAACTTCGCTTCGTCGACGAGCGTCGAAACGACGTCGACCACCTCCTTGAGAACATCGGCCTTGACCTTCCCCTCGAACAACCGTCCTCCCCCAGAATTCCCTCCGAAATCCGGTCAACTATAATAAAGGTTCCCGGGCGACCTTGCCGGGATCAGTACTCGCGCCACGTGTGCTGGCATTTCACGCAGCGGTAGATGCGCGTCGTCGGCTCGTCCGCCGCACGCGTCTGTCGCATCACCCAGAACGCCTCATAGTGCCCGCACTTGGGACATTCGACGCGCGTCTTCGGGAGCGTCTCCGTAATCTCGTCGAGGACGAGCGTCTCCGACGGCTTCTCCTTCCCAGGCCGAACGACCTTCGTGATCGTCGCGTCCTTCCCGGAGAGGGACCGTTCGTATCCGCACGAATTACAGTGCACCTTCCCCTTCTCTGGAAACATGAGCGAGCCGCATTTCGGACAGAACATGGGGAGACGATCAGGCCAGGGGGGCGTGCGATAAAAACATTGCGCGCTCACAGCTTCGAATGATCGTAATTCCGCAAAGCCCGTTCGACGAATCGTTGGATCGCGCGTTCCTCCGCTTGGCTGCGGACGGGCGTCGCCCGTGCGGGCGGTCCACCAGAGTCCTCGTTCTCGTCATCTTCGCCCCGGGCCCGCGGCGCACGGCGACGTTCGTGCCGCTCCTCCGCGGCGCTCGAGTGAACGTGGTGCGTGCGCGAGACCACGACCTCTTCGCCGTCATCCTCCTCCGGCTCATCGTCATCGCGGTGGCGCGCCCGGATGAGCCGGTGACCGCCTTCATACTCGTCGACTTCGGCGGGAACCTTGCGGTAGTAGTCGAGGTAGTCCGCGCGCCCGCGTCGATGGCGGGTCCGACCCGCCGCCCCAATGGGTGCGGCATGCCCATGGGCCCTCGCGCGGACCGGCCGTCGGGATCGGGGGAGGTCCTCATCCTCGTCGTACGCCTCATCGTCCTCGTCGACGTAGGGTCGGGCTCCCAGGAGGGGCTGAACGAGATTCACGCCGACCGAACCCCCGGACCCGGAGCGGTACACCAGCTCGCGGCGGGTCTGTTCCGCGATGAGCCCGCCGATGTACGCGAAGATAACAACCATCAGATATCCGTTCGTCCCCATCCCGAACGTGGTCGTCAAGGCCTCGACGAAGCCCCTCATGTACGACATCATGAACTCTTTGTAGGGAATGAGGAACGGAAGGATGCTCGAAACTCCGTCGCTGACCACCGCGGGCAGGGAGGCGACGAAGTCGATCTGGTGGGATGCAAAGTTGCGGGCGTATGCCGCGTTCGCAATGTAAATCGCAAACACGGGCATGAGCGCGGCGATGACGGCTTTGATCGGAGAGCCGGCACGGCGGCCGCCGACGTACCCCGCAATCATCGGTCCGGCGGGCTGGATCCACCAAAGGAGGAAGGAGAGGATCAGGATCACGCGCGACGACGACCAGAACGAGAACGGTGGCCCGTCTCCGTGAAACCGACCCGCCTCGTTGTCGACCTCGATCCGGTACACACCGGGCTGGTGGGATCGGCTCCGCGGCGTTCCGCTGCGCCGTCGGTGCGGCGGCTCGTCATCTCGGTCTTTGGCACGGCGGGGCCAGAGGAGCCAACGAAGAAGTCCCATTCCCATCCCAGCGAGGTTGGTCAGACCTCTGTCTGACGATTCATCGATCGCGAGCGTATTAATAGATTTGTCGCGCGCTGGAGTTTGACAAAGGCGCGGGAACCGACTCCTTGTTTCATTCGCATCCGCATTCGATACCTATTCGGATCAGATCCACCTCGTGTGGAGCCAACGTTGGGGCACCCTGATGCCGTGTCCTGATTCCGCGAAGCACATCCAGGACGGTCATCGATGAGTCTTGGGACGGTATCGATTCGGGTCATCGAAGAAGTCAATCACTCGCACGCCGGCACGGAGTTTCGCGGCGTGGGCCACGCCCGCGGGAATGAAGTACTCCTCGCCGGCGAGGTACGTGCGCGTTGCGCCCCCGATCGTGAGGACCATCTCGCCCGACACGACGACTCCCCATTGCGCTCCGTGGGAGTGAGACGGAACCTCGGAGTCCGCCTGCGCCTCCACGAAGATTGCGGATGCGGTGGGTCCGCGCAACAGCCAGAGAGTGATGTCTCGGAACGGCGCATCGGCCTCGGGGAGGCTCTTGATGATGTTCGGATATCCGGCCATGTGGGAGAGATGGCCTTTCGAATCAAGAAGATGGCGGGGCGCGCCCTCGGATCTCGCGGATTGAGCACCCGAAACACTCGACCAGACCATTGCCCGGCACCTCGACAATCCGATGGTCCCTCGAGCCTACATCGATTGACGACGACCGGAAGGGAGTCCCGCCTGCCGGATTTGAACCGGCGGCCTGATGATGGCAGCGGGCACCGCGCACGCGGCGTGCACGGGAGCACTCTACAGTCACCCGCTCTGACCAGGCTGAGCTAAGGCGGGACGGGCGTCGAAACAGGTCAGGCCATAAGATTCTATCGAATGCGGCGCGGAAACCCATCGCCGGCTTCGGGCATAAATACGGGCCAAGGGTTCCTGCCGACGATGGCCATCCGCCGCGGCCTCCGGAACTGGCTCCTCGCTAAGGACGCGGATCCGAGCGTCCGTATCCGCGTGCTGCGCGACCTCCTCGACCGTCCGGGGGACGATCCGGAGGTCCTCCGAGCGCAGAAGGAAATCGGACGCAAAGGATGGGCCGCGAGGATCCTCCGCGAGCAGCATCCTCGGGGACAATGGTCGACATCAGGCACGTCGGCAGTCGAGCTATACCGCCCGAAGAACGTCGCAACGAACTGGAGGCTGCTCGTCCTTTCCGACATGGGACTCACTAAGAAGCACCCGGGAATCGCAAAGGGGATGGACCTGTTGGTCCGTCGTCGGTTCCTGCCAAGCGGCGAACTCGGCCGGCTCGGGAGCGAAGTATGCATCACCGGAAACGCGGTGCGGATGCTCCTCCGCTTCGGCTACACGAAGCACCCGCATCTGAATCCGGCGATCGACTGGCTCGTCCGTCACCAGAAGAAGGACGGAGGGTGGCACTGCTTCCGATCGGCGACGGGGACCCTAGACTGCTGGGAAGCCCTCGCCGCGTTCGCGGTGCTACCCCCGGTGTCCCGCAGCCCGGAGTCGTCCGCTCGATTGAACGCGGCGCGAAGTTCTACTTGGATCGCCTGCTATTCCGGGAGGGGCAGAACCCATACGCACCCTGGTTCCGCCTCCACTACCCGGTCCATTATTACTACGACATCTTGGTCGGCCTTGATGTGCTCACGTCTCTCGGGTACGGCGACGACCCCCGGATGCGCCCCGCGCTCGACCGACTCGAGAAGATGCGGAACCGAGATGGGACCTGGAACCTGGACGCCCACCACCCGGACTCCGAAGATCCGAATTACCAGTTTCGCGGCCCGTTCTATCCGCTCGGACTGGAAGTCTCCGGACGGCCGAGCCGCTGGATCACCACGTCGGCGTTGACCGTCCTGATGCGAGCCGGCCGGTGATGCGGACGACGGACCGGCGGGAGTGCCATGCCGCGGGCCGGGCTCGAACCGGCGACTTCGAGATCTTCAGTCTCGCACTCTCCCAAACTGAGTTACCGCGGCGCGATTCGTGCGAACGCCCGTCGAGAGAAATAGTTTTGGGGCGCCCGGGGCGACGGTGCATCAGCTCGGCAGATTTTTCACGAGCTCGCCCGACTTCCACACCTTTCGGATCTTCTCCGGCTCCGCCAGCACTCCGATCCGATCGAGCGGGTCCTCGGCGAGCCCGAGGACGTCCGCGTCGAACCCGACCTTGAGCTGGCCCGACTTGGGCGCTTGCGGGCCCAAGGTCAGTGGACCGTTCGCCGTTGCCGCTTCGATCGCGCGGAGCGGCGTCATCCCTGCCTCCACGAGGTGCCCGACCTCGTGACCGTTGAGCCCCCAACCCGCGAGCCCACCGGTCGACGTGTAGATGTCGGATCCTGTGGCGATCCGAACCCCTTTTCGGACCGCGAGGCGCAACGCCATCCGATGCTGGTCATTAATCGCGACGGCCTTCCGGTACGCGTAGTCCGCGATGCCTGACTCTTTCCCATATCGCACGAGCCGATCGATGATGAATCGGGTGGGTACGAGAATCGCGTCCCGCTCGAGCGCCAAGTCCGCGGCCTCCTCGTCGAGGAACGTGCCGTGCTCGATCGTCCGGCATCCCGCCCGGAGGGCCGCCACGATTCCGGGCTTCCCGTGGCAGTGCGCCGCGACGACCCGATCCGCTCGCGCGGCCTCCGCGACAATCGCCGCGAGTTCCTCGGCCGTGAACTGGGCATGCACCGGATGGTCCAACTCACTCGCGACGCCGCCAGAAGCGAGGACTTTGATCACCCTCGCTCCCGCCCGAAGCTGCATCCGCACGCCTTTCAGACATTCTGGCACGCCGTCGCAAAGGAACGAAAAGCCAAGGCGATGGGACAACTCGTGAACGTAGTCGAGAGGAAATGAATGGAGGTCGCCATGGCCCCCGGTCTGGCTGAGCGCTCCGCCGGCGCCGTAGATGTGGGGACCGCGGACGCTCCCCTCGTCAACCACGCGGCTCAGGTAGACGCCGAAGCCGGAGAGTTCACGGATGCTCGTGAACCCCGCGGACAGGGCCGTCTCCGCATCCTTCGTCGCGCGACTTGCGAGGACCGCGGGCGGGGTCCGCCCAATCTCCTCGACGTTGAGTGTCCGGATCCCCATGAAGTGTCCGTGGACGTCCCACATTCCCGGCATCAGCGCGGGGACCCGAACAACGGTCCCGCCCGAACCTTTTGGCGCTCCCTCGATCGGTCCCGCGTAGGCAATCGTGGCTCCATCGAGGACAACCGCCCCGTTCCGAACCGGTTCGCCGCGGCCTGGGATCAACACGTCCGCCTCGATCCGCTGCATCCCGCTCGCAATCGCGGCAGGGGCCAAGAACGTGCCGGCGGCGCATCGAAACCGAGAACCTTATGGGGGCCGCTCCCCTGCCTGCGGCCGATGGCGGGGTTCGTGCCCCCGGAAGTCACCCGCGCGCTCGAGGCGCGGTTCCCGGACGCCCTCGAATCGGCCCGCCGGCTCATGCGCCAGCCCTCCGTCAGCGCGACGGGCGAGGGGGTTCGAGAGTGCGCAGAGATGGTCCGGGAGATGATGGCCGCGATCGGATGCACGACGCGGACCTTCGAGAAGGGCGGCCATCCGCTCGTGATCGGCGAGCTCGACGTCGGAGCGCCGGTGACCCTTCTCGAATACGAAATGTACGATGTCCAGCCGGTCGGGGACCTGAACGCCTGGACGGCCCCTCCGTTCGCGGCGGAAATTCGCGAGGTGCCCGACGTCGGGAAGGCGGTGATTGCCCGTGGCTCGACGAATTCGAAAGGAGCCCTCGCGAATCATCTCTTCACGTGGAAGACGATTCGTGACATCGACGAGATGCCCGTGAACCTGAAAATTCTCGCGGAAGGAGAGGAAGAGATCAGCAGCGCGAACTTCATCGAGTACATCCGGACGAACCGCCCGGCACTGAAGGCGGACGCCGCGATCGCCGACGACTACTCCGAGGACCTCCGGGGGGTGCCGACTGTCTACCTCGGAGTCAAGGGCTGTCTCTACCTCACCATCTGGTCGCGCGGAAACCCGAAGGCGGGCGGCCCGATGGAGAGCGAGATCCACAGCTCCGAGGCCGTGTGGATCGGCTCGCCCGTCTGGCGGCTCTTGCAAGCCCTCTCGACCCTCGTCGACGCCGATCAACGTCCCGTGGTCGACGGCATCTGGGACAACATCGTGCCACCGACGGGACGGGACCTCGCGTTGGTGAAGGAGCTTGCGGCGAAGTTCGACCCGGCCGCGTGGCTCAAGGAAGCGCGGACCTCGAAATTCAAGTACGAACTGCCGAAAGAGAAACTCCTCCTGAAGTACCTGTTCGAGCCAACCGTGAACCTGTGCGGCATCTACGCGGGTTACATCGACCACGGAGGGACGAAAACGGTCTTGCCCCACGAAGCCTATGCGAAGGTGGACATCCGCCTCGTGAAGAACATGACGGTCGAAGGGACCCTTCGGAAACTCCGAGCGCACCTGAAGAAGCGCGGGTTCGGCGACCTCCGGATTGACGTCCACGGTCCGTACGGCCCCGCGAAGACGGATCCGGACTCATGGATCGCGAAGGTGGCCATCGATGCGATTCGGGCGAACGGCCGGGAGCCGGAGATTTGGCCGTCCAGTGGTGGCACGATGCCCGCGTTTGCATTCGATCAATATCTGCAGCTCCCGTGGGTTGCAACCGGCTTGGGCCACGGATCCCGCGCGCACGCTCCGAACGAGTATGCATCGATCGAGGGCATGAAGCGATTCATCGCGGGCGAGGCCTCGCTGGTCTATGCAGCGGCCCGCGGCGCCACGGGCCGACGCCGGAAACGGTCCTCCGAGCACCGCCGAGCGACGTGAGGATCGCGCCGAAAATTGACGACGAAAACGGACCCCTTCTCTATGGAGAAAATCGACTCATTCTCAAGGTCAGATTTTCAGCGCGACACCTATAAATAGCGTCATCCGGGATGGGCCGATAGAATGGCCTCAGAGCCTTCTCCCCCGGTGATTTCATGCGTCGTCTAATCCGCGACCTCCGCGGGGACGAAGAAGGCGTTGCCTCGACCGTCGGGACAATCATGGCCCTCCTCGTCTTCCTCACGTTCCTCAGCCTGATTGTGAACCAGTACGTGCCTGTCTGGATGAAGGACTCCGAGGCGTCCCATATGAACAGCGCACTCGGCCAGCTCGGCGGGGTCAAGGGCGCAATCGACCTCCAAATCCTCGCGGCGGAAGCCGCCAGGACCTCGGGCACCCACTACATCCCCGTGACGGCCTCTTCCGCGGTCAACCTCGGGGTCGATGGCGTCCCGATCTTCTCCGCCCCGACCATCGGGGTCCTCCAGTCAATCCCGGACGCCGGTTCTTTCACCGTTCAATTCTCCTACATTCCCAACAAGGCGGTGCCGTCGCAAGTCGCGTCGGTCAATGAGACATCGAGCGGAGCGATCCAGCTCAATGTCGGCAATCGGTACTACATCCCGCAGACGATCGCGTACGAGAACGGGGCGGTCGTCCGGTACCAGAGCGACGGTCAGACGATCCGGGCCCAGCCGACGTTTGTCGTCGTGAAGACGAACAACACCCTCGATGTGTCGTTCGGACTCGTGAGCCTGTACGGGACCGGCGTCGTCTCCGGGACGAGCACCGAGGTCGTCAACACGCAAGTGTTCGCGTTCGACCGCCAAGACTACACCGGGTTTGCCTCGAACACGGCCGTCTGGATCAACCACACCTCCCCGTACGGATTGGCGTGGTACAGCTTCCTGAACTCGACGCTTGCGAATGCCCTCAAGGGCACCGGCTTCGGAGGGACGTTCACCCAGACCCTCCTGGGAGAGCCCACCTTCACCGCCACGTACCTCGGGACGACCATCTACGTCATTTCGGCCCGGTACAACACAGCGACCCAGATTTACACGATGCGCCTCCAACTCTGGAATCGGGCCGTCCTGCCACTCACCACATTCCGCTTGCAGCACGCCCAAGTCCAAGTGGGGATCGGAGACACCACGCAAAACGTCCAATTCTGAGGGAAACCGAGATGCCGAAGCAAAAGAAGGTCATGATGCCGAGGGGCGCGATCCAGCAGAAGGCGGAGTGGTCCGGGACCCGTGGCTCCTACCTCACCCACATCCCGAACCTCGCGCGCGACACCCTGGAGGAGATCGAGGTCAACCCGATTCGGGAGCCAATCTCATACTCTCGCGTCGTATACGACCACGAGCGCTCCGAGTACATCTACGAGGTCTGGGAGCCGCAGCTCAACGCGGAGGAGAAGGAGTTCCTTGACATGATCAAGGACTCCCTGAACCGCACGCTGGAGTACGAATGGGACAAGATGGCGGAGAAGGACAAGAAGGAGTATCTCCAGGAGGCCGTGGACTCGTTCATCAAGTCGCGCGGGTTGCGCATTGCGCCCGCCTCGAAGGACAAGATCGGCTACTACATCATCCGCGACTTCGTCGGGTATGGACCGGTCGACGTCCTCATGGCCGATCCCCGGATCGAGGATGTCTCCTGCGACGGCACCGGCATCCCGCTGTTCGTCTTCCATCAGAAGTTCGAATCGATCAAGACGAATGTCGTGTTCGACGATGACGACGGGCTCAACTCGTTCGCCGTGATGCTCGGGCAGCGATGCGCGAAGCAAATCTCCGTCGCGAACCCGATCCTCGACGGAACGTCCGTCGAAGGGCACCGCGTCCAAGCGACGTACAGCCATGAGGTCACGACCCGCGGCTCATCCTTCACGATCCGGCGGTACAAGGAGAAGCCTTTCACTCCAGTCGAACTCGTGAAATTTGGGACCGCGAGCGCGGAGATGGTCGCGTACCTCTGGGTCGCCGTCGAGAATGGCAAGTCGATGATGGTCTGCGGCGGCACGGCGAGCGGGAAGACCGCGACCCTGAACAGCGCCGCCCTCTTCATCCGGCCGGGCGCCAAAATCGTCTCGATCGAAGACACCCGGGAAATCAATCTACCACACGAGAACTGGATTCCGGGCACGACCCGATCCGGCGTCGGCGAGCGAGGTCCGGACGGCAAGGCCGGCGGCGAGATCGACATGTACGACCTCGTCCGAGCTGCGCTGCGGCAACGGCCGAACTACATTGTCGTCGGAGAGGTCCGCGGCAAGGAGACGTACACGATGTTCCAGGCCATGGCGACGGGCCACCCGACGATGTCGACGATGCACGCGGACTCCGTCAAGTCGATGGTGAACCGCCTGGAGAACCCGCCGATCAACACCCCGAGGATCCTGCTCACGGCCCTGAACTTCGTGATCATCCAGACGCACGCGCGGATCGGCGATTCGATTGTGCGCCGGATCAAGCAGATCGTGGAGCTCGTCGGCTTCGAGCCGGAGACGAACGAGCTGATCACAAACACGGTGTACGAATGGGATGCGGCAACGGACACCTTCGTCTACAAGGGGCACTCGTTCCTGTTTGACGAGATCATGGAAATGAAGAACATGACCCACGAAGAGATCGAGGCGGAATTCCAGCGCCGGGTCGACATTATTAACTACATGCTCCAGAAGAGCCTGACGGACTTCCGCGAAATCGCGAAGATCGTCGTGCAGTACTACCAGTATCCGGAGGAAACCGCGAAGCGGATCCGGGACGAGATGGGCTGGCAGGACCACGCCGTCATGAAGCCCGTTGACACGGGAGGTGAGACGGTTGGGTAGCTCGGCCTTCGAGAAGCTCGAGACGCGCGGCACGCTGACGAAGACGAAGCGCTTCCGCCCCGGCGATGAGGCCGATAAAGGCGCCCACATGGTGAAGCTCCCGAAAGGCGCGCGACCCGTGAATGTCAGCCTATCCCCGAAGGCCCAGGTCGCATGGCGAATGTTCGGGAAATTCGTTCAAGCCCGGAGGCGCGGGGACCCCGAGCTCGAGGACAACCTCTTGAAAGCGCACATCAAGCTGCGGCCCGAAGAGTACCTCGCCCTCGCTTGGATGAACACGACCTTCGCGGCCGTCGGCGCCGTGATCGCGGCGTTTGTCGCGAGCCTTTTCCTGTTCATCTTGCGCATCGACATCACGACGCTTCTGATCATCTTCGGGCTTGTCGCCGCGTTGCCGATCTTCTTCTCGTATATGTACTTCTTCGGCTTGCCCGTCGGCTACCACGGCTCGCCGGCCGGACTTGCGAAGAAACGCGGGCACAAGATCGACAAGAAGATCTCCGGAGCCATGTCGTTCATCTCCGCGATGTCCTCGGCCAACGTCCCCGTCGACGTCATTTTCAAGGAGCTCTCGAAGCAGACCGTGTACGGTGAGGTCGCCCGCGAGGCGGAATGGATCACGCGGGATACAGAGCTCCTCGGCCTGGACATCCTGACCGCGCTCCGCAAGGGCGCGCAGCGTTCTCCCTCATCCAAGTTTCAGGACTTCCTCCAGGGCGTCGTAACGACCTCCACGAGCGGCGGCCAGCTAAAGCCGTACTTCCTCGTGAAGGCGGAGCAATTCGAGAAGGAGGACCGCCTCGAGATGCGGAAGAAGATGGAGACGCTCGGAATGCTCGCGGAGTCCTTCGTGACCGTCGTCGTGGCGTTCCCGCTGTTCCTCGTTGTGATCATGGCAATCATGGCCTTGATCAGCAAGACCGGCTCCGGCTTCGTCATCATGCTGCTGTACGTCGTCGTCGCACTGATGATCCCGATGAGCCAGTTCGGCTTCATCTTCGTGATCTGGAACATGGAACAGGAGGGGTGAGATGACAAAGGTCGAGCTGGAGAAGGCGCGCCTCCGACGGTCGGAGAAGGGTGACCGTCGCAAGAGCGTCGTCGGAATTGGGTCGGCCCTGTTCCTCCTCCTCGGATTCATTGCCTTCCTGAACCTGATCAACTCCGTGAACCTCGCCTTCCGACCCACCCAAGGGAGCCTCGAACGATTCCTGTACTGGATCGTCGTTGCGACCCTCGGCTTCATCGGTCCGTACGGATTCTACGTCGCGAAACTGCAGCGTGAGATCAAGCTGATCGAACGCCGGCTGCCGGACTTCCTGCGAGATGTCGCGGAGGCCGGACGGTTCGGCATGACGCTCGCAGAGGCGATCGTCGTTTCGTCCGGAGGCCGGTACGGAAAGCTCACCCCGGAAATCAAGAAGATGGCGGCTCAAATCAGCTGGGGCGTCCCCGCCGCGGAAGCGCTGCGCCTCTTCTCAGAGCGCGTGAAGACTCCGATGGTTCAGCGGGTCGTTGCGATCGTCGTCAAGTCCTCGGACGCCGGCGGCGACGTCGCGGACGTCCTGACGATGGTGAGCCACGACACGAAGGAGAACCAGCTCACGGAGGACGAGCGGCGCATCGCAATGTCGACGTACATCGCGGTCATCTACATCTCGTTCATGGTGTTCCTTGTGACGATCTGGATCCTCGATGTGACGTTCCTCCCGAAGATGCTCGAGGCGAGCGGGGCCTTGGCCACGACGGGTGGCGTCGTCCAGAGTCCACTTGCCCAAGACCTGCCGAACGTCGTGGCGAGCATTCGGATCGCGTTCTTCGTCGCGGTCGCGGTCCACGGCCTTGGCGATGGCATTCTCGCGGGGGTCCTCGACACGGGAAGGATCCCGAACGGGTTGCGACACAGCTTCGTCTTGTTGGTGATCGCGCTCGCCGCGTTCCTGTTCATCTGAGGTGACCGAATGGCCCAATCCACGCAAATCGCCAGCCCCGATCAAAAGCAAACGGATGCCCAGAGAACGTCCGCGGGGATGGATCGGAAGAAGAAGTCCCGCGCGGCCCTCGACTCGGTCAAGAATCGGTACCTCAACAAGCTCCTGGGGGACCGTGGCATCAAGGTCAAGGCCCCGAAGGTGAGCAGCGTCGAGGAGACGAGCCTCGGGAAGATCACCACGATCCCGAAGATCGTTCAGCGGAACATGAACGAAATCGAGATCCAGCCGATCTTGAAGAACTTCGCCTACGTCAGGATTCTGTACGACACGATGGCAAACGAGTACTTCTACGAGGCGATCGAACCGAAGCTCCTCGAGGAGGAATCGGAAATCCTGGATGTCCTCAAGGAGATCCTCGTCGAAAACCTCGAGATGCTCGACGACGCAGACCGAGGCCGGAAGGAGAACTACCTCCGGCGGATCGTCGATGTCGTCCTGCGCGAACTCGGGGTGGAACTCCTCCCGGTCTCGAAGGAGCGCATCATGTATTACGTCTTCCGGGACTTCATCCGGTACGGCGCGATCGACGTCGTGATGACGGACCCGCAGGTCGAAGACGTCTCGTGCGATGGAGTCCGGGTGCCCTTATACATTTACCACCGCAAATACGGATCCATCCCCTCGAACCTGAAATTCGACAACGCGGAGGAACTCGACACATTCGTCGTGTGGCTCGCCCAGCGATCCGGAAAGCACATCTCCGTCGCCCAACCGATGCTGGACGCGACGATCCCGGATGGTTCGCGTCTCCAGGCCACCCTGGGAATGCACGTCACGAAGCGCGGCTCCTCATTCACGATCCGGCGGTTCCGGGAGAACCCGTTCACGCCGCTCGACCTGGTGCGCTTCAAGACGATGTCGCCCGAGATGATGGGGTACCTCTGGCTCGCCATCGAGAACGGCCAGTCGATGCTGATCTGCGGCGGGACGGCGTCCGGCAAGACGACGACGCTGAATGCGATCCTCCTGTTCATCCCGCCCCAGATGAAGATCGTGTCCATCGAAGACACGCGGGAACTGAACCTGCCCCATGAGAACTGGGTGCCCTTGCTGACCCGCGGTGGCTTCGGCGGGAAGTCGATGACCACGGGCAAGCCCGCGGGCGAGATCGACATGTTCGACCTGCTCACCGCGGCGCTGCGCCAGCGGCCCCAATATATGATGATCGGAGAAGTCCGTGGGCCCGAGGCATTCGTCGTGTTCCAAGCGATGGCGACGGGCAAGTCGGCGTATACGACGTTCCACGCGGACGACGTCCAGGCGATGGTCCACCGCCTCGAGAACGACCCGATCAACCTGCCTCGCGCCCTCGTCGCGGCCCTCGACATCGTCCTCCTGCAGGCGCAAGTGAAGGTCGGCACGGACATGACCCGGCGTGTCAAGGCGATCGTCGAAGTCGTCGGGACGGACCCGGAAAGCAACGAGCTGATCACGAACTCGGCGTACACCTGGAACCCCGCGGATGACACGTTCAACTATTCCGGCCACTCGTACGTCTACGAGAAAATCTCGCTCGCCCGCAACTGGAACCAGCGACGGATGGAACAGGAGGTCAAGCGCCGCCTGGACATCTTCGAGTACATGAAGCGGACCGAGATCAAGAACTACCGCGACGTCGCGAAGATCGTGTCCTCGTACTACCGAGACCCGGAAGGCATGATCAAGATCATCCGGGACACGCTCCAGGCGCAAGGGGTAAGCGTCCCCGCGAGCTGAAGGCCCGTCTGCATTGGCGGAGCATTTTCCGCATTTCGAGGACGAGACCACACCTCGCGAAGGCGACGCGATTCAATCGATTGTCGCAGCGTCGTAAGCGTGTTTACCGCGGAGGACCCGCGAGCGATCGTGCCTCCCCGCCGGCCCGTCCCGCGGCGTACGCGATGGCGCCTGAGGTGGCTAAGGAGCCCGCCAACAGGCCAAACAACAGGGGCGCCCCGGCTCGGTCCAGGAGGTAGCCCGCGAGCGTCGCGCCCATCGCGCCGATTCCGAAGACACTCAGGAACGTGAACCCGAACGCGATGCCCCGGACCTCCCTCGGCGCCTCGCGGGTCACGAGCGTGTTTTGCAAGGCTTCCAGAGAGAACAGCAGGAACCCAAATCCGAGCGCCACCGCGGTGAACCCTAGGAAGGGCGGGCCCAACCCCGCGACGAGGAGGATCCCCGCGGCCGCGAGGCTCCCCGCCGCGGCGGCGCTGAGGGCGAACAAGGTCCGGTCGGGGCGACGACGATCCGCGAGGGTGCCGGAGAAGACTTGGCCCACGGCCCCGAGTCCCAAAGCCGCCGCAAAGAATCCCGCGCCGATGAAGCGCGGGAGAAAGGTGAGTCCCCCTTGGTACGCGAAGCCCGCGAACATATAAACGAGGAGGATGAGTCCGTACGGACGGCTCGCCAAGGCGCGACGGGCCCGACCCGGAACCGCGGGGAATGTCAGGACTCCCCGTGGCAGTCGCTCCACCAGCAGGAGGACGCCCGCAATCACCGCCGGGAGAATGAGCGAACCGGCGACGAGCCTCCACGAGGAGCCGAACGCGATGGTCGCCCCCACATACGTGGGACCCGCGGCGATCCCCAAGCTCCCGCCCATCCCGTGCCACCCCATCCCGCGCCCTTGTTCCGTGACCGTCCGCGAAATCACGGACAAGCCGGTGGGATGATACGCGCCGGAGAAGAGGCCCAGCGCCCCGAGCGATGCGGCGAGGATGGGCACGGAGGGACTCGCGGCGACCGCGGCCATGGACCCCGCGATGCCGGAGGCGCACAACAGCAGGAGCCCATCGGGCGCCCGCCGGTCCGCGAGGAAGCCGAATGGGACCGCGCCGAGGCCATAGAGGCTGTAGGCCGCGGCTGCGAGCAAGCCGAGGGTGAGGTTGTCCGCGCCGAATTCGACGTGCCACGCGAGCAGGAACAACGGAATCGACAGGATGTTGGCGTGGACGGTCCCATGGAGGAAGCCGAGGACGGCCACGACCCGCCAATCCTCCCGCCGCATCCGCCGGCGCATGGCCCCTCGCGGATAAGGACTTCTCCCGTCACATGCGCATGATCGCGCGGGCCACGCCTGGGATCTCAAGGACGAGGCTCACGACGACGAGCCAGAGTTCCCAAGCCGCGCGCGGAATCCGCACGTCGCGAGCAGGGGTCCGGAACTCCATGGTCCTTTGTTTATCGTTCGGTCGCTGCCGAACGCGGCCTCGAACGAGAGACCGAAGCCCGAGACGCGAGACCCAACAAAGCACGTCTATGAATTGTCTTCCGACTCCGGATCCTCACTGGACTCCGACTTCTCTTCCGACTCCTGATCATCCTTTGGTTCTAAGGCCTTCTTGACGACCTTCTTCTGGATGACGGGCTGCGGAGCGAGCGGCTTGCGGATGACCCGGCGCGGGACGGCGTCCGCGCCCGGAGCCGGGGACTGGCCGCTCAAGGCCGCAAAACTGGACGGTTGGGTTGCTGACGTCCCGCCGGAAGGCGCAGGTGACGGACCTGCAGCTCGTTGCGTCGCGGGGGCCGCAGGTGCGCCGCCCCCGCCGCTCGGCGGGCGCTCCTCCTGCATGAGGGAGCCGCACTTGTGGCAGATGGTCGCGGTGACGGAGTTGAGGATGCCGCAAACGGGGCACGGCTTCGACCCCATCTTCCGCATCTCCTCTTCCTCCCGCAACCAGTCCTGGAATGTGAGGAAGGTCGGCTGCTTGCGCCACCAGTCTTCGAACTCGGTCTCGGTGAGCCTGCGACCGAGTTGCTGTTCAGCGTCATCCTGGAACTTTCGTACGACCTCGTCGTACTGCAGGCGCATCTTCTCCTCGTAATCGGCCATTTCGACCTCGCCCGTGGCGAACTCGACACCGCACTCGGGACACTGTTTCACGTCGACGGGGATCCAGGCCTCGCAGTTCGAGCACTTGGCCATGTCTTTCTCGAACTCAACGCCACACTTCGGGCACGTCGTCGCGTCCTCCGGGATGAATGCGCCACACTCACCGCACTCGACCATCTTGCCGAGACCGAAGACTTTCCAATATACGGTGACGCCGACCACCACGGCCACCGCGGCACCGAGGATCACGAAGAGGAGCCAATACGGGAGACCGAGGATCGGAACGGGCTGGGACAGGAATGGCAGGGTCTTCTTCACCGTGATCGACTCGGTGACCGGCTGGATGACGCCGGAGGACGGGGTGACGACCAAACTGTACGGTCCGTCCGCAGCGTTCCCTGGGACGTTGATCGTGCCGAAGAAGAACCCTTGGTCTTGGGACGAGGTCGCGTTCGAGGCGATCGTCACGCCTCCGGAACGCAGCTCAATCGTCAGAGCCACGTTTGGAATCCCGTTCGATCCCGCGTTGTCCCGGACGTATCCGCTGACGCTCAGCGCGCTACCCGGTTCAACCATCTGGCCGCCGATCGGCGTCAGGAACGTCACGTATCCTTGCGGCGGGAGGACGTTCAGGGTGACGGTCGCCGTGTTGTTCCCTTCCTGGGCGGGCCCGCCTTCGTTGATTCGATTGTCCGGGTCGACCTTGAGGAGGAGCTGTTGCGTTCCGGTGAGGCCGACGCCGCTGATGTTTAGCGACACGTTCAGAGGGGAGCTACCGATCGCGAGTCCAACCGCGCGCCCGACCTCGGTGGTGCCGACGAACGCCGCGAGCGAGACATTCGCCGCGGCCGTCTGGCCCGCGTTGTAGACCTCGACGTAGACGACGAATCGCTGACTCTGTGTCACGGTCCTGACGCCGGGGTAGTCGCTCTGATGGAGCGTCAGATCCGGCGGCGTGAGGGCGTTCACGGAGAACGTCGCGTTATTGTTGCCGAGCGCGTAGTCCTTGTTCCGGATGTCCGCGCCGCCGTTCGTCTTTAGGGTGAACCTCAGCGCATGGGCACCGAGCGTGCCGGGACGCCATGTTACGGTGATCGTCGCGGCGGCGCCGGGGTTCAGGTCAAACGTCGCCGGCCCCGCGACGCGTTGGGCTCCCTCCCACACTTCGAGGATCGCCCCCAGCGCGCGGTTCGTCCCGATGTTGTGTGCCGTCACCCGGACCTGGACGCTGTTGTTCACCACGGGGTCCGAGGCGAACTGGATGTCCGCGGAGGAAATCGCCAGGTCCGGCCACGTGAACAGCGTGAACGTACGGGGCAGGATGTTGTTCCGCTCATTCGTCTCGCGGATCGCGCCACCGTCATCGACCGCGAACAGCGGCGGGTCCACCACCGCGGACACCGTGCGGCTCGATTCGAGCGCGCCGTTCGGATGCCAGATGACGGACGCCGTGACGGTCGAATTCTTCGGGGCGAGGGGGATGATCGTATCGTTGATCCAGACGCCGGCGGCGATGTAGTTGAGCGGCGTGAAGTCCATGATGCCGTCGAGGTTCCGGTCGACGTTGTCCTCGAAGAAGCTCACCTTGACGTTACGGACGTTGACCTGGCCCGTGTTCCGAATCGTCGCGGTCACGTTGATGTCCGTATTGACCGGCTGAAGTTGGGAGGCGCCGTTGCCGCCCATGACGCTAATCGCGGTGACGCTCAGGTCCGGGGTCAGGCTGGAGAAAGTCAGCGCCGCAACCGTGTCACCGGTCAGGAGACGTGAAGCGGGCGAGTCCGGCTGGTACGTCGTGAGGTCGACGACCGCGGTTCCGGTCGCGACATAGGAATTGTTGAGGAGGCGCGATCCGGTCGTCCGGGTCTCCGCAAACGCACGGTATATGATGAACCCATCCGGAGCCGAGACCGGCCAGACCATTGTGGCCGCGTGGTAGATGTCGTCGACGCCCGGATTCGGAACGGTGAACGCGATGAGGGTGTTCGGGTCGAGCCGCTGGACGGTAATCCCCACGTTCGCGTCCGCCAGGAGCGTTCCCGTCCCGTCGACCGCGTTCACGCGGAGCCACCAGTACCGGCTCACCTGCGCGCCGCTCGTGATCATGTCGACCCACCACGTGCCGTTCGGGTCGTACGTCTGCACGGACGTCAGCTGGACGTTCTGCGCACCGCCGAATACGAGCTGCGAGGTCTGGCCTTGATTGAACGTCGTGTTCCGGATGTCGAGGTCGACTGTGTTCGCGTTTCCGTCGTCCGTGAACAATGCGAGGCTCGTGACGCCCGTCAACGTCGCGTCCCAGAGCTTCGTCTTCTGCACCGTGTCGATCCAAAGGGCAGGACCGAGGAACGAGTCGCGCACGAGCGACGCGCTCCCCCCGAACAAGGTGACGTTTGCGTTGATCTTCGTGTCCGAGATCGTGAGGCTCGAGGTGGCGCCGTCCTCGCGCAGGAGGCCGGGCGAACCGCGCGCCGCCATCGTGAGGGCGCTGCCTTTGCCTGCCACAAGCGTTCCACCATTGGCAACATAGAACGCGAGCGGGAAGTTGCTCCAGACGGTCGCGTTGACCAAGGTCAAGGTGCCGCCAGAAAGGATCTTCACGTACGCCCGGGAACTGCCGTCGGAGCCTTGGTCGACGTAGACGCCGCCATCCGTGATCGTCACGGAGCCTGAGATCTCGAGACAGCTGTAGACCGAGACTTCGCCGGTGATCTGGCGGTTGAACGACCAGGTCGTGACGCCCGTCGGGCACACCTGGAGGTTGCTGAACGACATCGTGATCGCGAGGTTGTTGTCCGTCGCGTTGTTGGCCGGGTACGGGTTGAAGAGGGCGTCGCCCGACGTGCTCGATGCCGCATACGCGACGGCCTCGTGGTAGTTCCCGAACGATTGGGCGTTCGGCAGGCTGGCCTGGGTGATCTGGTCCGTGTAGAGCGGAATCGACGCGGCGCCGTCAGAGTCCGTGCGGTTCCAGGCGTTCGCGCCGGTCGCGCCCCGACCCAAGTACCAGAGGGTGCGGGATGCCGGCGTCGTCGTCAGACCGTTATCCGGGTACTGGGCGGTCGCGCTGCCCGGGCTGAGCGTCGACCAGATCGTCGCCCCGTTGACCGGGATGGCACTCGAGTCGACGACCGTTGCGTGGAGCCAGCGGAGCAGGTAGACGCTCCCGCCAGCCGCGGTGGGCCGGAACGCGGGCTGCCAGTTCGCCTTCGCGGCCGGATCCTGCGTTCGGTCGATCGTCACGTTGTACAGGTACGCGTTCGATGTGCCGTCGACACGAAGCTCGTTGTGATGGCCTACGACATTCGAGTAGTCCACGCCGATGTACGTGTCGTAGGCGTACAGGCTGCTTGACGCGGTCAGGAGCAGGTTACCCGAGGCACCTCCCTGGTACTCGTAAAGTCGTTCGATCCGGGCGGTGTACAGACTCGCCGTTGTCGACGACCACGCCATGAGCGGGGCATCGTTGTTGTCGTCCGTGTCGATCCCGAGGTTCGAGATCTCGTCGTCGGTGAAGCCCGTGATCCGGGAACTCGTGACGTTGAGGGTCGCACTCGTCGCGTTGAACCATCCGGGGAACTTGAGGACCGATCCGTTCATCATCTTGAACCGACTGTTCGCGCCGGAGACCGTGAACGCGAGCTTCAGGAACGGGGAGATGGATTCCGTCTGCGTCGTGACGATCGAGTTGTCGAGGACGAGCTCGCCCCCCGCGTTCACGTTGAGCGCGTAGGTCTGATGGGCCGTGTCCTTGGCGAAGCTGAGGCCGCCGTTGCTCAGCGTGAGGCTGCCACCGGAGTTGATGTTGATGGTCGCGTCGACCGTGTAGAGGATCCCGGTGCAGACTTGCGTCGTGGTGATCGTCCAAGTCTGCGTGATGACGCCCCCGACCTGGTCGCAGGTGCCTGCGCGCGCCCCCGCGCTCAGCGCAAGGACTGCCGCGAAAGCTCCGCCGAAAACCAACGACCAAACGATCACGGCGCTCAGGGTCTTATGGCTCGAATCGACCCGGCCCGACATCGTACGACCTCCCCGATCGAACCTCCGCTGTACCCGAGGAGGGTTCGGACCGGTGGGCATGTTGCGCGACCATCCGGGACCGATTCTTAAATAGGTTGCCGCGCGGTTATCCGTCCCGATACGGACCTGTTCTCACGCAGGAGAACACGCGATTCAACAGAGAGGTCTTCTTTTATCTATAGTCCGCTATGAAAATCGTGACGTCGTCGCAGAAACCGCTGGGTGCGAGACGGCGCGCCACAAGACTCGAGCGATTAGGACATCGTTTTTCCGACGCACACAGCCTGGTTCGTGCCCCGCGCGCATGCGGAAGAAGCGCGCCGCCGATGGGCTCTCCTGATTATCACGCTATCACCGAATGGTAACTACCACGAACACTTTATATAGCGTCGGCTCGGGTGCAAGACTGTTCTCCCTGAGCCCACCGGGAGGCCACGACATGAAGGTCATCCTGCGCGAAGACACATCGGGTGTGTCGGAAGTCATCGGCACGATCCTCATCCTCTCAATGACGGTCGTCTTGTTTTCAGTGATCATCATCTGGGTCGGCAGCATCCCTACGCCGGTCGCGCAGTCTCGCCTGGACCTCCGGTCCCAACTGGACCCCATCTACAACGCCGCGGGGGTGGAAGTCGGCGTGAACATCACGCTGACCCATCAGGGCGGCGAGGCAATCGCCCCCGTCCCGACAATCATTTACGTGACGTCGCAGCGGGGGACCAATCCTCCGACGACATCGATCTTCACGCTCCACAAATACAACCTAGTGCTCGGCAATGGACTCTTGGACGGCACAGACAGCGTCTGGGACATCGGCGAGCGGTGGAACTACAACACCCCAGCACTCCGCTCTACGGACGCGATCACGGTAACGATCGTGGACACCTCGAAGAGCCAGGTCGTGTGGTCGGCACCGATGAACGCACCCCAGGGCACGCGGCCCCCGGTCTTCATCGACAAATGGGCGGACGGAGTCTGGGCGACCGACACGATCGATCCGGTCCAGGCGCAACTGGGCTTCTATCTCTTCGCGAAGGTCACGGACCCGGATGGCGACCTGAACCCGAACTCGGTGTACGCGACGATCACCGCGTGGTACGGGTCCGGGACCGCCTGCGCGACCCCCCAGAAGATGAAGGACGACGGCGTGTTCCCGGACAAGGCCGCTGGGGACTCGGTCTTCACCTTCGGCGCGAGCGTCTGCACCAATCCTCCATATCCCGCGCTCAGCTGGGCCGGATCCATCATCCTCCTCAATGCGACGGACCTGAAGGGCCACCAGACGACGACCCGACTTGTCCTGGACGTGGTCCAGCAGACGGGCGGCGGTGGGGGGACCACGACGATCCCCAGCTCCCTATGGCAGTACATCGGCTTCGTTCAGATCCGGACCGGGGAGGTCTGGATCTCCAACCTGAGCGATGCGGGCGGCTACGACTCGGCCAGTCGGTACCAACCGTACAGGGTCACGAAAGCACTGCTCAATGGGAATGGTGGGGCGCTGTTCCATTTCAAGATGGCCAACCATGGGAATACCACCATCTTCATCGATGGATACACACAGGCGTTCTTCGTAAACACGCAGTCCTCGTCGGGTACAGCGCTCTTCATCTCAGCGCCTTGTGACCCGACCATCCAGCCGGGCGCGGGCGGTGTCGCAGCCTATCCCGGTACGGCCAGCACCACGAACTTCCAGTATGCACACGCGGGTCTCCCAGCCGGCTGCAAGGCGGGCATTCCCCCAGGAGTCTTTGATATTAACCTGCTTGACCAGGAGAAGGGAGGCACCCCGTACGTGGTCTTGATGTACCCGAAGGCGCCCTTCACCACCGGAGCGGCCAACAACTGGGCAAACGTCGGTACATACTACCTGAGCATCCTCGTCTCGGGCATGTCGGGTCCTTCGAACTACACGTACGCGATGCTCACAGGCACCGGGCAGCCCAACCCGTTCAACTGCGCCGGCCTTGGGGTGAACTACAATCCGATTAACCACCTCAGCGACCCAATCGTGGCCTGCCGGACCAGTTGGTACGCGCAGGTGATCCCGTTTGTCGGAATGACCATCGTCGGCTGAGGGGCGAGGCCCCGGAAACGGATTAGCTGATTTCAGCCGACACCCATGCACTTCGGAGCCATCGGTGGTGCTCACCATCCGGCGGCCCCAGGTGCATCTCGGTGGTTCCCTGCACTGCTGGGGGTCCCGTCACTATCTGCGCGGGGCAGCCTCGGCAGCGTTCCGTCGGGGCCCTTGCGTATCCCCCGTTAATGCTTGAGAGCCTCTCAATTCAGGAAGCCCATCAATTCCCGGGATCTCATCCTGGTCCAATCGCGGATTCACAACACGATGGGACTGCCAAAGGCTCACATCGAAGATCTGGTGCCGGTGGTCGATTCGCAACAGTCGCGAGTTGGAGATGTTGGCCCGCAACCTTCCTGAGCAAACGGGCCGATCGGTGCTTGGAATCACGTGTCCCGGGGTTCGGTTCCCATACCGCTTCACGCTCGTCCGGACACCGCCTCCGATGCGATTCTTTCCGAGGGTCGGGATGAGGTCCCTCCCAAGTCCCGTTCTCGAGCGGATGATTGCACGGGCGAGGTCTCCACAACTCAACCGGCGCCTGTCTCAGGCTTGTTCCGAGGAACTCGGTCCCGGGGTAGGACGAAAGTCCGCACGGTTTCATCCTCGGAATCACCAACTCAATATCCCAACACGCACCCCTCAGCTCGTTTCGCGATAATCGAATCGAGTCCGGTACGTGAAGACCTGGCTCCGTGTGATCCTTCTCGTAAACGTTTCGCACCGGGCGGTAGTCGGGGTTGTGTCCCAACCAGCGGAGGGCCATGTCCCGGTAGGAACACACGGAGGCTTACCTGCCGGTTCGAAGTCCAATGGGGCCGCGAGCAACACCCTGGCGCCGATCAAGGTTCTTGGCAGTCGTCTGTGGCTCGGCAAGTCTGCCGACAGCCTGGTTGGGACGAGCTCAAGGGCGACAGCACGAAAAGCGTGGAGAAACGAGAAGACAACGAATGAAAAGGGGTTGGAGGAAGGCGAGACTAAAGCTCGTCTTCCGTGGAGTTGTCGCCCGACCCGCCGGATCCTTCGCCTTCCTTCGAGTCCATCGGCTTCTTGATGACCCTCTTCTGGACGACGGGAGGCGGTCCGGTCGAGGTGCCTTCCGGCGGCGGGGGCCCGCGGGCCGAGGTCCTTCGGGCCGGCGCACCGGCGACGACGGCTCCGCCGCTCGGCGGGCGCTGGTCCCGCATGAGGGATCCGCACTTGTGACACACGGTCGCCGTCACGGAGTTGAGGGTGCCGCAGGTCGCGCAGGGCTTGGAGCCCATCTTGCGCATCTCTTCTTCCTCGCGGAGCCAGTCTTCGAACGTGAGGAAGGTCGGCTGCCGCCGCCACCAGTCCTGGAACTCGGTCTCCGAGAGCGCGCGGCCGAGCTGCCGAGAGGCTTCCTGCTTGAACTTCTGCACGACCTCGTCGTACTGGAGGCGCATCTTCTGCTGGTAATCCGCCATCTCGAGTTGGCCGGTCGCGAACTCGACGCCGCACTCGGGACACTGTTTCACGTCGACGGGGATCCAGGCTTGGCAGTTCGAGCACTTCGCCATGTCCCGCTCGAACTCGACGCCACACTTCGGGCACGTCGTCGCGTCCTCCGGGATGAAGGCGCCGCACTCACCGCATTCGACCATCTTGCCGAGTCCGAAGACTTTCCAGTAGAGGGTGACGCCGATCCCGGCCGCCACGGCGGCGGCAAGGACGATCAGGAACAGCCACCACGGGATGCCGAGGAACGGCACGGGCGTGTAGATGAACGACACGGTCTTCGTTACCGTCACGGGTCGGCTGTCGGGCTGGATCTGACTCGAAGTGGGCGTCACGACAACTGTGTACGGCCCATCCGGAGCGTTGCCAGGTACGTTGATCGTCCCGATGAACAAGCCGTCGGGGGACCCCGACATCGTCGTGTTCGATGCGATCGCCGTTCCGGCCGAGTTTCGCAACTCAATCGTCACCTGGACGCCGGGAATCGGGTTCAACCCGCTGGTCGAGCGGACGTATCCCGTGACGCTGAGTTGGGTCCCGGGCTGCACGGCGTCCCCGGAGCTCGGCGTTGAAATCGCGGTGAATCCTTGCGGCGGAGGCTGGACGTTCACCGTGATGTTCGCAAAGTTGTTGGCCTCCTGGGCGACGCCGCCTTCATTGATCGTATTGTCCGGATCGACGATCAGCTCCAGGGGCTGAGTTCCTACCGCGCTCACGCCGACGACGTTCAACGTCTGGTTCACAGATCCGCCTGCGAGGATCGAGAGGCCATTCACCCGGGCGACCTGCGTCGCGCGGTTGTTCACGAATGCCGCGATGTCAACGCTCGTGGCGTTCGTCTGCCCCTGATTGTAAATTTTCGCGTAGACCGTGAATGGCTGGTTTTGGACCACGTTCATCGTCCCGACATAGTCGGACTGGTTGAGCATCAGATCCGGCAGCGTCCGTACCCGGACGTTTAAGGCAACCGTGGCTCCCCTGTTGTTGTCGTCCCAATTCGTCGCTGGATACGGGTTGAAGTCGACGCCACCCGGTGCAATCGCGGTGGAGTACGCGAAGGTCAACTGATAGTTCCCGAACGACTGCGCGTTCGGCAGCGAGGCCTGGGTGATTTGGTCCGTCCACAGCGGAATGCGCGCTTGGCCCCTTCCATCGGTCCGGTTCCAAGCGTTAGCGCCACTCGAGGTCTTACCGAGGTAGGCGAGGGACCGCGCGCTCGGCGTCGTCGAACCGGCGTTATCCGGATACGAGGCGGTGGTCGCACCTGGACTCATCTGCGACCAAATCGTCGCGCCCGTCACAGGGAATGCCGTCGAATCGACCGCGGTCGCGTGCACCCATCGGAAGAGATACACGCTCCCGGTGGCGGCCAACGGCCGGAACGCCGACATCCAGTTCGTCTTCAACGTGGGATTCTGCGAGGGGTCCGTGGTGACGTTGTACAGGTAGGCATTCGACGTGGCGTCGACTTGTAACTCATTATGGAGACCCACGATGTTGGAGTAGTCCACGCCGAGGTAGGTGTCGTAGGCGTAGAGGTTGCTGCCTCCGGTCAACGTCACATTGCCCTCGACGATGCCGGTCACGCCGCTCCCGGTGCTGGCACTCGCGTTCTCGTAAATCTTGTCGATCCGAGATCCGTAGAGGCTCGCGGTCGTCGAAGACCACGCGATAACCGGGCTGTCATCGTTGTCGTCCTGATAGACCCCGACACCTGCGAGGTCCGCCGCCGTGAAGCCGGTGATCCTCGAGCCAGTGACGTCGATCGTCGCACCGGTCGCATTGAACCATCCGGGGAACTTCAACACCGCGCCGTTTGTCATCGCGAAGTGGCTGCCGGCCCCGGAGACGGTGAGGGCGAGCTTTACGTATGGCGAAATCGCGTTCGGTTGCGTCGTAACAATTGAATTGTTAAGGACGAGCTCTCCGCCCGCGTTCACGTTAAGTGCGTAGCCCTCGTGGGCTTGGTCTTTGACGAAGCTGAGGCCGCCGTTGATCAGCGTGAGGCTGCCGCCGGAGTTGATGTTGATCGTCGCATCGACCGTGTACAGGATGCCGGTGCAGACTTGCGTCGTCGTGATCGTCCACGTCTGCGTGATGACGCCCCCGACCTGGTCGCAGGTGCCTGCGCGAGCAACCGGGGTCAGCGCGACGACGGTCGCGAAAACTCCGCCCAGCGCCAGGGTCAAAACAATCAAGAAACTGAGGGCCTTCCCATTCCGTTCGGCTCGGCTAGACAAGCAAATACCTCCGCGGGTCGTGGCTTCGGAACGCGACCGAAAGACTACGACCGGTGGGCATGCGCGGGCCATCCTGGACCGCTTTATAAATAGGTTACCGCGCGATTATCTATCCCGATACGCAAACGTTCTCACGCAGGAGAATAAATCGAGAAATATGGAGGGAATAATTTTATCGGTTCGGATGGATGGAAATGAACGAAAGCCACCGGAGAAGAACTCAAACGCGAGACGATCCGGCCCGTCCACGGTCCTTTTTGAACAGCCCGCCTCGAATCATATCACTTTTTTCTTCAAGACCTTCTTGACGCTGACCGGGAGTTTCTTCGATGCCTTGTCCTCATCGCCCATCCGATGACCGCACGCGTAGCACATGATCGCATCGGACGAAACCATCGTGCCGCACGAGGGGCAGGGAATCTCGGACTCGCCTTCCGTCTCGGTCGCCTCTTCCGCTGCAGTCTCCTCTTGAAGCCGATGACCGCAGGCGTAGCACATAATCGCATCCGATGAGATCATCGTGCCACAGGCGGGGCAGGCGAGTTCCGACTCTGCGCCCGATGACGGCTCGGCTTGGATCATGCTCTTCGCGACAGGCTTCGCCTGCGCGGCAACCGGAGTCGACTGAACCGGCTTAACTGTCGTTGAGACCGGGGTAGGCTGCACCTGCGGGCCGCGCACTCCGGGAGGAGACACCGGCCCGGCGGCGACGGGTCTTGGAGCGGCGGGCATCGGGCCCGCCATCGTGGCAGCAGACGCCGCCCTGACGCCCTGTTCGTTCGCGAGGAGCTGCTTCTCTCTCTCGATCAGCCGTTTCGCCTCTTCCGCGATCTTCCCCCGGGCCGCCGCGATGTTCTCTTCGTCCACCGCCACCTTCTTCTCGCGCTCCACCAGCTCGCGGTTGCGGCCGATCTGTGTGTCCAGAGCCGATTTGTGTTCTTCGAGGAGCTTGACAATCTGTTCTTGTCTCACCGCGATCTCGGTCTTCCGATTCGCGATGTCTTTCGCATGCGTCGCGGTTTCGGCGTCGCGGCGAGTCATCTCCTCTTCTCGCTTCACGAGCGACTCGAGGCGCCTCCCTAGCTCCTGTTCACGGGCGACGAGCTGGTTTTCTTTCGCGAGGACCTGCTGTTTCGCCGAATCGAATTCCCGATCCCGAGCATCGAGGGCTTGTTCTTTCTGCTCAAGCTCCTTCTCGCGGGCGCGCATGCCCTTCTCGCGACCGACGAGCGAGTCGCGCTCGTCCGCGAGGGAGGTCCGTTCCTGTTCGAGTACCCGGCGGTCTTCCTCGATCTTGGACGCTTGTCCTTGCAGCGAGGTCTCTCGCTCCTTGAATTTTGCGTCCTGTGACTTCAGGCTCTCGTCGAGTCTCTTCAGCGCGTCTAGCGTTTCCATGATTGATGCTTCGGCCATCTACGGTGCCCTCCGGCAAGGTGCGTGGGTTTCGCCGAGCCCCCAAGGCATCGGCGGATGAGCGGACATCACGAATTCCCTCCCGCTTC
>WNFB01000279.1_pt1 | contig 37940 bp, 35 predicted proteins | sample 5400501 | NCBI WGS metagenome assembly WNFB01 (sample SAMN13153341, study PRJNA577476) | soil metagenome | isolation source: 200 cm saprolite under Douglas fir tree site 2 hole 1 | place: USA:California | collected 2015-04-18
CAGTGAGAACGGCGAGCGCGCCGAGCGCGGCGGCCGTGGACGCCGCGGTGGGCGTGGGGGCCGGGGTCGCGGTCCTCGACGCTTTGAATCGGAGTCTCAGGCGATATCGGAATCGACGCCTACACCACCACCTGCAACTCAACCAAGAGCGCTAGAACCTCTACCGCCTCCGGCGGCGCCGGCGGCCGCCGAGCCCGGCGAGTCCTTCTGGTCGCGCGTGAAGCGGGGCCTGACCGGCGGCGGAGCGGCAGGGGGAGGGGGGGGGAGCGCCTAACGGTGCGACGCAGCGCCGTGCTGGCAAAGTTCTACGCGCGACCGACAGAAGCGGTCGCGCGTGGGCTATTGGGCCAAATCCTCGTGAGCGATGTGGGTGGCTGGCGACGACAGACCGCCGGCCGGATCGTCGAGGTGGAGGCCTACGTCGGTCCGCACGATCCCGCGTGTCATGCGTACGGCCACCGGCGGACTGCACGCACCGAGCCGCTCTATGGGCCGCCCGGAACCGCCTACGTCTACTTCACCTACGGCATGCATTGGTGTCTCAACGCGGTTACCGAACCGCAGGACTTTCCGGCGGCCGTGCTGATTCGGGCGCTCGAGCCGATTGCAGGCATCGAGACGATGCGTGGACGGCGAGGCAAGGAGCCGCTGTGCTCCGGTCCTGCCCGGCTGTGCGAAGCGCTGGGCGTGACCGGCGCGTTGAATGGCGTCTCACTGCAGCGCGGGTTGCTGCGAATCGTCCAAGGAGCGGCGCCGAAACGCGGTGAGATCGCCACCGGTCCGCGCGTCGGGATTACACAGGCCGCTGACTGGCCGCTGCGGTTCTATCTCAAGGACTCGCCGTGGGTTTCGCGCTAGGCCTCCTCCTCATGCTTCAGCAACCCCCCCCTAATCCTCGACGGCCACATCGATACGCCGCAGCGCATGCTCGACGGCAAAGTCGACATCTCGGCCCGTCTCCCCGATGGGCACGTCGATGTGCCCCGCATGAAGGCCGGGGGTCTGTCCGCGGCGTTCTTCTCGATCTGGGTGGACAACACGTATGGTCGGGGCACGGCTTACAAACGTGCCCTGGCGTTGATCGCCGCCGTGCGCCGGCTCGCCGATACGGCCGTCGATGTCGAGCTCGCCACGACCGCGGACGAGGTCCGGGCAGCCGCGGGACGCGGTCACGTCGCCGCGCTGATGGGTGTCGAGGGGGGACATGCGATCGAGAATTCCCTCGAAAAGCTCGACACGCTCTACGCGCGCGGCGTGCGCTACATGACGCTGACGTGGAACAACGGCAACGACTGGGCAGGCGCGTCGATGGATCCTCGGCGGTCAGGCGGCCTGACCGCCTTCGGGCGTCAGGTGGTGCGCCGCATGGAAGCGCTCGGGATGCTGGTGGATGTGTCGCACGTGTCCGATTCGACGTTCTGGGATGTGCTCGCCGTGGCCACGCGTCCCGTCATCGCCTCGCACTCCGCCTGCCGTGCCCTGGCCTCACATCCGCGCAACCTCACCGACGCTCAGCTGCGAGCCATCGCGAAGAACGGGGGCGTGGTCGGTATCAACTTCTTCCCGGTGTTTCTGGACGATCACTTCAGGGCGCAGTACGCCGAAGTGAACCGGCGCCTGCGCCCCGAATTCGACTCGATTCGCGCGCGCTACCCTGGCCAGCCGGGTCTCGCCGACTTCGAGATCGACAAATTCCGCGGCCAGCACCTCGCTGGTCTCGATATCCCCGACATCGGGCGCTTGTTGGACCACATCGACCACGCGGTGCAGGTGATGGGGGTGGACCACGTGGGCCTGGGAAGTGACTTCGACGGCATCAGCGTGCTGCCGCGGCCCATGAAAGACGCGACGTCGCTACCGCTCATTGCCGAGGGGCTGAGAGCCCGCGGCTACAGCGACAGCGACGTTCGCAAAATCCTGGGTGAGAACTTCTTGCGACTGCTCAGTGCCGCTCGGTAATTCCTTCTTTCGAGGAGCCGAGGCTCAGACGAATGCCTCCCTGGAGCGTGTGCGTGTTGCTCTCCAGCAGGAAGTTGGCGGCGCTCGACGTCAGCAAGTAGTGCGCGAACACGTTCAGCTTGCTGGAGTAGTTGATCTGTAGTCCGCCCATCAACCAGAAGAAGGCCTTGCTGGCATGATCGTGAGCGCGGTCTGACGCTGCAATCGCTTCCCCCAATGAGCAGCCGGAGCAGTCTACGACCGGATTCAGCACCTGCATCAGGGCGAACCCGCCGCCGGCGAACGGCTCGATAATCTTCTGCGTCGGGAAGGCCAGCACGCCGAACATCAGCCTGCGCATGTCGTGGAACGTGACGTCGCGGAAACCCGGGCCGACCGATGAATTGGAGGAGCCCGGGTCGAACATCACGGCCTGCGCGGCGGACAGGAAGATCGCCTGCTCGTAGGCGACGTACAGCGCGGTGCGGCGTGCGGTGATCAGCCAGTGGCCGCCGACGATCGGGTCGTAGACGTAGGGCTGCGTGTTTGTCTTGGAGATGAACGCACCGCCCTGAGCGCCCCAATACCATTGATACTGCCGGGCGAAGCCGCGGCCCTGTTGGGGCGGAATGAAGAAATACGAGAGTCCCGCTCCACCCTGGACCTGGCCCGTCCAGCTGCCGCGGGGGGTGGGATTGAGTGGGTCGCGATTCTGTCGGTTGTACATGGCGCGCGCATCCAGCCGCAGCGCCACATGTTGGCTGAGGAACACACGCGCCCCGAGGCCGCCATTGATCATGTTGTCGGTGAAATTGTAGGGCGGGTCGGGGCCGAAGACGAGTCGCGAGAACCCACCGGTGGCATAGAGCGTCGCCCTGTCGCCCATCGGGAAATTCAACACGAGGTTGCCGCTCACCGTGGACACCGACACGTTTTGCGCAGCGGCGGTGTCCACCGTCTTCGTGAAGTCGCCGCTGACCTCGATCGACAGGCGGTCGCTCCAGGCGTACGCGATGCGCGCGCCGCCGCCGAGCGAGTTCTTGAGAAAGTACAAGTGGTCGAAGCGCCAGTACGAGCCGAAGCCACCGAACTCGATGCTCTGCGAGCGCTGCGCCAGGGCGGGATGCGCCACCAAGGTTGCGAATCCCACCAGGAGAACCAGCCGCTTCATCGGGACTCCTCCCACGGCCGCCGTTACGGGGCCGCCAACAAGACCGCGTTGAACAGCAGCTTGAAGGTGCCGTGCGTCTGGCCCCGGAATTGGGGCCGGAACCCGAACAGGATCACCCGTCCGCTGCCTACCGGTGCCTCCACCAGCGCCGCCTTCCCAGCGAGCCGCTCCTGGAACCGGGCATAGCCGGACCGAAGGGGCTGCGCGGGATACGTCGCCAGGCCCCTGGCGGGGGCCGAAACCGTGAAGGCGGCGCTATTCTCGAAGTAGACCTGGAAGGAGTCGGGGACTCCGAGGGTAACCGGGCTTCTGGGCACTCCCCCCACCCCCCCCACCCCCACCTCCCCCAAAACCACACCGAAAATAGAACCTGGAGCGTAAAATCGCAAAACTTGAGGACCCGATGCCTCACCGGCTAGAACGTTGACCACCGGGAGGTTAAGGCGTGTAATCGCGAAATTACTTGAACCATCGAGGCAAACGAGCGTCCCACCACCCCGAACAAACTCCGAAATGGCGTTGGCCCCCGACTCTCCCATCCCACCTGCGTACTGCAATGGAATGCGAGTCGAGTCGACGCCGCGCAAGATCGAAGCAGCCTCGGCATCGGGCAGGACGATCACGTCAAATCGCTGCCGCAACCCTCCTTTTTTGAAATCGTTGTCGCGCAGTGTCGTGTAGCTGATCCCATACTGCTCGAATAACCAGCGCGTCCACCCCTCATCGATGTTGCCCGTCCACGGTCGGTAGAGACCGATGCGCGGCAAACGCTGACGGCTGACGCCCAGGCCGCCGGCGGGCGCGGTTCGCGCTGCGGTAACGGTGAATCCGTGGCGCGCCGCGTGCTCGCTCAGAATGGCACGGGCTCGAGGGCCACGCACCATAAGGCTGTCCCCTACGACCGTGACCGTCTGACCTGCGGCAAGCAGCGCCGCAACGGCGCGCGATTCCCCATTGGTGCGGTTCTTCAAGAAGAAGACGTCGCCGCTCCCCTCGATGCGTCCCGGCGCCGGGATCACGCTGTCCACCTTCACCAGATTCGCGTGAAACGGTGTGTTCACCACCTCGGCGCGCACACCCATCGTGAACGGCAGTGTCCAGCCGGCGACGTCGTACGGCGGACGGTCGTTGACGGGCGTGTAGTGCTGCGGCTCCAGCAGGTCTTTCGCGTGCGCGCGGTAGGGCTGGCCCATTGGAACCACCAGCGACCCGGCCGAGTAGGTTTGGCCCTCGACGGTAAACGGCTCGGCGGCACGCCACACCTCGACGCCGCCGGCTGCGAGCACGTTGGCCAGGGCTGTCCAACTCTCCGGGTCTCTCTGCTCAACCGGTAGCACGTATGCGAAGGGATCGCCCGCTAAACCAGCCTCGACGGCGCGCCGTCCCAAGCCGACAAAGCGGTCGAGCACATTGACGCGGTCGCGCGCGGCCAGGCGCACCAACGCCTCGGACGTGATCAGCTCGTAGCGCACGATGTCGCCGAGATGCCAGGTACCGCCCGCCCACGGCGCCGGATAGTTCACGCCGCGGCCAGGTTGGCGAACGGAGTCGACGGAAATCGTGATCGGCGAGCCGAGGCGCGTGCTCGCGGCCTCGGTCAGAATACCGACCATGTTGTGCCGTGTGGGCGTCGAGCGAAAGCCGCCGTGCCACCAGAGGTCATATGTCTGCTGGTGTGCGATCCCGGTCATGCCGGCGTCGTACAGTGCCGACGCCATCTGGGTGCCGACGAGATTGATCGCTGCGACGAGCGCGGGATCGAGGTTGGGATTGACGGGATCCTGGAACGGAGGCACGAACAGACGCACGCCGTTCGCGCCCATCTGATGCACGTCGTACACGATTTCCGGGAACCACTCCTTATACAGCATGCGCGTGACGAGACGTGTCTCGACCTGGGTCAGCATGAACCAGTCGCGGTTGTTGTCGTGGCCGATGTACTTGTGGTACAGCCACGGCAGGGGGCCCCCCTCGTACCGCGTGCCCTTGTAGCGGCGATACCAGCTCACGACCGTGTCCAGGCCGTCGGGATTCATCGACGGGATCATCAGCACAACAACGGAGTCGAGCAGCCGGCGCAATTCGGGATCGGTGGCCAGCCGGTAGGCGAGTGTCATCCCCATCTGGCTCGACGCCACTTCCGTCGAATGGATGTTGTTGCTGATCAGGATGACGGCGGGTTGCGTGCCGCGGATGTCCGCCAGCGCGGAATCGGTGAGCCGCCGCGGATCCGCGAGCAGCGCCTGCACACGTTTGATTTCGGCGAGGCGCTCTTGATTGGCGGGTGCCGTGATGGTCATCAGCAGGAACGGCCGGCCTTCCGTCGTGCGACCCAGCGTATCCACGCGCACGTAACGGCTGCGCTGGGCGAGATAGTTCATGTAGCCGCTCACCTGTCGCCAATCCGCCAGCATCGAATCTGCGCCGGGTTCGAAGCCGAGAACGGCGGATGGGCGGATCGGCGGTTCGGCGGTTTGCAACAACGCGAGCAGGAGGAGCGGTGTCATTAGATGAGCCCCAGTTTTGAACCCACCTTCTTGAAGGCACGCAGTGCGAAATCGAGGTCATCACGCGAATGCGCCGCCGAGAGCTGGCAGCGCACACGCGCATGTCCTTGCGGCACAACAGGATAGCCGAATCCGGTCACAAACACTCCCTCGGCGAGCAGCAGCTCGCTCATGTGAATCGCCTTCGCCGTCTCGCCCACGATCACGGGCACGATGGGCGTCTCGCCCGCGAGCGGCTTGAAGCCGAGCGAGAGCAGTTGCTCGCGGAAGTAGCGGGCGTTCTGATGCAGCCGGGTGACCAGCTCAGGGTGTGCCTCGACGTAGCGAACGGCGGCGAGCGCACTGGCGGCGACGGTGGGCGGGAGTGCGTTGCTGAACAGCTGCGGCCTGGAGCGCTGGGTGAGATAGTCGGTTAGCGCAGGCGGCCCGGCGGTGAACCCGCCGGCAGCACCGCCCAGCGCTTTTCCCAGCGTCGAGGTGAGCACGTCGATCTCGCCCAGCAGGCCGTAATGCTCGGCCGTGCCGCGGCCCTTTTTGCCGAGCACCCCCGTCGCATGTGAATCGTCCACGGCCAGCACGGCGTCGTACTTTCTCGCGAGCGCAACGAGGTCGGGCAGCTTCGCGATGTCGCCTTCCATCGAGAAGATGCCGTCCGTGAAGATCAGCTTGCGACGTGCCCGCCCCTTGGCCGCGGCGCGCAGCTTCTCCTCGAGGTCGGCCATGTCCGAGTGCTTGTAGACCGCTGTCTGACATTTCGTGATGGCCTTGGCGAGCCGGATCGAATCGATGATCGACGCGTGGTTCAACTGGTCGGAGATCACCACGTCGGGCTCGCTCAGGACGGTAGGGCACAGCCCTTCGTTGGCATTCCAGCAGCTCACATAGGTGAGCGACGACTCGCAGCCGACGAACCTCGCGAGCGCCTCTTCGAGCGCGCGGTGCACGGTGAACGTACCGCAGATGAAGCGCACCGACGCCGTTCCGGCACCCCAGCGATCGAGCGCTTCCTTCCCCGCCTGCACGACTTCGGGCACCTCACACAAACCGAGATAGTTGTTGGAGGAGAGGATGACGACTTCGCCGCGTCCTTCCATCTTTACGCGCGGGCCCTGCGGTGAATCGAGGTAATTGAGTCGCTTGTAGACGCCCTGCTTCTTGAATTCCGCCAGCTCGTCCTGCAGCTGCCCCATGAAGCTCATACGATCTCCAGAATGACTTTGCCGGCGTCCCCCGCGCGGATGGCGGCGAGCGCGTCGTCGATCTTGGCGAGCGGGAATTTGTGCGTGATGACGGGACGGGGATCGAACTGCCCACTGGTGAGGAAGCGGCGCATCAGGTGCCAGGTTTGGTACATCTTGCGCCCGATGACGCCGTAGATCGTGATGCCTTTGAAGATGATCTCCGTGGCGAAGTCGATCGGCACGTGCGTGGTGGGAATTCCCAGGAGTTGGACCCGCCCACCCAGGCTCACGCAAGCGAAGGCCTGATGCAGCGCTGAGGGCACGCCCGACATCTCGCACACGACGTCCGCGCCTTCGCCTCCGGTTTCGGCGAGCACCGTCTTCACGACGTCGTCCTTCGCCGCATTGATGGTCACGTGCGCGCCCATCTTCTCCGCCAGCGCGAGCCGCTTGGGGTTCACGTCGGAGGCGAGGACCTTGGTCGCGCCGGCGGCGCGCGCGATTCCCACGGCGAAGCAGCCGATCGGGCCGCAGCCCACAATGAAGACGGTGCTGCCGGGAATCTCCGCGGTCAGCACCGTGTGAAACGCATTGCCCATCGGGTCCATGATCGCGCCGACCTCGGTGGGGATGCCGTCGAGCGGCAGCACATTGGTCTCGGGCATCACGATATACTCGGCGAACGCCCCGTCGCGATCGACGCCGATGATACGCGTGTTCCTGCAGATGTGGCTATTACCGGTGCGGCACTGGAGGCAGTGGCCGCAGACGATATGCCCCTCCGCGGTGACGAGCTGGCCGGCTCTGAGCTCCGTCACGCCGTCGCCGCACGATTCGATCTCCCCCGCGAACTCGTGGCCGACGATGAGCGGCGGCTTGAGGCGTCCCTGGGCCCAGGGGTCCCAGTCGGCGATGTGCAGGTCCGTGCCGCAGACGCCGGCGTGCCGTACCGCGATCAGGACTTCACCGGGGCCGGCCGTCGGCTTTGGCACGGACTTCACGGTCAAACCGGCCGCGCGTTTTTCCTTGACGATCGCTTGCATGGACACTCGGGATGCGGGAAGCGAGATGCGGGATGCGCTAGAAGATGGATCGAGTGAAACCGCCATCAACCTGGAGTACGGCGCCGGTAATATAGCTGGCCGGTTCGGACGCCAGGAACGTCACTGCGGCTGCCAGCTCGCTCGGCTTGCCGATGCGGCCCATCGGGATTTGGGCCCGCATCTGCTTCATCATCTCGGGCTTTGTCTTCGTCAGCTCTTCGACCCGCTCGGTCGCGATGAACCCGGGACAGATGCTGTTCACGGTGATGCCGTCAATCGCCACCTCGTCGGAGAGCGCCTTGGCGAATCCTAAAACCCCGGCACGCGCTGTCGACGAGAGAATCAGTCCAGGCAGCGGCTGTTTGGCAGCCACCGATACCAGGCAGATGACGCGGCCCCACTTGGCCTGCTGCATGATCGGGACGGCCGCTCGAGCCAAATGAATCGTGGACAACAGGTTCAGCTCGATCGCCCGTTGCCAGGCATCCGCGGGCTGATCTTTGAACGGAGCAGCGGGCGGGCCGCCCGCATTGCAAAACAGGATATCGAGGCGGCCAAACTGCTCGGCGACCCGATGCACAAGAGCTGTGGCCTGCTCGGGGTCCGATACATCCGCCGGGAATGGCGCATCGCTGCGTCCGTTGACCGCGACCTGCGCCCCTTCTCCCTCGAGCGTGTTTGCGACGGCGCGGCCGATGCCGCGGGTCCCGCCGCAGACGAGCGCGACCCGACCCTTGAGTCCGAGGTTCAAGCGCGCTCGATCCGCACGGCGCAGACCTTCAGCTCGGCCATTTTCGCGTAGGGATCCAGCACCGGATTGGTGAGCAGATTGGCGGCCGCCTCGCGGAAGTGGAACGGGACAAACACCTGCCCGGGCGCGACGCGCTCGGAGATACGGGCGGCGCTGACCATCGAGTTGCGGCGCGACGTGAGCCGCACCAGCTCCCCCTCCCGTACGCCGAGCGTTCTGGCATCGTCGGGGTGAATCTCGACGATCGCCGTCGGCTCGCGGGCGTCGAGACCGCTCGCGCGGCGCGTCATCGTCCCCGTGTGCCAGTGGTACAGCTGGCGGCCTGTGTTCATGACGAAGGGATACTCGTCGTCTGGGAGCTCGACGGGGTCGGTGTACTCGACGGCGACGAACCTGGCCCGACCGTCCGCCGTGGGGAACGCCGTGTCGAACAGGAATGATGTGCCGGGGTGGGTGTCGTCGGTCACCGGATACTGTAACCCGGCGCCTTCGAGCCGCTCGTAGGTGACGCCGGCCCAGCTGGGCGTCACGCTCGCAATCTCGCGCATGACCTCTTCCGCGCCGCGAAACTCGGTGGGCAGCCCGAGCCGGTTCGTGAGGTCGATCAGGATCTCGAGGTCCCCCCGCGCGTCACCGGGCGAGTCCACCGCCTTGTGCGAGAGCTGGATGCGGCGCTCGGTGTTCACGAACGTCCCCGTCTTCTCCGCGAAGCTTGCGCCGGGCAGTACCACGTCGGCGTAGCGGGCGGTTTCCGTGAGGAAGAGATCTTGCACCGCGAGAAACTCGAGCTCTCGGAACCAATGCTCGGCGTGCGCGATGTCGGGATCGGAGATGACGGGATTCTCCCCCATGATGTACATCCCGCGCACCCCGCTCTCGGGCTTCACGACCTCGGTGACCATCAGCCCGCTCTTCAGCGACAGCGACTCCGCCGGCACGCCCCACGTGTCGGCGAAGCGCGACCGGATTTTCTGGTCGCCAACGGGTTGATAGTCGGTATAGACGAAGGGAATGGCGCCGACGTCGGACGCGCCCTGCACGTTGTTCTGGCCGCGAATCGGCAGCATCGCCGCCCCCCAGCGGCCGATCATGCCGCAGGCGAACATCATGTTGAGGAACGACGTGACGATGTCGGTGCCATTGGCGTGCTGCGTCAGGCCCATCGCCCAGAGCGAGCTGGTGTTCGGTCCGCGCGCGTACATCTCGGCGGCGCGTCCGATTTTCTCGGCCGGGATCCCGGTGATCTTCGCCGCCTTCTCGAGCGTGTACGGCTTGACCGCAAGTCGCACGTTCTCGAAATCGTGCGTTCGTTCGGCGATGAATGCCTTGTTCTCGAGCCCCAGCGCAAGGATGTGGTTCAACATCGCCGAGTAGAGGGCGACGTCGGTGCCGGGCTGCATCTGGAGGTGGATGTCGGCGCGGCCCGCGAGCTCAGTGCGCCGGGGATCGGCGACGATGAGGGTGGCGCGCTTTTCGTGGGCTCGCTTCAGCGCCGCGCCGAACACCGGATGTGATTCCGTCGTGTTGGCGCCGGCGATGAAGATCACGTCGCACGCTTCCTCGATTTCCCGCATCGACCCGGACGCCGCGGCGGTGTTGATCGCGCGCTGCATCGCCGCGACCGACGTCGAATGGCACAGCCGCGTGCAGTGGTCCACGTTGTTCGTGCCCAGCGCGCCGCGGAACATCCGCATCATCAGGTAATTCTCTTCGTTCGAGCACTTAGCCGAGGAGAAGCAAGCGAGTGAGTCGGGCCCGCGGGCGGCTTTGATCCGCAGCATCTCCTGCGACGTCAGCTCCAGGGCTTCCTCCCACGTGGCCTCGCGGAATGGCGAGTACCAGTCGTCCGGCGTGGCGACCCGATCGCGAATGTCCATGTCGAGCCGCTCGAGCAGCGGCAGCTCGCGCACGCGTTTCCCGGTGGCGCGGGGCGGCGTGCCCGGCTTGGGGCGACGGCCCTCAGCTTCGATCGTCCGCCACGGGCCGGCCCGGCGCTCGGCGCCCTTGGGCCCCTTCCAGATCCACCGGCCACCCTCTTTGGTCCACCCTTTCCTTATCAATGGGCGAGTGAGCCGGTCCCGGTGTTGGGGGAAATCGTAGCCGAAGCGGCCCTTCACGCAGGTGGAGCCCTGATTGGGGGTGTTCAGCTCGATATCGGGAGAAGTGACGCGGACGATTTTGTTGTCGGCGACTTGCAGGTCCACCTGGCAGCCCACGCCGCAGTATGGACAGACCGAGCGCACGACCTTGTCCGGATGTCGGATCTGCTCGGGCGCGAACCGCTGTCGTGGCATGACCTCGAAAATCGCGCCGGTGGGACAGACGCGAACGCACTCTCCGCACCACGTGCATCCCGCGCGGTCGGGGTCGCCGTCCGCGCCGACGATGATTTCGGCGTGTTCGCCGCGGAATCCGACGTCGAGCACGCCAACCACCTGAATGTCCTCGCAGGCGCGCACGCAGCGCGTGCACAGGATGCAGGTGGACATGTCGTGGCGGATCATCGGATCGCCGGGGCGCTCGTCTCCCGAGCGCAGCGGCAGATCGCGGCCTTCGACGGCCGTTGGGACGACCTCGTATTGGACCAGATACCGCTCGAACTCGTTGCGCGGGCTTCCGTTGAGAGCAGGGTACCGTTCAGCGAGAAGTCGGAGAACCCCTTTGCGATTCTCGACTGCAGCGTGCGATTGGGTCGTCACCACCATGCCGTCGGCGACCTTGGTCGCACACGCCGGGATCAGCTTGGCTTGGCCCTCGACGGAAACGAGACAGATGCGGCAATTGCCGACGATCGGCAGGGTGGGATACCAGCAGAGGGTTGGAATCTCGATGCCTGCCTTCCGGGCTGCATCGAGAATCGTTTGGCCTTCGGATGCGCTTAGGGAGCGGCCATCGACTTTAAGGCTCGGCATGCCTGATAAATAGGCGGCCGAGTCTGAGTGGCAAGGTTGCTACCGCGTGGTGCTTCTAGACCTTGGGGTCCACCGGGAGGTGGCGGTGGGTATGATCGCCGTCTTCCCCTTCATCGAGGAACCAGCAATAGGCCCAAATCTTGGCGGGTCTCAGGACCTGCTGCCCAGCCCGCAGGATGATGCCCATCGGCTCGTCGTCGAGTACCATAGGGAGGCTTGTCATGCCCGCACGCCAAGCAAGACCCTTGCCGCAGGATCAACTATGTAACCTATTATGAATTAATAACTTGCTGGCTGGTCCAAACTCCAGCGAGTTATTCTGACACGTTCAGCGCCGTGTCGAGCCGACGCGGTGGTTTGATGGCGATGAACCCGGAGCGCTTTGAGCGACGCCCCCCCCCCCCGCGCTGGACCTGCCAGCCCCGGTACAGCGTCTGGAGCGCCTCAGGAGCCAGGGGAATCACTTCACGGTTCTCGGCGGCCGGCGGCAGAATCACGTGCACGCCGCCCGATGGCGTCCGCACCTGAAGGTCGCCGATCAGCGAAGTGCGTTGTTTCGCGCGCAGCGGCCCGAGACAAGCGGGCGCAATGGCCACCAGTGAAGGCGACAGGTCGGGGAACCAGCTCCCGAAGTTGATGACGAGCGCCTGGAACCCACCGGCGAGCTGCTCAGCGACCGCGCGTCCCTCGGCAGCCTCGACCGCACCCAGGTCTTGATCCAGCAAAAACACCTCGGCGTCATGGGCCGCAAGGAACAGCGCTTCGCCGAGCGCCGCAGCGCCAAGGACGACGACGATGTCGCCCGGCTCGAGCCGGTCGGCCCACGTCACAATCGGATGCCCGCGATCGAGACCCCAGTGCGTCGGCTCGCGCTGCGCTTCGCGGAGCGCGCGATGCTTCTGACGCCAGCGCGGAAACGTCGGCAGGCGCAGGCTGCGGGCGATGATGCGGTCGACATGCTCGAGCAACAGCACTTCCGTGAGCAGATACTGGTCCTGGGCGCTGGTCTGCAGCTCACGCACCGCTTCGTCGCCGATCTTCAGCAGCTCCGCGCGCGGCACGGTGTTCTTGTACTCCTCGAGCCGCTGCAGAATGAACTCCTGATACTCCTGCTTGAGGGACCGCGGCGCCCGGCGCACGGGCGTCATCCCCGTCTTGCTCGCGCGCTCGAAGGGCAGGGAGGTCAGCATGGCTCGACGTGCACCGTCACTGCTTCGAGCTCGAGATCTTTCTTCAGTCGCTCTTCGACCGCGTCCGCGATCGCGTGTGCGTCCGCCACGTTCGCTGCTGGATCCACGGCGATCGTCACCTCAGCGTAGCGGACGCCCGCGTGGCCGCCGCGCGAGCGAATCCCGTAGGCGCTCTTCACGCCTTCGACGGCCTGCGCCGTCTGCAGAATCGTGGGCGCCGGAATCGCCCGCTCGTCCACCAACACTGGTATGGTGCGCGCGAGGATCTGATAGCCGACGCGCACCATGAGGATCGCCACCACGATGGCGACCACCGGATCCACCCACAGGTAGCCCTGGCGCGCGAAGAATACGCCGATCAGCACGCCGATCGTGGTGAAGATGTCGGTGCGGGTGGCTGCCGCGTCGGCGATCAGCAGCTCGCTCGAGAGCTCGTGCCCGCGGCGGTTCTCGTACCAGGCGACGAAAACGTTCGTGGCTAGGGTCGCGAGCAGCAGGACGAGGCCCAAGTCGGTCATCTGCACGACGTGGCCACCGGAGCCGAGGCGTCCGATTGCGCTCCGGACCAGCTCGAAGCAGGTGATCGAGAGGAAAACCACAATGGCGAGCGCGCCGAGCGTTTCGAATTTGCCGTGGCCGTAGGGGTGCTCCTCGTCCGGCTCGCGAGACGCCACGCGCACGACGATGAGTCCCAGCACGTTGTAGACCGCGTCAACGGAGGAGTGCACCGCGTCGCCGAGTACGGCGAGTGAGCCCGTTAGTGTGCCGATCGTGGCCTTGGTCACGAGCACAGCGACGTTCGCCACGAGCAGCCCCGCGAGCACGCGGCGCACGGCGCGGGACCGATCTAGGGCTTTGTCCCCGGCGGACATGGTGTGCAAGCTTGTGATGGGGGCCGATTTAGTCAACTTACTTGACAATATTTAGACGATTGTATAAATGTCTACCCCATGGATGACTCGCTCTTCCGCGCCCTCGCCGACCCGACGCGGCGCAAGATCCTCGAGCTGCTGACCGAGAAGGATCGAACCGCGGGCGAGATCGCCGAGCAGTTCCCGATGGCGTTCGCGTCGGTGTCGCATCACCTCGGCGTGCTCAAGGCAGCCGATCTCGTCGCCACGGAGCGCGAAGGCCAGTTCATCCGGTATCGGCTCAATACCACCGTCTTTCAGGAAGTCGTGCGGTATTTCATGACCCGCTTCGGGGGAGACAAGAATGCGTAGCCGCTGGTTTGGTCTCGTCGTCGCCGCGGTCGCCGTGGCGGTCTCCATTTGGGCCTATCCGTCGCTGCCGCCCGCGGTCGCGACGCACTGGAATGTCCGCGGCCCGGCGGATGGGTTTTCCAGCCGCATCGTTGCGGTCTCGATCTTCCCGATCGTCGTCCTCGTGATGACGGGATTGTTCAATGTGCTGCCGAAGGTGGATCCCCGACGTGAGAACTACGGCAAGTTCCTCAGCACGTATTGGCTGATCGCCAATGCCGTGATTGTCTTCATGCTGATCGGGCATGGGATGATCATCGCGACTGGTCTCGGTTACACGGTGAAGATCGATCGGCCCCTGCCGATCGGTTTGGGGGTGCTGTTTATCGTCCTCGGCAACTACCTCACGCGCGTCGAGCCCAACTGGTTCGTCGGCATTCGCACGCCCTGGACCTTGTCCAGTGATACCGTCTGGCGGAAGACGCATCGGACGGGTGGATGGCTGATGGTCCTTGGGGGATTCGTCGTGGCCGCCTCCGCCTTTCTGCCGCACGGCGCGTTCCTGCCGCTGTTGATCACGGCGATCGTCATCATGGCGGTAATCCCCACCGTGCAGTCGTACATCCTCTGGAAGCGGGAGCAAACGAAACCATAAGGATAGGGGCGCAGCATGCTGCGCCCCTACACCACGGCGCGCAGCAGCACGCCCTTCAGATAACCCGTCTCGGGTATGTTGAGGAGCTCGGGGTGGTCACCGGCTGCACCCGTCGCCGCGACGAATTGGATGCGGCGGCCCGAGTCGCGCGCCGCATCCGCCAGCATCGCGTGAAAGACGTCGCGGCTCACGTGGTAGGAGCATGACGACGTGAAGAGCACGCCATCGGGTGCGAGGATCTTCATCGCCCGCAGATTGATCTCTTTGTAGCCGGCGACGGCCCGCTCGACGTTGGCTTTCGTCTTTGCGAACGCCGGCGGATCGACCACGATCGTGTCGAACTGCTCGCGGCGCCGCTCCAGCTCGCGCACCAGGTCGAACGCATTTCCTTCGCGCCACTCGATGTTGCCGATCCCATTGATTCGGGCGTTTTCGGCGCCACGCGCCAGCGCCTCGGTGCTCTGGTCGACCGCGAGAACTTCTCTGGCTTTGCGGGCGAGGTGCAGCGCGAAGGAGCCGTGGTAGGTGAAGAGATCGAGCGCCCGCCCACCTCCGCGCGTGTGTTGTCCCACGAGAATCCGGTTCTCGCGCTGATCGAGGAACGCCCCCGTCTTCTGCCCTCCCCACGGTGCCGCGAGGTACTTCAGCCCATCCTCGACAACCTCGACTACCTCGGGGACTTTGCCTGATGCCAACGCGACCTCCGCAGGCAATCCCTCGTGGCGGCGCACGGCGGCGTCGTTACGGAGCAGGATGCCCTCGGGACCGAGCGCTGCGGTGATTCCCGCGACGACGTCCGCTCGCGCGGTCTCCAGCCCCGCCGAGAGTAGCTGCGCGACCATCCACGGTCCGTACTTGTCGATGATGAGCGACGGCAGGCCGTCAGCCTCGGCGTGCACCACGCGCCAGGCACTGGCCTCGATCCCCTCGCGGCGACGAGCGGCCGCCGAGATCCGCTCCGTCCACCACTGTGCATCGATTGGCTCGTCACCACGCGTGAGGAGTCGCAGCCGGATCTCGGAGCGTGGCGAGTACAGCGCCTGGCCGAGGAACTTGCCCTTCCGGTCTGTGACGGAGACGATGCCGGGACGCTTATCGGGTTCTTCAGCGACGTCGCTGCGATAGATCCAGGGATGTCCCTGCTTCCAGCGTTCGGCACCGCGGGCAGTAACTTTGACCGTCATCTATCCGGCCGGAGCTTCGCGGCGCCTCTCAGGTAGATGTGTTTGAGCGTCCGCTGTGGCTTGGAAGTGTAGAAGTGCAGGAGCACTCGGATGCAGTGTTGAAGCCCGACGGGCGGGGGGACCGCCACTTCAGCTGCGCCGAGCAGCGGGACGTCGGTCCAGCCGAGGCGGCGAGCCGCGCGCGCCGGATAGTCGGCGGTCAGGTCCGGAGACGACGTGAAGATCGCGCTCTCGACGTCTTCGGGCGCGAATCCGTTGGCGTCGCGCAGCGCGGAGAGCAGCTCCTCCGTCGCTTCGAGAATCGCCTCACTCGTATTGGCGGCCGCCGTGGTCGCTCCACGCAGGCCGCGCAGGATCTTGGTCATGGCACTCGCCGATCAGTTGCGCTTGATGGTGATCACGGATCCCGTCCTGCTCAAGGGCCGGGGGGGGGATGCGGTGGACGTCCTGCGCCAGGCGGTCGCCGGTGGGGCTACCATGGTGCAGGTGCGCTGGAAAGATGGCCTGCCGGCCGAGATTTTGGAGTTGACCCGCGCCCTGGTTGCCGCGCTCCCCATTCCCGTGCTAGTCAATGACCGCGTGGATATCGCGCTTGCCGCGGGCGCGGCCGGCGCGCACCTCGGCTGGGATGATCCGCCGCTCGACGCCCTGCGGCCCCATCTTCCCGCCGGATTCCTGCTCGGCATCTCCGTCGGGACGCCGGATGAAGCGGCGCGCGCCCCACGGGCGGCCGATTATTGGAGCGTCGGTCCCTGTTTTGCGACGCCTACGAAGTCCGACGCTGGGCCTCCGCTCGGTCGTGATGGCTTCGCACTGCTGGCGCACCTAGCCCCCGAGGGGACGCCCGTGATCGGGATAGGCGGCATCACGGCGGCGAGCGCTCGCTCGGTCATCGAAGCCGGCGCGACAGGGGTTGCAGTGGTGGGTGCGGTGGTTGGCGCATCGAATCCTGAGACGGCGGCGCGAGCAATACGCGATGCAATCAGGTAACCTTCGCCGCCCCTTCGCCGCCGACTCTATCGCCGCCGTATCTATCGCCGTTGCCTCACCCGTTTGATCGCGGCCAAGTGATCGTTGTAAGTGGCGGAAAAGATGTGTTTGCCGTCGGGCTGCGCCACGAAGTAGAGGTAGCCGATCGGAGCAGGGTAGAGCGCGGCGATCAGGCTCGAGTCGCTGGGCTGGCTGATTGGACCCGGCGGTAACCCGGGATTGAGGTACGTGTTGTAGGGCGAGTGAATCTGGAGCTGCTTCTCCCACACCCGCCGCAGTCGCCGGCCGTGAGCGTAGATGATGGTTGGGTCGGCCTGTAGTGCCATGCCGCGCTTGAGCCGGTTGTGATAGACGGCGGAGACGTACGGCCGGTCAGGGCGGTAGCGCACTTCGGCCTCGATGATGGACGCCAGTGTGACGATCTCGTGCCGCGTCATGTTGAGCTCAGCGAGGCGCGCGTCCCACTCGGGCTGCCAGCGCGCGATGAACTCGTGCGTCATGAGTTTCACGAGATCACGCGCGCGCATGCGCATCGGCACGACATACGTCGTCGGATACATGTAACCTTCAACGCCCGCCCGAGTGGGCAGAATGCCGAGCTCGCGCTCCAGCGACGTGTCGCGCATCGCGGCCATGAAGGAATCGCGTGGCACGCCCAGCCACGACCGCGCCCGCTCGGCGACTTCGAATCCCATCATGCCTTCGGTGACGGTGAAGCGGACTTCGAGACCGCGGCCCTTCTTCAGCGTGCTGACCACGCTGCTCCAGCCGGCGTCGCGGTCGAAGGTGTACACCCCGCTCTTCAAGTTGGACGGCAGCCCGCGCATCCTCGCGTAGAGGCTGAACCAATCCCGGTTCTTGATCACACCGCGCGACTCGAGCGAGTCGAGCGCCTGGTAATACGTGGAGCCGCGCGGAATGATGACCATGATCTGGTCGGCGGTCGACACGTAGGTGGCCTGTTGCGGCGAGCCGCACGCGGCGAGTGCGCACACGAACGCGACTTGCAGCCTCACAACGCCGAACCTTTCCTGGCGTCGAGATAGTGCTGCAACAGGAGCGCCGCCGCCATGGCGTCGACGTCTTCCTTGCGGCCCCGTGTCGAGCCGCCCATTTCGCGTACGGCAGCCAGCACCCGTGCCGTGGTCATCCGCTCATCCCACATGGTCACCTCCAGCCCCGCCTCTACGCGTCGCTTGATAGCATCGGCGAGCTCCCGGGCGGCGTGAGCGGCATCACCTTCCGCTCCAGCCTCATCCAGTGGCAGACCGACGATAATGCCCACGACATGATTGCGTGTGACTTGGTCGAGCAGCTGCGCCATGGGGAATCGCTTCCCGGCGCGGCGGGTGAGCGTGGTGAGCGGTTGGGCAAGCGTCTGCGTTTCGTCGGAGAGGGCGAGGCCGATCCGGCGCTCGCCCCAGTCCACGGCGAGAATCCTGCCTTTCACCCTTGCGACATCGTCTGGAAGAATTCCGTGTTCGTTTTGGTGCGCTTGAGCCGCTCGAGCAGGAACTCGATCGCTTCCACGGGCGGCATATCGGACAGGAAGTTGCGCAGCAGGTAGACCTTGTTCAGCTCTTCCTTGCTGAGCAGCAGCTCTTCCTTGCGAGTGCTGGAGCGCTGGACGTCGATCGCCGGGAAGGTCCGACGCTCGGCGATGCGGCGGTCGAGGATCACTTCGGAGTTACCGGTGCCCTTGAACTCCTCGAAGATGACCTCGTCCATGCGCGAGCCGGTGTCGATCAGCGCGGTGGCGAGAATCGTGAGCGAGCCGCCGCCTTCGATGTTGCGCGCGGCGCCGAAGAAGCGCTTGGGCTTCTGGAGCGCGTTCGCGTCCACACCGCCCGACAGGATCTTGCCCGAGTGCGGCACCACGACGTTGTGCGCCCGGCCCAGGCGCGTGATCGAGTCGAGCAGAATCACCACATCCTTGCCATGCTCGACCAGACGCTTCGCCTTCTCGATCACCATGTCGGCGACCTGCACGTGGCGGTCGGCCGGCTCGTCGAACGTCGACGAGACGACCTCCACCTGGGGCCCCTTTACGTTCTCCTCCATGTCGGTCACCTCTTCGGGCCGCTCGTCGATCAGCAGCACGATGAGATAAACCTCGGGGTGATTCTCGATGATGGAGTTGGCGAGCTTCTGCATCAGGATGGTCTTACCGGCTTTGGGCGGCGAAACGATCAGGCCACGCTGTCCCTTGCCGATGGGGGAGAGAATGTCCATCACCCGCATCGACAGATCGCCGTCCTTGCGCTCGAGCTTGAGCTGCTGCTCGGGATACCGGGGGCGCAGGTTGTCGAACGCGACGCGATGCTTGGCTTTCTCCGGCTCTTCACCGTTGACGACTTCGACCTTGAGCAGCGCGAGGTAGCGCTCGCCCTCCTTCGGCGGCCGGACCTGCCCCATGATCGTGTCGCCGGTGCGCAGGTCGAACCGCTTGATCTGGCTGGGCGAGACATAGATGTCGTCGGGGCCGTACAGATAATTCCAGTCGGGGCTGCGGAGGAATCCGTAGCCTTCCGGCAGAATTTCGAGCACGCCCTCGCCACGGAGCACCGTGTCGGTGTCGAGCAGCGACTGCTCGATACGGAAGATCAGATCCTGCTTGCGGAGCCCGGAGTAGTTGGTGATGTTCAGGCTCTCGGCCATCGCGTGTAGTTCCGCGACGGATTTCCTCTTTAGTTCGGCGATATCCACGTGTGCTTCAGCTCCGTTTGCGGTACGGCGGGGAAAACCCGGGATGGGGGAGTGTTCTCGTTGATAATGAAAACTTGGGATTATGGCGGTGTGCGAACGAGTCATACTAGGCCGCGCGCCACGGCGAGTCAAGAGCGGCTGTGAGTCTGACCCCATATCTCGTGGCGTGGCGGACCACGCCCCTCCACGACCGGGAAGTTGTTGACGCGCTTGTAGATCCGGCCCACTCCGGACCCTCCCCGGAGCTGGCTGCCGCCCTCCGCCAATGGCCGGGGAGTTACTACTGGTCCAGCGAGCGGGATGGGCGCCATCTCGTGCTGACGCGCCCCACTCTCAAGCCGCGGGAAGCGTGGACGATGCACGCGCTGCTGCTCGCGGGCACGCTGTTCCTGACGACGCTGTCCGGCGCGTTGATCCGTGGCGGCCTTCCGGCCGATTTCGCAGTGCTCCTTAATCCAGCCGCCTGGGACCTCGCGTTCCTGCGTGGCTGGACGAGCGGGTTCTCGTTCTCTCTCCCGCTCCTCGCCATCCTCTTTTCTCATGAGATGGGTCACTATCTGACGGCGCGGCGCTACCATGTGAACGTGTCGCCGCCCCATTTCATTCCCGGACCTATCCCGCCTATCGGGATCGGGACGCTGGGCGCGTTCATCCGGCTGCGCTCGATTCTCAATGACCGCCGCCAACTCATCGACATTGGCGCCGCGGGACCAATCGCCGGCTTCGTCGTCGCCCTCCCCATGCTCTGGATCGGGATGGCACACAGTTGGCTGCCCACGGAGCCAGCCTCGACCGGGATGCAGGTTTCGATCGGTTGGGGGACGTGGGTGCTAGGGGATTCCGTCGTGACGCTGCTCGTCCGGCACTTCACCCACTCCGGTCCAGTGGTGCTGAGCCCGATGGCCTTCGCCGGATGGATGGGGATGTTGGTCACGATGCTCAACCTGCTGCCCATTGCCCAGCTCGACGGTGGCCACATTCTCTACGCGGTCTTCCCGCGGGCACAACGGCACGTCGCCCGACTCTTTTTTGTGCTCGTCATCCTGCTCGGATACTTCTCCAGGAGCTGGTTCGTCTGGGCGTTCGTCGTGCTGATGCTTTCCCGCGGCCAGTTTGGGCATCCCCCCGTGCTGGACGCCTACCGACCCCTTCCCAAGTCGCGCATCTGGCTCTTCGTGGCGAGTGTCGTGCTGTTCGCGCTGACCTTCACCCCCGCGCCGTCGCCCTGACGCTATTGCGTAAGTCGTAGCGGTTTATAATGTTGTTTCAAACCAGCCCCTGGATCGGCATGCCTGCACAACCTGCCCGATACACACCAGCCGCTGCGACCGATACGGTCGTCCACGACCTGCCTCCGATTCGCTTTGACGGACAACCCATAGAAATCCGACTCTCTCTGCGCCGCACCGAAGACGGTATCTGGCGTGGCCGCATCATGTTCGGCGCCGAAGGAACGGAAATGGAGCGCTCCAGCGCGGAGATCTTCTGCGCCGGCACGGAGCAGGATCTGTGGCAATCGGTGCGCGACCTGCGCGATCACCACCTGCGGGACCTGTACCGCTCGTTGTTGTGATGGCTGATCTGAAGGCCATGGCCAAGCTGCGCCACGACCTTTCCAATCCCCTATCGGCGATACTCGCCGAGACTCAGCTGCTGCTCCTCGCGCCGGAGAAGTACGACGAGGAGACGCTGGCCGGGCTCAAGCAGATCGAGGACCTGGCGCGCAAGATGCGCCAGATGCTGCAAAGCCCAGAGTGAGCCGTCGGCATCGCCCCCGTTTCGCCCCCGCCACCGTATGGTGGCCCCCCAACACCGTGCGCCGATGGGCAGTTCGCGCCGTCTTCCTTATTAAGCGTTCGCGCCGCGCAGCGTGGGGGGCGCGCAAGTGACGCGGGTCATGGCGGTTCCGGTCAGACCCCAGTAATCTTAAGCCCCTTCTTTCGGCGGGAGTCCCCGACGTTGGCTGGTCGCAGCTCCCTGCTCTTAGGCATGAGCGGTCTGGTCGTGGCTTGCGCAGGAGGGCCACGGCCTAGGCCCGTTACTCCCGCGGAAATCCCGACCCTCACAGCCCAGGCAACACACCAACCCAGAAACGCTCAGATCCGCTTCCGTCTCGCTGCCGCCCTCATGGCTGCGGGACGCTGCGATACGGCTGTGGTCGTGGCGAATGGCGGCCAGATGCTGGCGCCCGGCGAAGCACTCGGCCCGATGGTCATCGGCGGGTGCCAGGAGAAGGACGGTCGCTACGATCTCGCATTCGCCACCTATACAGAATTCGCCAACCGCCATCCACAGGCGCGGGGCGTCGCGGCGATCCGTGCGCTGGCGCAGCTCGCGCTGCGCACGCAGGCGACCCAGACGGCGAAGCTCGCGCTGGCGCGCGAGTCGACACTGACCAGTCTCGCCCCTGAGCCGTCCACGATCGCCGTGCTGCCGATGACGATTGCCGGCGACTCGAGCCTGCAGCCGCTCTCGCGCGGGCTGGCCGAGCTGATGCTATCCGACCTGGCGATGGTGCGGAGTCTCCGCCTGCTGGAGCGCATTCAAGTCGGCGCGCTGCTCGATGAGCTGAGGCTGGGTCAGAGCGGGCGTGCCGACCCCACCACCGCCGCACGCGTCGGGCGATTGCTGCGAGCGGAACGGATGGTACAAGGTGTCGCCGCGATTACGGAGAACGGCCCGGTCCGCATGTCGGCGACGGTCGTGCGCGGTGACGGCAACGTCCGGTCGGGTGCGCAGGCGAACGGCACATTCAAGCAGCTCCTCGACCTCGAGAAGCAGCTCGTGTTCGGTCTCGCGACCGAGCTCGGGATTCAGCTGACGGAGGCCGAGCGGCAGCGCATCCTGCGTCAGGGCACGAAGAACCTCGCCGCCTTCCTCGCGTACAGTCAGGGACTCGAAGCGCTCGATCGCGGCGACTACCGTGCGGCGGCGGCGGCATTCGGCACCGCGGTGCGCTCTGATCCGTCGTTCCAGCAAGCGCGCCAGCAGCAGCAGGCGGCGGAGGCCGCGCCAGCAGTCCAGGCGTCGCCGGGTGACCTGGTGACGGTTGTCGAAGCCGCCGCGCAGATCAACGCACCGAGCGAGCCCGCAACCGCGGGCGCGTTGCAGCAAACGACCGCCGAGCTGTCGCCCACGATCGCCGAGCTGAGCGGTCACACGGGCGTCAGCAGCATCGCCAGTCATCCCACGAATGAAAGTCAGGGCATCACGAGTGTGGTGGGGGCGTCCGGGGTGATCCGCATCATCTTCCGGCTCCCATGACCCGCGCGCGCGCCTTCGTTCTTTGTTTCGTCGTACTCGCTGCACGCGGAGAGCTTCGGGGGCAGGCCGCAACGACCGTGGGGCGCACCGGCGCGTCGTTTGAGTCGTACACCTTCGGCACGGGATTGGCGTTCAGCAGGATCAGTGAGTTCACGATCCCGATCACGGTCACGCAGCGATTGGGTGACCGATTCGTGCTCGATGTCGGGACGGCGTTTGTCAGCGCATCCGTACGAACGGTGAGCGGCAAAGGGACGATCGATCACTCCGGACTCGTCGATACCGACCTCCGCGCCACCGTTGGGGTCATTCCCGGGAGGCTGGTCTTGAGTCTCGTCGGGACGATTCCCACCGGCGCTACCACAGTGCCTGACACGACGATTCCGCTCTTCGGTGCGACGGCGACTGATCTGTTGGGGTTCACGACGCCCAGTTTCGGGTCGGGCGGCGGCATGTCCGCGGGATTCGCGTCCGCATTCACGCTGGGCTCCGATTGGGCCATCGGTGCGGGCGCGAGCTACCGCTACGGCGCGAGCTACACGCCGGTGAGAGGTGGCGACGAGCTCACGCCAGGCAGCGAGATTCGGGGGCGACTCGGCATCGAAGGGCCGTTCGGGGGTGGCAAGTATTTCCGCGGCGCGTTGGTCTTCACCACGACAGCCACGAACGACATCAGCGGAGGGAAACAGAGCACGATCGGCGACCGTGTGCTGGCGTATGCCGCCACGAGTTTACCCGTCGGCAGCTCGAATCTATCGGTCTACGGCTGGGACATGCGCCGGCTGCGTCCCCGCCCCGGCACGTTTCCTGTGCCGCGCGGCAACGTCCTGGCGCTTGGTGCGCGGCTCGAGCGGCCGCTGACGCCGAGGACGACGCTGGTGCCGCTCCTCGAGTTCCGGCATGAGTTGACGGGACCAACGCAGAGAATGCAGCTGCTCGGCTATTTGGTGCGTACCGGAACCGATCTGCGGTATCGCCTGAGCGATCACGCCACCGGTGTCGTCCAGGCGCAGTTCGCGTTCGGGTCGATTCACAACGATATCGGGCAAAGCGTTTCCGTTACTGGTCCCCGTCTGGGTGCCTTGATCGAGTGGACGCGGTGAGCCCTTCGCGCATCACTGCTTGATCCATCCAGGCATGACGGGGACCGTCATCGTCAATCCGTAGGAGGTCGGATGAAAAGTTTTTGTCTGCTGCTGGGCGCGGCGCTGACCATCGCAGGATGCAGCGGTGATGTCGGTCCTTCCTCGCTTACCTCGGTCGTGATCACCGGTGATTCAACCGTTGGGCTCAACGGCACGCTGCAGCTGACGGCCACGGCGCTCGCGGGGAACGTTCCGATCGCGACCGGCCTGACCTTCGTATGGATTTCTTCCGACAGCACGAAGGTGCGCGTGTCGCAAACGGGACTCGTGAGTGGTGTGCAGCTGGGCAGCGCTAGCATTACGGTCACCGCGGTCCCGCAAGTGAGCGCGCCGGTCTCGAGCGCCCCACACGTCATTCGGACCCGCATCAGCAGAATCGTTTTCTCGCCTTTCGACCTCGTGTTGAGTTCGTTGCACGACACGGTGATCGTGAGCGGCGACGCGCGCGATGCCCAGAACAACTCTGTGCCCGGCGTCACGATCAGGTGGCTGTCGCGCAGTCCCGGGGTCGTAACCGCGGCCGACAGCGGCACCCATAAGGCAATTATCAGCGCGGTCTCGAGCGGCGCCACCCAGATCGTCGCGACCGGCGACGGCGTGTCCGACTCCCTGATCGCCACGGTACAGCTGGTCCCGGCCAGCGTCGCGATCATCCCCAGTTCGTTCAGCCCGCTGACGGCGTTCGGCCGCTCCGTGCAGGCGACTTGTGTCGCGACCGATGCGGCGGGCGACACGATCCCGAACCACCCATGTAACTGGAGCGCCCTGGCGGCGGGCGTTGTCTCGGTGAATCCGGTGACGGCCCATACGACGACCGTGACGGCCGTCGGCAATGGCACAGCGACGATTCAAGCACAGGCGGCGACGAACGTCGTTGGGACCAGGTCGATCACGGTGGACCAGATTCCCAAGACGGTGCGGATCGCGCCGGCAAACTTCGGCAGACCCGATGTGACGATGCAAACCAATCAGACGGCGCCGTTCTTCGCCGCCGTCTTCGATTCCGCGGATCATCCGGCGTTGCAGGACAGCGTCACCTGGTCATCGAATGATGCGACGCGGGCGAGGGTAGCAGCCACGGCGACGCTTGATTCGACGGTGATCACGACGTTTGCGCTCACGGGATCTGCTACGATTACGGCGACGGCGGGGCCCGCGTCCGCAACACGCGTGGTGAACGTGAGCTCGTCGCCGATCAGTTTTGCCAACGACGTTCAGACCATATTCAACACCAGCTCGCCGCCATGCACCAATTGCCATCCATCCGCCGCGGGCATGAACCTCACGGCCGGATCGTCATATGGCAGCATCGTGAATCAGAACGCGTCGGAGGTGCCGGCGATGAAACGGGTGCGCCCGTTCATGCCGGACTCGTCCTATCTCGTCCACAAGATTCAGGGGACACAGAATACGGTGGGAGGCAGCGGCGCCCGGATGCCACTGGGGTGCAGCGGCAACGGTTGCTTGTCCAACGCGTCGATCAACATCATCCGAGACTGGATCTTGCAGGGGGCCTTGCAAAATTGAGGTAGGCGTAGCCGTTGGCGAGATACAGCGCGAGGAGGACGGCGGTTGCCGCACTGACGGCGTACTTCCACATCGCGGGGGCCGCGGAGGCGGACAACAAGCCTTCGATTGTCCCCGCAATGACGAGCAGGGTCACCACCGCGCCGATCATGCGCGCCGCGATGCGTCCCTCCACGACCAGCGCATCTTTGCGGGTGCGGTCGCCCGGCGCGATCATCGCCTTGGCCAATCGAAAACCCGCACCCGCTGAGATGAAGATCGCGGTCAGTTCGAGTACGCCGTGGCCGAGGACGAAGGTCAGCAGATAGTTCATCGCCTGATAGTTCCGAAACAGTCCCAGGACGAGCCCCAGCATCATGCCATTGGTGAACAAGAGCCAGGCGGTCAGCAGACCACCCGTCAGCCCCCCCACGAACGTGCCGAATGAGACGGTGATGTTGTTCGTGATGATCCATGCCGCCATCGGTGGTCGATCTTCCCTGCTGGTCTCGGCGTAGCCTCGACCTTCCGCCTGGTGCTCGGCCGCCGCCTCGGCACGCGCCACCATGACGGGCGACAGCAGTTCTTCCGCGAGGGCGGGCCTCTCGCGAATCATCACGTAGCCGACAACTGCGGGAACCGAGAAGAGGAGAAAGGCGAGCAACACGTACCGCCACGACTGCACGACGGCGGCGGGAAAGTCGCGCAGAATGTAGTGCGGGAGAGGCGTGCGCTCCTTGCCCCGGGTGCGGTACAACGCATTGTGCCCCGCGGTGACGACCCGCTCCAAATAGTCGATGACTCTGGGGTCGACCTGGTACGTGCGGGCGCGCGCGAGATCGGCGGCGACCTCGCGGTACTGCGCCGCGAACGCGGGAATCTCCCCCGGCGCCAGCGCCGCGACGCCGGACCGCTCCATGCGGAGCGCGGTCGTCCGGAACGTCTCCCACCCCTGTCGTTTCTTCTGGACGAACCGCTCGGCCGGGACGGTGATGCGGCCGGCGGCGCCGGCTTTGGCGCGCGGCGCGAACCGGCTGCGGCGTTTGCGCTGCTCCTCGGCGAAGACCGTCACGAGATAGGCCTGCAGGTCTCCGCTGCGCCGCGGGATGCGCTGCTCGAAGCGCCGCGCGAGGTCGGTTGTGATCCGCACCTGCACTTCGGGCGCCAGGTCGTCGATCCGTCCCAGGAATCGATCCAGCAGGCGGAACTCTTCCTCGGACAGTTCCGGCGGACCGGTCTCGAGCGGCTCCGCGACCGTGTCCTCCGCGCCTGGCACGGGCGCGCCCAGGGTCCAGTCGGTCGGGTGATCGCGCACTACGATGGTGCCGGCCGCCATGTCTCCCGGACGCTTGTTGCTCGGGTGGAGGAACATCGAGAGCAGCGCCGGCGCGAACGGAATCGGGAAATAGCAGTCGATAAAACGTACGAGATTCCGGATGACGGCGGCCGTTGGGGTGATCGACCGGCCCGTATCCATCACCACGCGAATCCCAAGAACCTGTTTGCCGGGGGTCCGGCCGCCGTTCAACGCCTCGAACAGCGTGAAGTAGCCCCAGAGGAAACAGAACGAGAGGAGGATCGTCGCGGCGCTCAGCCAGCTCCGCGCCATCCCGCGCGAAGCGACGAGGCTGCCGACGATCGCCCCGACGCTGATCCAGAGCGCAAAGAGTCCGATTGACAGCATCAGCAGATCGAACAATCCCGCGGCCAGGCGCGACCCGACCCCCGCCAGCTCGAACTGGACGTCCACGTGCTCCGGCGTCTCGACGCCGTGATGTTGCCGCAGATCGAGGTCTCGCGCGGAAGGCGCCATGTCCTCATCTTACCGCGTGTCCTCGCGCGGAGCGACCCATTAATACGAACCTCAGGCCCATGCGGCTGGGCGAGATTCTCGACGGCAGCTTTAACCTCTACCGGCGTCACTTCGGCCTGTTCATGCGGCTGAGTCTGATCCTGGTGTGGCTCCCAACTGCTGCGGGCATCTACCTGAACCTGCGGTACAGCAGCAACCCGTTCGAGCTGCTCAACCTGCTCGAGCAGCATCTGGGGGAGAGCATCGGCTTCGGCCTCCTGGGTCTGGTCGTGTGGACCGCGTGCAGCTTGCTGCTCAAGGCGGGGACGATTCGGATCATCTCGGACTCGTATCTGGGCCACGAGCCGGAGCTGGGGGTGTCGCTGCGATTCGGCGTGGATAAGATCATTCCACTGCTGCTCGTTGCTCTCAGCAAGACGCTGCTGATCATCCTGCTCTATCTCGGGGGAGCGCTCGTCGTCCTGCTGATGTTTCTCATGGGCAAAATCATCAGCCCCGGCGTGGGGGGATTGATGATGTTCGCGGGGGTAATCGCCGCGATGTGGCTCGTGATTTGGATCTCGTGTGCCTACGGGATGACGACTCCCATCGTCGTGCTCGAGGACCTCTCCAGCTCGTTCGATGCGTTTGGACGCTCCTGGGAGTTGACCCGCGACGCGCGGGGCAAAGTCTTCGGCACCGTGGTCGTCACGTGGCTGATTTCCCAATTCCTGCCGCAGCTGGTGATCGGTGGCATCAGCGGCGCACTGGGAGTCGCGGGTAACGAGTCACTGCAGCCGGCGTTCGTCGTGATCGCGTCGCTGCTGGGGATCGTGTTGGCGCCGATCCTGCCCTGCGCGCTCACGCTGCTCTACTACGATCTGCGGGTGCGGCGCGAAGCATTCGACATTCAGGTCCTGAGCGAGCAATTGGGGACGGGGATACACTGAACGAGGCGCTCCAGGTCCCGGCCGACTCGCTGCGGCGCGTGATCGGTCAGGTCTTCGCACGGCCCGAGTTTCAATGGGTCGAGCGCCGGCGGCTGGTGTCCTGGCTTGTGCGCCAATGGCACAACGTGGTGGAGTGGCTCAACCGCTTCGCCGCGGAGCACCCGGTTGGATACGACATCGGCGTGACGCTCGCCGTCATCGCCCTCGCCGTGCTGCTGGTGCACATCGGGTACGTCATGTGGCGCATCGTGCGCCCGACCGCCCGGACGGGGCGGGTAAAAGCCGGGTTCGGATCGGGAGTGGTCGCGGATGCCGCCGCGCATCTCACCTATGCCGCGGAGCTGGCACGCGCCGGCCGCTACGCCGAAGCGCTCGGGCATCGCTTCCTCGCGCTCGTCCTCGAGCTCGATCGGCGGAAAGCGCTGCGCTTCCACGCGTCGAAGACGCCTGCCGAGTACATCGGGGAAGCGCGGCTGACCGGCCGGGGGCGCGCGTCGCTCGCGCAACTCGTCGCACAGCTGTACCGCCACCTCTTCGGGGCGGTGCCATGCGATGCCGGCGAGTACGAGATGTTCGGCGCCTCCGCGGAGGAGCTGGCGCGAGGGCAGTATGTCGTACCGGCTTGAAATCGGGACCGCGCTGCTCCTCGCCGTCGCCATCGCGATCGGCATCTGGGCGGCGAATCAGAAGCCCACGACACCCGATCTCGATTTTCGCACGTCGACATATCTCAGCGGCCCGAGGGGCAGCAAGGCGGTGTACGAGGTGCTCTCGGGTCTCGGCCGGCTTTCGGAGCGCCGCCGGACGCCGCTCTCGACGCTTGCAACCGAGCGCGCGCACCGCCCCGCGATCCTCGTGTTGCTCGATCCCATCATCGACCTGCAGGACGCCGAGCTCGGGCAGGTCGTGCGCTACGTGCGCGCCGGGGGCGCGGTGGTCGCGACGGCGGATGGCGCCGGGGTCACGTTCTGCACGGGATGGCGCACGCATTCGGGCGGCATCGGCCACACCGACACCGTTGGCGTCCGCTCGCTCGAGACGGACGTGCGGCTGCCCCCCACGGCGCGGGTGTTGACGGCGCGTATGCCCGAGACAACAGCTCGTGGGCATCTCGAAAGGCTTAGGAAAGGTGCCGAGGAGGATGCGCGGCCGGACGTCTGCAACACACTGGTGCCGTTCAAAGTCGACACGGTCGTCGTGGCGCTGAACAATCGCCCGGCTATCCTGCGGCTCCGGTATCGCAGCGGCGGCACGATCACGCTCGTGGCCGATCCAGCTTGGTTCAGCAATCGCGCGTGGCGCGATACCGATGTTCCCATTGCTCTGTTGCCGCTGCTCACCCCGCGGGCTCAGCGGCCCGGACGGGTCGTGTGGGATGAGTACCACCAGGGATTCGGGTACGGCAATCAGGGATCGTTCTCCGCGCGCACGTGGGACTGGTTGCGCAGTACGCCGGTGGGGTGGGCGATTCTGCAGCTGGTCGCCGTCGCCCTGGTCTGGCTCGCGATGACGTCGGTGCGCTTCGGTCCCGCGCTCTCGGTGATCGAACGGCGGCGCCGCTCCCCGCTCGAGCATCTGGAAGCGCTCGGGGCCGGCCTCGAGAGCGCGGCCGATACCGACACTGCCGTGGAGCGGCTTGCGCTGGGATTGCGCCGGCGCCTGAGCCGGGCCGGCCATGTCGGAGATGGTAACGTGCTGCCCTGGCTCGAGAGCCTCGAGTTCGCGATGCGCGGTCCGCAGGGCCGCGCCGCGGTTCGCCGCTTGCACCACCTGCTCACTGCACGCGATCGCGACGAGCAACGCGTGCTTCTTGCCGCTCAAGCCGTGGAGGACGTGTGGGAGGAACTGCGCCCGCGCACGACGCGCAACGCATCGTAGACGCTTTACGGAAAGTGGTGCTGGGACAGGAGGCGGCGACCCTCGAAGTCCTCGTCTGCCTGCTCGCGCGCGGGCACATCCTGCTCGAGGGCGTCCCCGGGACGGCCAAGACCCTGCTGGTGCGCACGCTCGCGCTCGCGCTCGATGTGCGTTTCGTGCGTATCCAGTTCACTCCCGACCTGATGCCGGCCGACATCACCGGCATCACGCTGCTCACCGGGGCGCTGCAATTCTCTTTTCGGCCGGGCCCCGTCTTTGCCGATCTCGTGCTGGCCGACGAGATCAACCGCGCGCCCGCCAAGACGCAGGCGGCGCTGCTCGAGGCGATGCAGGAGCGGACGGTCACGGTGGACGGCCAGAGTCACCCACTGTCTCCGACCTTCACCGTCTTCGCCACGCAAAACCCGATCGAGTTCGAGGGCACGTACCCGCTCCCCGAGGCCGAGCTCGATCGCTTCATGGCCAAGATACAGATCGGCTATCCGTCGGCTGAGGTGGAGCAGGGGATTTTGACGCGGTACGTGGACGGCTTCGAGGCTGATCGCACCGACACGTATGGGGTGAGCCCCCTCATCAACGCGGAGGGGCTCGAGGTACTGCGTCAGACGGTCGATACCGTGCGGGTCGAGCCGCGCATCACCGGTTACATCACGGCCATCGTGCGCGCCACGCGCGAAGCCGCCTCACTGACCCTGGGCGCGAGCCCGCGGGCGGGCGTGGCGCTCTTCAAGGCGGCGCGGGCCGCCGCCTTCCTCGACGGCCGTGACTACGTGATTCCCGACGACGTCAAGCTGCTCGCCCCGGCGATTCTGCGGCACCGCGTCAACGTCGCGCCCGAGCTCGAGCTTGAGGGTGTCACCGCCGATCAGGCGCTCAAAGCGATTCTGGATCGGACCGAGGCGCCTACCGCGTGAACCTCCAGCCCCTGCTGCTGGCCGGCGCCGTCATCGCCGCCTTCATCGGGCTATGGTATGTGCTGGGCAGTGTCGCAGGCATTCTGTGGACTCCGCGCGCGCTCCTGATTGCCGCGATCGTGTCGGTGTTCGGCGCAGCGGGACTTTGGATGCCGTGGGGCCTCGACGTCATGCTGCTCGCCGATCTGGTGTTGATCCTGCTCATCTGGCTCGACGCGACGCTCGCACAAACCGTCGTGGTCATCCGCGAGCAGTTACCGGCGCTCTCTGTGGGTCACACGGGCGAGGTCATCTACCGCTGGACCAATCCCTCGGCGCGCCGCGCGCGGCTCCAGGTGCGCGAGGTCCGTCCCGAGATCCTGGGTGGCGCCCAGCCACCTCGCACGGTGGGAATCCCACCTCGCTCGGCGACGCGCGAGCGAGTGCCGGTCGTGCCGCTGCGGCGCGGGCGGGAGACAGGTGGGGCGGGCGGCTTCGTCGTCGACAGCATGGGACCGCTGGGGCTCGGGCGGCACCGGGCGCGGCTGCCGCTGCCGTGGGACGTCGTGGTGTATCCGCCGCTCGTTTCGGTGCGCCTGCGGGCGTCGGTGGCCGAAGCGTTACGGCGCCGCGATGCCGGCATGAAGGCGATTCGCAAGCTCGGGGAAGGGCGGTTATTCGAGTCGCTGCGCGAGTGGGTTCCGGGCGACGACCTGCGGCACATCGACTGGAAAGCGACGGCGCGGCGCGCCAAGGTGATCACGCGGCAGTACGAAGCGGAGCGGCGCCAGCAGGTCCTGCTCGTGCTCGATACCGGCCGCCTCATGACCGCCGATGTCGCGGCCGGCGTGGCGCGCCTCGACTTCGCGGTCCAGGCGGCGCTCGAGCTGGCATATGCCGCGGCCCAGCACGACGACAACGTCGGTATCATGACGTTTGCCGACGGCGTACAGCACTTCGTCGCGCCCGAGCGTGGGCGAACCGGCGTGCGGCGGGTGATGGACGTGCTGGCGGAAGTGCAGCCCAAGCTCGTCGAGCCGGATTACCCGGGGGCGTTCCGCTATCTCGCGGCTCGCAACCGCAAGCGCGCGCTGACGGTGCTGTTCACGGACGTGATCGATCGCTTTGCGTCCGATGCGCTCGTCGCGAACGTCGCCCGCCTCCGCCCGCGACACCTTCCCCTAGCGGTGACCCTGCGCAATCCCGAGCTCGATGCCGCGGCCATGTTGCGTCCCACGACGCCCCGCGACGCCTTCCGGAAGGCGGCTGCTGAGGAGTTGCTGCATGCGCGGGAGGAGGCACTGGCGCACATGCGGCGGGCGGGAGTGCTGGTGATTGATGTCACACCGGAACGCGCGGCGCAGGCGGTGGTGGCGAAGTACCTGGACCTCAAGCGGCGAGGCACGCTCTAAGTCACTGTCTGGCCCGGGCAACCCGCGTATTGTATGTTCGGTCCTCACGTACACGGATTGAACCGGATGCGCGGTCTCGGCCGAGCTACCCCCATCGTGATGCTCGCAGTGGCGCTGGCAGGCGTCACGTGCACCTTCCCAACCGACAAGAGCACCGTCGTTTTTGTGACCGTGCATACACCCCGACAGCTTGTGCTGCAGGGGGAGATCATGACCGTGTCGGCGACCCTGTGGCAGCGCACGGGTACCGATTCGGTAGAGATCAAGAATGCCTCGTTCCATTGGACCATCGACAACACCTCGTTCGCGACCGTCACGGACCAGGGCCACGGCGACGCCGAGGTAACCGGCGTGAAGCCCGGGCGCGTCACGCTCAGCGTCCGCGCCATCAATTTCGAGAAGTCCCAAACCGCCAACTCCGCCCTGCGGGTGGCAAAACCCCTCGAGATCGACAGCGTGCGGCCCTCTCCCGTGCATTTCGGCGAGCTCCTGACCGTCTATGGCGTCGCTGCCGACTCGCTGTTTCTCGCGAGCCTCAATGGTGTGTCGTTGATCGAGTATCCGTTTTCCCGAGTCCGTGATTCCGTTACCGGATTGGGACAGATGTCCTTCTGGGTGCCGCCGCCCGCGCGGTCCGCCCCATTGTTTTTTCTCGGCGCGGGTGTCTTTGGCTTCGCGGCCGAGACGACGCATGTGAAATTCGTGGATCTGTTTGAGCCGAACGACACGGTATCAACGAAGCTCAGCCTGGACGTCGCCGGTCCGTGGCCGGGAACGATTCTGGCTCCCGTGGTCTTCACGAACCCCGCGTTGTCGTTCGAGGCCGTGACCCGATCGAAAAGTGGTATAGACTGGTATCGCTTCACGACGGCCGACAACAATCAAGCGTTCACCTTCTTCATCAATTACCCGTCGATCGCCGACACCACGACGCGTATTTTCCTGGTCGATTCCCTCTTGTACCTGGCGAATGGCGATCCAACGAAAGATCCGATCGAGAAATTCGCGGGGCGCGATTCTGCGGACTACATCGGCTCTTCGTTCTTTCGCTGCAAGGGTTTTGCCTTCAGCCCGCACCAGGCGCCCCGCGAGTCCACGACGATTGCCCTGAAGACGCTGTCGAGTCACGCAATCCACATCCTCACGAACTGGACGCGGCCGGCGCGCTATGGGCTGACCGTCCTACGCGGGTATTACACGGCCGATCCGCGCATCAAAGCGGATGCGTACGAGGAGAACGACTTCTGCACGTACGCCGACTCCGGGAATCGGCGCATCTCGCTGGCAACGCCATTCTCCGACACGCTGACGATCGACAATCCCCATGACATCGACTGGCTGCGCATCGATGTTCCCGGCACGGGCCCGGTCAGCGTGCATCTGCAAACCAAATCGCGACCCTTCGTCGGAACGGCAGTCGATAGCTCGGATATCGATTTGTATGTAATGGCGGTGCCCAACCCGACAACCGCTACCGGATTGACGCTTGTCGCGCTCGACACTTCTCGCGGCTCGGCCAACAACATCACGGCGACGCTGACGGGTGGCTCGAGCTACTACGTCGCCGTCATGGACTTCGCCGGCGTTCCGACGCGGTACTCCTTGTGCATGACCGTGGGCGTCCTGTGCACGCCCATCCCGAGTGTACCCTTCTCATCGAGCGCCGCGACGCAGTCGGTCACACCGGTAATCGCGCCGCGACGCCGCGGCATCCCCAGCACCGGTCCCATCGTGGAATCCACCCGGGCGACGGGCGGTGACCTGCTTCGCCGCAGGAACCCCCGCCAGTGAGCGGCGCGGCAGGCTCCATGATGGAGTGCCTCAAGTGCCACACACCGCTCCCGAACGGGAGCAAGTTCTGCTACGCCTGCGGGGCGGACGTGACCGGTGGCGGCACGATGGGCGCGAGTGCCACCGGGACCGAAGCCTTGATGCAGCGGCTGCAGCGGCTCGTGGAGGGGAAGTACAAAGTCGAGCGCATGCTGGGCAAAGGCGGGATGGGGGCGGTTTTTCTCGCCCACGACCTGACGCTCGAGCGCGAAGTCGCGATCAAAGTGTTGCCTCCCGACATCTCGATGGACGAGCACATCGTCAAGCGCTTCCAGCAGGAAGCGAAGATGTCGGCGAAGCTCGACCACACGAACATCATTCCGATCTACCGCGTCGAGAGCGAAGGCGGCCTCAATTACTTCGTCATGAAGTACATCGCGGGTACGTCACTCGAGGACGTGCTCGATCAGAAGCAGCCGCTGACCATCGACTACATCCAGCGCGTCTTGTGGGAAGCGGCCTGCGCGCTCGGACACGCGCATCAACGTGGGGTCGTGCACCGGGACGTGAAGCCGGCGAACATCATGTTCGACCACGACGGCCGCGTGATGCTGACCGACTTCGGGATCTCGAAGGCGCTGCAGGCGGCGACCGGCTTTACCGGGACCGGCATGATCATCGGCACGCCGCACTACATGGCGCCCGAGCAGGCGAAGGGCGGCACGGTGGACGGACGCGCCGACCAGTACTCCCTGGGCGTGGTCGCCTACCGCATGATCACTGCCGAGCTGCCGTACACGGGCGATTCCGTTCACACAATCCTCTATAAGCACATCTTCGAGGAAGTGCCGAGCGCCGGCGCCAAGCGCAGCGACGCGCCGCAGTTTCTCACCGCGGCGATCTCGCGCTCTCTGTCCAAGGAGCCCGCCCAGCGGTTCGCCACGATGGAGGAGTTTGCGACCGCGGTGTGGCCGGAACAACCGGTCGCCACGCCGAAGGCCGGGGGCGCGTCTAAGAGCCAGCGCCGGCCTCCCCCCCCCCGCCGGCCGGGTGGCGCGGCGGTCGCCGATGCGCCGACCGAGGTGACCAACGCGCCCACGACGCCCATCCCGCGCGCCGGGATGAAGATCCCGGCGGGGAAGAAGAAGCGCTCGAGCGTCGGAATGGTGGTCGGCGCGCTGGTGGTCGTTGCCGCCGGTGTCGGTGGGTATCTCGCGCTGGGCCAAAAGAGTGAGCCGCCGCCCCCCCCCGCGCCGCCGCCTCGAGGCTCCGCTCCCGCGCCGCCGCCCGTGGTGCAGCCCGCCCCGCCGGCGTCGAGGCGAGTCCCTGACAACCGCCGGCAGGCAGCGCCGGCGCCCGCGCCCCCTCCGACCGCTCCGGCAGCGGCGCAGGGCTCTATCTCGGTGAATTCGAATCCACCCGGAACGCTCTTCATCGACGGACGCGACCTCGGGCCCGTTCCCGTGATCGAGCAGCCGGTGTCTGTTGGCCGGCACACCATTCGCGTCGAGCGCCCGGGCTACAAGACCAAGACCGAGACTATCGACGTGCCGGCCAATAACCCCGTCCGCAGGACGTACGTGCTCGAACCGGAGGGATCGCCGTGATGCGCCACTCGACCTGGCTGCTCCTCGCCGTTTCGGTGCTGTGTCCGCCTGCGATCGCCGCACAAACAGTTCAGAACGCCACGCTGCGCCGCGCGCAGCAGGCATTCGACAATCTCGATTATCGCCAGGCGCTCTCGCTCGGTCAGGCATCCCTGCGGGAGCGCCTCACCGGGTTCGAGCGGGCGCGCGCGTACGAGCTGCTGGGGTTCACCTACAGCGGGATGGACTCGATCCTCAAAGCAGTGGATGCGTTCAAGCAGGTCGTGCTGATCGAGCCCGAGCGCGACCTCGATCCCACTCGGACGTCGCCCAAGGCGCTGAGCGCGTTTCAAGTCGCGCTCACGCAGATCCTCGTCGTCCGGCAGCTGCGCGTCGACAGCGTCGAATTCATCGGGGGTCAGGGCGCTGTGGCGATACGTTATACCGTGACTCAGCCATCGCGCGTCGTGACGCGGATTACGGGCGGGGGCGGGGGCGGAACGCTGGGAAGCACGCGCATCGATTCGACCGTGGCGAACGGGCAGGTCAACATTCGCTGGCCGGCCCGCATGCCGAGTGGCGATCCCGTACCGGCCGGGAATTACAGTGTCCTGGTAGAGGCGACGGTGGGGCAAAACAGCTTCTCGACGTCTCAGCCGATTCGGGTCACGCATGGCGCCGTCGATACGCTGCCCCATCTCACCAGTCTGCCGGGCTACACCTATCTGCCCGAGACCGAAGTGCCGCCCAAGAGCTGGCGGCCGATGGGCCTAGCGCTCGTGTACACGGGGATCGCGCTCGCCGGCACGTCGGCGCTGTCGCACGGCGATCTGGGGTCCGCATCCATGCGCGAGGGCGGCATGATCGGTGGCGGCATCGTGCTCGCGGGATTCGTGATGACGTTGAAGAAGCCGGCACCCCAGCCCGCGCGCGGCAATATCCTGTACAACTCGCTGCTGCGCGAACAGATCGCGCGCCGCAATACAGAAATCGCGCAGGAGAATACGCGGCGCCGCCAGCAGGTGGCGCTGACTGTCGTGCCGCTGCCGCGCGCCGGAGGCTCGCGATGAAGGCACTCGGGTGCGTGCTGTTGCTGGCGGTGCCGGCCGGTCTAGCGGCGCAACACGTCGCCGTCGGCCCGCAGGTGGTCTTCGGCGACTATCGCGAAGTCTCGGCCGATCTGCACTATCGGGGCGCCGGCATGGGTGCGAAGGCGACGGTGATGTGGAAGAAATTCGGCGCCGACGTCGTGCTCTCAAAGGTGAAGTACAAGCCGCAGTCGAGCGCAGCCACGGCGGAGATCGACGCGTCGGAAGTGGACGTCCGGCTACGCTATTACGTTACCGGTCCGGTCAGCGCCGAGCTCGGATTCATAAATCGAAAAATGAAGCCTGAGTTCGAAGCCCAGTCCGTCGGTGCGGTGACCTTTGGGGCGCGCATGACGTACACGCTGGGTCCCGGGGTGGGCATGTCGTTGAATGGCGGCCTGCTGTTCGGATCCAAGTTCTCGGGCGGCGGCACCACCTCGGCGCTCGGGGCGCTGCAGCTAGGACTGGGGCTGACCGTCGATGCGCTGCACGGCCGTGTGCTCGTGACGGGCGACTATGGCTTCCAGCGCTTCTCGCGCACGACCAACGGGGGCGGCGGCGCATTGCCGGCGCCGATCCAGCAGTCGCTCGGTCGCGTGGGGTTCGCGATCGCGTTCTAGTGCGCCAGCCGCGATTCGAACGCGGGACCTTCGGCTCCGGAGGCGGCACCGGCCAGCGACCACCAACGCTGGCCGTTGTCGTTTCAAGCACTTACGCGAGTCGCGCGTCGGCCAGCGCCAGCCAGCGACGGCTGCGTTGTTACCACCGTTGTTACCGCGGGTCGCCTCTCCGTCGCTGTCTTGGAGCAGCGACCCTCTGTACGTGCATCAGGCGGTCGTCGAATGGTAAGGCCCGACCCCTTGAAGGCAGATCACGAGGAATCGCGCGCTTTCGAGGCACCTCCGGTCGCGAACGGAGGTCGGCTGGCTCAAATCATGTACGGCACGTCCGACCCGCTTGTTGGGTAGGCGTACAGGAGATGCTTCAAATCCGTCGCCGGTACACCGGACCGGATCGCCAGGGCAAACAGGTTGATCACTTCTTCGGCGTGCGGACCGAGCAGGTGCGCGCCGACGACCCGATCCGTCTTGTTGTCGACGATCACCTTGAACATCGCACAGGTCTCCGCCACGCGACGGTTGGAATACCAGTGTGAGGTGTCTTGGGAATTGACGCGGAGATCGAGCTCCTCTTTCCGTGCTTCAGACTCCGTGAGGCCGACACCC
>WNFB01000280.1_pt1 | contig 37938 bp, 36 predicted proteins | sample 5400501 | NCBI WGS metagenome assembly WNFB01 (sample SAMN13153341, study PRJNA577476) | soil metagenome | isolation source: 200 cm saprolite under Douglas fir tree site 2 hole 1 | place: USA:California | collected 2015-04-18
TGACGGGCGGCGGTTCCTCGGCAAATTTGATGGCTCTGGCGATGGCGCGTGAGGCCAAGACACCCGCCAACGAACGTGGTCTGGCCGGCGCGCCGCAAGGCGTGGGCATGATTTATGCCTCGGAGGAAGTTCACATGTCGATTCCCAAGAGCGTTGCCCTGCTGGGGATCGGGAGGGAAAACCTGCGGCTGATTCCGACGGACGATAATTTTCGCCTGATCCCGTCGAAACTCGAAACGGCCATCCAGCGCGACAAAGCAGCAGGGAAGACCCCGATCGCGGTGGTCGCCTCTGCGGGGACGGTCAACACAGGGGCCATCGACCCGCTGCCGGAAATTGCCGCTATCGCTCAACGGAACAATATGTGGCTGCACGTGGATGGCGCCTACGGTGCGCTGGCCGCAATCGCTGCTCCGGGCAAGTTCGCTGGCCTCGATCTCGCCGACTCGCTTTCTCTCGACCCGCACAAGTGGCTCTATCAGTCGCTGGACTGTGGTTGTCTGGTATATCGCGACGCGGGTGCTGCGCAGGCTGCTTTCGCGCACACCGGCGACTATGCCAAGGTGCTTAGCGCTGATCCGGTTGAGAGCTTTGCGTTCTTTGAAGAATCACTTGAACTTTCGCGCCGCTTCCGCGCGCTCAGACTTTGGCTCTCGCTCCGCTATCACGGGTTCAAAGCGTTCCGGGAGGCGATTCAGAAAGATCTGGATCTGGCGCAGCGCCTAGCGGCCAGCGTGGCAAAGCAACCCGGACTGGAACTCCTGGCGCGGGTCGAACTCAGCGCGGTTTGCTTCCGCTACAAAGGGGCCGGATCGCTTTCGGAAGACGAACTCAATCGGCGGAATGCCGCCATTCTCAAACGCCTGGTGCGGCGTGGCCGCGTATATCTTTCCAATGCGACTCTGCGCGGCAAGTTCTGCCTGCGAGCCTGCCTAGTCAATCACCGCACCACGGAGGCCGACGTGGATAACGTGATCCCTGAGGTTCTGGCCGCGGCTGAGGAAGTCGAAATGTAGCGCCGGACTTTCGGAGAGATGCTTACTCGGTAGTCCTCTCGCTTGACAACTTTCCACCACGACTGCCATTGTGAAGAATATGTCGCCACGAATTGTACGTCCCGATAACGAACTCCTTGCTTACTCAGAGGAACATCTGTTGTACGAACTGCACATGCTCCACTGGCTTGCCGAAACTATTTCCACCACGCAGAAGGGATTCCAGCTGTCAGCCATGCTGGAGTCGTTCGCGATCCATCTCCGAAACCTGATTGATTTTCTTCACACCGAACCAGCGGCAGCGCGTAAGGATGATGATGCAATTGCCTCAGACTACTACGATCCACCGAGCGGCTGGAGTCCGGGAGCCAAGTCGGCCAAATTGGAAGCCGCAAGGGAACGAGCAAACAAGGAAGTGAGCCATCTGACCTACACCCGCAAGAGCGGCATGGCTCCGGACAAACCTTGGGCAGTCGGTGCCCTATTCAAGGAGGTTCAGGATATAGCCAAAACATTTGCGAATGGAGCTTCGCCAAAGAAGCTGCACCCCGAGGTCGTGGAGTGGCTGAACGCATCCCATGCCAAGGCAGCAGTTCTGTCGATTTCAGCTTCAACAGCGACGACGAATACGGCATCGGGTATTTTTAGTGTCAGTTCGGGTTCAGTGGACACACGTACAAAATAGCTGAAGTTGTTTCACCGTCCTGACAAATCGTCTCGTGGTACAAAGGCTGCATGCAAAAACTGGCTTACGGGGCCAGCGGATCAACCATCGTTGCCCAGGCGCCCTGCCGTGCCGATCTGGCTGGCGGAACCATGGACCTGTGGCCGCTGTACTTGTTCCATCCCGGCGCGCTGACCTTGAACTTTGCGGTCAATATTCTGACCACGTGCCGCATCACGCCGCTGAAAGGGAGACGCATCCACTTGCGCTCGCTCGACACCCGGCGGGAAGAACAGTTCCCGAGCTTTGACGCGCTGCGCGGGGCACGCCGCTTTCGCCTGCCGTTGGCCGCCCGGCTGCTACAATTTTTTGCGCCCAAAGAGGGCCTGCTCATGGAGACCGATTCCGAATCGCCCGCCGGAGCAGGCATCTCCGGATCATCGGCGCTGATGATCGCAAGCACCGCCGCGCTGGCCCGCTTTACCGACCGCAACCTGACGCTGGAGCAGATGCGCGTGATCGCCCAGAATGTGGAGGCGCAGATCATCCAGGTTCCCACCGGCTGCCAGGACTACTATCCGGCGCTTTACGGCGGCGTGAGTTCTATCCACCTCGACGCCGACGGCATCCACCGCGAAGCGGTGCCGGTGACGCCGGAAGAGATCGAGTCGCGTTTCGTGCTCGCCTACACCGGCGCTCCGCGAAAGTCCGGCATCAATAATTGGGAAGTATTCAAGGCCCACATCAACGGCGACAGACGGGTGTTCCGAAACTTCGAGCGTATTTCCGAAATCGCGCGGGCCATGCACCAGGCCCTGATTCGCGGGGATTGGGAGGAGGTTGCCCGCCTGCTGCGCGAAGAATGGAAGTTCCGCCGCACCAATGCGCCCGGCATCACCACGCCGCTCATTGACAAGCTAATCGCCGTGGCTGCCAGGCACGGAGGCCGTGGCGCTAAAGCCTGCGGGGCGGGTGGGGGAGGCTGCGTGATTTTTCTGGTGGAGAAGGGCGCCGCCAGCCGCGTTGCCAGTGCCATAGGGGACAACGGCGGACACGTTTTGCCCCTGCAGGTGGCCAGGGATGGCCTGAGGCTTTCATTCGCGTAACCAGCTGCTATGGGCGCGACCGTGCCCTGAAGTGCTCTCCCAACGGCTAAGACGGCGATATAATCAAACCGTCGTCTCGCTTCGGGTGCTTTATGAAGCCACGCCATGTTGCGGCTCTCTGTTCTTTTCTGCTCATCATTTTCTTTCTCGTCATTGTGGCCATGGCGAACGCGGACGATCAAAAACCATCCTCGCCGCCACCCCGCATTTCTAAGCAGACCCGCATGGACCTGGTCCGCGCCTTCAATGCCGAACTGGTCTACATCCGCGCGCCGTTTCCCATGGGGAAGAAGGGGCTCGTAGTCAAGGACGGCAAGGTTTCACCCAGCGGCGAGGAACTGCAGCAGATGATCGCCATGTGGGGTCCGGCAGCCAAGCCCGGGGACCAGGCGCGCATCAGCGACATCGTGATCAAGGACGATCGCATCCACTTCGAGATCAACGGCGGTCCGGTCAAAAAGAAAAAGTGGTATCAGCGCATCGAGGTGGGAGGTGCGGGGGGCGCGACTCCGGTTGCCCCCAGCGACCCCAATGCCAATCCGCGCGGGTCCTTCGTGGACTTAGTGTTCGATCACTACGTGCCGGAATTGAATCCGCAGCAACTCAAAGACTTGCTTCGCCCAGTGTTTGATTTCAATGCCAAATCGGCCGTGGAGGCCTATCTCGAGACCGTCCCGCCGCAGGTGAAAGAGGCGATCAAGAGCCACCATGTTCTGGTCGGCATGAACCGCGAAATGGTGATCTACGCGAGGGGCCGGCCGCCGAAGAAGATCCGGGAGAAGGACGGCGAAACGGAATACGAAGAGTGGATCTACGGCGAACCGCCGCAGGACGTAGACTTCGTGCGGCTGGTAGGCGATGAGGTGGTGCGGGTCGAGACCATGAAGGTGAACGGTGAAAAAACCCTTCGCACCGAAAAGGAAGTGAATCTCCAGCCGCAACCCAGTGTCGCCAAGGGGCCAGGGGAACCTGGAGTTCGTCCTACGAATGCTCCCAGTTTGCGGCGTCCGGGCGAGGAACCCGATAACTCCTCACCCAAAACCATGCCTGCAGGCGGCAAAGCGCCAGGGCCGGTGCCGCCTCCGCCTCCGATCGGTCCGGACTCGGGTCCCTCGGTCCCAAATTAGGCGACTCTCCGTGACCATGCTACCCAATATTGTTGTCAGATATTGTCGTCCGAATGACCAGTGATGGTGAGGAGTTGAGTTCCTACCCACTCCCTGACTTGGCTCTCGCGCCGCCCGCCATTACACTGGAAGTGTGAAGATCGCGCTGGGACAGATCAATCCCACGGTAGGGGATTTCCACGGCAACGCCGCCAGGATCGTTGACTTTTCACGGCGGGCGCAAGCCGCAGGGGCGGGACTGATTTTGTTTCCGGAACTCTCGGTCTGCGGTTATCCGCCTCGCGACCTGGTGGAACGCGCCTCTTTTGTCGCGCACAATCGCGAAGCCGTGGAACGCATAGCAGCCGAGACCCGTGGCATGGCGGTCATCTGTGGACTGGTGACTCCGGCCCAAGCCGAAACCGGCAAGTCCGCGATGAACTCCGCCGCGCTGCTCAGGGACGGCCGGGTTGCATTTCTGCAATCCAAGATGCTGTTGCCTACCTATGACGTCTTCGACGAAATGCGCAACTTCGCGCCGGCCAAGAGCCAGGGGCTGTTTCCGTTTTGCGGCAAGCAGATGGCCCTCACCATCTGCGAGGACGCGTGGAACGATAAGCATTTCTGGAACAAGCGTCTCTACACTTTCGATCCAGTTGAAGCATTGATTCACGCCGGCGGCAACTTCCTGCTGAACATTTCCGCATCGCCCTTCTGGCTGGGAAAGCGCGAGTTTCGCCAGGATATGCTGGCCACCATCGCGCGCAACTACAAAGTGCCCGTAGTGATGGTCAATCAGGTCGGCGGAAACGACAGCCTGGTCTTCGATGGCTCCAGCCTGGTGCTGAATGCGGCGGGAGACGTGATCGCGCAGGGGAAGTCGTTCGAAGAGGATCTCGTCTACTTCGACTCCGACCAACTCAAAGGCGAAATCCACGATCAAATCGAGGGCGAAGAGGCCAGCGCCTATGCAGCCCTGGTCCTCGGCACTCGAGATTACGTGCGCAAGTGCGGTTTCCGGCAAGTAATCGTCGGCCTGAGCGGAGGCATCGACTCCGCCCTGACTGCCGCCATCGCGGTTGACGCCCTGGGGCCCGAGAATGTCATCGGGGTCGGCATGCCCGGGCCGTATTCGTCGCAGGGCTCGATTGAAGATGCGCGCACCCTCGCCCAAAATCTGAGCATTCGTTTCGAACTCCTTTGCATTAGCGAAATTTTCGAGAGTTACAGGAAGGCTTTACAGAAGGTCTTTGCCGGCTGCAAAGAAGATGCGACCGAGGAAAACATCCAATCGCGGGCCCGCGGCACATTGCTTATGGCGCTGTCCAATAAGTTTGGAGCGATCGTGCTCAGTACAGGAAACAAGAGTGAACTGGGCGTGGGTTACTGCACGCTGTACGGGGATATGGTGGGTGGCTTGGCGGTGATCTCCGACGTGCCCAAGACCTTGGTCTACCGCCTCAGCCATTACGTGAATTCGCTCCGCCCCGTGATTCCGCAGGCCAGCCTGGAAAAGCCGCCCTCGGCCGAGTTGCGTCCGGATCAGAAAGACAGTGACACGTTGCCGCCGTACGAAGTTCTGGACGCCATCCTGGAAGATTACGTCGAGGATTCGCGCCCCGCCGAGCAGATTGCGAGCGAGCGCGGCTTCGACTTGGCGCTGGTGCGGCGTGTGATCCGCATGGTAGAACGCGCCGAGTACAAGCGCCAGCAGGCGGCCCCGGGGCTAAAAATTTCAGCGAAAGCCTTCGGTTACGGCCGCCGTTTCCCGATCGCCGCCAAACCGAATGTATAGGCTGATTTTGTAGCACCGACCCCTTCGGCTGCTTGGGCAGGCTCGTCGGCTGTGGCCGGGGGGGGCGATGTCGCCCTCGCGCAAAGAACTGCAGATCTTCAGCAACCGGAAAGGGACACATGCATCGGACTTGTTGGTTCGTTATCCTCCTGCTTGCCGGGCTGGGCAGCGCGCAAGAAAAACCCGCATCATCTCCTAAGGCCACATCGGCCGCGACAACTGCGCCAAGAACCGCGGCCACCCCTAACCTTCCCTCCGAAGACACGGTCAACGCTTTCATGCAGCAGATGTTCGGCTACGACCCGCAGGTGAGCTGGAAAGTAGTCGACATCAAGCCCTCTCGTGCCGAGGGACTCGCCGAACTTACGGTTCTGGTCAGCAATCCGCAGGGACAACAGAGCAACAAGCTCTATATCACCTCCGATGGCCAGCACGCGGTGATCGGAGAACTCATCCCCTTCGGGGTCATCCCTTCGACGCCGCGCGAAAGGAACTCGCTAAGGAAAGCAACGGGGCTGCACGTGGCCCGGCGGATGCGGCAGTAACTATCGTGGAGTTCAGCGATCTGCAGTGCCCGCACTGCAAACAAGCGCAGCCTACCATCGACAAGCTGGTGGCGGAAGAGAAGAACGCTCGTCTGGTGTTCCAGAATTTCCCACTGCCCTCGCATGACTGGGCCGCTAAAGCCGCCGCCTATGCGGACTGTATCGGCGGAACTTCCAACGATGCCTTCTGGAAATTTGCTCAGAGCGTCTACGACGCACAAACGGACATCACGCTGGCCAACGCTGACGAGAAGCTGACCGCCCTGGCGGACACGGCAGGAATGAAAGGCACTGATATCGCTGCTTGTGCTACCAAGCCGGAGACCGCGGACCGGGTCCAGCATTCGATCGCCCTGGGCACGTCGGTGGACGTGACCGGCACGCCCACGCTGTTTATCAATGGGCGGAAAATCGGCAACGTCAGCGGCATTGCCTACGATGTACTGAAGGGTCTGGTGGAGTTTGCGGCCAAGCAAGGGAAGTAGAGCAGTTTTTCGCGCGAGAAAGGATGTTCCTCAGGGGTTGAAGAGGCTGTGTCGCAACTCCGTGGCGTCCCTGAAGGGACTCGGTCCTATTCCACTTTTCCGCCCCAGCACTCACGTGCTGGGCTAATGAATGCCGCCGCTGCGCGGCTGGAAGCAGTTCTAGCCACTGGCCACCGACCGTTACTTCGTCATCCACACTTCCGAGGCATTCTGTGAACCGTGGCTGACAACGCGGGGAGTGATCGTTATCAGCAATTCGTCTTCGTCTATCTCCTTGGTGTTGGTGACCATGGCTTGGTTCAGTCCGGGGACCGCTCCCAGCCCCGGGATGCCGCTCAGGCTGAGCTGCTCGGTACGGGATACGGACCCAGCCACCACCGCTGGTTCTCCGTCCATCAATGTGATGCTGCCCTTGTATTCGCGATTGGAGATGATAGGGACCCCATTCAGCGACTGCCCTCCCAGAGTCCGGAACTGCATTTCCAACTGCAGACTCACATCGGAATTACCGTTCACCAGCGGCTTCGCCTTCACGGTCAACCCGATGTCCTCGTAGTTGAAAGAAGGGAAAGCAGCCTGGAAGGTGTTGTTCTGGAGCACTTGCGAAATGGCAGGCGAATTGAAGATGGGCGCAAAACTGGCATTCAGGATAGGGAAGCGCGAGCCCACGCGAAGATTTGCTTCATTGCCCTGTGCCACCCGCAGGGTAGCGTGCTCCAGCGTCTGCACTGAGCTTTCGTTCAACGACAACTGTGCGCTCCCGGTCCCCAGGCTCAGTCCCGTCAAGGTCAAGCCGCCGCCAAAGGTGGCCAGGGGCTGGCTGAAGATCGAATTTTGCTGGCCCTGAAGTTGGGCCAGGAGTGCCGAGATAGCCTGCGAATTAGCCTGGTTGATGCCGCCGCTGGAGATCAACTGATTGACCAGGTCCTGGATGTTCTGTCCCCCCAGCGCGGCCAGCGCCCCGGCAGGAATATTGAACAACCGGAACTGGTTGGGAATGTGCAGTCCCATGTTACGCGTCAGGGTATTGCTGATCTCGTATACACGCACGTCCAGCATCACTTGCGGACGCGAGTCCCCGAGGCTTTCCATGAATCGGGTGGCGGCGTCCAGCACATCTTGTGGCGCGCGAACAACAATGGTTCCGGCTTGCGGCTGCTGGGTGAGGAATCGTATCTCGAACAGAGTCCGCAGCAGGTTGACGATGTCGTTCAGCTCCTGCGGCGTGGTCACTCCGGGCAGGTAAAACGTGCGCAGCGCCATGCGGTCGAACAAGCGGTGATTTTCAGGCGATTCAGACGCCAGCAGGATCTGCTTCTCCTCCAGCGGCGTCCAGAAGGTGCGGGTCACGTCACAGGCCGCACGCATCGCCGTGTAGAAGTCCACATTGTCGATGTCGAAGCGCACGCGGCGCGAGACCACCGAGTCGTCGAAGGTAGCTGCGACTCCGAACGCGCCCGCCACCTGGGTCAGCAGCCCGCGCCCGTCGCCGCGGTAGTGGAAGTCGGCGCGAATCGGATTGGGAGCGACCCGCACTTCTCCTGCGTCCGCCAGGACCTGCGGAGGCGCTTGCGCCTTTGGCGCCCATTCCCCGAGCGCGTCCTGCAGACGCTGCTGCGCAAAGTCGTTCTGCGGATCAAGCTGGAGAGCGCCGCGGAACTCCGCCAGAGCTTCCACCTGGCGGCCTTGCAGCAGTTCGCGGTTCCCGCGCTCCAGGTGGTCGAACACGAGCTGCTGCCGGGTCATTTCACGTGCCGTCACATACTCGACATCTCGCGGAACGAGCCGCGCCGCCATTTCGAATTGATTGAATGCTTCATCCATACGCTGGCCGTGCTGCAGCTTCAGCCCCTTGGCAAAAGCAGCCTTCGCCTCTTTCAAATCTTTCTTGGACGGATTGCAGCCGGGAGCCTCGGGGGAGCCTTGAGCACAAGGTAGCAGGGTTAGGTTCTGGGGCTCGTCGGCGCAAAAAGCTGCCAGCGCGAGACCAAACACCGCCAGAATGGATTTCCCCCAACGCATGCCCAAATTGTAACCGGGAACGGGGCTGGGATAGAGCTTTCCGGAAGGGGAGTGTACCTTTGAGTTTCGCCCACGGGATTCGATGCGAGAGTTGACAGAGAATTAGCGCGTCGTCAAGCCCGGGCGGTTTCGAAGACCTACTTCGCGCTTTTGTGGATGTCCACCGTGCTCCAGGTTTTGTCCGCGGCGTGGCAGATATTTTCCAGCGGGCACTCCACACATTTGGGTGATCGTGCGATGCACAGCTTGCGTCCGTGCCAGATGATTTGGTGGGCGAAGAGAGTCCACTCGTCCCGCGGGATGATCTGCATCAAGTCTTGCTCGATCTTCTTGGGATCCTCGTTCCGGGTCAGCTCCAGGCGGCGGGCGATGCGGTGCACATGCGTGTCCACCACCACGCCCTCGCTCTTCCCGAACCAAGTGCCCAGCACTACATTGGCGGTTTTGCGCGCCACGCCAGGCAGGGTGAGCAGTTGATCCATCTCGCCAGGCACCTGCCCGCCGAAGTCGCTGACAATTTTCTTGGCTGCGCCAACCACCGACTTGGATTTGTTGCGAAAGAATCCGGTCGAGCGAATGTCGGGCTGGAGTTGTTCGGGTTTCAGCGCCGCGAAATCTTCTACCGTTGGGTACTTCTTGAAAAGCTCCGGGGTGACCATGTTGACGCGCACGTCGGTGGCCTGGGCGGAGAGGATTGTCGCCACCAGAAGTTCCCAGGCGCTCGTGTGCTGCAGGGCGCAAGTGACGTCGGGATAAAGCTGGTCAAGCCGGTTCAGAATTTCGTGGATGCGTTCGGGTGCGAGGGGATTGTAGGCTTTCGGCTTGGTGGCAGACTTAAGCTGCGCTGCCGAAACGTCGCCTCGGCTCGGACGGGCGGGGACGCCCGTCCCTACATCGCTTGGTTTGAAACGAACTGGCTTAGGCTGTCGTGACGGACCACGGCTCTGCTGACCACGCGGGACGCTGCGCGCGCCTTCGTGGCGTCCGGTCTTGGCGGGTTGGCGGGGAACGAGGCCGCGTACCATGCTCCCTCCTTTGAGAACGCCGTCAATATTAGCAAATGAAGATCGACGATGGAGCGACAGGCGCCGCCTGTCAAGAAAACGAGGTTTGGTGCGCACCGCCGCGCGGGCGAGGACGCCCGCGCCAACATCGTTCTGATCTCTATCTTCTGCCCGCCCCTCCGCCCGATGCGGAATGGGCTCCCTTTCGTAATGCCGCGGAACCACGCCCGCAATTGACGCCACTGCGGGCGCTAGGTAGTCTGGAAGTAACGTGGAGAAAAGCAGGGAACTCAAGTGGCGGTGAAGTCCATCCAACTCGGGCAGGTCTGGCGCAACGATGCCGATGGCCGCGACTATCTTGTAACCAAGGTTTATAGCGAAGTGTTCACCCAGTACGCCGTTTTACGCCCGGCGGGGTTGTCGGCGCCCGAGACACCCACGGTGCGGGTGAAGGTTACGAAGAGCGCCGACGGCGCGTCACTGCCCGGATATACCTTTACCCAGGAAGGGGCGTTCTAGTAAACCACCAAGGACACGAAGTCGCACGGTACCGCAGCCTGCCCTGATTGTTTTCGAAGAGTGTCCTTTCGTTTTTTGCCGAATGACCGAGAAAATCCTCGCTCTTCTGTTCGTGTTCATCAAGTCGGTGATTGCTGTGACGGGATATGGCGGCATCACTATCCTGATGGCGATCGAATCGGCATGCGTCCCGCTGCCTTCTGAATTGATCATGCCCTTCGCCGGCTACCTGGTGTACGAGGGCACGATGAAGCTGCTCTGGGTGGCAACGGCGGGGGCGATCGGCTGTAACCTGGGATCGCTGGTGGCTTACGAGGTCGGCTGCTATGGCGGACGGCCGCTGGTGGAAAAATACGGCCGCTGGATTCTGCTGAGCCGGCGCGAACTGGATTGGGCTGACCGCTTTTTTGCGCGCTGGGGATACCTGGCCGTGTTCATCGCGCGCCTGCTGCCCGTGATTCGCACATTTATTGCGCTACCGGCAGGCATCGCCCGCATGCCGCGCGGAAGATTTCACATTTATACTTTTCTCGGATCGTGGCCGTGGTGCCTGGGGCTGGCCTGGCTGGGCATGAAGCTGGGCGAAAACTGGCGCGAGTTGGGCAAGTATTTCCATCAGTTCGATGTCGCCATCGGCGTGTTGCTGGCAGTCGGAGTGATCTGGTTCGTGTGGAGTCACTGGCAGAACCGGATCAGAGCAACGGAATAGCGAGTCATCCGTCATCCATCATCCATCATCCATCGACAAAATCATTGCAGATTTAAGATTGTAGATTTCGGATTGGCGCGTGCAGTCAGGACTGGCAATCTGAACTCTAAAATCTGAAGTCTCAGATCTGAAATCCCGGAGATTCACCGTGAAACACTTCATGCTCTTGCTGATCGCGTTGCTGCTGAGCACCAGTGCATTCGCCCAGAGCACGCCCGGCGCACCGAGCCCGCCATTCGTGGTCGAGTATTACTACAAGGCCAAGTGGGGACATGCAGACGAATTTCTGCGGCTATTCAAGAAGAACCACTATCCCCTGCTCAAGAAGGAAGTGGAGATGGGCCGGCTGCTCAAGGTGTGGATGGATCAGCCGCGCTATCACACCACTGAAGACGGACGCTGGGATTATCGCGTGACCATCGTGTTCAAGAATGCCACCGTAGCCAACGAGGCGTTTGATGAGGCCGCACTGCAAAAACAATTGTTTCCCGACCAGGAGACGTTCCAGCGCGAAGAGCAGCGGCGCTTCGAGATTCTGGATGCGCACTGGGACTTGCCGGTGAAGACAGTCGATTTGGAAGGGAAGTAAGAAACCCTTTAACCACAGAGCACACAGAGGAGCACGGAGGAATGGCGCCCTCTTGCTTTCGATGTCCTCCGTGCCCTATGTGGTTGAACAGCCTAGTCAATCTTCAGCAACCGAGCCAGCAGCTTCTCGTGCCACTTCCAAGGCAAAGCCCGCTTGAGCCAGAGCTGGATGTGCGCGTCGGGACCGACCACGTAGCGCAGGCGGGGGTTAGGGTCCTGCGCGATGTGAGCGATCACCCGTGCCACGGCGATGGGATCGCGTTTGCGCAGCTTTTGCACCTGCTCTCTCATGCGCTCACCACGCGCTCGGTTCGGTGAAGTCGCGGCGACGGCCTTCTCGCCAAGGAGCACGTTGCGCGTCCAAATGTCGGTCTGGAATGCCCCGGGCTCGACCAACACGACTTTGATGCCGAGCGCGTTGACCTCCAGGCGCAGCGATTCGCTCCAGCCCTCGAGCGCAAACTTCGAAGCAGCGTAGCTCGAGGTGACGACAGCCCCGTGCAAGCCGCTGATCGACGACACCATGATGATGTGCCCGGAACACTGGCGGCGCATCACCGGCAACACCGCCTGAGTCATGGCCACGTGGCCGAAGAAGTTGGTCTCGAACTGGAGCCGGATTTCGTCGAGCTTCATGTCTTCGGCAAATCCAGCGACGGCAAAACCTGCGTTGTTCACCAGCAAGTCGAGGCGTCCGTATTCGCGAACGACGCCCTCGACGAATGCGGGAATGGCGTCGAAATTGGTGACGTCGAGCTGGCGGACATCAAGCCGGCTGGCGATACCGGCGTCGGCGGCCGCTTGATCGAGCCGGCCGCGGCGAGCAAGGTCGCGCATGGAGGCCACGACCTTGAATCCGACCCTGGCCAGTTCGACGGCGGTCAGCAGGCCGATGCCGCTGGAGGAGCCGGTAACAAGAGCTACCTTTTCACGCATGAAACCTCCGAACACGTTGTGGTGTCTTTTATCACAGCGCGGGTCTTGCGTGTTGTGGGAGAATTGTATCGGTACGGGAGTCCTTGCTTAGAGCCACGCTCCGCCGGGAAGGAGGCTTTTATGCTTCGGACCAACAACCGCTTCACTCGAAATTCCTACTTCCACTCCCATCCCCTGCACTCGGCGTTTTCTCTGGTTGGCGTCCTGGTGCTGTTCGTGCTGCTGGTGTGGATGTTCATCCTGGTGCCGCCGGTTCGCTGACGCCGGGGAGGGATGCGCGTATTGTACGAAGACGGTCGGGTGGGCGCGAACGGCGTAGTTCCTCATCCGCCGCCGTTGAGGATTTTCCAGCCGATGTTTGCAATTCCATCCGCAATACGAGAACATAACCGTTTGCCTTACATCCTCTAGCTCTCACAGAGAAGAGCCCTCATAAAGGAAGCAGCCCAAATATGCCGACGCGGCAGAAGAGTGCAAAGACGAAGACCAAGCAGCACAACGGCAGCGAGATTCAGGCGCCCAAAGGCAAGCTGGGGGTGATGATTCCCGGCATGGGCGCGGTGGCCACCACGTTTGTGGCAGGTGTGGAGGCCGTGCGCAAAGGATTCGCCAAGCCCATCGGATCACTCACGCAAATGGGCACGATTCGGCTGGGGAAGCGCACCGACGCCCGCTCCCCCAAGGTCAAAGAATTTGTGCCGCTCGCCACTTTGAACGATCTGGTCTTCACCGGATGGGACATCTTCGAGGACGACATGTATACCGCGGCGTCCAAGGCCGGAGTCCTCGAGCAGGGCCTCCTCGACAAGGTCAAGCCGTTCCTTTCTTCGATTCAGCCGCACCAGGCAGTCTTCGACCACAACTATGTCAAAAGAATTGACGGGCCCAACGTCAAAAAGGGCAATACCAAGATGGATCTGGCGGAGCAGGTGCGCGCCGACATCTGCGAATTCAGGAAGATTTCAGGCGCGACCCGGCTGATCACCATCTGGTGCGGTTCGACGGAGACGTTCATCGAACCGAGCACAGTTCACCAATCCGTGAAAGCATTCGAGAAGGCGTTAACCCAGAACGACGAAAACATTGCGCCTTCGATGATCTACGCCTATGCGTCGTTGATGGAAGGCGTGCCCTTCGCCAACGGGGCGCCTAACCTGACCGTGGACATCCCCGCGATGCACGAGCTGGCGCGGCACAACCAGGCTCCCATTTGCGGCAAGGATTTCAAGACCGGGCAGACGCTGATCAAGACCATCCTCGCTCCCGGATTCAAAGCCCGCATGATCGGGCTGAACGGCTGGTTTTCCACCAACATCCTGGGCAACCGAGACGGGGAAGTGCTGGACGATCCGGGGTCTTTCAAGACCAAGGAGGAGTCGAAACTTTCAGTGCTGGAGCACATCCTGCAGCCGGAGCTTTATCCCGAACTCTACGGTAAGTTTACCCACAAGGTTCGCATTAATTATTATCCGCCACGTGGTGATAACAAAGAGGGTTGGGACAACATTGACATCTTCGGGTGGCTGGGCTACCCGATGCAGATCAAAGTCGATTTCCTGTGCCGCGATTCCATTCTGGCGGCGCCACTTGTTTTGGATCTGGTGTTGTTCCTGGATCTGGCGCAGCGAAGCACGGAATTGCGCGGGCTGGGCATTCAGGAGTGGCTGAGCTTCTACTTCAAGTCTCCGATGACTGCGCCCGGCCTCTATCCCGAGCATGATCTGTTCATCCAGTTGATGAAGCTGAAGAACACGCTGCGGCATCTGCGCGGCGAAGAGCTGATTACGCACCTGGGGCTGGAATATTACGACTGAGAGATGGGCAGGAGTTCTGACACCGTCACCATACGGTTTTGAGCAAGGGACTGCGGCGGATGTTCTCGTCTCGAGTGATCAGAGTCATGCCTTCGGCGCGGGCGGTGGCACCGATAAGGCGGTGGGCGGGATCTTTGGAATAGTCGGATGGGAACTCCGCAGCCAAAGCCGCGATCTCAAGTGTGATGGGCCATACCGTGACCTTTCGCGTCAAAAGGCGTAGCGAAGCTTCGATAGTGCCGTGGGGTTCGATTTTTCCTTTGGCAAACAGCGACGCAAGTTCCCACAAAGTGACGGCGGAAATGCTCAAGCCTTCGTTGCGCCGTGCGCGCCGTATCTCAGATGCCGCCGCCCGCGAGAGACGCGTGGAATCGTCCACAGCCCAGATTAGAACATGAGTGTCGAGCAGGATCACTGGGAAGATTCCCAGTCCTCCGGTCGTACAGCCGGGGACTCGATATCCCCCACAATGCGGAAGACGCCTTTCAGGCTGCCAATGAAGTCATCCTTGACACGGTCTGCCGGCACCAGCTTGGCGACAGGCTTCCCCCGTTTTGTGATCAGGACTGGCTCTCTGGTGTTGCGCACATCTTCCATGAGGGTGAGGCAGCGAGCCTTGAACTCTCCCGCCGGAATGGTCTTCATAGACAGATCTCCATGTACATGGTCAGTTTAGTATAACCATGACAAGAAGGCAAGCATTCTAGCGGCTGCGCGGCGGGAGAGATTTCTCCTTATGCGGAAATCTTTTCCTTCTTGCACTCATCGAATACCTCAGGAAGCGGGAGACGTGGCAAGCAAGCGTGTAATTTATCTGTGGCTTTGAATAGCGAAGTGCATCTCAACTGGAGTGCTTAAAATACAGATCGCCCGACTCGGCTTGCCTATCAAGGGCGGTTCCGGCATTGCTCGATATGGCAAGGAGAAAATGAGAATTCGGACCAAACAGCCGATGGCCGTGGCTGCGGCGATGTTCTTGCCCGTTGCCCTCTGGGCGGCGGATGCCGCCGCGCCCAAAACCATTGATGCGGATAAATCCGTCATGACGGTGCGGGTGTTCAAGACCGGGCTGTTTTCGGCCTTTGGGCATGAGCATGAGATCAGCGCACCCGTCCGGCAGGGGTCGCTTACGGAAGGCAATCCCTCGGTGGAACTGACCGTGGACGCGCGCAAACTGAGGGTGATGGACAAAGATGTGTCAGACAAGGATCGGGCGGAGATCCAGCAGACCATGCTCGGGCCCAAAGTGCTGGATAGTGAACAATTCCACGAGATCCGCTTCCGCTCAACTCAAGTAGACCGCCTGGGCAAGGGTAAATGGATTGTGCACGGAAACCTGACCTTGCACGGCCAGACGCGACCCATAAAGGTGCAAGTGGAAGGGCAGAATGGACACTACCGGGGCGCGGCGGAGTTGAAACAGAAGGACTTCGGTATCACGCCTGTCACTGTAGGCGGCGGTACGGTGAAGGTGAAGAACGTGTTGCGGGTGGAATTTGAGATTCTAGGGAAGTAGGAAATTGTTTGAGTCTCGATGGTTGATTGTTGATTCAAAAACGACTAGGCCCGTGTGGGAGAGCCTTGCCGGTTGGGTCATCCTGGGGGATATTACTCAACTCCAGGTAACCTTGTTCCTCAATTCTGCGTCCAATTGGTAGGAAACCCCAGGGAGGGCTGTCTCCGGGCGGGCGTATAATCGAGGTACAATCCCGAGACGGGGCGGAAGAGGGAGTGACTTATGAAGTTGCGGCTCTTGGTATTGACGGCTGCTTTGCTGAGCTTCAGCTATGCGGCGCCGTGGAGTTTCTCGCAGGATCAGGGCAGCGCCGGCCCCAGCGACCAGAACGCTTCCAGCGACACGGCGCAGAGCGATCAGGGCACACCTCCGCCTCCGATCGTGCAGCCGGCAGACCCCGACAAAGTCAAGCACGACGGCGGTAAGAATGACGTAGACGCCATCGGCAACCGCAAGATGGGCGGCCGGGGCATGGGCAATTGGTACTCCATCGAAGGTGAGATCCGCATGGGCAAGCAATACGCCCAGATGGTGGAAGCCAGCTCAAAGATGGTCACGGACCCGGTGGTTACGGAATACGTGAACCGTATCGGGCAGAACCTGGTGCGCAATTCCGACGCCCAGGTGCCGTTTACCATCAAAGTCATTGATTCCGACGAGATCAACGCCATGGCGCTGCCTGGCGGGTTCTTCTATGTGAACTCGGGGCTGATTCTAGCGGCGGACGAGGAGGCGGAACTGGCCGGGGTAATGGCACACGAGATCGCGCACGTGGCGGCGCGCCATGCCACCCGTGGGGCGACGCGCGCGAACTGGGCCAATATCAGCACCATCCCGCTCATTTTTGTGGGAGGCGGCATCGGATACGCGGTGCGCTCGGCCGCGGGAATCGGGCTGCCCATGAGTTTCCTGATGTTCCAGCGCGGCTTCGAGGCGGAGGCCGATTACCTCGGGCTGCAATATATGTACAAGACGGGGTACGATCCGCAGGCGTTTATCAGCTTCTTCGAGAAGGTGCAGGCGCAGGAGAAGAAGAAGCCGGGCACATTGGCAAAGGCGTTCTCCACCCATCCCCAGACCCCGGACCGCATTGCCAAATCGCAGGAAGAGATAGCACATATCCTGCCGGCACGGCCGCAGTACCTGGTGACGACGTCGGAATTCGACGAGGTCAAGTCGCGACTCGCAGTCCTGGAAAACCGCCGCAAGATCGTGGATCAAAAAGAGGGCGGAAAGCCCAGCCTGCGGCGGACGTCTTCAGCGGACAAGAGCGGCAAGGATGACAAAGACAAAGATAAAGACGACGATCGCCCGACCCTGAAGCGCAGGGATGACAGCAATAACAACTGATTTTCCTGTTTGGGGAAAAAAGAGCCGCGAGTTTTGCTCGCGGCTTTTTTAATGCGGGGACAGCGTGGGTGAATGTTTACGCAGCTTCTTTCGTGGCCAGCGAGTGTGCGCAGTCGCGATTCTCCGTAGAAGAAGTAATGACCTTCATCTCTTGCCAGTCGTAGGGAAACTCCTTGCCACAATCCAAACACACCACGTAGGTGCCGGTAAGGGAAGCCGCCGCGTTACGACGAGAACCGGGACGAACCGAAATCGGAAAACTGTAATGAGAATGCCAACAGCCGAAGAAAGCATCGAATAATTTCGCGATCATGTTACATCCTCCCCAACAGCAGGCTCTGCTTGGCCCCCTTACCCGGGACTTACACTTACCCAATCCGACTTCACCAACCTTGCTTATTTAGATTCAGCTCCAGTGAAAAAGGTTCGATAGAGATTACGCAGGACGGTTGCAAACGGATTCCCACGGTCGGAAACAGTAGCGGAATGACTGATTTAGAGGAGATCAGCGCTCGGGTCAGACCCTCTCGGGGCCGGCTTTCTTGCGCGCCTGACACTTGGCTACGATGGCGGAACGGAGACGGTTGCGAAGGTCGTCAGGGAGTTCGTAGAGCTGGGAATCGCGGTAGATCTCGATGGTCTTCTTGGTAGTATCGCAGACGACGTAGCAGTTGTGGCACCAAGCCAGGTGATCTTCCAGTTCGGCCTTGGTGCGGTCGTCGAGGACGCCGTCGAGGTAATTGGTCAGCTCTTGCAGAAATTCAGAGCATTTCACTGTTTGCCATCTCCGCTCTCGCGCTTCTGGAAGTAGCGGCTGAGCCGCTCCCGCAACTGCAGCCGAGCCCGCAACAGCCGCGACTTGACCGCGGGAACGCTGAGATCAAGCGCATCAGCAGTCTCCTCGGTCGAGAGACCTTCCACGTCCCGCAGGACAAATACCGTCCGAAAACTCGGGGGAAGCCCTTGTATAGTGCGAGTCAAGATGTCCCGCAACTCCGCTTGCGTGTACTGCTGTTCCGGGTTGGGGCTCCAATCCGCGACTTCGCGCGGAAGCGAATCTTCCTCGGTCTTGACTTCTTCGTCCAGTGAAACCATGCGCTCGGGCCGGCGGCGCCGCAACTTCATCAGCGCTTCGTTGACCGCGATGCGCACTAGCCAGGTATAAAATTTCGACTGGCCCTGGAACTGATCCAGGTTGCTGTAGGCTTTCAGGAACGCGTCCTGCACCACGTCTTCCGCATCTTCGCGATTCTGCGTAATGTGTTGCGCGATGCGAAATACGTTCCGGTCGTAGCGTCGAACCAATTCCTCGAACGCAGCGACGTCGCCGCCCTTGGCCGCCTGAACCAGCGCCAGTTCGTCACTGACCGGCTCACCTACTCTGGGTTGGATGGTACTCATGGTTCGTCAGATGCAACAATTTTCAAGCTTCGCAGCCCCAAAAACGGAAATGTTATTTTACTTGGTAACCCGGCCTTTGGCTTAACTCTTTTGACGTATCCAGAGAAGGCAGGTTTGCGCTAAATTTAGGTCATTGGGCGTTAGGGGTTAGATGGTTCGCCAATGACTTGCGCGGAAGACCAAGGACTGGTCCCAAGTACCATATAATCAGAGTTTAACTGAGATGAAGGGGCGAAGAAGCGCTTCCGGTGGCCCGAGTGCGGGTCAGGTGACCATGGCAGAAGGAACCGGCATGGAGCAAATCGTCGAAAGGGTCGTATCCCAGGTACTGGAAAGCCATGTCCCGCAATTGCGGGAGGATCTGGTGCGCCGCGTTCTGGAGGAACTTAAGCCACAACTGGGGCAGGTACATCCCGCAGCCTCTGCCGAGAGCAGTCCCGCCAACCTGCTGAAAGCGATCTCAGCTATCCACGCGGGAACAACGCAAAAAGAAATTCTGGGCGCGCTGCTGGACAATACCGTCCGTTACAGCGGGCGGGCGGCTCTGTTCGTCGTCAAGTCCAGTTCGGCATCCGGTTGGCAAGGCCGAGGGTTCACGAACAACGATGAGATCAAGGACGTTGCGCTGGAGGTGAGCACGGGCGTGGTATCCCGGGCCTTGCAGTCGCGCATGGCGTTTGCGGGCAGCACCACCGAGATGGACCCCAACTTTGTTTCACGCTTTGACGCCCCAGCCGATGATCATGTGTTGGTCCTTCCACTTCTATTGAAAGACAAGGTGGCTGCGCTGGTCTATGCCGATGCAGGCGTAGAGGCTGGCGGAACGATGGAAGCGGCAGCTTTGGAATTGATCGTAGCGGCCACCAGTGCATGGCTGGAGGTGGCTTCGCTGCGCAGGCAGGCGCTAAAAGAGGGGGCTGCGGAAGCTGGCGCGGTGGAGAAATCCGAGGCTGGGCCGCCGGTACACGCCGTTTCATCTCACGCGGATCCGTTCGCAGCAACTGTGCCCAAGCACGCCGCGCCAGCGCCGGCTCCGGTTGCAGCGGAGCCAGTGGCGGTAGCGGCTGAAGCAGGCCCGGTGGCTGCATCCGCGGCTGCTGCTCCGGCCGCGGCAACCGACGAATTTGCACAGATGCCGCCGGAGGAGGCCGATGTCCATCGCAAAGCGCAGCGCTTCGCCCGGCTACTGGTAGACGAGATCAAGCTGTACAACCAGGCGAAAGTGGCCGAGGGACGCAAGAACAAAGATTTGTACGATCGCTTGAAAGAAGACATCGAAAAGAGCCGCACTACCTTCCAGAAGCGATACGGCAACACGGTGGCCGCCGGCGCCGATTACTTCAGCCACGAAATCGTCCGTAGCCTGGCCGAAGACGACAGTTCGATCATGGGCGCCAATTTTCGGCGATAATTAACCAGAGTGTTTCTTCATCCTCGGCAATCGGTGCTCGCTCTGGTCTTCGTTTTAGCATGGGTACTCTTGTGCGGCGGTTATGTAACGTTCGTGCCACCCGCCGCTGCGCAATCCTCCACGGCGAAGCCCCATTCCACCACCAGAAAAAAGAGCAGTAAGACGAGCGCCGCTAAGAGGCGCAAGCGGACATCTCCGCGCTTGCGGCGCGTGCACCAGGCGTTCGGCGCCTCCGCCAGTCTGAAGCCGATGGCGCGCCAACTTTTGCAGGACCGGACGCCGGCCGCGTACGCGGGAGTAGAAGCCTATGCACGGCGGCACGCGAAAGAAGACGCGGGCGCACTGGCCTGGCTGGTTCTGGGCTACGCGCACGTGCTTGACCACGAGTACGCCAAGGCCGTAGATCCGCTGAACCGGGCCCAACCGAATGCGGGCGAACTGGGAGATTACGTCAGCTACTACCTGGGTACTGCTTACTTCCAGACCGGTCGAAGCGCTGAAGCCATCGCCAGCCTGAGCGATTTCGACAAGACCTATCCGGAGTCGCTGCTGATTCGCGACGCGCATGTGGTGTACGCCAATGCCTTGCTGGCCGAAGGCAGATCGCAAGAAGCGGTCGCGCTGCTGGAGAAAGACCGCGAACCGACGCGAGCGGAGATAGAACTCGTGCTGGGGCGTGCCTATGCAGCAGCAGGACGGACGGCGAAAGCAGTCGACATCCTGCGCAATTTGTACTTCACGATGCCGCTGAGTGAAGAAGCGAATCCTGCCGAAGTGGAATTGAGGAAATTGGCTGCGACCAATCCTTTGCCTCGGCCGGGACTGAACGAGCGCAGAGCGCGGGCGGATCTGCTGGCCCGAGGCAAGCGCTTCAGCGACGCCGCAAACGAGTACCGGAGCCTGCTCGAGGAAGTAAGTTCCAGCGACCGTCCCGCAGTCCAATTGGCAATGGGAGTCGCGTTGCGCCGCGCGGGGCAGAACCGGGAAGCAAAACTGGCCTTGGAGTCGATTCCCAGTTCAACCCCAGAAATCAATGCAGAACGGCTGTTCAACTTGGGAGAGATCGCCCGCGCTACAGATAATGACGAGGGTTTCCTGCAGATTCTGGGGGAACTCCGGCAAACGGCTCCCACCAGCCTGTGGCTGGAGCAGGCGTTGATTTCAGCGGGAAACATTTATCTCCTAAGGCGTGATTACGATAAGGCGATTGATTGCTATCGCGAGTCACAACAGCGATTCCCCAACGGCGGTCGGGCTTCCTATGTGCATTGGAAAGTGGCTTGGCTGAGCCTGCGCCAAGGCAGGAGTGAAGACGCCAAGAACGGATTCGAACAACAAATTGGGCTGTATCCGGCCTCGTTGGAGGCGCCGGCGGCGTTGTACTGGCGGGGACGTCTGGCTGAGGAAGATGGTGAGCCGGCCAAGGCCCGGGCCTACTACCAGAAACTCTCCCAACGTTTTCAGAACTACTACTACGGGGAGTTGGCACGCCAGCAGCTCAGGAAAATCAAAGATGATGGCGATCCGGTGCATTACGCTCTGCTGGATCGGGTTCCGCCGATCAATGCCAATGCGAAAGTTACCGCGGATGAGGTACCCACCGACACCGTGCGCGTCCAAAAGGCGCGCTTACTGGAGAACGGAGCTCTGCTGGACTCTGCTGTGCGCGAACTGCAGAGCGCGGCCAACGAGGAGACTGGGAACTGGCTTACGGCCGAGACGGCGCGGGTCTACCAGGATGCCGGCCGCTATGACATGGCGATTGAAGTCCTGAAACACGCGGTGCCCAATTATTTTGCCCTCGACCTGCCCAGCCTGCCCCGGTCTTACTGGGAGGCGCTCTTTCCCAAGCCCTACTGGACGGAGGTGAAAAGATTTTCTTCCGCCAACGCCCTGGACCCGTACCTGGTGGCTTCGCTGATCCGGCAGGAGTCGGAGTTCAATCCCAGCGCCGTGTCCCGCGCCAATGCGGTCGGCCTGATGCAACTTCTGCCCAAGGTCGGCAAGACAGTCGCGAAGCAAGAGAAGCTGAGGTATTTCTCGGCTACCCAATTGTTCACCCCAGGAGTGAACCTACAGCTTGGCACACGGTATTTCCGCGAGATGGTCGCCAAGTTTGGCGCGTTCGAATATGCCCTGGCCGCCTACAACGCCGGCTCGGAACGCGTGGAAGATTGGCTGGGGCAGGCCAAGTATCGCGACCCGCAGGAATTTGTGGAGTCCATCCCCTTCACCGAGACCCGCGAGTATGTACAGGCGATTTTGCGGAATGCGAGTGTGTACCGACAGTTGTACGGGGCGCCGTAGGGCAATCGCGGTTGGACGTCTTAGTCCCCCACCACTCCTTCCTGTTTACTTTTCAGAAGCGAAATACAATTCCCGTCGAGAAGCGGAAGTTGTTTTGTGTGTGGTTGAAGAGACGAGTCATGAGGTAGTCCGTCTGCGCGCGCCACGCGAGCCGGCCGGTCAGGTTGTAGTCGAGGCCGCCGCCGAGGACCATAGCGAAGCCGGTTTGCGAAGTGCTGATGCTGATTGGCGGAGCCGGCACTGGAAAAGGGATCGAAACGCTCTCGGTGACATGCGACGCGCCGAACAAAGTGTGAGCGAAGGGCGTGATCTTTTCCGTCCGGTAGGAGAGTTGGGGACCGAACAGGAACTCGTGGGCCCTGGTGTTCAGGAAAAGGGCCGGCAAACAGTCCGGGGGACACGGGATGCCGGGGGGAATCGGGAGTTGGAACTGGGGCGAGCCGTAGTGGCCGCTGAAATCAGCCACTACGCCGAGCCACCGGCTCACGTTGCCCGCAACCGAGGCATCCCAGCCGTTTAGGCTGGTGGCTTGTTGGCCAGCTCCAGTGAAATCGGCTTTGGCATAAGAGTAGCCGACAAACATCTCACCTTTGGGTGTCTCTTGCGCCATGACCACTCCGATCGTAGGAAACACGGATAGCGCGACCAACAGCAGTGCTCTCATGATTGCCTCCACAACAGTTTTGGAAACCGCGGACCGATTCTCGAGCATGAGTAACGTCTTCAAAGAAATCTCACCTACTGTCCGTCTATAACCAACGACTGCTCCAGGACCATCTCCACGGCAGTTCCTGTCGGCAGGCGAATCTCATCGCCGCGGGTGAAGAGCACCTTTGCCAGACCCAGGCCTGCGCCGATGCCGGCCCCCTTGGCAGCGCCCACAGCCGCTCCACCGAATCCCAGGCTGGCACCAAGGAAGGCTCCGGCACCAGCCCCAGCCGCTACGGTATAGACGTCGCTATCGATCTGATCCACGGGTTCGGCAGTGCCTTTCGACCCTTTGGTGCGGTTCTTTCCGGAGCCGGGCAAACTTTGCATTATTCCGGCAATCGGTATAACGCGGTTATCGGGAAGAATGAGGGTATTGAAGCGGAAGCGGAACTGGGCACGCCCTTTGACGCGGCCGGGCCGCCGGTTTTGCTCAACCACGCCCAGCACACGACTGTTCGCCGGAATGACCACACGGCCGCTGGCGACGATAGGGTATATGGTTGCTAGGTACACACCTGAACCGGATGTGGCTGAGGTCGTGTGCAGCGGACTGGTGAGAGCCATAAGCACACGTGTCCCGGCGGGAATGGTAATTGCGGTCGGCGTAGCGGCGGCATTAGCAGGTGGCGGCGGCGTCGATTGGGCCGGGCACAGCCAGCAAGAGAATACGAGAGTAAAGCCAAGCCAATAGTTGTGTGTCATAAGGATCTCCCGTTCTGAAGCGGAGCGCGCTGCCGTGAGGACTCAATTTGCTGCCTCTTGCTCTGCCTCTGCCGTCAACTTAGGGAACAGGGCGTTGCTCCACAAGCGACAAGCCACGCCAGAGTCACTTTGGCGCACAATGGCGCGCATTCTTCATGCGCAATTTGAAAGAGGTTCCGGCAAACGATAGAATCGCGGTTCCAACCCACAATGAGGACCCCCGCCAGCGATGACCGCCTCGACTCCTGGAAGGAGATCGCCGCATTTCTAAAGCGCGGGGTCCGGACTGTTCAACGCTGGGAACGGGAGGAAGGCCTGCCGGTACAGCGTCATCATCATCGCAAGCTCGGGTCAGTGTTTGCGTCCAAAGAGGATGTTTCCCAGTGGTGGGCCTCCCGGGCCGAACAGTTGGATGGAAAAGCTGGTCTCTCGAAGCGCGTTTCAGATAAGCGAGGAAGCGCGCGAAAGCACAAGCTCCTGGTGTTGCCTTTTGAGAATCTCAGCGGCGATGCCGAGCAGGATTACTTTTCCGATGGCCTTACCGAGGAGATGATTACGCACTTGGCGCGGCTGCAGCCGCAGCGGTTGGGAGTGATCGCGCGGACTACGGCAATGCAGTACAAGGGAGGACAGAAGAGCATCCGCGAAATTGCCCGCGAATTGGAGATCGACTACATTCTCGAGGGCAGTGTTCGGCGCGAGGGCCAGCAGGTGCGGATCACGGCGCAGTTAATCCAGGCGCATGATCAAACTCATCTCTGGGCCCGTGCGTATGACCGCGATTTGCGCAACGTGCTGGCATTGCAGAGTGAGGCGGCAGAGGAGATTGCCAGAGAGATCGACGTGGCGCTCGCGCCACGTGACCGCGTGCGCTGGGCCAGAACTCCTGCCGTGAACCCGGAGGCCTACGAAGACTACCTCAAGGGTCGTTATCATCTGAACCGAATGACGCCCACGGCGGTGGGCCAAAGCCTGCAATGGTTCGAGCGCGCGCTGCAAAAAGATCCCGAGTACGGGTTGGCCTATGCCAGCCTCTCGCATGCCTGCAGCCTGTTGGCGACTGCTCCATTCGACGCAGTGCCGCCCCGTGACGCGATGCCCAGGGCGCTCGCCGCCGCCCAAAAAGCGCTGCGGATCAACTCTACGCTGCCAGAGGCGCACGCCGCCCTGGGAGTGGTGCAGCACCACTACGAATGGAACTGGAACGCAGCCGAGAGCTCCTTCAAGCATGCGCTCGCGCTGAAACCTGATTACTCGGGAGCACATCTTCGCTACGCATGGTTATTGCTGACCCTGAGCCGCACGGGAGACGCACTCAAAGAAATCCAAGCGGCGCAAAGGATCGCCCAGGAGGTTGATCCTCACTTGCTGGTGGTGATCCGGGCCACTCGTGCCGCAGCATTCTATTTTGCCCGCGAGTACCTCAAGGCCATCGCCGAATGCCATGACGCAATGGAGTTGGATGCCAGCTATTTTCTGCTGCACTACCTGCTGGGGCGCTGCTATGCCCGCAAAGGATGCCACGCCAAAGCGGTTTCTGCCCTGGGAGGAAAGAAGCATGCCTGGGGCCAGATCCCGCTGATGGACATGGGGCTCGGCTTGGCCCATGCCGTGACCGGACGCAAAGCTGAAGCGGCGGCGGCGCTCGAGCAACTGCACCAATTGGCAAAGAGCCGTTATGTACCAGCTACCTATATCGGTATTCTTCATGCGGGACTTAACGATCGTGCGCAGGCCTTTGAGTGGCTGGAGAATGCTTACCAAGAGCGGGCTGACGGTCTAACATTGTTAAATGTTGAGCCAATGGTGGATGACCTGCGGTCTGACGCGCGCTTCCAAGACCTGGTGCACCGGATCGGAATTCCGCAAGCCTGAGCTGATTCACAATTTCTTTTTTACAACTTTTTACGTTTCTCAAAACCGGCCGCGGGTAAAATAGGCCGTCTATTTGCGTCTAAATTCCACTCCGGCCAATGGCCACAACCGTAAGGAGACAATTACATGACAGCTTCTTCAAAACCGATTCCTCAGGATTTCCACACCGTTACTCCCTCTTTGGTCGTCCGAAATGCGGCACAAGCTATTGAGTTTTACAAGAAGGCCCTGGGCGCCGAGGAACTCATGCGGATGGCCAGTCCCGGCGGCAAGATTGGGCATGCCGAGCTAAAAATCGGCGATTCCATTATTTTCCTCACCGACGAGAACCCGGAGATGGGCTGCAAGTCCCCACAAACTCTGGGCGGGACCGCGGGAAGCCTCTACCTCTACGTGGCAGACGTTGATAAAGCCTTCCAACGGGCCATCGACGCCGGCGGCAAGGCAACCATGCCCGTGGCCGACATGTTCTGGGGAGACCGATTTGGCCAGTTCACGGACCCTTACGGGCATAGTTGGGGCCTGAGCACACACGTCAAAGATCTATCGGAGCAGGAGATCGAGAAAGCGGCTAAGGAGTTCTACGCGCAAATGGCGCAGGCGCAAAAGAAATCAGCTTAGACTGTGCTTAAATCGCAGGGATCGCGCAGGTCTCACCGGGAACGCGGTGAAAGACTCCGGGGATGTCCTCCACGAACCCTGCGGTTAATTTTTTCAAGACAGGCGAGACGCCCGTCCCTTCATCGTCACTTACGCGGGCTATGGCCAAATCCCGCGCGTACGCATGGCATTGGCCACCCGCTCGATGCCCACAATGTAGGCGCCGGTGCGCATGTCCACGTTGTATTTCTTGGCGCTGGCGTGCACATCGGTGAAAGCCTTCACCATCACGCGCTCCAAGCGGCGATTGACGTCATCTTCGTCCCAGAACAATTCCTGCAAATCCTGCACCCATTCGAAGTAGGAAACGGTCACCCCGCCGGCGTTGGCCAGGATGTCAGGGATAAGTAGCACACCGCGCTGGTGCAGGATGGCGTCGGCGTCTGGTGTGGTGGGGCCGTTTGCCGCCTCGGCCACGATGCGCGCCTGGACGCGGTCCACGTTTTCCAGCGTGATCTGGTTTTCCAGGGCAGCAGGAATCAGGATGTCGCACTGCAGTTCCAGCAACGCTTCGTTCGAGATGGGATCCGAGTTGGGAAAGCCGGACACGGAGCCAGTCTTCTTTTTGTGCGTGAGCAGTTCAGGAACGTTCAGGCCGGCGCGGTTGAGGATGCCGCCACGGGAGTCGCTGACCGCGATGACGGTCGCGCCTGCGGCAGCCAGCAGTTCAGCAGCGATGCTTCCGGCATTGCCGAAGCCCTGGATGGCTACGGTAGCCCGGTTCAGTTTAATGCCGCTCACTTCGCAAGCGGAACGAATCACGAACAGACAGCCACGGGCGGTGGCTTCGTTGCGTCCCAGGGAGCCGCCCAAGAAAAGCGGTTTGCCGGTGACCACACCGGGCGCGCTACTGCCGTGAGTCATGCTGTAGGTGTCCATGATCCACGCCATGACCTGAGAATCGGTATAAACATCAGGGGCAGGGATATCTTTATCAGGCCCAATGATGGGTGAAATCTCGTAGGCGTAGCGGCGGGTAAGGCGCTCGAGTTCATCTTTCGAGAGTTTGCGTGGGTCGCAAACAATGCCGCCCTTGGCGCCGCCGAAGGGAAGATTAACGATAGCGCATTTCCAGGTCATCCACGCAGCTAGGGCTTTGACTTCATCGAAAGTTACGTCCGGATGGTAGCGAATGCCGCCCTTGCAGGGGCCGCGGGCACTGGAGTGCTGCACGCGGTAGCCGTCGAAGACGCGGATGGTGCCATCGTCCATCTTCACCGGCAGCGAGAGCGAAAGGGCGCGCCGGGGACGGCGCAGCACTTCGCGCAATCCGACTTCCAGGCCGCACTTCTCAGCCGCGGTATCGAACTGGCGCATGGCGATGCGGAATGAATTTAGATCTTCTACCGGCTTTATCGGAATTCGAGCAGTTGCCATAGTGATCTCCTTTAGGTTCGAAGGTACAGACTCAGGCCGCTGTCGCCTAGGGGAACAGGAAGAACGGCCCGCGTCCTACCCCGCCATTCGGGCGCAGGCGCGGGGGTTGTTATACACCCGGAGGCGGTAGGGAAGTCAACCTCTTCGGGCTACAAAGCACAGGGCTAAGCAGCAGGTTGATCCGTTGACAACTCTGCTTCCGACTCTGTCTGAGAAAGCTCCGTCTTGCGTAGCGCCACTAGGAGGGTGGCTTCCAGACCCCTTAAAAACGGGAGGGCCATGAGGCGCATCAGCAACAACTGAATAAAGGCTAGCGGAAGGAACCAGTTAAAAAACGGCTGCGGAGACGGCAAGATCTGTTCTTCTTCGACACAAAACCGGAGGTCGCCAGCCAACTCCCGCAGCCTGCGAACGGAATTCATGCGATAGAAAGTGTGAAAAACCTCATCCGTTTCTCGCCCTTCGCCTGCTTGAATAAGTCGCAGGACCCAGCTGCGGGGCAGCACGTGTCCCAGGGTGTGGTTCAGAAACACCATGTAGTTGCGCAGATTCGGTGTGTGGATGACCACGATGCCGCCGGGAGCAAGCACCCGAGCCATTTCGGCAAAGCACTGGCGCGGATCAACCAGATGCTCCACTACCATATTGCAAGTGACAAGGTCAAAACTTAGATCTGGGAACGGGATGGCGTCCAAAGAGGAGCACACCCTCAGACCTATGTTGCGGTGCCTCGTCAGGCTGCGGCAATCAGCGTCCATACCCACTACAAAGCGAGCCTCGCTAGCCGCGGAATCCTCCAGCGTCTCCAAACCATCCGACAGGATGCGGCAGCCGCAGCCTGCATCCAGCCAGCGCGCTCTTGGTTTCTCTTGGAGATAGTGCAAAAGAAGCATCCCATAACTTTCTTGGTTCCACACAAGATCGGGGAGTAAGAGCTTCTGCAGGCGCGCCACGAAGCCCGCTTACCCAGCAGGTTGGAATAATGAAATTTCAACTGCGGCGGCCGACGAATCGGACCGCAAATGATGATGGCTTATATATGCCTAGCCGGGACTAGTGTCAACACAAAAGGGAAGACCGCTCGTTTTTCTTAGACAACCATATGTTCAAGAATTTGCTATGTCGGTGTCTGTCGGGCGGGGGATTTGGCAAACAGGATTTCGATCACCAGCAGGCCAGCGCCCATGACGATGGCGCTATCCGCCACGTTAAAGGCCGGCCATTGATATTGGCCGATGTAGAAGAGCAGAAAGTCCACCACCCGTCCGCTCACCAGGCGATCCCACAAATTGCCCAGCGCGCCGCCAAGGATCAGCGCCAGGCCTACTCCCGTCGCGCTCATGGAATGACTGTTTCGCCAGAGCAGAGCGGACACGATGACCAGCGCCACAATCGAGAACAGGACCAGCACGGCAATTTTCCACTCCGAAGGGGACTCGGCGAACAGGCCGAAGGCGGCGCCGCGATTCTCCACGTGCGTGAGGCGGAAAAAGCCCGGGATCACCTGGATGCTCTCGTGCAGGGAAATATGTCTTGCGATCGCCCACTTCGCCGCCCGGTCCAGGAACACGACCGCCAGAGCAATCAGGAAGTGCAACTTGCGCATGGCGTGATGATTAGTCATCCCAGAAACTACTCTTTAGATTACTGTGGTGGATCTTTGGCTGCGATCTCTTTGAGCACAACGCTGCAGCGCTCGCACACCGTGGGATAAGTTTTGTCCTCACCCACGTGGATGGAATAGTTCCAGCAGCGGTCGCACTTCCGGCCGTCCGCTTTGCTCACCTGCACAATGACTCCGCCAGTCCCGTTTCCCGAGGTGCCCTGCTCGACTGCGACGGCTGAGACGATGAACAGGTAACGGAGCTGTGCTTTGTGGCGGGCCAGAACGGAGTACACGGGCTCCGCGGCCGTGACCGTGACCTGGGCTTCCAGGCTGCCACCGATCAGCTTGCTGTTGCGGGCTTCCTCGAGAGCCCTGAGCACTTCCTCACGGACGGCGCGCAGAGTAGCCCAGTCTTCGCGCTGCGTGGGATCATCCCTTGGGACGCTAGGGCCAAGAATGTCCGCGGTAGCGGGAAACTTGGCCAGATGGACGCTCTCGGGGCGATCCGCCAGCTTGGGCAGATATTGCCAGACCTCGTCACAAGTGAAGCTCATGATCGGCGCCAGCAAGCGCACCAGTGCTTCGCCGATGCTCCAGATAGCGGTCTGCGCCGCGCGACGGCCAGCCGAGTGGGGAGCGTAGGTGTACAGGCGGTCCTTGAGTACGTCGAAGTAGAACGCGCTCAGCTCGACGACGCAGAAGTGGTTCACACGCTGGTAGATCTTGTGGAAAGCGAACTCGTCATACCAGCGCACCACCTGTTCGGCGACCGCGGCCGTCTGCCGCAGCATGTATTGATCGAGCGCTTCCATCTTCGCGAATGGCACCACGTCACGCTGCGGCTCGAAGTCGTAAAGATTGCCCAGGATGTAGCGGAAGGTGTTGCGAATCTTGCGGTAGTTTTCCGCGACCCGCTGCATCAGTTGTTCAGAGCCGACCACATCCTCGCGAAAATCTACCGAGGCCACCCACAGGCGCACAATTTCGCCGCCGAGGCGGTTGGCGATGTCTACGGGATCAACGTCGTTGCCTCGAGACTTGGACATCGCAGTGCCTTTTTCGTCGAGGGTCCAGCCGTGGGTCACCACCATGCGGTAGGGTGGAGTTCCCCGCGTGCCCATGGCGCATAGCAGGGAAGAATGGAACCATCCGCGGTGCTGGTCGCCGCCTTCGAGATAGAGATCGGCCGGGAAGGGCAGGTTCGGTTCATGGCCCAGCACAGCGGCATAGCTGGAGCCAGACTCGAACCAGACGTCAAGGATGTCGGTTTCTTTGGTGAATTTTGTCCCGCCGCACTTGGCGCACTTGGTGTCCCTCAGAAGCAACGCCCCGGCTTCGGGCGTGTACCAGGCATCGGCGCCGGCGCGGGCAAAGAGCTCGATCACTTTACGGTTTACCTTAGGATCGTTCAGTGGCTGGCCGCAGCCTTCACATAGAAACACCGCGATGGGCACACCCCAGACCCGCTGGCGCGAGATGCACCAGTCAGGGCGGGTGGCGATCATGTTGGAGATGCGCTCTTCGCCCCAGGCGGGGTCCCACTTCACTTTCCTGATGTCCTCCAGCGTGCGGCTGCGCAGAGTTCCACCCTGCATAGGCGTTTCCATGGAGATGAACCACTGCTCGGTGGCGCGGAAGATGATCGGATTGTGACAGCGCCAGCAGTGCGGGTAGGAGTGCTCCAGCTTTTCCGCATGCAAGAGTACACCACGCTTCTTCAGCAGCTCGATGATGGGCGCGTTGGCTTCGAAGACCTTCTTGCCCTCATAATCCGGCAGCCCGCTGTGCATGACGCCGGATTCATCCACGTTGGTGGTGAGGTCGAGCTTGTACTTCACGCCCGTAGCAAAATCTTCCGCGCCGTGCGAAGGAGCGGTATGCACCACGCCCGTGCCCGTGTCCATGGTGACGTAGTCGGCCAGCACGCCCAGAATCGCCCGGTCGAGGAAGGGATGAGCGAAGTTCGCATACTCCAGCTTCTTGCCAGGGAAATGAGCGAGCTTGCGAGTCGCGGTCAGGCCTGCCTTGGCGATAAATTCGCTCGCCAGTTTCTCGGCGACGATGTAGGTCTCGTTTCCCGATTCAAGGGCCACGTACTCTTCGGCGGGATGAAAAGCCACCGCCATGGACGCGGGCAGCGTCCAGGGGGTGGTGGTCCAGATCACGGTAAAGACTTTTTTCCCTTTGAGCGAAGGATCGAGAGTAGCGGGATCTCCTGTAAGTGGATACTTCACCCATATACTCGTGCTGGTATGGTTTTCGTACTCCACCTCGGCTTCGGCTAGGGCGGTTTTGTCATGGATGCACCAGTACACCGAGCGCAGCCCTTTGTAGACGAATCCCTTCTCGAAGAACGCATAGAAAGTGGCCACGATGGCCGACTCGTAGCGCGGCGTCATGGTGGAGTAGGGATTGTCAAATCGCCCAAACACGCCGATTCGCTTGAATTGTTCGCGCTGAAGGTCGAGATATTTTTCCGCGTACTTGCGGCATTCCGCGCGGACATCCATCGGCTTCATCTGGAGCTTTTTGCCGCCCAGTTGCTGATCGACCTTGATCTCGATGGGCAGACCGTGGCAATCCCATCCTGGGACGAAGGGCGAATCAAGTCCAGCCATGGTTTTGGACTTAACGATGAAATCCTTTAAACATTTGCCCATAGCAGTGCCCAGATGAATCGGGCCATTGGCGTAGGGGGGACCATCGTGCAGCACGTAGGTAGGCGCTCCCTGGCGCACCTGACGAATGCGCTGGTAAATCCGCATCTGCTCCCAGCGGTCCAGTAACTTGGGCTCATTTTGCGGCAGGTTGGCCTTCATGGGGAATGCTGTTTTGGGCAGATTGATGGTGGATTTCAGGTCGAGCGGCACGCGGTTGATTTCTCCCAAATAGTTGATTTTTTTCATTATAGGGAGCCTGGAAACGAACGTCCATTGGCCCTTGAGAAACACCAAAGTGCCGGGACGGAGGGACTGGGAAAAGCACTGTCGAAAAATAGGAGGAAACGTGTACAATTTTCTTTAAGTGACATTTTCCGCGTTTAAGCATCTAAACGCAGGGGTGCGAATCGGGCAATCCTCTTACAAACAGATGAGTTGTGGGAGGGGAAATCGACAGGGTATTTGTGCCGCGGAAGCAACTTGGCACGCGGTGTGCTCATCAAGTTTAGGAGGCGGGGTGGGGGGACTTGGACTCTAACCCACCTAAGAGACTGAGCTTGGACTCAAGTATGGCAACAGCTGATCTCAAACCCGTCGTCGGCAGCGCACCCGAACTGAACCTCCTGCTGCCCAAAGATAGCTGGGAGCAGCCGCTGTGGAAGTCGCTGTTTCGGAATCTTGACGACTTCTTCTTTCCCAAGAAACAGCCACCGCTGGTGCTCACTTCCAAGCCAGTTCCGGTTAGAGACATCTGGGGCTTTTATAACTACAGGAAGAATGGCGTGTGGGGTTCGACCATTGTGCATGTGCTAGGGATTGCGGTAATCATCGGCGGCACAATCCTGGCCCGCAAGATGGTGCAGCAGGTCACCCAAGCGCAGGCGGTGATGCCGCTGATTTCGGCCGACGAGATTCCCACACTGCCGCCCTCCAAGACGGTAGCGGGTGGCGGCGGTGGTGGCGGTGATCGTGACAAGTTCCAGGCGCCCAAGGGCAAACTGCCCAAGCAGTCCATGGAACAGATCACACCCCCTGCGATGGTGGTGCGCAACCCTAATCCCAAACTGGCGGTTGAGCCCACCGTCGTGGTTCCGCCGCAGATCAAGCTGGCCATGGTCACCCTGCCCAACCTGGGCGACCCCATGTCGCACCTACCCTCGGGACCTCCGTCAAACGGCACTGGCTATGGCGGAGGCATTGGTTCAGGCTCTGGCGGCGGCGTGGGCTCGGGTGAGGGACCGGGCGTCGGTCCGGGCCGCGGTGGCGGCATTGGCGGCGGCGTGTTCCGGGTGGGCGGCGGAGTTTCGGCGCCGCGCCCAATTTCGACGCCGGATCCGGAGTACTCCGAAGAAGCCCGCAAGGCCAAGTACCAGGGCACATGCGTGCTGTGGCTGATCGTGGGGCCGGATGGCAAGCCACGTGACATCCGCATCGCCCGCACCTTGGGGCTGGGGCTGGACGAGAAAGCCATCGAAGCTGTAAAGCGCTGGGTGTTTGAACCCGCCCTGAAAGACGGCAGGCCGGTGGCAGTGCAGATTAACGTGGAAGTGAGCTTCCGCTTGTACTAGCTTAGGCGAGTTCTGTGAGTGAGCGGCCGCGAATGTGCGGCCGCTTTTGTTTTGTGGGTTGGCCGCCAACGAGAAAGCAAGTTCCCGCGAGGAAACCCTTCCTTGAGTACGCAGAACTGGCCGCGCGGGGGCAGAAAGCACTAAGCCGACGCCGCAGCTTTCGCTTTCCATTGCAAGGTGATCTTGGGCACCGTGGTTAACACTATTTTTATCTCTTTGAGTTCCAGGGTCTCGACCGTTACCCCGGAGCGGAGCCTGTTAGCCTGGATCAAAGCTGCCACAATCGCAGCCACCACTTTCTTGTCCTGGTTATCTCGCAATATCGCGTTGAGCTTGTCCTCGTTCAGCGTCGGGCTCGCCTTCAGATCGATCGTGACGGTGGCCGGCACGCTAAGCTCAATGTCCAGTTTACTCACCTCGTACCCGGCGGTATTCTGCAGCAGTCCTAGGAGTAGGTTGAGCTCGACTAGCGCTTCCTGCGTTTTTTCCATCCCGAAGTCCGCAACAGTCTCTTTTACCTGCTTCAGTTTGTCCAACATATCGAAAGCCATATCCACACCTCCCCGATGCGAAAACGCGGCGTAAATGGTGGTTTGAACGCTACGCCGGCTGTTTGCTTGGCGTCAAGATAAAGCGGGCCGATGGCCTGCGACAGCGCCGATAAAGGCACCCCGCCCTCACTCTTTCAGGTCCACGTGCTCGACATCGTCAATGGGGTGACCTAAGAAGCGCGGGCCCAGGCGGCGGAATTTCTCGACTGAGTCGGTAGCGAACAACTTGAGGCGAGGCGTGTGACGGCGTTCTTCTTGGCTAGAGCCTGCGAGGGGAGCTAGATGGAGCAATTCGGCGACGGCATGAGCGGTAGATTCAGCCGAGTCCACGATGGTTACATGCGGCGGCGCGATGCGATGCAGCAGTGGCTTGAGCAGCGGGTAATGGGTGCAGCCGAGGACGAGCACGTCCGCGGATTGGAAGCCGTTGGCGAAGGCTTCGCCGAGATAAATGTGAGCCACCTGCTCGGTGACCGGGTGTTCCACCCAACCTTCCTCCACCAGCGGAACCAATAAGGGGCAAGCCTTTTCTCTGGCCTGCACGCCGCGAGCTTCAAGCGCCTTCAGGTAGGCATGACTGCTGATGGTCGCCTCGGTACCAATGACCACAACCCTGCGGTTCTTGCTGGCAGCGGAGGCGCGCTCGGCTCCGGGCTCGACCACGCCGACGACTGGAACATGGGCGGCTTGCGTGATTTTGTCCAGGGCCAGAGCGGTGGCGGTGTTGCAGGCGATGACCAGCATTTGCGCGCCGTGCTGCTCGAGGTAGTGCGCCGCACCGACGGCATACTTAGCGACCGTTTCAGCGGACTTCGAACCATAGGGTAGGCGAGCCGTGTCCCCAAAGTAGATGTAGTCGGTTGGGATAACTTCAAGTAATGCTTTAAGAACAGTCAGGCCACCGAAGCCGGAATCGAAAACGCCGATGGAGGGTCCTCGGGTGGGCACCCTAGGTTAGCCCTAGCTTTCTCAGTTCGGTTGCCGTTAGTTCGATGGGAATCGAAACACTTCCGCGGTGATTCAAATCACTCAGGCGAGCATCAATGGTTTCTTTGCTGAGGTGTACCTTGTTTACGAGGAAATCTTTAAGATCATCAATTCCGAGTGGCGGACCCGGGGGCGCCGCAAGACGCGGTCCCTTATGCGGTGCGTAGACAATCGAGTAGTAATCGCGACCAGATGGGGACATGCTAACTTTGACTATATAGATAGATCCTGCGTATAGGTATGCATCTTGGACAAACTTGTCGCCAATTGTGGCATTCACCGCCTGAAAGTTCTCGTGCGGCAGAGACCTGCTCTGTTCACCCAACGCCTTGAGGACCGGATCTTTAGGACTCCTTAGAAAGATCCGACGCCATGGAAGGTCCGAGTCAATGTCTTCGTTGCGCAGTGCTTGTAAGACCTGCTCGTATGCCGACCTGGGGCCCTTTGAATCCACGAGAGGAGTGGCAATAAAAAACTGCCATTCGTCGATTTCGGGAATATGTGCCCAAAAGGCAACCTTTACAGGTATTCCTGCATGTGTCAGCGCACCCATGATTCGACGTCCAACTTCGAGGTCTCTCTCTACCAATGCTGTCGAAGCCATCTAAGAACTCCGTTTCTACCGGTCACCGCGCGATACAGGTCATGTGCGCTTAGTCCTCCTACGAGGTATCGGCTCTCGACGCTCCAATCTTTGACCAACGCCCAGTTCGCCTTAAGCACTGCATTGTTCACCACCGCTGAGTTCAACGCGTTCTCTAGGCCCGCGCTCACCAACAGTTTATTCAAATCGTGCTCATACATGCCATAGACAACTTTCGGCTTCGGTGGAAAATCGTGTCGCTGAGTCCTCCGCGCTATCGCGGACTTGAGAGCGCACTCCACTGCAAGACCGGTCAGATAGTAAGCTCCCTCTTTGTTTCCATTACTTAGCAGTACACGGGCATCTCTTACTCTCAATCTCGTCAGCTTCTGGAAATCCCTGCGAGTCATTGGGACTGTTTAGAACCTACATCTTGTGTCGAGCCGAAACACTCACAACCTCCGCACTTGCCGTCCTTCCGCAGCATGGTCCCGGTGGAATCGGCGCGCCGTGGGGGCAGGTGCGGGGATGGCCGAGGAAGCTGCAGATCTTGTCGGTAGCTTCGGGTGAGAGGATGTGCTCGAACTTGCACGCCTGCTGCTCGATTTCGGACTCGCTGTCCAGGGCCAGGCTGTCGGTGAACAGGCGCTCCGCCAGGCGGTGGCGGCGGATGATGTCGGCGGCGCGCTGGCGGCCACGCGGGGTGAGTTCCACGATCATGCTGCCGTCGCCGCTGGACACGCTTACCGGTTTCAACGCCTCATGGCACGGGTTTACAAAGGGTCTGTGGTCGTGAGCCTCCGGCGGATGCGGGCTGGCGGCGACCAGCTCCAGGTCGATCATCTTTTCCACCGCGATGCTGACCGGCAACGCGCCGTGGACTTCCATGCGTCCGACCTCGGCGATCTCGCCGTTTTCGGCCAATACCCAAAGCTCTTCCAGGACCTCGTCAAATTGCTCCTCGTCGGCCATGGCAAAGACTTCCTGGGCGGCAATTTTGCCGTGGTGAAGCTCGATGCGGCGGTCGGCCAGGCGGGCAACGACAGGATCGTGCGTGACCATAACGATGGTGCGTCCCTGCTGATGCAGCTGGCGCAGCAGGCGAAGAACGATCTCTTCGTTGACGGCATCGAGGTTGCCAGTGGGCTCGTCGGCGAGCACGATCTTGGGATCATTGATCAGGGCGCGCGCGATGCACACGCGCTGCTGCTCGCCGCCGGAGAGCTGCGAGGGCACATGATGGGCACGGTCTTTCAATCCCACGCGTTCCAGCGCTTGCAGCGCTTCCTGTTCGTCAGTCATGCTGTGGAAGTACTGCGCCAGCATCACGTTTTCGAGCGAGGTCAGGTAGGGAATCAGGTGGAACTGCTGGAAAATAAATCCGACTTTTTCCGCTCGCACTCGGTTCAGGTCTGTGGCGGAGATGTTGGCGACATTTTCGCCGTCGAGCCAAATCTCGCCGGAAGTCGGACGGTCGAGGCAGCCAATCAGGTTCACCAGAGTTGACTTGCCCGAGCCGGATGGTCCCATGACCGCGACCCACTCGCCGGGATCCACCGTAAGCGTGAAATTGTCGAGGGCGCGGATGACGCCGCCGTTGGCTTCGGCCTTGGCGGGATACAGCCGGCTGACATTGTTCAGCTTGATCATCTCACTCGCCTCTCAGAATCATAGCAGGCTGAACCCGACGCAGCAGGGACATCGGCACCACCGCCGAGAGCAGCGCCACCGCCACACTGCCCGCAAGGATTACGGGGAGGATACTGAAACGGGGCACCACGGGCGCGTGGAAGTTTACCCGGCCGATCCAGGCAGCGACTCCTATTCCAATAGCGAACCCGATCACAGCTCCCACGACTCCCAGCGCGGCGGCTTCGGCGGCAAAGAATCCGCCGATCAGGCGCTCCGAAGCACCCAAGGCTTTCATGATGGCAAAATCGCGGCGGCGATCAAAAACCCATCCAATCAGCGTGGACAACACGCAAAGCGCCGCGGTCAGGATGATCAGGATGGCGGCAACAAGCAGTGTGGCGCTGGTCTTGCCGAGCACGCGGGCCTCGCCTTCCACGATCTGGCGCACGGGGCGCACTTCAGCGGCGGGCAATGCTTGTCCCAACTTCTGAATTACGGCGCTGACTTCTTCAGGCGAACCGGAGGCAGCGATCTCGATGGTCGAGGGCGGTACGCCAGTCCAAGCCTCAAAATCGCTGAGCGAAAGATAGACGCGGCTGTCTTCAGCGGCACCTGTCTGCAGGGTTCCGGCGGGATTGAGTCGGATGGTATGTCCCTGGAAACTGAGATCGAAGGGCTTGCCCTGCGGGCTGACCACAGCCGCGGCGCGCACCCCGATTAGAGAATCTTGCGGCGCGCGGGGCCAGGCAGTTA
>WNFB01000282.1_pt1 | contig 37869 bp, 29 predicted proteins | sample 5400501 | NCBI WGS metagenome assembly WNFB01 (sample SAMN13153341, study PRJNA577476) | soil metagenome | isolation source: 200 cm saprolite under Douglas fir tree site 2 hole 1 | place: USA:California | collected 2015-04-18
TCATGTAGAGTCCCTTGCACTCTGTACTATTGTTCACCATTCCGAGGCCGGAGGCCCCTGCGCTTCTACGCACGGGGAGGAAGGCCGAGTCCTTTTGTGGGGGCTTGGGCATCGGGGCCTGCTGTGCTATACTATATATACTGGTCAGAAGGCACTCTGTTGTCTGGCTTGTTCTTGATAGCAGACGCCCCCACAGGGCACAGAGAGAGACAGTTGCGACCCGCCCGCCGGAGTTGTGATCCGGTTCCTGATGAGTAGAGCAGAGATGCTCCCACGGCCAGGGTAAAACAGCGTTCCATATGCGAGAACGTTCTGCTTCCGGCACGTTCTGGTTGCAGACGGGTACCTTGTCAGGGTGCCCTATACCTCGCCTCGTGCGAGGTGATGTGTCGCGCGGTGAAGCCAAAGCAGAAAGGCCTCCTTTCTGAGTTGCGGTGGAGCGTAGACACAAGCCCCTAGCTTTAGCTATGGGGTTCCTGATGTACAATAAATCTTATAAAAGAAGTAACGTCCTCCTATTGCCACGTGAGATATCGCAATACATGCACAAGACAAGCAAGGAGCTTTTCATCATGGTACAGCGCGAAGCAGTAATTGTTGAGGCTGTCCGTACTGCGGTTGGACGCAGGAACGGGCGTTTGAAGGACTGGCATCCAGTTGATTTGATGGCAGAAGTTCTTTCTGCAGTGGTCCAACGTACTGGTGTTGACCCCGGATTGGTAGAAGATGTCATTGTAGGTTGTGTTCACCAGGTCGGGGAGCAGAGTCTCAACGTAGGGCGCAATGCCGCACTCGCGGCGGGTTTTCCCGAAACGGTACCGGGCACTACCGTTGATCGCCAATGCGGGTCGAGCCAGCAGGCAATTCACTTTGCGGCTCAGGGTGTCTTGAGTGGAGCTTATGACATCGTGATTGCTGGTGGTGTCGAGTCGATGACCAGGGTTCCGATGGGTTCATCTTCGCAAGGACCTGGAGTACCCTTTGGCAGCAAGATGCTCCACCGCTATGATAATGGGCTGGTACACCAGGGCATCAGCGCCGAGTTGATAGCTCAGAAATGGGAACTGAGCAGAGAGGAACTGGATGCGTTCAGCCTTGAGAGCCACCGTCGTGCGGCACGTGCCACGGCTGAAGGGCGGTTCCGCAGCCAGATCGTACCCGTTGAGGTCAAGAACGAGGATGGTACAACGAGCATGTTTGACCAGGATGAGGGTATCCGCAGCGATACTAGCATGGAGAGGCTGGCTAGCCTCAAACCCGCCTTCAAGCCGGATGGTCTGATTACCGCAGGCAATTCTTCTCAAATCAGCGACGGGGCGGCTGCCGTGCTCATCATGGAGCGAGCAACTGCCGAACGGCTGGGGCTCAAACCACGTGCTCGCTTTGTCGCGTTTTCACTGGCGGGCGATAACCCTATTATGATGCTGACTGCACCCATACCTGCGACGTACAAAGTGCTTGATCGGGCCGGACTGGCTCTGGACCAGATTGACCTGGTTGAGATTAATGAAGCATTTGCCAGCGTTGTGCTAGCCTGGCAACGCGAAACTGGTGCAGACTTCCAGCGGGTCAACGTGAACGGGGGAGCAATTGCCATAGGTCATCCGTTGGGAGCTTCTGGCGCAAGACTGACCACTGTCCTCCTACACGAACTGGAGCGAAGTGGTGGCCGCTACGGCCTCCAGACCATGTGTGAGGGTGGAGGTATGGCCAACGGTACGATTATCGAAAGGATTTAGTTTATGCTCGACTTCGCCCCAAATGAGGAGCAGGAAGAGGTACGGAACCTTGCCAGGAGTGTAGCCGTCGAGCAACTGCGTCCACAAGGACGGGATGCGGAGCGAAAGGGCGACATTTCACCGGCATTGATGCAAACACTTGCGCAGACGGGCCTAACCACGCCATTTCCCGAGGAGCTTGGCGGGTCAGGTGCAATCGATGCCATGACCTATACACTGATCGCCGAGGAACTGGGCTTTGGGGATGGCGCACTTGCGATGAATATCATCGGTTCGTTGATGGGTCCGGTGACTGTTCTGGTGGCGGGCGATGAACACCAACAGCAGGAATACATAACTCCTTTCTGTGACAAGCAGGATGGGTTTGAGCGGCGTGGCAGTCTCGCTTTCGCCGAGCGCACGGGTGGCTATACGCTGGCAGAGGTGAATGCAACGGCACGTGAGGATGGCGACAGGTACATTCTCAATGGCACGAAGCGGGATGTGATTCACGGTTGGGAGTCCAGCACACGGGTGGTGCTGCTGCGCAAGGAGGGTACGACAGGCAGCGATGGACTATGTGCGCTAATCATTCCGGCTCGAGGAGAGGGTTTGCAGATCAGCGCGGATGTACAGAAACTTGGTTTGGTTGCCGCTCCGAGCGCGTCTTATAGTTTCACGGATGTAGCGGTGCCGGCAAGCTCTATGCTGGGTATGGCGGGGAATAGTGGCGTGATACGTGCAGCAACACTCTATAACATTTTGCGTGGAGGTGTTGCTTGCGGCATGGCTCGCGCGGCCTTAGAATATGCTATGGATTATGCGAAAGAGCGTGTGGCCTTTGGACGCCCGATTGCATCCTATCAGGGTATTGCCTTTATGGTAGCTGAGATGGCGATGAAGCTTGACGCAGCCCGTTTGTTACTCTGGCGTGCCGCGACGAGTTGGGATCGAGACGTTGAAATTGATACCCTCGTTCAGGAGGCAGAGGCGGCACAGCACCAGGCAATCGAGATTGCGAAGTCGGCTACGATTGATGCCGTTCAGATTTTGGGTGGCGCTGGTTTTTTGCAGGATCATCCTGCCGAGATGTGGATGCGCAACGCCGCAGCGATGGAGTAAAGATGATGATAGATTTTACCCTCAGCAAATCGCAACAGGCGGCACGTGACTACGCCCACCAGGTTGCTTTAGAAGAGATGCGCCCGATCTCGTTGGAATGTGATCGCACTGAGTATATTCCCGAGTCCTTCTTCTGGAATATGCAGCGGCGCTTCTGGGCAGGTGCAGCAGGCCAGGCTCGTAAACAGGCGCAGGAAGAGAACGAGAAACAGGATAACGTGCTCTCGATTCTTTCGCAGGAGGAGATGGCATGGGGCGATGCTGCCCTCTCCACTGCTATTCCCGGACCAGGGCTGGCTGCTCCACCAATACTTTCGCAAGGTACGCCGGAACAGCAGATGCGTTTTCTTGGACCATATATGGATGGGCAACTGCACTGGGGCGCGCTGGCGCTAACGGAACCGGGGATTGGCTCCGACGTGGCGGGTATGTCTACCACCGCCATCCTGGATGGTGACGAGTGGGTCATCAATGGCCATAAACACTACATCACTAATGGTGCACGTGCCGATTTGATCGTGACCTTCGCCACGATTGATAAGAGCCAGGGTAGGGAAGGTATTCGTCCATTTGTCGTACCTAAAGGGACACCCGGCTTGATCGCCGGGCGCATTGAAGAGAAGATGGGCTTGCGTGCTTCCCAGACTGCCGAACTGATCTTTGAGAATTGTCGCATACCGAAGGATAACATGCTCAGTGGTCGTGAAAGCAGCAAGAAGGCTGGCTTTAAGGCAGCGATGGGAACACTTGATGCAACGCGTCCGATGGTTGGGGCGCTGGCGGTTGGTATCGCGCGAGCTGCCTATGAGACTACCCGTGAATGGGTATGTGAGGAATTACCAAAGGGATCCCCTCCGCAGAAGCGGCGCGAAATCGAAGATGAGCTAGAGGAGTTCCGGCAGAAAATAGAAATGGCGCGTTTTCTCGTCTGGCGTGCATCGTGGATGGCCGACCGGCGCATACCAAACTCTAAAGAGGCGTCGATGAGCAAGGCCTATGCAGGGGAGTTAGTAATGAAGATGACGGCAGCCGCGGTACGGATCACAGCTCCCGGTGAGAATTCAAAGCGCAAGCAGTTCATCGCCAAGTGGTTCCGCGATGCGAAAGTATTCGACATCTTCGAAGGAACAGCGCAGATTCAGCGCCTAGTGATCGCGCGGCGGTTGTTCCCAGAGGTGGATATACCTTAAATCACCCGTCAAATGGTGGGGCGTGCCCGTTCCCATGACCCCACCATCCTGGCGAACAATCCTTATTTTTGCTTTTTCAGTGGGCCTACTAGCTGCATATCCTCGTCGTCCAGCAAGGAGTCTTCTTCCAACTCTAACTGCTGAAAGTGCCGGATTGTAGGGCGACTCTCGCGCTTTGGAGGACGGCGACGCTCCATCAGCTCACGCTTGATACGGTCCTGCCTGGAATCTGTACGCTTATCACGTAGCTTCCCTCTCACTTTCTCACCTCCTCTCCCTCGAAACTGGCGATCTGATTCCGGGTATGCAGATTGACTAAGTTGAGCAAATCGTGGTGCCTTTCTTCTTTTTGTGTATGGGTATGCCTTAGACAATCGTTTGCAAACTTTAAACACACAATGCGATGATGCTTCATATAGCTTTCTCTATCACTGAAGTTTGGACGTATTTATGAGCGAGGAATCCAGCGCAGCACGAGGAAGGTGAGGGGCCAAGAAAATGCTCGGATGTAGCATGAGCCGGGCAACAACGCCTATTAGCACAGAAGTATACGTTACTGTGCTCTGGAGTTGGTCAATGGATGAGTTCCCCTGCTTCGCACATATTGCGTTGTACTCACGAGTACTGTGTGCATAGAACTCACCCCCTTTACATTTCTGTTCAATCATATTTGCTGCAAACTAAGCAACGATAAATCTGTGTAGAAGTGTACAGGCAGAGTTTGTAAAAGTCAAGGGCTTTTTGGCCTGTAATGTTAAATTTCTGTTTATACAGTAGACTTTGAACGAAGAGGGAATTCACTACATTTGCTAGACACAATAGTTAGAACTAAGCAAGTAACCTTACCCCGTATATCGTATTAGAGAATCCTGGGATTGAGCGAACGCCGGTGCTTCTCCCGATCAAATGAGGGGACACGGTTATGATGGGAGTGAGGACAAGTAGACGGTCATGCTGTTAAAAATAATCTATCCGAAAGAAGAAAAGAAGATGTTTACGAACAAACTAATGAATTTTGGTACTGTATACGCACGAAAAAAGCTTAGATTGGCCTGGTTATGCCTTTTGGTGCTAAGTGCACTTGTGCTTCTGGCAGCCTGTGGAGGTGGTTCTACCAGTGCGGGAACAGGAACTACACCGACGACTGGCACATCCAGCAACAGCACACCTGTGGCAACGCCCACTCAAGCGAGTAATACGCAGATGGTCATGATAACGACTGATAGTAGTGGCTCTTTTGCTTTCAGCCCTGCTACCCTGACGATTAAAGCTGGAACGGCTGTTACCTGGAAAAATGCTACAGCGGTAGGCCATACTGTCACGAGCGATGATGGTAAGTCTTTTGACTCAGGTACTTCCAATCCGATTGCTGCTCAGGGCGGAACGTTCAGTTTCACCTTTACTAAAGCCGGTACATTTCCCTACCATTGCGAAATCCACCCATTTATGAAGGCGACTATTATTGTGCAATGATGGATGTATACTACTTGCAAGCATCGTACAGTCCATGTTAGACTTGTCTACCGAACGAATATTCGAGGAAATTAAAGGAGTATACGATGGTTGTAGCGTTGCCGAAGACCACGGTGCTTTACTGGAGTAGCGTCTCTAGCCCAAAGGGTTTGATTGTTGTGATGGCAACAGAACGAGGTGTTTGCTGGACCGGAACCCCAGGAACGCCTGTAGATGAAGGTTTTGCCTGGCTCAGACGTAGGATGCAGATTGATCGCGTGATCGAAGGAGAAGAGACTGCTCCTCTGCAACCGGCCATGGATGAATTGCGGCGCTATTTAGCGGGAGAGCGTGTCCAGTTCACTTGCCCATTAGATCTGCACGGCACTACATTTCAAATTATGGTTTGGGAAGAGTTGTTCCGTATTCCCTATGGGGAAACGCGTACGTACAGAGAGATTGCCTATGCTATAGGTCGGCCTAAAGCTGTGCGAGCAGTGGGAGCAGCTAACGGCGCAAATCCGGTGGCGATTATAGTCCCCTGTCACCGGGTTGTAGGCAGCGATGGTACACTGACAGGCTATGGTGGAGGTTTGCCCACAAAAGCGTGGCTGCTTTCGCTGGAAGGAATTCAGGTGAAGTCGGAATAAACTGAGCGCCTGGTGAATTTTGCCGATCATCTACCTTTAGCTCCGTTTGCTGGTTGATCGGCAAAATTCTTGAGCCTAGTAGCTTCGATAGTTGCCTGCTTGTGTCATGAAGATCTTGATAAGGCCCCGAATGATAACGGCGATAATGATGAGCTCAACAATGATCAAGACAATCCATAGCCAGGTAAGCGATACGTGCGAAAGGGTTGGAGAGGTCAAAGATGTTATTAAAAGCTCTATCAAGATAATCAGTGGGATTGCAAGCAGCACTAAGCAGCAGACTATTACGAAACCTGGCAGTAAGAGGCGCCATAAACCCGAATCGCGTAAGTTTTCTGTTTTTGCAGTGCCATAGGCTTTTCTTTCTTCATTGGCGGGTTTCTCTGCTGCTACATCGGGGCTCGAAGTCAAATTATCCATAGTCTATCTCCTGAAGTAGTTAACCTGAACCACCCTGGCGGGCACATTGGTTTCGCATTTCAGTATATCACAGAAAAGGCCTGAGCGTTCAGTTTATATTGTCTGGTTGTATGGTGGAAAGTGAACGCAAGAATCTATCAGGAGTACACAGTGCTGGACGACAGAACGCAATATATGCATGAAGACAATTTGCATAAGCTAAATTCTATTTACAGGTGGCGTTGGCGGCCAGGTTTGAAGCCGCGTAATGCATTTACCCTTGGAGTATTGTTCAGTGTTGTGGCTCTCTTATTCATAGGTATCGGGCTTGTATCGTTAATACTAGGTATAATGGATAGCTACTCTCCACCCCTGCAAGTTCCTGGTGTGGTGGTAGGTTACACTACAAATATTTTAGACAGCTTACCTCATGTCACCATGCGCCTGGAAAAAGCGGGCTCTACTGCAACTGTTGCGCCAGCCGTTTCTCGGGAAGCGGCTCATGCATTGCATGTCGGTGATCATGTTATCCTGGATTACTCCCAACGACTGCATTTTCTCTACGCGCTGGAAAGTGGAGGAGAGCGTTACACCTTTCCAGGCGCCAGTTCAGCAGGTAATCCCTTTGGCTCGGTAGCTCTACTATTATTAGGCGTGATCCTTTTACTCTATCCTGCTTTCTTAGCACTGTGGGGATGCCGCGACCTACACTCCCAGGGTGAATACATAATGACGGCCAGGATTGTTGGTCTCCGCTCTTCAAAACAGGCACGCACTAGTCAACCTGGACTGGCTCCCCGTATCTTGCGTTCCTGGTACACTGTAGAGCTTGAGCCCGTAGATGCGTCTACTTATCAGGGAGATGTGAACTTTAGTATCAGAGAAGAAATGTACCATGCTCTGCATGAAGGGGCGGTAGTACAGGTCGTGTATTCTCCTCAGCTACATTATGTGTATGTAGTGAAGCAGTTGGATGAGAAACACTAGGATACATTTCTATTCCATCTAAGCAAAGATTTCTTTGCGCACTAAGGACCTTTAGTTCTATCTCCTTGATGTTATTTGTGCTTGATGTTATTTGTGTATGTAGGAGTGAGGTAATGAAAATGAAGGCAAGCTGGCACCGTTCTCAGGCTCTTAGACAACAGTTCCTAGATATCCTGTTTCCTTCGCGCTGCGCAGGTTGTCAGAGAAGCGGTTATGTACTCTGCCCATTCTGTATGGCAAAGATTCAACCTTTTCCTTCACCGGTCTGCCAGCGTTGCGGCACTCCATTGCCTCCAGGCAGCAAATGCAAAAACTGCCGGTATCATGAACCGAAGCTGAATGGGCAACGTGCTGTAAGTATCTATCAAGAGCCTTTGCGTGCATGTATTCATGCATTGAAATATGATGGGAACACGCGACTCGCGGAACCACTAGGTCTTTTGCTGGCAGAGGCTTATGATCGTTACGGAATCGAGGCTGATATGATGATTCCAGTGCCCCTTCATAGCGAGCGACAACGAAAACGAGGTTACAACCATGCCTCTTTATTAGCCGAGATCTGTTCTTCAAAGTCTGGCGTTCCGATGTATGAGAATATACTGGTGCGTCACCGGGCAACGCTGGCACAGGTAGACTTGATTCCCGGCGATCGTTATCAAAACGTTGCCGGGGCTTTTGTCTGTATGCCTGCATTTGCAACAGGTGCCCTTGATGGACGTAGAATAGTTATGATAGATGATGTTTCGACAACTGGTGCTACATTAGAGGCCTGCGCCGAGCCACTTTTTGCCGCTGGAGCAGGTGCGGTCTGGGGGCTGGTACTAGCTCGACCTGTATAGGTCCATAGTTATGAAAGCTGTCTATTACAAGATAGATCGAAGAGTATGCTATAATAGCGCAGAAAAGAGATATATTGCGGGTGGCAGGTAGCCGGACCTGGTTGCTTGTCTGATATAAGAGAGGAACTCCCATGTCAAGTGGTGGGAAATGGTTGAGAACTAGCTTCATCTGGCTCATTTTGGCGCTGGCGCTTGTCCTGATAATCGTGGTGTTTTTCCGTCCATCGTCTGATATGACCACGGTTAATGTGTCTACCATCTTGAATGACATCAAGGCGGATATGAGTAGAAATCTGAAGGACACGCTGTCGGTTTCTAGCAGTACTATTACGCTCACTCGGGGCCAGGATTCGAATAAGGAAGTAGCCAACATCAATGATTCGTTTGACATTACAAGGGTGCTTAAAGACAATAACATCAATTATACGAACAATCCGTTTTTGGTGCTTCAATATGAGCCTCCCAGTGCGCTAGGTGCGTGGCTCAATATCCTGGGGGGATTGATACCGTTCATCCTGATTGGCGGTCTACTCATCTTTATGATGCGACAGGCCCAGGGCAGCAACAACCAGGCGTTGTCGTTCGGCAAGAGCCGGGCACGTATGTTTATGGGCAACAAGCCTACCGTGACATTCGCGGATGTGGCCGGGGTAGATGAAGCGAAGCAGGAACTGCAAGAGATCGTCGAGTTTTTGAAGTTTCCTGATAAGTTTGCTGCCCTTGGTGCGCGCATACCCAAGGGGCTATTGCTAGTTGGGCCTCCTGGTACGGGTAAGACGCTGATTTCGCGCGCCGTGGCCGGCGAAGCTGGGGTGCCGTTCTTTAGTATTAGTGGTTCCGAGTTTGTGGAGATGTTCGTTGGCGTCGGTGCCAGTCGCGTACGCGATCTCTTTGATCAGGCCAAGCGCAATAGTCCTTGCATCGTCTTTGTTGACGAGATTGACGCGGTTGGTCGCCAGCGCGGCGCAGGCCTGGGCGGTTCACACGATGAACGCGAACAGACACTGAATCAGATACTTGTGGAAATGGATGGCTTTGACACAAACACGAATGTGATAGTGGTTGCCGCCACAAACCGGCCCGATGTGCTTGATCCCGCTTTGCTGCGTCCTGGCCGCTTTGATCGACAGGTGGTACTAGACCGTCCTGATATTCGAGGGCGTATTGCTATTCTACAGGTCCATGCCAAAGGAAAACCCCTGGATACGGGTGTTACGCTTGATACGCTTGCGAAGCAGACGCCCGGATTTTCGGGTGCTGATCTTGCTAATCTGCTCAACGAAGCCGCTATTCTAGCAGCACGACGTAACAAGCGCAAGATTGGCATGAGTGAACTTGAAGAGGCGATAGATCGTGTAGTGGCTGGCCCTGCACGCAAGAGCCGCATCATTAGCGAGCGCGAAAAAGCCATTACGGGATACCACGAAGTAGGTCATGCTCTGGTGGCGCGCATGCTTCCTAATACTGACCCGGTGCACAAAGTATCGATTGTAGCGCGAGGCCAGGCAGGTGGTTTCACGATGTTATTGCCTACCGAGGATCGTTACCTGTGGAGCAAGCCTCAATTTGAAGATATGCTCGCGTATGTCCTTGGGGGTCACGTTGCCGAACTGATTATCTTTGGCGAAGTGACGACTGGCGCCTCAAATGATATTGAGCGTGTGACAAAGATTGCTCGCTCGATGGTGACTGAGTATGGCATGAGCAGCCGTATCGGCCCGATGGCTTTGGGCCACAAAGAAGAGCTGGTGTTTCTAGGTCGAGACTTTGGTGAACAGCGCAACTACAGCGAGCAGACTGCTCGCGAGGTGGATGAAGAGATTCGCCGTATCATCCAGGAGGCCTTTGACAAGGCATATCATGTTTTGCTACAGAACAAAACTCGCCTGATTTTGATCAGCGAGCGTTTGATTAAGGAAGAGACGTTGGAAGGTCCCATGTTCGAGTCGCTCTTTAATCAGCCAATCGACAATGGTCAGTATGAGTCACCCTCTATTCTTGCAGGCATACCACGTCTTGACAACGCAGGAAATGCTGGGAGGGCACTTTTGCCTGAACCAGGTGCTTCATATCCGCTGCCGCCACAACTGCGGCCACCTTATAACAATGGTGAATGAATGTGTCTGTTGGTGTGTCCACTCACCCGGCAACAGCTAACCATGCTCGCAGCAATTCAGCAACGCTCCAGGCTTGTGCGAAGCAGCCAGCAGGTGCAAATGGTGGCTCTGGTTCGGCGACCTCGCAGATCGTTCCCAGGCAGTCATCCCATAAATGGCGTACCAGGGGTTGTAGAAGAGGTAGTAACGCTGCGTAATCGTTGTAAAGGTGCAAGTGAACGTCAATATACGGACCAATCAGCCACGGCCAGACCGTGCCCTCGTGATAGGCGCTGTCGCGCTGCACCTGGTTCCCATTAAAGTGCTTACGATATGCCGGGTCATCGGGGCTTAAGGAGCGCAATCCCATGGGAGTCAATAGGTGATCCGTTACTTTTTGTAGTATGCTGCGTGTCTGTGCTTCAGAAAGCAGGTCATGTGTAAGTGATGCTGCGAATAACTGGTTGGGTCGTAACGACGCATCATTTTGTCCCGCTTTACCGTCAACATCTACGACATCATAGAGATAGCCGCCTGCCTCATACCAGAACCGGCGGGCAAAATTTTCACTAACCTGCGAGCGCATTTGACCATATTGTAGTGCATCAACTGAAAGATGTACCGCCCAGCTTTCCATGTAATATAAGGCGCAATACCAGAGGGCGTTGACTTCCACGGGCTTTCCACTGCGCGGCGTAACCACCCAATCGCCAATCTTGGCGTCCATCCAGGTGAGTTGCATACCTGGCTCTCCAGCATGGAGTAAGCCATCCTGTGGGTCAACATGGATACCATAAGCTGTGCCCCGCAGGTGCCAATCAATGATGTCGCTCAAGGTGGGGAAAAGTTCTTTGAGCAATGACCAGTCGCCGGTTGTCGTTGTATAGTGGTGAAGCGCGTGAAACATCCATAGCGTCGCATCTGCGGTGTTGTATTCTGGGGCCTCACTCCTATCAGGAAAACGATTCGGAATAAGCCCCTGGTGGGTAAAGGATGCAAAGGCTTTCAGCAGGCCTCGCGCTTCGCTATATCTTCCAGTATTCAGCAGCAGACCTGGTAAAGAAATCATACTATCGCGTCCCCAGTCCGTGAACCAGGGATAGCCCGCGATGATCGTCTTGCGATCAGGGGAGAGTCGTATGGCAAGGCTATTAATTGTATTGCCGGTTGATTGTGGGCGGACAACGACGAATTGGTCGGCGGCTATAACCAGGCGAGCATGGACGGGGTCGCGTCTGGCTAAGTTTTTGGTTGAGCGGTCGGCTATGTCCAAGAGTTGCTTTATACGGCGTTGGTGGAGAGCGTGTGCCTTCATCACGGTTTCTTCGTGTTGTGGTCCACCTAACCCATTTTGAAGATCGCTTTCAGCACTGAGTACAAGCGTGACCCGTTCGCCAGGAATAATCTGTAGAAGAAAGATCCCTGGCTGGTAGACATCTTCTAGAAATGGAAGGCCGCGCTCTCTATCGCGTCGATGTAATACGTGCCAGTACCAATAGCCTGTAGCAGTAAATTGTGCCGATGGCCCTGCAATGAGTCTGAAAGCGGCTGCACCCTCATAAGCGCGGATGCGGCTGCTATTGCCCTCGTTTTCAACCAGGAAATGCCAGTCGTTTGAGCCTTGAGTTGCGCTATGGTAATCGCGAAAGAGACAGAAAGGTAGCAGCCGAAGCATCAATGGTGCAGGGCTTTCCTCCTCGTCAAATGTTCCACGTAACATGTATTGGACATAGGTTGTATTCTGCCCATATTCCATCCAGACGCGCTTTTGCAACTTCAGATTGTCTTGCACTTGATATGAAAAGCAGACAATATCGCCTTCGAGTGAAATGGTGTCTAGATGTTGGTAGCCTTGTGGATCAATTGTGCCGTCGTGGTATTCGTTGACACCTAACTTGAGCAGGCGCCCATCATGAAGTTTAATCTCTTCATCAATCTTCGTGACCAGCACATAGCGTTCGACAGGAGGGCGAAGTGCAGCTACAAGCAAGCCATGATAACTGCGAGTTGTGGCTCCCAGGATCGAGCCGGAGGCATACCCGCCCAGGCCATTTGTAACTAACCATTCGCGATTGAGACCAGCCTCTACATTACTACAAATCTCTCGACCCACATAGAGATTCCAGGCGTTTGAAGGGGAGCGCTGCAAGACCTCTTCGCTATCATGGCTGCTCATGGTGGTGTCTCCAGTGCTATGGCATCTCCCCTGTAGTCGCATACGTCTCCGGCCGTTATGTTACATCTGTTGCACGTGGACAATCAAGAGCGTTGATAGATAGCACCTTTTCTGAAAATGCACGCCTTGGATATTCCCAAAAAGATTGGGAGCTTGAGAGTATTATACCCCCGATTTCATTCACCAGAGCCTTTTCCTGTTATTCTCCGCTTGTCAGGTAACATTTCAAGCTTCCAGAGCCATTTTCATACGCTGCAGCGCGGTCTCGATGCGTTCACCTGGTGACGTCATGGATATACGCACATAGCCCTCACCGGCATCGCCAAAGTTGGTGCCCGGCGTGATAAGGACCCCTGTCTTGTCGAAGAGCCAGTTCGCAAAATCACGAGACGTATAGCCTTTAGGGATTGCAGCCCACACGTAAAGTCCTGCTTTAGGGCTTTGGGTATGCATACCAAGTGTATTGCAGCCATTAACTAGCAAATCACGTCGCTGGCGATAGATGGCGTTACGCTGTTTCACCCATGACTCAGGCAGTTGCAATGCTTCAATGGCTGCGTATTGAATAGGGCGGAACATACCGCTATCGATATTACTCTTCAAGCGTGCAACGGCATCTACAATCTCGGGGTTTCCAACCAGCATACCTACACGGAATCCAGCCATATTGTATGTCTTGCTGAGGGAGTGCAATTCGACGGCGACCTCGCTCGCTCCAGGAACTTGTAGGATGCTCACGGGGCGATAATCTTCAAAATAGACCTCGGCATAAGCCATATCGTGGATAATCACCAGGTTATGACGGCGAGCAAACTGCACCGCACGCTCAAAAAAGGCAAGGTCGGCGGTTGCTGCCGTAGGATTATTTGGGTAGTTAAGCCACAGCAGGCGAGATTTTGCTAACACATCCGTAGGGATGCTTTCCAGGTCGGGCAAGTAGGCATTTTGCTCCAGGAGGGGCAGCATATAAGGTACGCCACCAACGGTAGTGCTTCCTGTCACATATACCGGGTAATATGGGTCAGGGATCAGCGATACATCGCCGGCATTAAGAACAGCCGCACCTACGTAGGCAAGCCCCTCTTTTGAACCGAGCAGCGGCAGCATATCGCGTTCGGGGGTGAGGCGAACGTCGAAGCGCTGTTTGAACCAGGTTGCGAATGCTGCATGTAGGGCACGCATGCCAAAATATTCGGGATAGCGGTGATTCTCAGGATTCTGCATGGCAGAGCATAGACGGTCAACCACTGCTTGTGGTGCGGGTAAGTCGGGATCACCCATCGAGAGGCTTATTACGTCTATGCCAGCGGCTTTGCGTTCAGCTATCCTCTTCTTCGCATCGGCGAAGTGGTAGGGAGGGAGGTTTCTAATCAGGTTAGATAGTTGCACCATGTTGCTCCTTATAGATGACCATTTAGGATTTTATGAATTTTAAAAATTAAAAAGTGATTCGTCCGGTCATACCCACATGAGGCAATGTGTTCTAGTCCATCGGTTCCGCTTCGTACCAGTTCTTCCCCACTTTCATCTCGACCTTGATAGGCACATCCAGCTTAGCGACTCCCTCCATTGCGCTCCGCGCCAGGGTTCTCGCCCGGTCAAGTTCTTCGACGGGGACCTCGAAGACCAGTTCGTCGTGCACTTGTAGAATCATGCGCGTCTTCATCCCCCTCTCTTCAATCGAATGCTGGATACGAATCATGGCGATCTTAATCAGGTCAGCGTTGCCACCCTGGATGGGCATATTGATTGCTTCTCGTTCGAGCGCCTGCCTTTCATTAAAGGGCAATCCACGCATATCAGGGAAGAAGCGTTTCCGCCCATAGAGCGTATTTACATATCCCTGTTTGCGTGCCTGGTTAAGCGTGCTATCAACATAGTCTTTGATGTGCGGAAATGTCTCGTGGTAACGCTTGATGAAATCTGATGCCTCTGCGTTGCTCATACCGGTAATCTGGGCAAGGCCAAAGGCTGATTGCCCGTAAAGCACGGCATAGACGACTGTTTTAGCCAATCTCCGCTGATCTTTCGTTACTTGCGATACTGGAATATTGAATAGAGAAGCTGCCGTAATCATGTGGATATCCTCATCCTTGCTGAATGCTTCCACTAAACGCGGCTCGTGTGTGATATGTGCCAGGATCCGCAGCTCAAACTGCGAATAATCGGCGGTGAGCAAGACATAGCTGGGATCGGCAATGAATGCATGCCGAATCTGGCGTCCCACTTCAGTACGTACGGGAATATTCTGGAGATTGGGATTGCTCGAAGATAGCCGTCCACTGGATGCTGTCGTTTGACTAAATGTGGTGTGTACGCGTCCTGTAACCGGGTCCATCAGAGCCAGCAAGCCATCGACGTAGGTAGATTTCAGCTTGGTTAGCTGGCGATATTCCAACAAATGATCAACTACCGGATGTTTACCCCGTAGACTCTCGATCACATCCGCGCTCACAGAGTAGCCAGTCTTATTCTTCCTGCCCGCCGGGAGTTTCAGTTCTCCAAAGAGGATATCGCCTAATTGCCTGGTGGAATTGATATTGAAGTGATGACCTACGGCGTCATAAATCTCTTTTTCAAGCGCACTAATCTGCTCGCCAAGTTTCACATTCAGTTGGCGCAAAAAGTCGCCCTCCAGCGCCACTCCATATATCTCCATCTGCATCAAGACAGGCAGGAGCGGCAACTCGATATTGTAGAACAGGTCTAACAAACGATGGCGGTGCAGCTCTACTCTGATCGGCTCAACCAGGCGTAGAGTCATATCGGCATCTGCACCGGCATAATCTGCGGCCAGGCGTATTGGGACTTGTGCCATACTGATCATCTTGCTGCCCGTCCCAATCAGTTGAGAGATGGGCGTCATCACGTGGCCCAGTCGCTGGAATACCTGGTCTTTCAGCCCAAGCCCACGCCTGCCGGGGTCCGTCAGGTAAGCTCCCAACATCGTATCGAAAGCCAGGCCACGAACCGAAACACCAGAGCGCAATAGAAGGAGCATATCATACTTCGCATTGTGCATATACTTGCGTATCGTCTCTTCTTCAAGGACGGGACGCAACTTTTCCAGCACAAGTGCTAATGGCAACTGTGTTGTTGGCTCTTGACCCTCGACGGACTGTAAATGCCCAACAGGAATATAATATGCCTCTCCGGGCGCCATTGAAAAGGAAATGCCAACCAGTTCTGCGTGCCAGGGATCATCGGAGGTAGTCTCGGTGTCAAGCGCGAAGCCACCAGCATCTCGCAGACTTTTAACAAGAACCTGCAACGCCTCCTCGGTGTCAATGATCATCGTATTAGTTTTGAAGGATTCCTTTTCTTCCAGGAAGAGCGGTTCACCTTGTGGAATGCCCGGCAAACGCAGTTTACGCACAACCTCGGGGGCAGGCTCTAATGTCCCGAAAAGACTGGGCTGCATTAGCTCATCCTCATTGTCGGTATGTTGCTTTCGTTTCCCATCTTGCGCTGTTTGCCCGCTGATTTGTAGGCTGCTTGTAGCGACGCGAGGCATCGTGAGATCAACTGCAGAAGGCGGTACAGGTGGTGACATAATGGATACAACGCCGACGGGGGGTGCCAACAACAAATCTTCTTCTTGCCCGATTGGCTCGACTGGCTCTGGTTTCTTCTTCTCGACTACGATGTTTGAAGGTGCAGTGTTTGTTCCGCCGGGAATCTTATCAACCAGGGTGCGGAATTCCAGTTCGCGAAAGAGTGCTATCAACTTATCGCGGTTGATTTGCCCTACGCGGCAGGCTTCCAGGTCGAGTTTGACCGGCACATCCAACACGATGGTAGACAGATACTTACTCTGACGAGCTTGCTCGCTCATTTCGCTCAGCAAGCGTTGTTCTTTCGGCGTTAACTCGTCTATGTGTCCAAGAACGCCCTCAAGATCACCGTAATCGTTGAGCAGTTTGGTGGCAGTTTTCTCACCTATCCCTGGAACCCCAGGGATATTATCCGATTTGTCGCCGACCAGTCCTTTGAAGTCGGGCAACTTACTAATAGGAAGACCGTAGCGGTTGATGACGGCTGCCTCGTCGTATTCTGTAACCTCACTGATGCCTCGTTTCGCCACAAATACCCGCACATGCTTGTTGACAAGCTGTAGGGTATCCATATCACCCGTGAAGATGATCGAATCAACTCCTTGTTGAGTGGCCTGAACGGAGAGGGTGCCCAGCACATCATCAGCCTCGAAGCCATCTTTTTCGTAGATAGGAATGCCAAAAGCCTCGACCACTTCGCGGATGCGCGCAAATTGGGGGCGCATGATATCGGGGAGCGCAGGTCGATGGGCCTTATACTCGACAAACTGTTGATGGCGGAAGGTCGGTGTAGGCCGGTCAAAGGTAACGGCAATATAATCTGGCTTGATGTCCGTCAGAGCTTTAATGAGTATGGAGGTAAAGCCAAATGTTGCGTTGACTGCCTCTCCTTTGCTCGTTGCCAGGTCTTCTGGCACTGCATGGAAGGCGCGATGAATGATTGCGTGTCCATCAATCAGTACGAGTATTTCGCGTTTAGTTTGCCCAGTTTGTTCCTCTGTCATCAAAACTCCTTTCTGGAGACCCATAGGCCTTCAGGCTATGGGAGGAAAGAAAGGCGCCCGCAGGCCTATCTTTCAGGAGAGATCCCTTGCGGGACGCCGTTTGTGTGGGAACGGCGAAACCCTGGCCGATTACGGCCCACCCGGTCGGAGCCGGGGTAATAGAACCCTTCGCGACTGTAGTACAGGCTTAGCTTCCGTTCCATCGGAGCTGCTGTTTGGGCGCGACAGGAAGTGGGACAAACTAGGGTGGCATTCGTCCGTTCTTGTAGCCCGTACCACTGCTGCCTCTGCGACTGGATCTGCGTCCAGTGGAATAGGCTCGCTAGTCAAGAGTTACCGAGTGCTAGCCCTTCACACAAGCCCATCTCCTGATAGGGGATGGGTTCTTGACATACCTTAACGACAGTTACATTTTAGTACATTTGTGCTGAAATGTATATAGTTTGCTCTTAATGAGCAAGCGAGCTGCATTTCCCAATACATAAAAAACTGGCTGCTGCAAAGGCAGCCAGTTGATCAAATCAAGAGATCTTTTATTACTGCTGCAAGCCACTCACGACACGGGCATACTTTTCCGCGAGGGCCTGAGCCTGTTCATTTGAGACGGATTCAGCGACAACGTGGAAGAGGGGCCGATCGGCATCAGGTAGAACCAGCACCCATTCTTTGCCAAGATCGATTTTAATTCCGTCAATTGGCTTAGCGCGGCGTTCGCGGTATTGTTCGCTGAGAATCCGCATTACCTTCCCCTTGCTTTCCCAGGGGCAGTTCACCATAGTGCGGCTCATATAGTAAGTGGGCAGGTCATCCACCACATGTGAAAGACGCATATCGAAGGTCGCCAGCAGCTCGAGCAGCTTTACGATAGCGAGCATACCATCGAAAGCTGGGTGCAGAACAGGGAAAACGAAGCCGCCTACTCCGTCACCAACCAGCACTACCCCTTCACGGTTGGCAGCTGACATCAAGGCCTGTGCCTGCACTTTCGTAAGCAGAATATTTCCATCATAGCGTTTCGCGATGTTTTGCAATGCGCTTGGAGCCGAAACGGGAGCCGCGACCGTCCCATTGGGATGTTTCCTTAGGAGCAAGCTGGTCATCACCGCTAGCATCTTCATGCCATCCAGGATACGACCGCGATCATCTACCACCGAGATATGTTCCCCGCCCTGGTCAATGCGTATTCCCATATCACTGTCCAGTGTCGCTGTAATCGTTGCGAGCCGTTGTATATCTTTTTCCACTTCCTCCAGCGGGCGGGAAAAGCGCGATTCGTCCGTACTGGCATTCAGCGCAATGATTTCACAGCCAAGGCGGTTAAAGATACCTGGAAGTAGTTGTGTAGTGCTACCATTTGCGTAATCGATCACAAGCTGGAATTTATGTTGTTGCACCAGTGGCGTATCGAGCACCTTCATGAGTCCGCCGAGGTAACGGTTGATCACATCGGAATTTTCAAGGACTTCAATCGATCCCAGATCATCCAGGTACACGCGACGGAAATCCTCGCGGAAGTACAGATTCTCAATCTTGCGCTCGGTTGTCTTATTGATATCAAGGCCATACTGGTCGAAGAACTTGATATCGACCACGCGCTGATCATGCGGCGAGAGGCGCACATGTACCCCTCCAATGGCATCGGTTTTGCGAATGAAAAAGCGCGCCACTGGTATCGGCACCTGGTTGATATCATGCACGTTGATGCCAGCTGAAGGGAGGCCAGCAATCACTGCGCGCTTAATCATACGCGAGGTGCGGTGCGACGAGTCCCGATTGATACATACAATGGAGCCTTTGGGCAGGATAGCGCCGTAGGCTGCCCCCAATTTGGCAGCGAACTCCGGGGTGAGATCGACATTCACCAATCCTGTGACTCCGAAGCGGCTGAAAAGGCTGCGCTTCCCTTGCGATCCCCAGATAATGCTGCTGTTAATTACCGCCCCGGACTCAATTTCTTTATCTGGCCAGATTTTGACGTTGGGTTGAATAATCGCGCCTTCCTGAATGATGGAGTTATCGCCGACGACCGAACCTTCGAACATTACCGCTTTGCTTTTAATGCTGGTTGAGGAACCAACAATCGCTCCACGCAGCTCTGCTCGTTCGCCTATGAAGGAGTTGTTCCATACAATGCTGCGATCAACCTGTGCCCGTTCATCGATAATAGTATAATGGCCGATTGTACTTGGGCCATGAATTATGCTTCCTGCTTTGACCTGGCAATCGTGTGCCAGATAAATTGGGCCGTACAACTGGGCATCTTCGTCAATCTGTACACCCTCCTCACACAAGATGTTTCCACCGATGTTCTTCGCAGGAATCTCAAGCTCAACATTGCCCTGTAATGCGTCAGCATTCGCGCGCATATATTCGCTCAGGTTTCCGACGTCACACCAGTACCCATTGGCAATGTATCCGTAGATCGGATCCCCCTTTTTCAGCATATACGGAAAAAGCTCCTGGCTGAAATCATACTGCACATTTTTCTCAAAGTAGGAGAAGATCTGCGGGTCCAGAACATAGATGCCTGTATTGATAGTATCGCTAAAGACCTCGCCCCAGCTTGGTTTTTCGAGGAACTGAGTAATGTGACCCTCTTCGTTGGTTATAATCACCCCGTATTCCAGCGGATTATCCACATGCGCAAGCGTCAGCGTTGCCAGCGCCTTTTTCTCCTTGTGATACTGGATGATGTCGGTCAAGTTATAGTCTGTCAGCGCATCACCACTGATTACCAAGAAAGGTTCAGTTAATTGTTCCTCGGCATTCTTGACGCTGCCTGCTGTACCCAGGGGTACATCCTCTCGCGAGTAGGTAATGCGCATGCCAAACTGCGAACCGTTGCCAAAATAATCTTCGATGTTGCTAGCTAAGTATTGAACGGTGACAATCACTTCTGTGAAGCCGTGGCGTTTGAGCAGATTGAGAATATGTTCCATGACGGGCTTGCCAGCAATGGGGACCATTGGCTTAGGACGACGAATCGTCAATGGTCGCAGCCTCGATCCTTCCCCTCCGGCCATGACAACCGCTTTCATAGAGGCCTCCTTAGTAATCGAACGAGTAGGATGCAAGAATGAGAAGACGGCGTGCTTGTTGCCACGCCGTCCAAATTGTACAACATAAACAAAGAATGCCGCAAGTTGGCGTTCCTACCAATCACTTAAGCGACCATGCTCGATAAGCCAGCGTACAAAACGACGATGATTTGTTTCTTGCTTTGCTTTTTGCTCATCATACTGTTCTAGCAGTTCGATAAGCTTTCTGGCCTCTTCCACTGTAAAGCCCTCGTCCAGGAGGGCATCGATGAGCAGATCGATATACTGCTGCATATGTGTGTTCCTCCTTTGATTTTCCGGTCAGGTGAACTACCTACATTACTGCTACATCCAAGTGTGAAATGAAACAATATGACACTTGTTTGTACTGAAAGATGTCATAGTAAACGAACATAGATATGAATCTAGAACAGGAGTTTTTAGGAGTGACCATGGTGGTCATCTGCCCCCTCGCTACATTCCTTCATTTTTACTACCTACTATATATAGTATAGTGCGTGATTAAAAAATTTTGTAGGGTAAAAAAATACATAAATCAAAACACTCATGTGTTTGCTCCAGGCAGGATTCCAGGTTTCAACTACATGAAATGCAAGGGAAAAAATTCAGTGAAATTACTGTCTATGATTGGCTTTGATTGTTTGTTGATGGGAGCTTGCCCACACAGCCACTGTGTACCGTGCTAGTTTGTTTCCTATGACTCATTATGGATGTAGTGTTCGATCTGGACGTCGTTGTCGTAATAATAGCTGAGCGCGTCGTAGACTTGAGCCAATGTGAGATGATGAATACTGGCAATTTCTTCGGGGTCTTTGCCAGACTGGAACAGGAGGATGACATGTCGAACGCCTGTCCGTGTTCCTTCAATGATAGGCTCACCTCCATAGATGTTGGTATCACGAATGATATAGGGGTGCACAGTGCGTTCAATAGACATGGCTAAAAGCTCCTTTCTAATGTTAGTGTAGACCAGAAATCTTATATCGTCAACCACAGCCTTAGCAAAACAGGTTGTGGGATGAGTTTTCATAAAATATTAGAGCCATTGATTTCTATGGAGCGGCTTCTCAAGGTATCTTAGCCAATTACACGTTAGCTTGCTCTTATCAAATTTTCCGAAAGAGCTTGACAGCTTTAGAATTGCAAGGTACAATAAGCGCAATGAAAGGAGGTGGTGTGTAATGGACCAATGTAATCGCTGCACAGGCAGCGAGGTAATTTCCTACACCTTCCAGATGAGAGGTGACCGGCGCTAGCGTCGGTTCAGTTCCACTGGTAGGTGAATTTAAAATCCCTACCTGTGCAGCGTTCCCCAGAGTAATGGCGATTCAAAAATGCTGTTACTCTGGGGTTTTTATCCACATCATCTGCCAACAGGCAACCCATACCTATTGCACTTAATCAGCTTAACATACTCATAAAAGCTGTAGATACTTCATCTTAATTGCTGGCTCAGATTGGTTTTCTTCATTCATACCTGGCTGTTATTTGGATTTAAGTGAGGTAGAGGCGGATTAGATTTGCAAAGCGGTTTTCCACTAGATATTGTGACGTTGCAGCGTATTTTAGATACCCATTTTTTGGGGGTGGGAGATCGTTTACTGTATCTTCCGACCGTAGAATCGACGAATACTGTAGCTATGCAACTGGCTCATGAGCGGCCAGATGAAGGGCTGGTGGTGCTTACTGATAGTCAAACTGCTGGAAGGGGCAGGCAGGGTCGCCGTTGGGTAGATGTGCCCGGATGCAATGTACTCTTGTCTATATTGCTCCGGCCGCTTTTCCCTCCGCACCTGCTTGTGATGCTAGCTTCGCTTGCCGTGGTTGACTCGATTGCTGAAACATGCAAAATCGTTGCCACTATTAAGTGGCCCAATGATGTGCTCGTTGAGGATCGCAAAGTTGCCGGCATTCTGATTGAAACGAGTCACGACTCTAGTGGCTGTATGGTTGCTGTAGTTGGGATAGGCGTTAATGTCAATGGGCGTATCCAGGACTTCACAGAACATAATGCCGTACAGGTCCCGCTCACTGCGACCGCCACGACCCTTGAGGCTGTATGTGGTCATACAGTAAGTCGTGAGGTATTTATAGCTCACCTGTTGCGATATATTGAAGAAAGCTATATTGGGGTGCAACAGGAGTTTACAGAGCTTTCTGCTGTGGAAACAGCATTTTCTGGACATTACTCTCGTTTGATTAGAGGGCGATGGAGAGATCAATTAACAACGCTTGGACGCACTATTACGGTGCAACAAGGAAATGCAAAAGTCAGCGGTATTGCTGAAGATGTGGATGACGGCGGAGGGCTGTTACTCCGTCGTCATTCTGGAGAACTGGTGAGTATTACCTGGGGGGATGTGGAATATCCTGCCGGGTAAGCACTTATCTTTTGTGATAGGTGAACTAGATCTGATAGGAGTTGGATACCTACCGGACCAAGAAGGGAAGCAGAGATGGAAACACAGGATGTATTCCTGACGAATGATGGTCGACAACGTGCGCTCTCTCAACTCGAGTTTTTGCGCACAATCCGGCGGGCTGAAGTTGCCCAATACCTGCATGATGCCAAGGAGTCAGGTGACGTCATCGACAATGCAGCTTACGAAGACGCCAAAAACGAACAGGCACGTCTCGAAGGACGCATTTTAGAGCTGGAGCAGTTACTAGCAACAGCGAAAACCATAAGTAAATTACTTGGTGATGTCGTCTCACTTGGCTCTATTGCGCGGCTTCGAACCGCTGATGATCGGGAGTATTGCTATTCAATTGTAGGAGCATTTGAAGCCAAACCAAGCGCTGGGCTAATCTCCAATGAATCCCCTGTGGGAAGAGCGCTGCTGGGCCACAAAGTAGGCGATCTGGTGATTGTCTCTACGCCTGGCGGTGTGAAAGAATATATCATCCTAAGCATCGAGTAACTCCTTCCCAGGCGATAACAGCAATCGACCGACCTGTGGCCAAATGAGTGGTGCCGCAGGTCGGTTTTTATATGGTCAACGGTGCAAAATCACAAAAACCATGTTAAAATACTTCCTATCCGCGTACCTGAGCGAAGCTAGCCGCGACAGCGGCGTTGGGACGCGGAATACCAAGGTAGGTGACACCATTCTGGAGGAGAAAGAGGAATTTCATGGCGGACGAACGAGAAATACGATTACAACGCCTGCTCAAGCTGCGAGAGAGGGGCATCGATCCCTATCCCAATCGTGTGGAGCGCACTCATACTATCGCGGATGTACTGGAACACTTTAATGAGTGGCAAGGGGAGCAAGGGGATTTTACGCTTACCGGGCGCATTCGCCTGATGCGTGACATGGGCAAGGCCGCATTTGCTCAGATCGAAGATGGGACTGGCCGTATCCAGGTCTATTTTCGTATCAATGACTTAGGAGAAGACGCTTATAAAGCTCTCAAGTTGTTGGATATTGGCGACTTCGTGCAGGTGCGGGGCTACCTTTTTGTCACAACAACTGGAGAGCGCACGCTGCGTGTACGATCATATCGACTTCTTGCCAAGGGGCTGCGTCCATTACCCGAAAAATATCACGGGCTTGAGGATGTGGAACTGCGCCAGCGCAAGCGCTATCTTGATTTGATTGCCAATGGTGATGAAGCCAGGAGGATTTTTATTATACGCAGCCGCACAATTTCCGCCATGCGTCGTTACCTGGATGAGCACGGCTTCATCGAAGTCGAGACGCCAATTCTGCAACCGCTCTACGGCGGCGCTACTGCGCGCCCTTTCGTCACGCATCACAATGCATTGGACCGGGATTTATACCTGCGTATCGCTACGGAACTCTATCTTAAGCGTTTGATTGTGGGTGGGTTTGAACGAGTTTATGAAATCGGACGTGATTTTCGCAATGAGGGTATCGATCGCAGCCATAATCCTGAATTTACCATGATGGAATGTTATCAAGCATATGCCGACTATAACGATATCATGAAGCTCGTCGAGGAGATGATCTGCTATATTGCCCAGCAGGTGGAGGGCTCTTCTCATATTACCTACCAGGGAACAGAGATAGACCTGACGCCACCATGGAAGCGCATACGCCTGCTGGATGCAATAAAGGAATTTACGGGTATCGATGTCAATCGTTTTCCCGATCAGGAGAGCCTCGCTGCAGAGATGCGTATGCATGGTTACGAGGCAGATCCTAAACTAGGGCGTGGTCGTTTGATCGATGACCTCAAGGGGTTTATGTTCCGCGAAGGCCATCCCGCGCTGCGCCAGGCGCTCTTCCTGACCGATTACCCGAGAGATGTCTCTCCACTGACGAAGGAGCATAGAGAGATTCCGGGCTTAGTTGAGCGCTTTCAGCCATTCGTTGGTGGTTTGGAGCTTGGGAATGCTTTTACAGAATTAAATGACCCACTTGAACAACGCGCCCGTTTTGAGGATCAAATGCGCCAGCGTGCCCAGGGAGATGAGGAAGCCCAGGTACTGGATGAGGATTTTCTCGAAGCTTTAGAGGTGGGTATGCCGCCAACAGGCGGTGTTGGCATCGGTATCGATCGCTTAGCAATGCTGCTGGCCGACCAGGAGTCTATTCGTGACGTGATTCTCTTTCCCACGATGCGCAAGACGGCAGAGGAAGCCTAACTCTTGATGTAGGCTTCCGCACTACGTGCGGGGCTCTCCCGAGATGCTTGACATCCCCTCTTTCTAATGCTATAGTTGCTTTTGTCAGCAAGGGCGCTTAGCTCAGTGGGAGAGCGCTTCGTTCACACCGAAGAGGCCACTGGTTCGAGCCCAGTAGCGCCCACCATCTCATTTCTACCGCTTGACTATGCCTCTTCCACACGCTACACTAAATAAAAAGGTCCCTGTAAGCATTAGTGACTGGCTATCAAACTCAGTAAGCAATTAGCCCTCTCACCCTCGTATATTTGGAGAGGCGAGTATGACTCATGACCTGGAGATACAACGTCAACAGCTTTTAGAATCGCTACGAGAACATGGTATTCACGATGAACGCGTACTTGGCGCTATAGCTAACATCCCTCGCGAACTATTTCTCCATGAAACTCACTATGATATGGCATATGAAGACCGCGCATTACCCATTGGCATGGGGCAAACGATCTCGCAGCCTTTGATAGTGGCTACTATGACGCAAGTGTTGCAGCTGCGAGGGAACGAGCGAGTATTGGAGATTGGCACAGGCTCTGGCTATCAGGCTGCTCTTCTGTCGCATTTGGCAACCTATGTGTACAGCGTCGAACGGATTCAGCAACTCGCCTGCCTGGCCGCGAAACGCCTGGCGAGGCTGAAACTGTCAAATGTTTCGATTTACGTCGGCGATGGTACGTTAGGGTGGCCGGATCAAGCGCCATATGATCGTATTCTGGTCACTGCTGCAGCGCCTGAAGTATCTGAGCAACTTTATAGGCAACTGGTGCTCTGGGGGAAAATGGTGATCCCGGTAGGGAGTTACGAACACCAGGAATTACTTGTTGTCGATCGCGCACCCTGGGGCCCGGAAATACGCTCTTTAGGTGGTGTGATCTTTGTCCCACTGGTCGGCGCAGAAGGGTGGGGCGAATAAGGCTGTGGGTTTCGCGAGCGTAGATCGGTAATTTGATCCGTTGCCGAATGTATAAAATAGCTTATAATATACTCAATAGAAAGGAAAGAGCCATTGCTTATTTGCCATATGCGATGCTCAGTTTTTGAGGGGAGTCAGCATGCCAAACACGGTAACCCGCATACACATTACTAGTATTCCGGGCTTAGTTGGTTATGTGATACTTTGGATTATTCTGTGCGAGTGTGCCAGGATGTTGGCGACAGTGTTGAGAAATGACCCGTTGATTGGCTGGGCTGTTGGTCCCTTGGGTATATCCACTCTGTTTGTGTCTGAACCTTCGATAGTGTTTATTTTATTCAATGCCCTCTTTCCCGCTGCAATATCAGCTTGTGTCCTCTATTTTGGACTGTTTACAGCACTGCCGAGTCCTATTTTCCTACCGCATCATCTTTTTGTTGAAACGCTTGTGATTTGTGGTGGGGTATTACTTACATGCACGGGAGATTTTCTGGATGTCGTACGTGACCTGCGGTATCCATTGTGGGGAGAGGCTCGTGTCTTACGTAGTATTCAATTATTACGAGCAAGTTGGGCCACCATCCATTTTACTCCCTTTGGTCTCTCTTATTTGCGTGACCATTTCGGCTCTAGCCCAACTGAACTACTGCGGGCCTTGTAATAATAGAGGTTCACATCTGTAGTATGCTTGTGCGCGGTACACGAGGCAAGGTAAAGTAGAAGGTACTACCGATGCCCTGATTGCTGTAAAATCCGATGTGCCCTCCGTGTGCTTCGACAATTGCTTTGGCAACGAACAAACCCATACCTATGCCTGAATACTGACGGCTGGCAGTATTGCGCACGCGATAGAAGCGCTCAAAAATGTGATCAAAATATTCTGGACTCACACCAATACCCTGGTCGATAATGCTAATCAGGTATTCGTTGTCTTGGTCCTGTAGTTTTACAGTCACTTGCCTGCCTGGGGGAGAGAACTTGATCGCATTATCCAGAATGTTACCAAAGACCTGCCCTACGCGCAGTTGATCTGCCACGATCCTGCTATCCTGTGCCTGGATGTCAAGGACGATTGTATTTTGTTCCGCGCTTACCTGGGATAAACGGACGCGCTCGGCCAGCACATCAGCAAGGTAAAAACTGGTATATTGGAGATCCAGTTCTCCCCACTGGACGCGTGAGAGGTCGAGCAGATCACTTACCAGTCGCTCAAGATGCTCGGTCTCACTCTGCACGATATTCAAACTGCGTAGATCATAGCTTTCCGGAGGCTCTGTCAGAGAACCTGTACTCTGTTGCTTTTGGCGTATTTCGCGTAGGCGGCGCTCTATCCGTCGTATGAGGTGTTGCGTATAGCCTTTGATTGCTGTAAGAGGGGTGCGGAGTTCATGGGAGACAATTGATACAAACTCATCCTTCAGTTTTTCTATTTGTTTGTTGGATGTAACGTCATTGAGCACCGCCACCACGCCGATTGGTCGCATCAAAGTTTGGCTCGTATCATGGAGTGGCGCTGCGCTGATACTGAGCGTTAGCGGGACAATCTCACCAATGTCGCCTGCAATCAGTTCTCTGTTCATGACTATATTTCCAGCCAGGGCCTGATCGACAATATCAGCTAAGCCAGAGAGCCAACTCACATTGGTAGATGCTGCCAGTTGGCGTAGAGAAGTTGGAGTCTTTCGCTCCAACTTGACTTCTGCCTGAGCGAGAAGTTGCTGCGCTGAACTATTGAGGGACGTAATTGCGCCCTGTGTGTTGGTGATGAGCAATCCCTCCGCCATACTACTAATAATCAGTTCTAGGCGCTGGCGTTCATGTTCGGCATCTCGCCAGAGTGCTAACTGTCGTTCGCGCAGGCGCACATTCTCAAGTGCTACAGCAGCATAATCGGCAATCATGGTGGTCAGTTGCAGTAGCTCAGTATCAAACGTGCCCTCGTGCTCATCAAAAAGGCTCAATATGCCAATGATGCGATTCTCAACGGTCAACGGGATATTAAGAAAATCGCCTATCCCGGTTGCTCCTGATGGAGTACCGGTATAGGATGGGGCTAAATCATCGGGAGCGTCTAAGTCTGCAATCACAGCCAGTTCCTGGGCTGTCACATCTGGAAAGTCTATGGCTCTAGCTGCTCTGGCTATGCTCTGGGTCATCGCCTCTAAAAATGGCCCTGTAAGAGGATAGCGTGGAATGATGGAAAGTTCGATGGGGTTGCCCTTCAATAATATAGAGCAAGCAGAGAAGCTATACAGTTCTTGGAGGGTAGCGAGTAATGCACGATGAACTTGAAAACGATCGATCGCTGCAACAAAGCGTTTGCCAATCGTATTGAGTTGTTCCATCTGCTGACGAAGGGTCGTTAAGTGATCCCCAGCCTTCATTTGTGCAATGAATGAGCGGTACGCGCTTTCAGTTTCCTGTGTCTGTGGTTGCACGCTGCTCTCCATGTTCCTTACCTATGGTAACTGTTCCAGTTGGCGCGTCACCTCGTCGAGAAGTGGTGGCCCAATCAGATCGCCTGTCAGCTCTTTCAGACCTGCGAAGCACTCCTGCAACAGCCTATGCAAACCCTCGGAAAGTTCCTGAGGGGTAACAGAACCCCATTGCTCTTTTATAACCGCTGGTACGACCTCAGTATACGGCATCTTCTCTAAGAAATGCAGGAAAAGATAGTCATTCGACGCTCGCCTGGCGGCACCTTGAACCAAAACACGGGTAGTAGCTTTACCTAAAAAGGGTGTTACGCGATCGTCAATGAGCCGTATGGCTTTCAAGTAAGATTCGACAATCTTTTCGTGATATGCAGAAGAGGAGTTGTCAGAGACATTCGACATATGCATAGTTGCCACTCCCTTCACTGCTTCGGTGAATTCTCTTCACTGTTATTATACCATACGTTAATTCTATATTGTAAGTGGGTAGCCAATCAGTAACAACTCAAATATCACGAATGTATGAGTTTATGAACACACTCATATGCAAGAAATGCGCTCACAACGTGCATACTTTGTAATTACATGTGATCACGTATCTAAGACGAATGTAGGCAATCGTCCGGGTGGATGTAATAAAATTCTTGTCTGGTGATTTCAAATGTCCCCTACGGGACGAGCCCGAATAAACGCGCCAGCCAGAGACGAAAACCTCGCAGACGAGGCTTTCCATCGGAAGCTACATTTGCTGCCATTTCAATTAAACGTTGGCGACCCGCTTCTTTGCGGATCCGAGCTACTTCTGCTTCTTTTTGTGTAGCATAGCGTTCATTCTGTTCATCGATAGCCTGGATGAAGTGCTTAAATCGAATCTGGAATTGTGATAAAGGTACTCCATTGATTGTACCCTTTGTTTGCTCTATCATAGCATCTGTGGGAGTCATCAAGTCGGCATTTGATGCAATGAATGGGGGGGCATCTTCATGAGAGGAGAGAGAATCATCTTCAGCGGCCTCAGTGACCTCTACACGCTGCATACTCAATCTGGGGGCAATCCATTCGCGCATTGCGAGCAGGGAGGCACGGCGGCAGATAGCTTCAATATCGGCGCCATTACGGCCTTCAGTCAACGTGGCCAGTTCCTCTAGGGAGACTTCAGGATCAACAGGTCTGCCGTGTGTATGTATCTCAAAAATGTTGCAGCGCTCGCTCTCATTGGGATATTCTAGCTCGACTACGAGATCAAAGCGGCCAGGACGCAAGAGTGCTGTATCAATCAAATCCGCTCGGTTGGTTGCAGCCACCACGATTACCCCTGTGCGTCCCTCAATACCATCCATCTCCGTCAATAATTGTGCGATCACGCGATCGACTGCGTGCCCATCGTTCCCGATGCCCCGCCGTGCTGCAATAGCATCGATTTCATCGAAAAAGACGATACAAGGTGCAGCCTGTTTCGCTCGACGGAAGACCTCGCGAATTCCCTTCTCCGATTCACCGACCCACTTCGAAAGCAGCTCAGGCCCTTTAATCGAAATGAAGCTCGCATCACATTGATTAGCAAGAGCGCGTGCCAGAAGTGTTTTGCCCGATCCTGGAGGGCCTGACAGAAGCACGCCGCGAGGAGGCTCAATCTTTGCATTCGTATAGAGTTCAGGGAAACGCAGCGGCCATTCCACACCCTCGGTGAGTATTGCTTTGGCTTTCTCCAATCCTCCTATATCGTCCCAGGAGGTTTCGCTGACCTCGACATAGACTTCGCGGGTCGTTGATGGCTCGACTTCTCGCAGTGCTGCCTGGAAATCTGCCATAGTTATATTCAGGCTTACCAGTATCTCATATGGAATATAGCCACGCTCATAGTCGATGTGAGGCAGTACGCGGCGGAGAGCAATCATAGCTGCTTCACGGCAAAGCGCCTCGAGATCTGCACCAACAAAGCCTGGTGTAAGCTGTGCCAGGCGAGCAAAATCAATATCGGCTGCCAGGGCTGCATCTCTGCTGTGGATACGTAAAATCTCCACGCGCCCATGTGAATCAGGTACTCGCAGGGAAATCTCACGGTCAAACCGACCAGGGCGACGCAATGCGGGATCAAGCGAGTTTGGTTGGTTTGTGGCTCCAATCAATAGGACCTGTCCTCGCGAAGCAATGCCATCCATCAATGCTAGCAACTGTCCAACGATACGTCGTTCAAGCTCACCATCCGTCTCGGAGCGTTTAGGGGCCAGCGCGTCCAGTTCATCAATGAAGATGATGCTGGGTGCTCGTCGCTGCGCCTCCTGGAAAACTGAGCGCAGGCGCGATTCGCTTTCGCCATACAGCTTGTTCATGATTTCTGGACCATTGATCACGAAGAACGCTGCGTTCGTCTCTGACGCCACAACACGAGCTATGAGCGTCTTGCCTGTACCAGGAGGGCCATATAAGAGTACTCCCTTGGGGGGTTCGACGCCCAGGCGGTCAAAGACTGCCGGGTATTTCAGCGGTAGCTCGATCATTTCCCGGATACGCTGAAGTTCCTTCCCCAGTCCACCAATATCCTCGTAGCTTACTCGTCCCAGCCCACCGGGCTTAGTCGCGCCTCGTGCCTGTGCACGCACGATTGTTCCTGCTTGTACCAGCACCGCTTCAGTATCTGTCACCTGTTGCGGTTGAACTGGCGGCACCAACTCATCCAAAGAACCCGAGGTCCGCTTGTGAATGGTATAACTAGGAGTAGAAGGGGTAGTACCGATAATCAGGTATTCACGCGGCGCCGCCCCCGGTGTACCGACACGCAAGAGGTCACCAATCACAACGGGCAACCCAACCAGGTAACGGGCTATATATTGCAGATCGCTCTCCTGAATTGGTGCCCCTCCAGTAAGTGGAAGTAAAGTCACCTTTTCGGCATTCTTCACTTTGGCCTTACGAACAGTTACACGCTCTCCAAGGCCAGATGCGCTATTCTGTCTCACCTGGCTGTCCATCTGGATGATTTGTTGGCCCCGATCAATAGGTGCTGTTGGTACAACTTTGGCCGCGGTTGTGCGGGAGCCGGTGATCAACACTATATCCCCCGGCTGGCAGCCCAGGCGTGCCATTTCGCTTGGATCTAAGCGGGCTACTCCTCGCCCAACTTGAAAGCCCTCAATGACGACGAGTTGCAGACTGTCGTAGGGTTTGGCAGCCTGGTTCTGGTCACTGCTATTGTTGTTGCTTGAAGACGTTGTTTCATTTGTGACTTTCTCTACTGGAAGCTTGCCAGTGGTTTTCTGAGTGGTGGTTGGATTGCTACTGCTCGCAGCGGTTGGCTCCTCCATATACCTTTCCCTTTTCCCTGCTAAGAAATGATAATTATTTATAACTTATCACATGTACGTGAGGGAGAGGGAAAAGTTGAACGTGAGGATATTAGCCTACTAACTGATGTTGTCAGGATATACCTACCGATGTTTGCCTAAGATAGATTATCCACGAGCTTACGAGCAATATGCAACCAGTCCTCTGGCGTATCATCCGGCACAGAGCAACCATTGGCCAGGATCAACCTTCTCCCCCTGGTTTGTGTCACGGCCGCCATGATCTCATTATCTAGTTCCGTCTCTCCACCATGCGTCAACGGGCCGCGCTCGGATAATCCACCCATCAGGCACTTATCGGTCATCGTCAGTGCTTCGCTTAGACTTGGCCCTGTCAGTCGATCGCTCCAACTCACGACCTGGACGTGATAGTTTGTAAAGAGGTTGAAGTAAATCTGATCTCCTGCCTGGTCGGGGTCGGCATGCACATGAACGACATTGAGCCAACCCTTTTGAGCACCTTCAAGTGCGTGGAAATCGTAAGGAGACCCAAAACGCTCGTATTCTTCGGGTGTAAAATCGGCGTTAGTCGCTCCCATACAAGAGAAGAAGATGCCACTTGCCCCTGCGTCAATAGCAGCTTCCATTAGCTTGCGTAGATTGGCCGATATAGTGCCGAGCCCTTCCTCAAAAGGGCCAGGATCTCTACGAGCCTCGGCTATTGCACGTTGTTTGCTCATGAAGCGCAGGGCATAAGTCAAAGGGCTAAATAGCGTTAGGATGAGAGGGTAATCAGCTCCCAATTGAGAACGAAGTGTTTGAATACACACGAGTTGTTGTGCAAATATCGGCGTATCTAGTTCCAGGCGGGGTAGGAAACGCATTTGTTCAGCCTCGATAAACGGTTGCTCTGGCGCTGGATAGGGCAAGTCAGGCATGATCTTAACGATATCTAATTGAAACTTTTGAATGAAGAACTCCAGTGTGAGTTCAGCCATCCGCTTCCCGGAGCCCTCCGGCTTGAAATGGTGCCAGAAGCACAGTGGCACGCGGTCTACATGTTCCCCTTTGACTGCTGCTCGTACACGCTCGCCAGGTGTCATGGTATGATCTTGTGTTGTCATGATACGTTTCCCTCGTCATGCCTGTTGTTTTGTGAAATCGGTGATAGCCCTTGAGCATAGCGCGTTCGATCGCGTTCCGACTGTTCTTGTTCACGCTCAGTAAGTACTTTGTCAAACCAGAGACCTAATAAGGTACCGAGCACGGCACCACCTGCCAGAGCTGCTAATTTTAGAAAAGATGAAGCGATGTTGCTCATGGGTTTTCCTTTCTCTATACTTCAAAAGGATGCTTCTTTAGAAAAATCCTCTGTAAGAGAGTATACGCTATGTCTGGCTGAAGAGGGAAGGTGATACTCTATCCCACTCAACGGAAAAGCGTTCCACATTACTCTCCGCAGAGAGTATACTTAACAACAATATCATCTTTTAAATAAAAATTAGCCTCATAAACCCTCGACGACTGGCAGGGTTTCTGATAGGATGTCCAACGATAGCATTAACACTCTATTTTTCAACCGGAGGACGCACATTTTATGGATGAACTTCAACGCCGCATTCAGATTGCGCGTGGAGCAATACCTGCGGATCTCGTATTACGTAATGCTCAACTCGTTAACGTATGTAGCGGCGAATGTTACCCTGCCGATGTCGCCGTTGCTGATGGCCTCGTCGTTGGTGTAGGTGACCCTGGTGATGGCTACCGGGGGCACGAGGAACGTGATTTGCAAGGTCGTTGGCTGGCTCCCGGATTGATCGATGGTCATATGCACATTGAAAGTACCATGCTTGTTCTCTCTGAGTTTGCCCGTATCGTCATACCACGCGGTGTGACCGTTGTAATTCTTGATCCTCATGAATTTGCTAACGTCTTGGGCATAGCTGGCATACGTTATGTTCTCGAATCCGGCCGAGGCCTTCCGCTCTCTGCATACGTGATGCTTTCATCCTGCGTTCCTGCTTCCGCATATGAAAGCCCCTACCGTGTCCTCATGGCTGAAGATCTCCTGCCTCTTTTAGAAGAAGAGCACGTCCTGGGTCTGGCTGAGATGATGAATATGCCTGGTGTACTACATGGAGATGAGCAAGTGTTGGCAAAGATTGTTGCGACCCAGGCACACGGCCTTGTCGTCGATGGGCATGCTCCTGGACTTAATGGACATGACCTGTGCGCGTATGCAACAGCCGGTATCATGTCCGATCACGAATGTACAACGCTCGAAGAGGCCCGCCAACGTATTCGCGTGGGCATGTGGCTGATGATTCGCGAGGGTTCAGCAGCACGCAACCTCGATACATTGCTTCCACTTATCAAAGAGTTACATCCCCCACGTGTCTTCTTTGTTACGGATGATCGCGATCCACAGGATTTAACAACACGTGGACACATTGATTCGATGGTGCGCCGCGCGATCGAACAGGGACTTGATCCAGTGGAGGCGGTGCGTCTCGCCAGCTTTAATACCGCGCAGTATTTTCGCCTGTATAATCGTGGTGCAGTTGCTCCTTACTATATTGCTGATCTCGTCGTTTTGGATGATCTCAAGACGTTCAAAGTCGAGTCGGTTTATAAGGAGGGTAAGCTGGTCGCGCAGGACGGCAAGTTGATTGTCGACGTTGACCCCGTTACTTTTACTGGTGTTACCGGCACCGTGCATATCGGAAATATCAGCGAAGATGATTTGCGTATACCAGGGAAACCTGGAATAATCGAGGTAATTGGTATTGAGCCGGGTCAGATTACGACCAGGCATCTCCAGGAAGTGGCTAGCATAAAAGATGGAGAAATTGTGGCCGACCCAAGCCGGGATCTGCTCAAGCTTGTAGTGATCGAACGACACCATGCCAGCGGTAAAGTAGGCCTGGGGATGGTCGAGGGGTTTGGTTTACGTAAGGGTGCCCTGGCTTCCAGTGTTGCCCATGATGCCCACAACCTGGTGATCGTAGGGGTAAATGATAGTGATATATTGCAGGCAGCGCGAATTCTGGAAGAGATGGGTGGTGGCTTTGCCTGTGTGGTCGATGGAGAAGTGCGTGCCAGCGTGCCCTTGCCGTATGGGGGCCTCGTCTCGCCACTGCCTGCCGTTGAACTCGTGCAACAACTTTATACGTTGGATGCCGCCGCAGCAGAGCTTGGTTGCAGATTGGAGCACCCTTACATGACACTCAGCTTCCTCTCGCTCTCAGTTATTCCGTCGCTGAAACTCACCGATCAGGGACTCATCGACGTTGAAACGTTCACCTTGCTCCCACTACAAAGGTAAATCTAGCAAGGCACCCGTGAGGGATGCTTAGCCGGGCATTCGCGAGGGATGCCCCTACATTTCTGGCAGTCAGCCGACCCGACAGGGTATTATGAATTGAAGGTAAACGAAATGTTATTGAATCTTCTCGAATATCACTGGGTGGAAGATATTGACGACGCCTTGCTATTACTAGCACGCACTGATACTAAAACTGTGCCGTTGGCTGGTGGGACTTATCTGCTTGGGCTGGACGATGAAAGTATCCAGGCAGTGGTCGATTTACGCGATCTTGAACTTGCGTATATTACCGAAGACGCGCGAGGGATTCATGTTGGTGCGATGACCACCTTGCAAACGATGACAGATTCCCCATTACTCAAAGACATCGCAACGGGGATAGTTGCACGTGCATCCTTAGCCTCGTCGTTTTCGCACTTAATTCGCAGTAGCGCCACACTTGGTGGTACGCTGGCTTCGGGTGCCGCTTCACAGGCGGATCTACTTACGGCCCTGGCCGTGATGAATGCAGAGGTGGTGCTGCGATCCGGCTCAAGATCGCAAGTCAATCTGAGTGGTGGCACTGCTGAACGGCCAGGATTCGCGCTTTCGGGTGTTACATTTAAAGGCAAACAGGAACGGCGCGTACCCTGTAGCGCATTAAGTATGGAGCGCAGGCTCAATGAGCTCATTATTGAGGTGATCTTTCCTCGCCCGGCCTTTGGCTGCGCAACATCGTTTATGCGTGTTGGGCGCACTCCAACCGATGTTGCCCTTTTGAATGCTGCCGCGCTCGTGGAGGTAAACGGAGGTGTCTACAAGCAAGTACAGCTGGCTTTGGGTGGAGTAAATATGGAACCAGTGCGCGTGCAAGCCATTGAAAAGCAGCTTGAAGGTCAACTTGCTGCTAAGACGGAGAGTACAAACAGCCCCCTGGACACTCAACGTATATATGCTGCGGTACAAGCAGGTATGGCTAACTTTTCGCCACCAGCCGATTTTCGCGCGAGTAGTGGCTATCGGCGTGTGAGTGGCATGAACCTCGCATTTCGTGTGCTTGAAGAAGCTGCCAATATTTCACGCTGGCGCAATATGGTTTCATCTGAGGGGAGGCAATAGATATGGAACTCGAACTGCGAATCAACGGGCTCATCAAAAGCCTGGAAGTTGCGCCCAACGAATCATTAATGATAGTACTTCGCAAAGAAGGCTATTATAGCGTCAAGCATGGTTGTGAGACTGGCGAATGCGGCGCTTGTACTGTATTGGTGGACGGCGTGCCGCGCCCAAGCTGCGTTACCCTGGCAGCTCAGGTAGGCGGATGTACATTGACTACCGTTGAAAGCCTGGGCACTGCGCGTAAGCTTCACCCCATACAAGAAGCCTTTATTGATACAGGAGCTATTCAATGCGGTTTCTGCACGCCAGGTATGGTGCTTTCCGCTCATGCGTTACTCAAACGCAATCCTGATCCAACAGAAGAAGAGGTGCGTGATGCCCTTTCAGGCAATCTGTGTCGCTGTACCGGCTACGTTAAGCCTGTACAGGCTGTTCTGCGAGCCGCTGCTTTCATGCGCGGCGAAGAGATGGCGCCGATCAGTCGCCCCGGCACAAATGAGAATTTCCTACCCTGGGACCCTGGGCGTTCGCCTTTAGAACACGCTGAGCATGGCGCAAGTGGACGAGATGATGATAGCGGCTCTAGTTCTGGCGCAGGAGGAGGGAGGGAACTTCCCACTCACGACGAGGATTCACCAGGGAGAGGAACGGCAACGCTCGTCGATACTCGGGTGTCCACTGATTTGAGCATTGTCGGTAAGGCTGAGCGAAAAGTAGATGCTGTCAAGTTGGTCACTGGCAAGCCTGCCTTTGTTGATGACATTGAGCTACGCGGAATGTTGCATGGACGATTGCTCACTAGCCCTCATGCACATGCCATTATCCGCGATATTGATGTTTCTCAAGCGCGAGCACTGCCCGGTGTGCATACTGTTTTGTCCTATAAAGATGTGCCGCGTATCCCGTATACGACTGCCGGACAATCCTGGCCCGAACCAGGCCCACATGATCAGTATTGCCTCGATTACAGAGTACGCTTCGTTGGTGATCGTGTCGCGGCCGTCGCAGCCGAGACAGCGGAAATTGCCGAGCAAGCTTTAAAGCTCATTAAGGTTGATTACGAAATTCTGCCTGCTCTGCTTGACCCGCGCAAGGCTATGGATCCTGATGCACCGCGTCTGCATCCAGAGCCAGAGTCGTACCGTATTCACGATGCCTCCCGCAATATAGCAGCGCATCTTCATGCAGAAGTAGGCGACGTGGAACGCGGTTTTGCCCAGTCTGACCTGATCGTTGAAGGAGAGTATATCGTCCCTCAGGTGCAGCAGACACCAATCGAAAACCATATTGTCATCACCTACTGGGATGAGGATGATCGTCTCGTAGTGCGCACGAGTACGCAAGTCCCCTACCACGTGCGCCGCATCATCGCCCCAGTAATTGGCCTGCCTCCACGCCGTATTCGTGTTATCAAGCCGCGTATTGGCGGCGGTTTCGGTGTGAAACAAGAGGTCTTGATCGAAGACATCTGCGCAATGCTTACCCTTGCCACTGATCGGCCAGTGAAGTTAGAATTATCTCGTGCCGAAGAGTTTCGCAGTAGTCGCTCGCGCCATCCGCAAATAATCCGTATGAGGACTGGCGTCAAGCGCGATGGCACCATCATCGCCAATTCAATGACCCTGCTTGCCAACACAGGAGCCTATGGCACACATTCACTCACGGTGCAGAGTAATACTGGCTCGAAAACGCTCCCAATCTATCCTTGTCCGAATATTCGCTTTGTGGCAGATGTGGTCTACACAAATCTACCACCTCCCGGGGCGTTTCGTGGCTATGGCGTGCCGCAGGGCTTCTTTGCCCTGGAGAGCCACATGGACGAGATAGCCAGGCAGTTAAACATGGATGCGCTGGAGCTTCGACGCAAGAGTTGGATTAAAGTGGGCGACGAGAATCCATTGGCAAAGGCCCTGGGTGAGGGCA